>Ga0272441_10006960_pt1 | contig 18636 bp, 11 predicted proteins | sample SSMProp6N_FD_193582 | JGI IMG/M metagenome (GOLD analysis project Ga0272441, IMG submission 193582) | Marine sediment archaeal communities from Little Sippewissett salt marsh, Falmouth, MA, United States - SSM-Prop-6N | ecosystem: Environmental > Aquatic > Marine > Wetlands > Sediment ... | reverse complement strand
GGGCTTTGGCTTGCTAGTGTTTAAGCCACCCGAAACGTGGTCGGAGATGGAATTCCTTCCTATAATAGTTGACCTCTACGTGGAACCAGAGTTCCGGTCACAAGGCATCGGGACTTCTATGATTAGCGAGATGGAGAAGATCGCGCTTGAGAGAGGCTGCCATGAAATATTCATAGGTGTTAACCCCAAACTCAACGAGCGGGCGCACTCTCTATATCTGCGCCTGGGGTATGAACCTATGCAGAAAGAGCCATATATGAATCATTGGAGCTTTACAACCTCAGCAGGTGATGTAAATGAGGGGCGCGAATGGATCATCGATCTGCGGAAGGATTTGTGCTCAGCAAATTGATAGATTGCGCTTTGATGAGGGAAGGTCAGGATTGGGTGTGAAAATAGGCTTTCTCAGAGCTTTCCTTATGTCGAACTCACGTTATTTCAGGTAATGCAAACCTTTTTGAGCAGTTTGAACTCATCCAGCACCTTTCCCGATCCCAGGACGACGCTTTCCAAGGGATTTTTCGCTCTTTGCACTTTCAGATTTGTTTCCTCTGATATGCGCCGATCTAAACCTCTCAGAAGCGATCCACCGCCGGTTATCATGACACCTGATTCGTAAATATCGGCGGCTAATTCTGAGGACGTTCGGGCCAAGGCTCTATTCACCACGTCCACGACAGCTTTGACTGGCTCTTTCAACGCTTCCCGAATTTCATCATCAGTTACCACTACTGCCTTTGGAACGCCTGTTACCAGATCCTTTCCGCGAGCGGTAAACGTCATTTTCTCTTTCAAAGGAGCGGCAGATCCTATCTTGATCTTGATGTTTTCGGCTTCGTAAGGCCCAATTATAAGCTTGTGTTCGCGCTTGACAAAGTCCATCACAGCCTCATCCATTTCGTCACCCGCGATGCGGAGCGACTCCTGGTAGATTGTGGATGAAAGTGAGATAACCGCCGCTTCTGTCGTACCGCCTCCGATATCCACAACCATATTGGCTGATTTTTCTACCGGCAGTCCTGAACCCACTGCGGCAGCCATTGGCTCCTCTATGAGAAGAACCTTCCTCGTTCCGGATTCTCTGGCGGAATCTATAACAGCTCTTTTCTCCACCGGAGTGATGCCTGAAGGAATACAAACTATGATTCGGGGGTGTATCAGCCTTCTGCGTCTGTATACCTTGTTGAGGAAATACGTGATCATCTTTTTGGTAACCTCAAAATCCGCTATCACGCCATCCTTCATGGGTCTTACAGCAATTATATTCTCCGGCGTTTTACCATACATCCGCTTCGCTTCTCTACCCACTGCTATAGGCTTTTCAGTTCTCTTATCAATGACAACAACAGAAGGTTCATTCAGAACAACGCCTTCCGATTTCACGTAGATCAGCGTATTGGCTGTACCCAGATCCATTGCCAGATCTTTTGCGAACAAGCTAAAGAATCGATCCGATATTGACATCGATCTAATCCTCTAAAGGGGGATGAAAGCCCCGTACCCTTTTTGATCAAGCTTTTTCCAGAAGCCTGAATGTCATAAGCGAGCCCTGGCAGTCTGGACACCGTGGCATATGGTTTTGCCATCATTCCGCGACTTGGCCAGAGACAATGCACGAAGTGCATTATCAACCAGTTCAACACAAGAGTTACATTCATAGGAAAGGGAAGAGATACCAATACTAATGGAAGTCTTAACTCCATGCCCCGGCGAAATAAAAGTAGGATTTTCTACCTGCCTGCGGATGTCTTCAGCAATAAAGGCTGCCCGATCTCTTGGAATTCCGGGCAAAATAAGCGCAAATTCATCCGTTCCAATCCGGGCCGCGCTGGTAATAATACCGTTCCTGCCGAGATCCCCCAGGATCTGAGCAAACTGCCTCAAAACCTGGTTCCCGACTTTGTAGCCCGCGATGCTGTTGATCTCTTTGAGTTTAACAATATCCATGATCATCAGCGACAACGGCCGGCGCTTCGGGCCTGAATCCGCTTCCTGAAACGCCATCTCCAGGTGTTTCCGGAATCCTGAAAAATTATATAGACCCGTCAGGCCATCCACAGTCGTCGATAAGCTATGTACCTTATCCTGAGCCATCATATTAGCTATGGCTGTGGAAGCGTTATCTGCCATGATGGAAAGCACTCTCAGATCACGCTGGTTAAAGGAGTTCTCTCCGCTATCTATGAGGCATATAAGTCCCAGTACATCGTTCCCGGCTAATAGTGGTACACCAAGGAAAGATCTCACTCGACCTACCGACTTTGCATAAGTAAAGACATATGACCCAAAATCCGCCTTTCTGTTGGTCAGAAGAAGCGGATCTTTACCCCTTATGACGCGGCCTGCAAGCCCATCCTGATCTGAAAATACCGTACCTTGCACATTCCGATGACTGTGGACTAGCTCAACGCGATATTTCCCACTACCATCGCCCATCCTCAGGCATATGAAACGACTGTCGCATTCTACTAATTGTACAATCGAATCCATGGTCAGCTTCAGAATAGATTTTACACTATCAGCAGAAGCTATTTCCCCACAAAAGCGACGCAGATAATCGATATCAGACGCCTCGATATCCACAAATTCTTTTACTCTTACGTTATTCACCAGATCCGCAAACTGCTTTGCGAACAGGGCAAGGAGTTTCTGATCTTTATTCGCGAAAACAAAGGCCTTCTTGCTATCAATGCAAAGAACACCCTCCAGCGAGTCTCCCCTCATAACAGGTACTGCAAAGAAGGATTTTATGTCTTCGTTTCTGGAGTATAGTCTTAACAAACTGCTATCGCGCTCAGAGAATTTTGTAAGGTCAAACGGCTTCATATTCTCTGCTACCAGACCTATGGGGCCGACACCAAAGGGAATAGAAGCTTCAGCGATCACGTTATCACCCAGACTGTAAAAGCTCCACAACCTCAACAATTGCCTCTGATTATCAGCGAGAAAGAAGGCGGTTGTGTATGCTTCGGTAGCAGTACTAACGAGTTGCACCAACTCATCAATATTAGCTTTGATCTCCATTCCTATCTACTCCCCGATGCCATGAATAAATGTCCCATTGACGTAGAGCATATCATTTCTATTTGGCTCTGTCAAGTATTTTCTCGTCACTATATCCACATCAATCTTGCACCTGAAAAGGCTGTATGGTAAAATACCGTCAGAGGAATATTTGACGCTCGTTTTCTTATATCCAACATCCAGTATTGAGCATCCAGCATTATGTTAAGATTTAGTATTCAGAGCAAAATAGTATTTCCCTACACGCTTCTGTTCGCGGCAGTTATCATGGTCACATCACTGATAACCATAGGTATAGTCTATAGACGCATGGACGAGAGGATCGAGGGGCAGATGGAAGGTATGTCAGAGGCTATATTAAATATGGCCCAGACGTTCCTTCTGAATAACGATTTCCTGAGTACCATAAAAATAAGGGAAGTGGTAGGCGCTGATATAATCGCATATAGAAATGACGGCGAAGTAACTGCAACTACATTGCAGCCGGACGCTGTTGCAGCAGTAATGTCAGTTGTGAGATCGTCGGAAGTTGAGGAAGCATTGCTACAGTCGGCGAATATGTCTCAGATCAGGAATATTCACTATATGGGACAACCATATAAGGTTATATACCGCCTGCTGAGAAAGGTGGATAAGGATAGGTATATTATACTTTCCCTCATAGTCTTCACAGGGGATATCGCTCAGGCAAAGCGGCGTTCGGCAGTAACTATTGGCCTTGTTGCAGTATCTGGCATACTGCTGGTCGCCCTGGTGGGAATCATAATAGCGCGGAGTATTACCGCGCCGGTGAAGCAGTTGGTAGAAATGACTGAGCAGATTGCTGCTGGCGATCTAACAGCAGAAGCAGGAGTGAAAACCCGGGACGAAATCGGGGCGCTGTCAAATTCTTTCAACCAGATGACCAGAGAACTGAAAGCATCCAGGGACAGGCTTATTCAGTCAGAGAAACTGGCAGCCGTAGGGCAGTTGGCCGCCGGGATCGCTCATGAGATAAGAAACCCGCTGACTTCTATCAAAATGATAGTCCAGCTTCTTAGAAGACGTTTCCAGGAAGACGAATCGGGACGGACGTCAGTTCAGGCTGTGCTGGATGAAATAAGCAGGCTTGAGATAATTATCAGCGGCCTTCTGGACTTCGCGCGCCCAATGGAGCTGGATTCGCAGCCGGCTGATGTAACACAGGTTATGGACGGCGTTCTGGGTTTCATGAAGGCGGATTTGCGTCACAGAAAAATCCAGCTTGTGAAACATATAGACGAAAATGTCCCGAAAGTAATGCTGGATGAGAACAGAATAAAACAGGTGTTTATGAACGTTATTCTCAATTCCATGCAGGCTATGCCGGAGGGCGGAGAGCTTGTCATTGAATGTCACCATGACGACGCAGGCCATAAGGTGCAATTGGTGTTCTCAGACACAGGGATCGGTATGTCGCAGGAGACAATCGCCCAGGCTTTTGAGCCATTTTTCTCCAATAGAGATGGCGGCACCGGCCTGGGTCTGGCGAACGTGGAGAAAATCATAGAATTGCACGGTGGAAGTATAAAACTGGAAAGCACAGAGGGGCAGGGGACAAAGGTGATCATCAAACTAGAGGTCGCATTATGAGTAAGATTCTGGTAGTGGATGACGAGGAAAAGGTGTGCTGGGCGTTCGAGCAGTTTCTGAAGGAAGAGGGACATACCTCTCTGATAGCCAGCAACGCGCAGGAAGCGCTGGAAAAGGTAACAGCAGAGAAGCCTGATCTGGTCATTATGGATGTAAGGATGCCCGGACAGATGGATGGGCTGGAAGCTCTGGTTGAGATGAAAAAGCTCGATCCTGAAATCTACGTTATTATAATGACTGCTCATGGCAACATGCAGACGGCCATCGAGGCGATGCAGTCCGGCGCTTATGACTACATAATCAAGCCGCTGGATCTGGATCAGGTGAGCGTGGTTATCCAGAAAGCCCTGAAAGCGCAGAAGCGAAGCCGTGAATTGACACTTCTGAGAGCGGAAGTGATGGGCAAGTATCAAAAGGATAACATTGTGGGCAAAAGCCCGCAGATGCAGGATATATATAAGCTTATCGGTACTTTGACCACAAATGATGTCACGGTTTTGATAGAAGGAGAAACAGGCGTAGGAAAGGAACTGGTGGCTAAGGCAATTCACTATAACAGCTCCAGAAGTGATAAGCCCTTCATCACCGTTAACTGCGCGGCTTTGACAGAAACGCTGCTGGAAAGCGAACTCTTTGGGCATGAGAAGGGAGCCTTTACCGGCGCGGTAAGCCAGAAGCAAGGCAAGTTTGAGATAGTTCAGGATGGAACCCTTTTTCTGGATGAGATAGGCGACATATCTCCCAACACGCAGACGAAACTGCTGAGGGTATTGGACTACAGAGAATTTGAGCGCGTGGGGAGCAACGATACTCTGAAGATGTCCGCCCGGATTATCGCAGCTACAAACAAAGATATGAACACAGCAGTACAGAAAGGGAATTTCAGGGAAGACCTCTATTACCGACTCAAAGTCTTTTCTATTTACATATCACCACTGCGCCAGCGCAAAGATGATATTCCACTTCTTGTGCGGCATTTTGTGGGTACAGCCAACCAGGAACTTAACCGGCAGATAAAGGAAGTCGATCCAAAGGCGATGGAGTTGCTGTTGATGTATAACTGGCCCGGCAATGTCCGGGAACTGGAAAACACCATCAAAAGCGCGGCAGTTTCATGCAGGGAAGACGTGATCCGTCCTGAGCATCTGCCGTCAAGAATCACGCGGATCTCATTCGAGCAGGGATACGCTGCTCTCGAAGCTGCTTTGGGGGAAATCCTTAAGGAGAAGATCCAATCAGGCGCAGCCAGCCCATACGAAGAAATAACAGCATATGTGGATAGATTTCTGGTGGAAACCGGGCTTCAGCACGCGGGAAATCAGGTCAAAGCTGCTGAATTGCTGGGAATAAGCCGCACCACCCTCCGGAAGAAAATTGGAAGCTGATATAGGCCACCCCTACCTCAGTGGAATCTACGGTTTCTTAACTTCTCCCCACGTGATGGCAAGCTTGCCAGAGGACTCAACAGCCATACTAATACCGTCCATTATATCCTTAATCTCATCTTCGGAAAGCACCCGATTGAAAACCATCGCTTCATCTATAATTCCTGTAAGATCACGCGGTCGGTATTATACTAAAGCTCTTCTGCAAAATCAACAAAGAACGCCTGCGACGCGATAGCCAAAGCACAAAGCTTCCGGACTGTCAGGATCCTCCTATCTGGTAGCTGGCTAATGCGTAATGAGTAATGCGTAACGACTGATCACGGGTTACGGGTTATGAATTACGTTTTACGCATTACGCCCTTCCTTTCTTCCTAAATGTAAGTATTTATGACCGCTGATCGCCTCCATATGCGTCCATAAGAATGGCAAAGTATTTCACTGATAGGGAAACATGAATGAGAATCCAAAGTTTAGAATGCGACGCGATGTGAGTAATGAGTAATACGTAATGAGTGATAGGTTGTTACGCTTTACGCATTACGTATTGCTCCTTCGTTTGTGGAATAATTGCGTATTCTGCTGAAAATACAGTTTTCGCTAAAGGAGGACGTGATCGTGAGAGGATATATTGTACCTACACTTCTGATCCTGGCCTTACTGCTCTGTGCTTTCCACGAGGGCTATGCACAGGACAAAGCTTCTGTGCCAATTGATGTAATGGTCGTGGTGGACAATTCAGGGAGTATGAAGGATAATGATCCCGAATTTCTGGCAGGGCAGGTAGTGTCAGGGGTACTGGATTATTTGTCCGAGGATTCCCGTATCGGCTTTGTTGTATTCGCGGAAAGCCCTGAAATGTCTATGCCACTAACTCCGGTTGCTGAGACTGGAATAGACGCTATGATTAAGCAGGTACTGGATGATATTACCTACTCTGAATCAGGGATTATAGCCACAGTTAAAATCAAGGAAGGAGATACGCTCTGGGATTTGTCCCGGAAGTATTACGGAGATCCTTTCAAATGGCCGATTATTCTGGATATAAACGATATTCCTAATTCCGGGCGTGGGCTTTCTGTTGGAACTGTCATCCGCATTCCGGCTAAGGGTGCGAAAACGCGGGTCAGGACGTATAGAACAGAAGAATATACAAACATACCTGCGGCTGTTGAAAGAGCTATCTATGAATTGAAGCAAAGTGGAAGAAAGGATTTGAAAAAACTCCTTATCCTCATAACTGACGGAATCATAGATATAGGGGATAGTGCTCAGGATGTTGAGAAGTATAGATGGCTTAATGATGAACTCGCTCTGGAAAGCAGAGGATCAGGAATACGGATATTCGGTATCGCTTTTACGGACAGATCAGATTTTGAGCTTATCCAGATCCTCGCTCAGAAGACCCACGGAAACTATTACCGGATATTCAAATCCGAGGACATTTCAGGAGCTATCAGCAGTATCAATGAAACCATTTCAAAAGCCAGACCTGTGGAGTCGAAGCAACAGACACAGCAAATTGAGGTAGTGACTACAGAAAAGGGAACCGGGATATCCAGGGAACTGGTTTTGGTGGCGCTGGTAGGTTTGGTAATGTTGAGCATCGTCGCTGTCGTTTTTGCATTCGTAAGAAAAGGCAGGAGGAACTTAACAGATCATGGGTCGGTAATACCTGAAGCATGTCTGATGGATATGGATGGTATAACCGGCGAGAAAACTCATATGGTTAATAGAAAAGTTATGACTATAGGTAGAGTCAAAGCGGATGACGTGGACATATGTATTGACGAAAACACTGTGTCCGCTACACATGCGCAAATAAGATACAAAGACCACAATTTCTATCTTACAGACTTGGGCAGCAGGAATGGCACATATCTAAACGATGACAACGAAAGAATAGTCGAGGAAGTTCGTCTTACAGGTGGCGATGTGGTCGCATTCGATCAATATAAGTTCAAATTCCTGGTGCGAGGTCACGGCGAGCGCGGTAGAACTCAGATGAGTAAAGTGGAACGTAGTAAGAAACATACTGGAACAGGGCAGCGCAAGCGGAATGAAACACCTATCAGCCCAAGTCCGCGTGGTGATACCCAAATCAGTCAAGCCCCACGCAGCGAAACCCAGACTAGTCAAGCCCAGCGTAGCGAACCCCAGACTGGTCAAAACCCAGGCCGCGAAACCCAGATTAGTCAGAAACCGCGTAATGAGACTCAACTCAGCCATGGTGGACGGAACAATGACCAGACCAACTCATCACAACGTTCATCTGATATTATCTCCATAAAACCAGAAAAGAAAGTTGCATCAGACGAGGATGTAGCGATTCCAGAGGCATACCTGGTAGACGTAAGCGAAATAACAGATGAAAAAATGTATCAGATCAAGAGGAATGTTATCACCATAGGAAGAGTGGAAGCTGATGACATAGATGTGTGGATTAATAAGAACACCGTGTCTGGCGCTCACGCTCAGATAGAATACAGAGACCATAGTTTCTACCTCACCGATTTGGGTAGCAGAAATGGCACTTATCTGAATGAGGGAAGGGAAAGAATAACCAGTGAAGTTCGCCTCAAAAACGATGACATCATATACTTCGATCAGTATAGATTCAGGTTCGTGGTGCGTGGCTAAAGCGAGCAACATAGAATTTGAATAAAACGCGTTACGCATTACGCATTACAGATTACGCATTACGGGTATCGTTCGTTTATATGTTTGCTCCAATCTTCTGCCAATTCTCCCCCAGTAAAAATGCACATATCAGCATAAAAATGCATATGCAATATTGCATAGTGAAACCAATGCTGCAAGGTCTCTATGGGCTTTTTGCACAGACCATAAGAACCCTCAAAGTGCGACTCCCCGCGTATGAAGATTCGTTAATTGATCGGGTAATACATTCAGGATGGATTCCCGCGTTCGCGGGAATGACACTACCCCCAATCTGTCATTTCCGCGAACGCGGGAATCCAGTATGGCTGTCAAAGGTTACCCGATTAATTATTGAACGTTCATACGCGGGGATCAGCCAAAGCACAAACCCAGAAGTGCGACGCGATAGCCAAAGCACAAATTTTTATATAACACTCGAGAAAGGGACAGCATGATACAAGGATAAAGCTATAGGCTTTTCAGGAAAAGGTTTATTTGTTGATTATCGCTAAATCCAGGATCGAGAATTCAAAGCAAATTATATCCTTGACGGTTATTGCGTTTTAGCTGATAATTATAGCGGTAGTGAGATGACCAAACAGGTAATCTCATCCTCAAATCAGAAAAAAGTTATTAGGTAGAGCGTTTTCAGTTTTTTCAAAATGTTACCGACAGAGTTAAAAAACAGTGATTTCTTCAGTCATAAGCAAATATCAATAAATATTTCGCGATAGCAGGTCGGGACAGAAAAGTCCCGACTATGGAAAAACACGACCGATAGGCAGGACATTCCTGTCCTGCCTGCTAAGAAAAGCTCAGGAGAATTATTGAGACTTAGTGGTTCTATTGGCAAATAACATGTTCCTGTAGGGGCAGGTTTTCTCATACCAGGGCATTGCCATTTGGCGCAGAAAACTTAATAAAGAGAACAACTCGCGCTAACTTGACAGCCCTTGACCTGCCCATCTTAAAAACGTAGGTTACCTGACAATTAAATCACTTAGGTAAACTATCACAAAAGATTCCTAAGTTTCTCCCTTTCGTAAAAAGCTCAAGGGAGATTTGCAGCAGAGAAAGCAAAGATATATAAGACAAGATAGGAATTCGATCAGAGGACATGGATTCCGAGTTGAATTCAGTCACGTCTGTTGGGATGCACAGGCGTTTCGAGCAGCGTATGGCTAAACTCACGATTTTGGCTTTCTTCGCGTTGGAGGGATAATATGCGGATATTTTCCAGACTTAAGACCTTGTTCAAAAGAGGGTCAGCTAAGCAATCATCGAACGCCGCAAGATCCAGAAGATCAGCCCGGGCTTCTCGTGAGAGTCAAAAGGTAGTAGGCAACGCGACAGAACTGAGAACTGTACTGAGAACCGCGCTGAACCCGATGTCGCCCGAATTAACCGCTCTGCAGATGGCCGAAAGGCAGGATTGGTCTGATAACAGGCAACTTAGAGCGTGGCAGCAAGGGGATATTATCCTGGATACCTACGCTGTTGAGGATGTTATGGCAGGCGGCATGGGCTATGTATATATTGCTGAGCACAAAAACTGGAACGTGAAAATGGCCATCAAATCTCCCAACGAGATGATGCTTTCAGATGAACACCTCTTTAGTCGTGTGCTAAAAGAGGCAAACTCCTGGATTGAGTTGGGACTACATCCGCACATAGCCTATTGCTATTATATTCGTCAGATTGAGGAAGTGCCACACATCTTCATCGAGTATGTGGACGGCGGCAGTATGCGTGATTGGATTACAGATAGACGGTGTTATGATCTGAAGATGGGACTTGATCTGGCAATTCAGTTCTGTCACGGTATAGAATACGCGCATAAACAGGGAATGATCCACAGGGATGTCAAGCCAGCCAACATTCTGATGACAAAAGATGGAACGCTGAAGATAACCGATTTTGGGATAGCGCGGACTCAGGGATCAGAGGAACCTCTAAGAGATATAGATGTGAGCAAGCACATACAGATGCCCAGTGATAGCCGGCTAACTTCGGTCGGCACGATTATGGGATCCGCTGACTACATGTCGCCAGAACAATGGGCAGACCCACATAACGTGGATGCCAGAGCAGACATCTATTCGTTTGGTGTATGTCTATATGAGATGTTCTGCGAAAGTTTGCCATACGCCTCGGCCATAGAGATGAGGGATGAAACTGAAGACCCATATGATCCACGCAAACTCAGAAAAGACCTTCCTGACTCGCTTGTGAATCTTTTAAAAAGAAGTGTGGCCTGGCAGCGGGAAAAACGGCACAATTCCTTCAGCGAAATGCGGGATGATTTTGTCCGGATCTATCGAGAGCTGTTCGAAGAAGATCCACCTCATATTCAGGTCAAAGCTCCCGGACTGAGGGCGCAGGGACTGAATAACCGAGCGGTTTCATATATGGAGCTCGGTAGGAAAGATGAGGCGGCAGAACTATGGGAGGAGGCTCTTCAGGAAGATCCACAGCATATGGAAGCCACGTACAATCGCGGTGTTGTACTTTGGCGTCAGGGAGTGCTGACAGATGATGAACTGGTACAGCAGCTTGAAGCGGTACGGACTAGCCACATGGGTAGATGGCTGGCCAGCTACCTGCTGGCATTAGCTCATTTGGAGCGAGGAGATGCAGATTCAGCCGCCTTGCTTCTACAGGAATCATTATCAAAAGAGGGTGTAGATGAAGCGGCAGTCCAGAAAGCTCTGGAGCAAGCTCAATCTTCTGAAACTATATCAGTCAAATGTCTGCGTACTTTCGAGGGAAATGATTCTGATGTATATTCCGTTGGTCTGAGCGCTGATGGCCGTCACGCATTGTCTGGTCATGAAAATGGGACTGCATGGGTCTGGGATACGCGCACAGGAGAATGTGTGCAAGTATTCTCGGATCATAAAAGGGAAGTAACCGCGGTGCGCTTCAGTAACGATGGCAAATTCGCGGTGTCCGGCAGTTTTGACAGAACAGTGAGGCTCTGGGAACTGGAAACAGGAGAATGTCTGCGAATATTCACAGGTCATAAAGGAGACGTTACCGCTATAGACCTGAGCAAAGATGATCGCTATCTGCTATCCGGGAGTGAAGATCAGACTATGCGGCTCTGGAGCGTAAATACAGGTGATTGTCTGCGCGTATTTGAGAATCACACTGAACGCGTAAACTCTGTCTCCTTGAGCCATGATGCCAGCCATGCGCTCTCTGGAAGTAACGACGGCTCACTGCGATTCTGGGACGTAGACAAAATGTTATGTCTGCGCTCATTCGAGGGGCATGCTGGCTATGTAACCTCAGTATCCATGAGCAGTGATTGCCGCCGAGCGGTGTCAGGAAGTCATGACAAGACTGTGCGACTCTGGGACATAACTACGGGGAAATGTCTGGAAATATTCGAAGGCCATAAGAGCTTCGTGCGTTCTGTTTGCCTCAGCGCGGATGACCGCTACTTTCTCTCAGGGAGCGACGATAAGACCGTCTGGCTTTGGGATGTGAATAGTGGAAAATGTCTACGAACATACGAGGGACACACCGGATTTGTGCGTTCTACCTGCCTAAGCGATGATGGTCGCTATGCCTTATCTGGCGGTTCGGACAGAACACTGCGACTCTGGGAAATGCCCCTCAAATCTCTGCGCACTTTCGAGGGACACACGTCCGAGGTACATTCCGTTAGTATGAGCGAAGACGGTCGCTACGCGCTGTCCGGGAGCGGAATGTATGGGCGGAACAACGCCCTGCGTCTATGGGATGTGGCAACGGGACAATGTACCCACGTATTCGAGGGACACACTGGCAATGTTACCTCTGTTTGTTTCAGCAGCGATAGCCGCCATGTATTGTCCGGAAGTTACGATGATACCATACGACTCTGGGACGTAAATACAGAGGAATGTGTGCGCGTATTCGAGGGGCACACTGATCATATCAATTCCGTGTGTTTAAACAGCGATGACCAATACGCATTATCCGCAAGTAATGATGGAACTATTCGACTCTGGGACATAGTGACAGAGAAATGTGTAAGAATCTTCGAGGGACACAAGGGATATGTATACTCCGTTTGTTTCAGCAGTGATGATCGATATGCACTGTCCGGGGGCAATGACATGACCTTGCGTCTATGGAATGTAGAAACAGGGGAATGTCTGCGGGTATTTGAGGGGCATCAGGGAGCTGTGCGATCTGTCTGTCTGAGCAGTGATGATACCTGTGCTATGTCCGGAAGCGATGACCAAACTGTGTGGCTCTGGGATGTTAATACGGGAGAGTGTCTGCGCGTTCTTAAGGGACACAAGGGCCTTGTCCGTTCCGTTTACCTGAGCGCGGATGATCGATATGCGCTGTCTGGTGGAAGCGACAAGACTCTGCGTTTGTGGAACCTGGAAACCGGACAGTGCCTGCGAACCTTCGAAGGGCACGAAGGTAGCGTGGATTCCGTATATCTGAGCAGCGACGGCCGCTATGCGCTATCCGGGAGTGAAGACAAGGTTCTGCTGCTCTGGCAATTGCCGATGGAGGACACAGGAACTGGATTCCCGCTCCGCTTGTCCCGCTCATGGTCACATGCGGAGTTGGTAGAGGTGGAATCCCGGGCTGTTGAGCTGTTGAAGCAGGGAGAGCAGTCCCTGAAGGAACGCCATTTTGCTGCTGCACTGTCATTTGCGCGCCAGGCCCGGGAACTGCCGGGTTACGAACGGGCTTCAGAAAGCATGGACTTCTGGAGAAAACTCTCACGCGTATGCCAGTCTGCGGGGATTCGGGCGGCCTGGCATGTAAGAACCTTTAAGGGGCACAAAGATAGAGTTATCTGCCTCGTTCTTAGTCCTGACGATCGATACTTGCTGTCAGGAAGTGGGGATGAGACACTTCGGCTCTGGGACGTGAGTACCGGGGAGTGCATAAGGGTTTTCGAGGGACATGAGATGGACGTGCGTTCCGTCTCTATGAGTGCGGACGGCAAGTATGCCTTATCAGGAAGCGGAGATGAAACCATTAGATTATGGGACGTTACTACTGGTGAATGTCTGAGAGTTATTAGGGAACAGACCGGGAGTGTGTGCTCTGTTTGCCTGAGCACGGATGCCAGATTTGCATTGTCGGCAGGAAGGACGGGAAAACCTGGGAAAACCGGAAGAGAGGACACCCTCTTTCGTCTTTGGGACATGACATCCGGGCAATGCCTGCGTATCTTTGCCGGGCATACAAACTGGGTGAACGCTGTCGACATAAGCAAAGACAGTTTTTACGCGCTGTCCGGAAGTTACGATGAGACTCTTCGACTTTGGGATGTGGAAACAGGAAAGTGCCTGCAGGTATATGAGGGACATGATAGATCCGTGTATTCCGTCTGTCTGAGCGATGACAGTTTCTATGCACTGTCCGGGAGCTACGATGAGACTGTGCGGTTCTGGAACGTATCCACTGGCGAGTGTCTGCGTATTTTTGAGGGGCATACAGATTGGGTGAATGCTGTCTGCCTAAGCCATGACTGCTCCTATGCGCTGTCCGGGGGTAGGGACAATACCGTGCGTCTCTGGGACGTGGAAACAGCGCAGTGCCTGCGAGTCTTTGAGGGGCATACAAATTGGGTGAATGCTGTCTGTCTAAGCAGTGACGGCAAGTATGCTATGTCAGGGAGCGAAGATAAGACTATTCGACTGTGGGAACTGGATTGGGAACTGGAAGCGCCGTGACGGTGATCAGGGATTGGCTATCAGATTGGCCGCCGACTGATGGAAACTGATCACTAACTTCAGCTATCAGTAATCTAATCCCCGGCTATTGGGGCTGAGGATAGACAAGATGGGAAAAAAGCTTCTGCAAATGAACTTTATCAAGAAGATATTCGGACGGGAGGAGAATGATGTAAAGGAGATAGTGTATGGATCCACAGATATAGGAAGACAAAGGGAAGAAAATGAGGATAGTTACCTTCTCATGCCAGAAATGGGTATATACGTCGTTGCGGACGGAATGGGCGGACATAACGCAGGCGAGGTGGCAAGTCTGAATGTCGTAACCGCTCTGGGAGAATATTTTACCGCTGAACGTGTCTCGGAAATGAGAGATGACGGTGAAAAAGTCAAAGAGAAAATGCTGGACGCCGTTATAGAAGCACACAAGCGGGTAATGACGGTAAGCGGGACAAGTGAAGAATATACCGGCATGGGAAGTACCATCGCAATTTCTTTCATCAGCGAGAATGTGCTACATACCTGTCACGTGGGCGACTCCCGCGTATATGTTATCAATAGATCCTCCATCACCCAGATTACTAACGACCATTCCACCGTTGCCGAACTTGTCAGGGTTGGTAAGATGACCAGGGAACAGGCCCGGCAGAGTCCCTTGAAAAACCAGATCACCCAGGCGTTGGGTGTCCCATTTCCTCTCAATCCTGAATACAACAGAACGTATGCGTTAAACAATGGTGACGTAGTGCTGCTCTGCTCCGATGGTCTCTGGGACATGCTCTCGGACGAAGATATACAGGCAGTTGTCATGGATAACGAATCTGTGGAAGATGCCTGTACGGAACTGATCCATCAGGCCAACGAGGCAGGCGGAGATGATAATATCACCGTTATACTGGTTCAGATAGGCGGAAACAGCACTCGGGCCACAACCGAAGTCCGATGGAAATAAGGTGTAAAAGCCAAAACATTAGCGATCCCCATATCGTTTGATCATGAACGTCTGCCAGATTTGCGTCATAAAATGCTGAATAGCAAAGCAGTATAATGCCCTCTTTGAGCAACTATCATTCCTCACCTGGTATAGAATAAGCCAAAATAACCGGCGCCTTGATCTTTGTCATGGAACGTTTGCTGAAGCGATTGATAGGAGGTGTGTTCGGAAAATGAAATTTGGTGTTCTTGCAGTGGCTATGATCTTACTCTGGACAGGAGGATTCCGGTCAAAAAGAGCTTATGCAGAAACGCTTGTATCCATGTTAAGCTCTGACAAAACCATACTGGCTAATGGCGAACGATTTTTTGCCATAGGGATCTATTACATACCGAAGAGTGAAGAGCCTTTCCGGGAACTTGCAGAAACGGGTTTCAATCTGGTGCGATGCAGTTCCGGTGATGAGTTGGATGGTGCTCACAAATATGGTCTGAAGGCCTGGGTGTCTCTGGGAGATAGGCTGGATCTTTCAAAGGACACGGAGAAACGCAAGCGGGAGATACAAGCGAGGATCGAGGAACTGAAGAATCATCCGGCGCTCCTGATATGGGAAAGCATGGACGAACCAGCATGGACATGGAAGAAGCCCTGGGAACAGCGTGCATCGGCAGAAGGGCTGGCACAGGGCCATAAGCTTGTGAAAGAGTTGGATCCGAAACATCTATTGTGGATCAACCATGCTCCCCGGAATACATGGAAAACGCTGGCAAAGTTCAGCCAGAACGTGGACATTATCGCATGTGACGTCTATCCTGTCATTTCACAGGACATTGACGCCGACAAAACCTACGCCATTATGCCCAATGGGAAGCAAACCGATCTGGCAGATCAAACCATAAGCTGCGTGGGGAAGTATATAGACAAGCTGAAGAAGGCTGCTGGCAATAACAGAGCAACCTGGCTGGTTGCACAGGGATTTGCATGGGACAATAAGCAAAGCCCTGATAATCCGCGCTATCCTACCTATGAGGAAACCAGGTTCATGGCTTACCATGCCATTATTCACGGTGTGAATGGTATACTCTATTGGGGAACCCATTCCATGCCACAGCCATCGGAGCATTGGAGCAACCTGAAAAGAGTAGTTCGCGAATTGGGCGATCTATCCCCTGTGTTGGCGTCTGCTACTATCCCCAACAATGTGTCAATGGAATATGAGGAGATGGGATTTTCTATTGACAGCGGTGTCGAGGTAATGGTAAAAGATAACAACGGCGTTATCTATATGTTTGCAGTCAACACAACGGTGGGTCCTGCGAAGGTGACTTTCTCGAATCTGCCATTTCCCGGGGATTCACTGGAAGTTTTGTCCGAGGAGAGATCTCTGGACATATCAGGAGGGGTTTTCCAGGATTCTTTTGAACCATACGAAGTGCATGTATACAGGTTCAGGTAAGGTTAAACTAATTTGATCGGAGAACTTGGCGCCCTGGGTTGTGCTCCTCTCTGGGCTATCTCCAGTATACTGATAAAATCGCAGTCAGATAAGCTCAATGCGCTGCAAATCAACGCTATACGCGGGCTTTTTGCCGCTGCATTCGCCGTTGCCATTTTCTTTCCCACCGGTAGAATTGGACTGTTGGCCAGTCTATCACTCTCTTCTATCATCTACCTATTAGTGGCAGTCATAATTGGTTTTGTTGCAGGCGATACTCTGTTTATTAAGGGCATGGCAATCATTGGCGTGTCCAAGGCTCTGCCAATGTCCATCATTTACCCAATCTTCGTGCTGCCCTTCTCCATTTTCATAGTTGGTGAACATTTATCCCTGGCAAATATAGCCGGCATTTTCATAGCGGTTGCCGGACTCTATTTGATAACCAACCCCCGAAACGGATCGGAAGGAGCGTTGGTGGCGACGCGGAGGCAGCACTGGCTGGGTGTATCTTATGTATTGGCCGCGACGCTTCTTTGGGCAATCGGGACGGTGATACTGGGCTTTGCTATGGCAGATCTGGATCCGATACTCGCTGGAGCCATCCGCATGCCCTTCATGGCCATGATCCTGTTTGCATTGGTCTATATGAAAGCAAACAGCGCAAATACATGGAGTCACGGTTTCAGAACCTTGATAATAGTTGGTTTAGCTGGCGTCTTGGGGATCGGGTTAGGCGGCCTGCTCTTTATGATAGGTGTGAAATATGCAGGAGCCGCTAAGACTGCCATCCTGTCTTCCACTGCACCACTGTTCGGCGTGCCGCTTTCCATGTTGATGCTGCGTGAGAGGATCACCCTCAGAATAGTGGCTGGTACTGTACTATGCGTAGCGGGGATCTGGTTTGTTATCTAGGGCAGAGAAGCTTTGCAAGCGCGGCGGCGTGTAAGAAGCCATCTTCACTGTGATTCGCTCCATTATAGCCTAATCTGGATTCCCGCTTTCGCCGGGAATGACACTATACCCAATCTGTCATTCCCGCGAAAGCGGGAATCCAGTTCTGTAGCGACGTTTTGGCAGGACGGAGCCATGCAACTATATTTTTATGCCTTCCGGACAAGTTGCCAGTCAATTAGTATTTATCCGAGCCTTTGAGGGGAAGATTCACGATCCAGATATTCCGGTACTTTACCGGGTTGCCGTGATCCTGTAACCGCAACGGGCCTGGTTCTCCCACTTTATCATCCATAGCGCCTCCCGTAGGGCCCAGTACCTGAATGTTGTTATGGATGATCATCCCATTCTGCGCTGCCGTAATGCGCGCTTGATCTATCACCTGTCCGGAATCATCAAGCCTTGCCCCTCGGAACACTATATCGTAGGTTTGCCATTCAAGCGCCGGTTTGCAGGCGTTTACCAGCGGAGCAAACTGGTCGTATACAGCCCCGCAGTCACCTTTGCCCGGAACCGGGATCCCATATGAATCCAGCACCTGTATCTCATAGCGTCCCTGGAGATATACGCCGCTATTTCCCTTAGCCTGTCCCTTCGCCTCCGGCATATCAGGTTCCATCCATTCCAGATGGAGCATGAAATCCGTGAACTTCTCCTTAGTCATGATGTCGCCAGTGCGGTTGACGGTCATAGCGCCATCAGCAACTTCCCAACCTGCTGGCTCTCCGCTGCGCGTGCACCAACTGCTGAGGTCTTTACCATCAAAAAGTATCACTGCGTCTGTCGGCGGTTTTGCTAATCCCATTTCCCCTTCTCCTTTCATCGTCAGGAATCCCTTCCTGATTGGGGATATTCTACAGATCTCTTCCATCTCTCGATTCCACGCGATATTATATCACAGGATATTCTGGAATCAAGGACGAATATATGCAAGATCCT
>Ga0272441_10006959_pt1 | contig 18636 bp, 20 predicted proteins | sample SSMProp6N_FD_193582 | JGI IMG/M metagenome (GOLD analysis project Ga0272441, IMG submission 193582) | Marine sediment archaeal communities from Little Sippewissett salt marsh, Falmouth, MA, United States - SSM-Prop-6N | ecosystem: Environmental > Aquatic > Marine > Wetlands > Sediment ... | reverse complement strand
TATCCTACAAGTAGGGAGGGGAAGATGGCAACGAAGCAAAAACAGCAGACCCTGAACGAGTTCGACCAGCCCATCAAGGGCGTCAGCCTCTGGATGGACGCCTGGCGGCGGCTCAAAAAAAACCGCATGGCCATCATCGGTTTGGTGATCGTGGTCCTCTACGGTATTATCTCCCTGGCCGCGCCGATCCTGCCGATCCACAGCTACAAGAAGCAGGTGATCGACCACCAGTTTTTACCCCCCTCCTTCACTCGTACCGCCGGGGAGCTCTGGTACGAGCGCATCGAAAACCAGCTAACGGCCATGGCAAACAAAGAGGGCCGCGGAACCCTCAATGAAGATGAGAAAGCCCAGCTGCGGGAGATCCAGCAGCGGATCGAAACCGAAACCGCGGTCATCAACGACGAGACGGTGATGGTGCACCAGCGCCGCTACGTGCTGGGCACCGACTATCTGGGCCGGGACATGCTGGCCCGCATCATCTACGGAGGCCAGGTCTCCATCGCCATCGGGCTTATCGGTGCCCTGACCGCGGTGTTCATCGGCATCGTCATGGGCTCCATCGCCGGCTTCATGGGCGGCAAGATCGACTATATCATCATGCGCATCGTGGATATCATCTACGGCCTGCCCTACATGATGCTGGTGATCATCTTCATGGCTATCTTCGGGCGCAACATCATGAACCTCTTCTTCGCCCTGGCCATCGTCAGCTGGCTGACCGTGGCCCGGGTGGTGCGGGGACAGATCATTTCCCTGAAGAACGCCGAGTTCGTGGAAGCGGCCCGCTCCATGGGGGTCTCCACGGGACGGATCATTTTCCGCCACCTGGTTCCCAACACATTAGGGGTGATCATTGTTTTTACCACTTTACGCATCCCCACCTTCATTATGCTGGAGGCCTTCTTGAGCTTCCTGGGGCTGGGCGTGTCGGCGCCCTTCGCCTCCTGGGGCTCGCTGATCGGGGACGCGGTGCAGGGCATGAACCTCTATCCCTGGCGGCTGTTCTTCCCCGCCCTGGCCATGTCCATCTTCCTCTTTTTCATGAATTTCCTGGGTGACGGCTTGAGAGACGCCCTGGATCCCCAGAGCAAGAACAAACTCTAGAGCGCGGGAGAAGCATGATATGAGTAACGACATGATACTGGAAGTCAAGGACTTAAGGACTTATTTCAATACCGACGACGGTGTGGTCAAGGCGGTGGACGGGGTCAGCTTCGAGCTCCACAAGGGAGAGACCCTGGGCCTGGTGGGCGAGTCGGGAAGCGGAAAATCGGTGACCAATTTGTCGGTGATGCGCTTGATTCCCTCGCCCCCCGGCAGGATCATGAGCGGGAGCGTGCAGTTCGAGGGCAGCGATGTGCTGGCCATGTCGGACGACAAGATCCGCCGGCTCAGGGGCAACAAGATCTCCATGATCTTCCAGGATCCCATGACCTCGCTGAACCCCTTCCTGAAAATATCAACCCAGCTGATCGAGACCATCCGGCTGCACCAGGGGCTGGACAAGGAAGCGGCCCGCGAGCGGGCCGTTGAGATGCTCAAAATGGTGGGCATCCCCTCGCCTGAGAAGCGGGTGGACGCCTACCCCCACCAGTTTTCCGGGGGCATGCGCCAGCGCGTGATGATCGCCATGGCACTGAGCTGCAACCCGGATATCCTGATCGCCGACGAGCCAACCTCGGCCCTGGACGTGACCATCCAGGCCCAGATACTGGAGATCATCAAGGAGCTCTCCAACAAGCTGGACACCGCGGTGATCATGATCACCCATGACCTCGGCGTGGTGGCGGGCATGTGCGACGTGATCTGCGTCATGTACGCGGGCCGGATCGTGGAAAAGGGTAATGCGGACGAGATCTTCAAGGACCCCAAACATCCCTACACTCAAGGGTTGATCAAGTCCGTACCCCGGCTGGACCGGCCCCACAAGAGGCGGCTCTATTCCATCGAGGGCCAGCCGCCGAATGTCATCGACCTGCCGGACTGTTGTCCCTTTCATCCCCGTTGCGAGCACGCGATGGATATCTGCAAGCGGAAATATCCGCCTTTGAGGAGTTTCGGAGAAACCCGCCAGGTGCACTGCTGGCTGTTTGTGGAGGATAAATAGGTGGCTGCCAACGATCTGCTGGAAGTAAAGAACCTGAAGATGCATTTTCCCATCGAGAAGGGAGTGCTGTTCAAAAAACAGGTCGGCGCCATCCGCGCGGTGGATGGAATCGATTTCACCATCAAGAAGGGGGAGACCCTGGGGCTGGTGGGCGAGTCGGGCTGCGGGAAATCCACCACCGCCCGGGCGGTGGCCCAGCTTTACTCACCCACGGACGGGGAGGTGTACTTCGAGGGCCTGGACCTGTGCAAGGCTTCCAAGGCGGAGATGCTCAAATCCCGCATGGATATCCAGATGATTTTTCAGGATCCCTACGCCTCGCTCAACCCGCGGATGACCGCCGGGGACATCATCGCCGAGCCCATGACGGTCTATGCCAAGCGGGGGCTTTTGAAGATGTCCAAGCAGGAAATCCGCCACCGGGTGGAGGAGTTGATGGAAAAGGTGGGCCTTTCCCGCTTCTTCATCAACCGCTATCCCCACGAGTTCTCCGGCGGCCAGCGGCAGCGCATCGGGGTGGCCCGGGCCCTGGCACTGAATCCCAAGCTGATCCTGGCGGACGAGCCGGTCAGCGCCCTGGACGTCTCCATCCAGTCCCAGATCCTCAACCTTCTGGACGACCTGCAGGAGGAGTTCAACCTGACCTACCTGTTCATTGCCCACGACCTGGCGGTGATCGAGCATATTTCCACCCGGGTGGCGGTTATGTACCTGGGGATCATCGCCGAGATCGCCGATTCCGCGGAGCTCTACAAGAATCCCCTGCACCCCTACACCAAGGCTCTGTTGTCCGCGGTGCCCATCCCCGATCCGGACATCGAGCGCAAGCGGCAGCGGATTATCCTGGAAGGAGACGTGCCTTCGCCCGACCAGGAGCGGCACGGCTGCTACTTCTACGACCGCTGTCCCAACGCCATGGCGGGGAAGTGCGACAAGCACATCCCGCGCCTCAAGGATGTCGAGAACGGGCACCAGGTAGCCTGCTTCCTCTACTTCGATCCGGAAGATTGAGACTCTTTGCGGCGGATAAAAACAACCGCAAGCGTACCTGGCCCTCGCTTTACTATTCCCAGCCTGTCAGGCGCAGGCCGCAGTAGTCGGCGATGGTTCGCGCCGTCTGCTCTACCCTCTCCGTGTTCATGCCCTGGTAGGTTTCCAGGCGGCAGATCCTGCCTTCATGGTCGACCAGCGACAAAGTGACAACAGTACGCCGCCGGAAGCCGCGTCCGCTCCCTTGTTTTTCCGGGATGCCGCCGCGCGCAAAACGGGTCAGCTTCACCTCTTTGAGGTTGCTTATGGGAGTGACGCGGTCGCGGTGGGCAATAACCAGGCCGACCCGGTAGGTTAAGCGGTCCTGCTTGCTGTCGAAAATCCAGCGTTCCTCGTAGGCGGCGCCCAGCATGGCGATCAAAATCAACAGCAGGGGAACAAGGTTGGCCCGGGTAATCAGACCCCCGGCTCCGGCGGGCGTGGTGCTGACGGTGGCGTAGATTAAAAAGGCGGCGATGACGAGCAGCACGATCTTCACCCGGGGTGAGAAAGACATCATCAGCCTGCCGTCTGCAGTCCGTTTCAGCACGAGTCGTGATGAGAAAAACATATCAATAGTGTATACCTAGTTGAAAGTTCTTGCCAAGTTCAAACTAAATGATAATAATTGTTAAAAAAGGAGGCGGTCCATGAGCGCTTCAGCGGCGAAGACAAAGACCCTGGTGAAATGGTATGCTCCCCATCGCCAGGTCCTCTGGGCCCTGGCGCCCTTGACTGCGGCCGCAATATATTTTTTCGGCTGGCGCAGCCTGGTCATTCTGGCCCTGGTGAACCTGTTCGGCTTTCTCACGGAATACCTGTTCTTGAGGGCCTACAAGGAGCCGGTCTCCTCGGCGGTGTTTGTCACCAATTTCCTCTTCGCCCTCTGTTTGCCGCCCACTATTCCCTACTGGATGGCGGTGGTGGGGATCGTGTTCGGCGTGCTCTTCGGCAAAATGGTTTTCGGCGGCTTCGGCCGCAATGTCTTCAATCCCGCCATGGTGGGGCGGGGCTTCCTCTATGTGTCCTTCGGCGTCCAGATGACATCCGGCTGGCTCGAGCCGCTGCGCGGTTTTCCCGCCGGGCTGGCCCGCTTCAGCGCCGACGCCGTCAGCCGGGCCACTCCCCTGGTCCGCCTAACTGAAGGCGGCTCGGTAGGCTGGCAGAGCCTGCTGTTGGGCAACGTGGCCGGCAGCCTGGGCGAAACCTCGGCTTTGCTGCTGCTCATCGGGGGGCTCTACATCCTCGTCAAGAAGGCCGCAAATTATCGAATCGTAATCTCCGCCTTCCTGGGCTTCCTGGTTATGCAGACCGTGCTCTGGCTGGCCGGTGTTCCCGGGGCCGTGGATCCCTGGCACGCCCTGCTGGCGGGCAGCTTCATGATGGGAGCCTTTTTCATCATCACCGACCCGATATCCGCATCCCAGACCAATCCGGGACGCTGGATATACGGGGCTTTCTTCGGAGTTCTGGTGGTGATCATCCGCACCTTCTCCATCTGGCCGGCGGCGGTGATGTTCGCCACCCTCCTGGCCAACATGTTCGCCCCCATCCTGGATGTGGCCGTGCGGCAGATCATGAGCCGGCGGGCGGCGCGAAAGGAGGCCGCCGATGCCTGAGGCCGGAAGAGTGCGCAAGGGCGTGGGCACTGTTTTGTTCATGTTCGTGATCACCCTAATTTTCATCTCCGCCCTGACTTTGGTAAACCTGCTTACCCTGGAACGGGTGGAGCGCAACCGCGAGCTGCTGCGCCAGCGAGCCGTGCTCTACAGCGCAGGTCTTAGCCTGCCGGAAAGCGATGTCGAAACAGCGGAGCTTTTCGACCGCAACGTCCGGGAGGTGCGCGGCGATCAGGGCGGGCTGCTCTTCTACGAGGTCAGGCCGCCCGGGCAGGCGGATCCCGCAGGCTACGTGGTAGTCCGCGGAGATCCCGGCTTATGGGGCGAGATCGAAACCAGCATCGGCTACGATCCCGGCCTGGAGAGGCTGCTGGGCCTGGATTTCATAAAGCAGAATGAAACCCCCGGGCTGGGCGCCCGCATCAGCGAGAGCTGGTTCAGGGAGCAGTTCCGGGGCAAGCGCGGCCCCTTCCGCCTGGTCCCGGAGGGGGTTGAAAGCGCCGAAGACGAATTCCAGGCCATTACCGGCGCCACATCCACTTCGAACGCCGTCCTCGATATCCTCAACCGCAGCATCGAGGAAGACCTGCCGCGCATCGCGGCGGAGCGGGGGAAGCCATGAAAGCCTACAAGGTCAAAGAGATCGTCACCACCAACCTGGGCAAGGGCAACCCTGTTTTCGTCCAGGTCCTTGGCATCTGCTCCACCCTGGCGGTGACCAATGTGCTCAAGAACACCCTGGTGATGTGCGCCGGGCTGATCTTCGTCACCGGGCTGTCCAACCTTACCGTCTCCGCCCTGCGCCGGTATATCCCTGCGCGCATCCGCATGATGGTGGAGACCCTGATCATCGCCAGCTACGTGATCGTGGTGGATTTGGTGCTCCAGGCCTATCTGCCGGACATCGCCCGCCAGCTGGGGCCCTACGTGGGGTTGATCATCACCAACTGCATCATCATGGGGCGGGCGGAAGCCTTTGCCATGAGCAATTCGGCGGGCTATTCCCTGCTGGACGGCCTCACAGCCGGGCTGGGCTACGCCTACGTGCTCATCATCATCGCCTTTTTTCGCGAGCTCTTGGGCTCGGGCAGTATCTGGGGCATCCGGGTGCTGGGCCCCTGGTGGACCAACTGGTCCATCATGGTCATGGCTCCGGGGGCCTTCTTCATGCTGGGGCTGTTCATCTGGATCGTCAAGGGGCTGTGGATGAAGGAGGTGAAAAAATCATGAGTGAAGCCTGGCTTGCCTTTTCGATATTTTTCGCGGCGATTTTCACCAACAACATCCTGCTCACCAACTACCTGGGGATGTGCTCCTTCCTGGCCGTCTCCCGGGAGGTAAAGACCTCTATCGGTTTGGGTTTCGCCGTGATCATGGTCATGGCCGCCACGTCCGCCCTCAACTGGCTGGTCTATACCTATGTCCTGGTGCCTTTGAACCTGGTCTACCTGCGCTACATCGCCTTCATCCTGGTGATCGCCGCCTTCGTGCAGCTCGCCGAGATGGTCATCGAGCGCCTCTCGGATGTGCTCTACGCAGCCCTGGGCATCTTTTTGCCCCTGATCACCGTCAACTGCGCCATTCTGGGGGCCAGCCTCTTCATGGTGATCCGGGAGTACAGCTTCTTTTCAGCCTTTGCCTACGGCCTGGGCAGCGGCATCGGCTGGACCCTGGCCATCATCGCCATGGCGGGGATCCGCCAGAAAATGGCCCGGGCCCGCATTCCCCGCGGCCTGGAGGGCGCGGGCATCGCTTTGATCATTACCGGCTTCATGGCCATCGCCTTCATGGGGCTGGCCGGCATGATACGCATCTGAAGGAGGGAGAGCCCATGCCGCTGCAAACATTTTTCATCGGAATCGCGGCCTTCTGCGGCCTGGCCACCTTCCTGGCCGTGCTGATGGTGATCGCCGACAACACCATCGCCAACTACGGTGAGGTCAAGGTCACCATCAACGAGAGCACGGACTATAGGGTTCCCGGGGGCCGGCCGCTCCTGGCCACTCTGGCCGAGCAGAAGCTCTTTATTCCCTCGGCCTGCGGCGGGCGCGGTTCCTGCGGGCTTTGCAAGGTCAAGGTGGAGAGCGACATCGGGGAGTACCTGGCCACCGAGCTTCCCTGGATTACCGCGGAGGAAAAACCGGAAAATATTCGCCTCTCCTGCCAGGTCAAGGTCAAGAAGGACCTGGCCATCCGCATCCCCGAGGAGCTTTTCAATGTCAAGGAGTACCGCGCCACCGTGGCCTCCCTGCGGGACCTGACCCATGATATCAAGGAAGTAACCCTCAAGCTGGTGGATCCCCCCGAGATCAACGCCCGGGCCGGGCAGTTTATCCAGTTCCAGGTCCCAGAGTACGAGCTTTCCTCGGAATCGGTCTACCGGGCCTATTCCCTGAGCTCACCTCCGCAGCGCCGGGACATTGTGGAGCTGGAGATCCGCCTGGTGCCCAACGGCATCTGCACCACCTATGTGCACCAGCACCTCAAAGAGGGCGAGGAAGTGACCATCAACGGGCCCTACGGGGAGTTCTATTTGCGGGACAGCGAGCGGGAGATCGTGTTCATCGCCGGAGGCTCGGGAATGGCGCCCATCAAGGCGATCCTTTTGGATATGGCGGAGAAGCAGATATCCCGCCGGGCCCGCTATTTCTTCGGCGCCCGCTCCAAACGGGACCTCTTCCTGGTCGAGGAGATGCAGGAGCTGGAGGGAAAGCTCCCGAACTTCCGCTATATTCCCGCCCTCTCCGCGCCGGCGGCCGAGGACAATTGGAAGGGCGAGAGCGGGCTGATCACCGATGTCCTGGACCGAAATCTCGAGAGCGGCGACAACGTGGAGGCCTACCTCTGCGGCAGCCCGGGTATGATCGACGCCTGCGTGCGGGTGTTGACCGCTAATGGCGTGCCGGAGGAGCTGATTTTCTATGATAAGTTCGGTTGATAAGGGCAGGAGTAAGTCATGAAGCAGACCGTTCAGATGGACCGCATTCAGCGCAACATGGCCCCGGGGGTGATGACCCGCGATGGCTTTCTGGGCACGGACAGCCGCAAGCTGATCGATATCCTGATCAGCGACGACGCCGAGGTCAAGCGCCTGGACCTGGACCACCGCCGCATTTCCTCAGCCATGCGGAGCTTCCGCAACGCGGGAATGAAAGGACTGGGCGAGTTCATTACCGTCCCTCCCCGTTTCGAGGTGCGGGTGGAGAGTGTGCGGGGCAAGCTTGCCTGTCCCTTTGGGCACCCGGGTCTGATTTCTAAGACCAACATCACGGTGCGCAACCTGGAGCGCAAGCAAGAGATTACCTTCACCGACCTGCATATTCACCTCATCGAGGCCCACGGCTTCTACGAGGGCAAGGGCTCGCTTTTTCGCCTGGAGCCCCGGGAGCTGATCGAAATCCTGGAGATAATTGCTTAACGCCTTCCCGTCCGGGAGGTTATAATTCCTGAGTATCAGCTTTTACCGCCAAGGAGCCGGCCATGAAAGTGCTGCAGCGCGTCCCCAAATATGTCCAGATCGTGATCGTCTACCTGCTCTTCGGCGGGCTCTGGATGTTCCTGGTGGACTTTCTGATCATCCGCTTCACCGAGAACCCGGACCTGCGCCTCAACCTGGAGAATTACGGGGGCCTGCTGTTCGTGGCCGTGACGGCGGTGCTGCTCTACTATGAGCGCAAGCAGGCCGTGGAGCGGCAGCAGCGCATGGAGCGGCGCTTCCGGACCATGGCGGACTTTATCTACGACTGGGGCTACTGGCTGGGCTTGGACGGCCGCTTCAACTATATCTCCCCTTCCTGCGAGCGCATCACCGGGTACACGGCCGGGGAGTTCAACGGCAATCCCGGTCTGCTTGAAGATATCGTTCATCCGGATGACAAAGAAACAGTGCGGCGCCACCTGGGAAGTGAGCCCGCCGGCTCGGAGCCGACCCAGATGGAGTTCCGTATAATTACCAAGAGCGGGGAGGTGCGCTGGATCAGCCACGCCTGCCGCTATGTTGAGGACCGGGAGGGCAACCGGCTGGGCACCCGGGCCAGCAACAGGGATATCACCGACCACAAGCTCTACGAGGAGCGGGAGAGGCTGCACATGGAGGAGCTGGCCCAGGCGGACAAGATGATCACCCTGGGTACCCTGGTTTCCGGGGTGGCCCACGAGATCAACAATCCGACCAATTTCATCTCCCTCAATACCCCCCTGATTCGGGAGATGTGGAGCGGCTCGCAGCCCATACTGGACGCCTATCACCGGGACAAGGGGGAGTTCTTCGTGGGACGCTTCCGCTACTCTTTACTCAGGGACCGCATGGACGATCTCCTCGACGGAGTGTCCGACGGCGCCGAGCGCATCAAACACATCGTCACCAACCTCAAGGACTTCGCCCGCCCCGACCCCTCCGCCATGGAGCAGCAAGTGGATGTCAACCGGGTGCTGGCCGACACGGTGGCGCTGCTGTCCAACCCGATAAAGAAGGCCACCGCCCATTTCCATGTCCGCTATGGAAAGGATCTGCCGGAGATCACCGGCAGCCCCCAGAAGCTGGAGCAGGTGCTGGTCAACCTGATCCAAAACGCTCTGGAATCCCTGTCCGCCAAAGACGGGGGAGTGCATGTGTCCACCCGCCATGACCGCCGGCGGGGAGAAATTATCGTGCAGATCAGGGACCAGGGCCGAGGAATCCCAGCGGACCAGCTTGCCCGCATCACCGACCCCTTCTACACCAACCGGCGCCGGGAAGGGGGGACCGGTTTGGGGCTTTCCATCACCGAGAGGATTGTGAAGGACCATCAGGGCACGCTTGCCTTCAGCTCCCGGGTGGGCAAGGGTACCACGGTGAAGGTGATCCTGAAGGTGCCGGCCTCGGGCTGAGCTCCCCATTAACAATCACGGCGAATCTGTTATAATAGCGTCATGCGTTTGAGCACCTCCGGTGACGGGTATCCGTTTCTGCTAATAGACGATGAACCCGCGGCTCTCAAAAGCTACGAGACCCAGCTATTGGGCGAGGGAATCACCGATGTCCTGACCTGCGGGAGCGCGGATGCGGCGCTGCGCCTTCTGGAAGAGCGCAGCGTATCCACCGTGCTCCTGGATTTGCGCCTGCCAGGCCTGTCGGGGCGGGAGCTGTTGCGCCAGGTGGCGGGGCGGTGGCCCCATATCCCCGTGGTGGTGATCACCGGGGTCGACGAGGTGGAGACCGCCGTGGGCTGCATGAAAGACGGCGCCCTGGAGTACCTGGTCAAGCCGGTGGACCCGAATCGCCTGCTGACCTCCCTGAAAAAGGCGCGGGAGCTTTTCGAGCTGCGCCGGGAGAACCGGCTGCTGCGCGAAGGCCTCATGAGCCGGGAGCTGCGCTGTCCGGAGGCCTTTGCCGACATGGTGACCGCCGACGCAGGCATGCACTCCCTGTTCCGCTATGCCGAGGCCATTGCCGAGACCAGCCGGCCGGTGCTGATCAGCGGGGAGACCGGGGTGGGCAAGGAGCTCATGGCCCGGGCAATCCATCGCCTGAGCGGCCGCTCAGGCGAGCTGGTGGCGGTGAACCCCGCCGGACTGGACGACAGCCTGTTCGCGGACACCCTCTTCGGCCACGCCAGGGGCGCCTTCACCGGCGCCGAGCGCAACCGCAAGGGGCTGGTGGAGCAGGCCCGGGGCGGGACCCTGTTCCTGGACGAGATCGGGGACTTGAGCCCCGCCTCTCAAGTCAAGCTGCTGCGGCTGGTGCAGGAGGAAGAGTATTTTCCCCTGGGCGCTGATGTGCCGGTCAAGAGCTCGGCGCGCCTGATCGTGGCCACCAACCGCGATCTGCGGAAATTGATGGCTGAGGAAGCGTTCAGGAGCGACCTCTACTACCGCCTGCTGCTGCATCAGATAGAAATTCCCCCCCTGCGAAAGCGGCGGCGGGATATCCTCCTGCTTATTAATCATTTCCTCAGCCAAAGCGCCCGGGAGCTGAACAGGCCCGTCCCCCCGCTCCCGCCCGGACTTCTCAACCTGCTCGAGGGTTACGATTTCCCCGGCAACGTCCGGGAGCTGTGCTCCCTGGTATTCGATGCCCTGAGCCGGGAACAGGGCGGCCGGCTGTCCGCGGACAGCTTCCGGAAGATCCTCGGGCTTTCCGCCCTCCCTGTAGTCTCAGGCCGGGACAACAACAGCCTGTCCGAGCTCTACGCCCCCCTGAAGGAGCTTCCCACCCTGCGGGAGGCCGAAGACCTGCTGATCACCGCCGCCCTGGAGCGTGCGGGGGGGAACCAGACTCTGGCGGCCGCCATGCTGGGCATCAGCCGCCAAACCCTCCACCGGCGTACCCGCAGCCTCCGGAACGGCAAGGACGGTTAGGCGCCCGCCTTATCCTCGGCCCGCCGGCCTGGGATGTCGCGAACTGTGACAGCCAAACCATGGCAGTGTAACAATCTGGTACAGCGCAGCCGCGGTTCAACCCCGGCACGCAGGCGGCGGTGCTTATGCAGTATAAGGCCGGAGAAGCTGTCATTTTAACTCTTTTCAATAGATGTATTTATCAACCCATCAATCGACTGTCGATGCTCAAGTACGCGTGTCTTTTTGCCTTGTTTTAACGGAGATGGCATGATTTTTGGATCATTATAATTACTTTGACTGCTTATGAAAATTCCTCCCCGCCCGCAGAGAACGGGCGGCGCGGCAGCGTGCTGATTGTGGAGGATGAAAAACACACCCGCAACACCCTCTGTCTGGTGATCGAGAACGCCGGCTGCACGGTCGCGGCAGCTTCAGACGGCAGGGAAGCCCTCGGTCTGTTGATCAAGCAGCGCAAAGCCGGCCGCCTCCCGGATCTTCTGATCCTGGACCTGGAAATGGCCGGCCTGACCGGTTTGGAGCTGCTGGACGCTCTGGCTGAGGAGAAGATCGCGCTTCCCACCATCGTGATTACCGGCTTCGCCGACCGCCGTACGCTGGACAATGCACTGGCCAGGGGCTGCGAGGAGCTCCTGACCAAGCCCTTCGACCCGGACACCTTCACTGCGGCGCTGGAACGGGTTCTGGGGAAAAAATAAGCGGTTTATAAAGGGAAGATGGAGTTCGTGAGTAACTCCATAAAAATTTATAGGAGGTTCTATTTATGGATGCCGTGTTAATCATGGTCATCGCCTTTGTGGCCTACCTCCTTGCCTACCGGCTCTACGGACGTTTCGTTGGCAAAAAGGTGTTCGCTTTGAGCAATGCCAACAAGACGCCCTCCCAGGAGTTCGAGGACGGCAAGGATTACGTGCCGACACGCAAGGGCATCATTTTCGGGCACCACTACACATCCATCGCCGGTACCGGGCCCATCGTCGGCCCGGCCATCGGGATCATCTGGGGCTGGGTCCCGGCCCTGCTCTGGGTGCTGGTGGGGACCATCGTCATGGGGGCGGTGCACGACTTCGGCGCACTTGTACTTTCCATGCGCAACCAGGGGAAATCGATCTCCGAGGTGACCGCGAAGTACGTCAACCCCCGGGCGCGCACCCTGTTCTTTATAATCGTGCTGCTGGAGCTCTGGATCGTGATCGCCATTTTCGGCCTGATCATCGCCATCGTCTTCGCCATGTACCCCCAATCGGTCTTCCCGGTGTGGTGCGAAATTCCCATCGCCATCTTCCTGGGGTACATGATCTACAAGAAGGGCGGGAACGTCAGTCTGTTTACCTTCTTCGCCGTGCTCACCATGTACGTCACGGTGATTTTGGGCCACTTCCTTCCCATTTCCTTACCCGTGATCGGCGGCCTGCCCGCCACCGGGACCTGGAGCATCCTGCTCCTGATATACGCTTTCATCGCCTCCACGTTGCCGGTGACCACCCTGCTGCAGCCCCGTGACTATATCAACGCCTGGCAGCTCTTCGTGGCCATGATCCTCATAATCGGCGGCGTGCTGGTCTCCGCCTTCTCCGGCAAGCTGCATGTGGTGGCCCCGGCCGTGCAGGCCCGGCCCGAGGGCGCGCCCTCGCTGTGGCCCTTCCTGTTCATCACCATCGCCTGCGGCGCAATCTCCGGCTTCCACTCCCTGGTCAGCTCCGGGACATCCGCCAAGCAGGTGGCCAAGGAGGAGGACGCGGTCTTCGTGGGCTACGGCTCCATGATCCTGGAAGGCGTGCTGGCCACCCTGGTGATCATCGCCGTGGCCGCCGGTATCGGCATAGCCTACCAGACCAAGGACGCCGGCGTGATCACCGGAACCGCCGCCTGGACGGCCCACTACCAGTCCTGGGCGGCCGCCGCGGGCCTGGGCGCCAAGGTGAACGCCTTCGTGGAGGGTGCGGCCAACATGGTCGCCACCATGGGGATACCCAAGTCGATCGCCATCATCATAATGGGCGTGTTCGTAGCCTCCTTCGCCGGCACCACCCTGGACACGGCCACCCGTATCCAGCGCTACGTGGTGCAGGAGCTGGCCGCGGACGTCAAGGTGGGCTTCTTCACCAAGAAGATCCCCGCCACCGCCTTCGCGGTTATCACCGCCGGTATCCTGGCCTTTGCCACCGGCGCCGACGGTACCGGAGCGTTGAAGCTGTGGCCGCTCTTCGGCGCGGTGAACCAGACCCTGGCGGGCCTGGCGCTGATCACCATCACCGCCTACCTGAAGAAGACCTACGGCGGTTCCCGCCACCTGGTGGCCGGCCTGCCCGGCCTGTTCATGGTGGTCATGACCGCCTGGGCGTTGATCATGAACGAGGGCAACTTCGTCACCTCCGGCAACGGTCTTTTGATCACCATCAATGCAGTTGTCATCGTGATCGTGCTCTGGCTGGTCATCGAGGGCCTGGTGGCTCTGTTCGGCAAGCAGGCCGCCCCGGCTAAGGCCTAAACCTCAAAAGTCTCGTATCGGGAAAGGGAAGGTCCGCCTTCCCTTTCCTTTTTCCGAATTTGCCGTTAAATTAGGAGTCCTATGGAGACGCAAGCTGTGGATAAGCTGATGAAAAAACTGATCAGGGTCTTCGTACTGCTGCTCCTGCCCGCCCTCATATTGTTTGTGCTGGCCTTCGTAAGCCACCAGAGCGGTATGCGGGTAACCGTGCCGGGGGATTTAAGGATTTGGGGCATCGTGCTCCTGGTCCTGACGGTTTTTTTAAGCGTGGCCCTGCCGATTCTCATGCGCACTTCCTTTCATGACCGGGCGGCGAAGAACCAACATGTGGAGTACCGGCAGTACGAGCGCTTCCAGGTCCGGCAGATGGCGGTGACTTTGGCCGGGGCCGTGTTCGCCGGCCTGGCCTACCTGCTGGTGGTGCCCAACTTCCATCTCTACGCCTCCGTGCTCATGGCCCTCTACGGCATCTACAGCGTGCTTCCCTCCAGGCGCAAGCTGGCCGGGGAGATGAAGTACTACAAGATCGCGGGCTGACCCCATGCTTAAACGGTTATTCGAGCGGATCGGCGCTTTTTTCCGGGATATCCAGATCATCAACCGCAACAAGGCCACCGAGTTTCTGGATTTCGAGCTCATGGAGATGGAAAATATCTTCGCCCTGATCCTGTTCGGCAGCTTCACGGGCATGCCTTCACCACCGGCCCACGTAACTCTGCAGCTTTTGCCCCTCATGCAGGATGAGCTGAAGCTGATGTACAACCGCATCGGCGTGGCCCGGGACGCCCTGGCGGAGGTGGTTTCCGTTCTGGGCGAGCCTTAAGGACGCACCATGAAAGTACTCTTCTTCGCGGGCAAGGGCGGGGTGGGCAAGTCCACCAGCTCGGCCCTTTTCGCACTCAAGCTGGCAAAGAGCGGCCACAAGGTCCTGCTCGACTCCATCGATCCGGCCCACAACCTGGGGGACATCTTTCAAACCTCCTTCGGCCCCCAGCCGAAGGCCCTGCTCCCCAACCTGCAGGTCATGGAAACCGACTTGGAGATCTGGGTCAAAAAATACCTCAAGCAGACGGAGGCGGAGTTCAAGTCGGTCTACAAGTACCAGGAGGCCTTCAACCTGCAGAAGTATTTCCGCACCCTGAAGTATTCCCCCGGTCTGGAGGAATACGCCGTGCTTTTGGCCCTGACCGACGCGGTGGAGACCTACCGTGACCAGGACGTCCTCATCTTCGACACGCCGCCCACGGCCCTGACGCTGAAGTTCCTGGCCCTGCCCCAGGTGTCCCTGCTCTGGCTGAAAGAGCTGATTCGCTTCCGCCGCACCATTCTGGACAAGAAGCAGATCATCACCCGCATCAAGGCGGGAAGAGCCGGCGCCGAGGTGGAAAAAGACTCCATCATGGCCAAAATCGAAGACATGGTCGTCCATTACGACAAGTTCAATACCCTGCTGCAGCACCCCGGGCTGACCCGGGTGTTCGTGGTTCTGAATCCGGATCCCCTGGCGTTGGCGGAAACGGACCTGATCTGCCGGGAGCTCGCCAACCTGGGTATTCCGGTCCCTTTTTTAGTGGTGAACAAATACCAGGGCCAGGAGAAGGTGATCCGCCGCCTGGAGAGCCGCTACCCCGATTCCCGCCTGCTGACAATACCCTGCCGCGAAGATGCGGTGACGGGTATCGAAACCCTGGAGGAGCTGGCCCTGCCCTGTGGGGTGGAGGACATCTAGTCTTTCTTGACCGCACCATGTCTGTTCCATTACCCTTGAAGCATGGATATCCCAGCCTGGCCCGATGCTTCTTCCCTTACGCTGGAGCTGCGCCCCCGGCTTCATCCCCTTTTCCAGCGCCTCGAGGAAGGAATCTCGGAGCTCACCTTCGCCTCCCTGTTCCTCTTCCGGCACCAATACGGCTACCAGGTCTCCCATCTGGAAAGAGAGCTCTACAGCTTCAGCGGCCGGGACGATAAGGGGGATTTTTTCCTGTTGCCCTTCGGCCTGCCGAACCCGGACCGGCTTTTGGCGCTCTTCAGTGCCCACGGGCGCCTCAAGGCCGCTTCCGAGGCCCAGGCGGCCGCCCTGACCGGGCTGGGCTACAGCCCCGAGGAAGACCGGGACAGTTTCGACTATCTGTATTCCCGGCGGGATCTCGCCGAACTGCCGGGCAAGCGCTTTCACAAGAAGCGCAACCTGGTGCGCGCCTTCGTGGGCAGCCACCGCTGCGAGGGGCGCTCCCTGCTTCCGGAATACCAGCCCGACGCCCGGGCCGTGCTGGAGGGCTGGCGCCGCGGCCGGCCGCAGGCGGGGGACTACCGGGCGGCGGAAGAGGCCCTGCGCCTGAGCGAGGAGCTGGCGCTCTGCGGTTGCATCTGTTACGTGGAAAAGCGGCCGGCTGCTTATGTGCTGGGTGAGGAGCTGGCCCGGGGGCGCATGTATGCCATCCACTTCGAAAAGGCCCTGAGCGAGTACAAGGGCCTCTACCAGTTCGTCAACCAGAGCTTCGCGACCATCCTGCCGGAGACCTACGAGCTCATCAACCGTGAGCAGGACCTGGGCGACCCCGGCCTGCGCCAGGCCAAGCTGAGCTACCGCCCGGTGGATTTCGTGCGCAAGTACACGGTACGGGGCCCCTGAATCCGGAGGCAGCCCGCCCGGTCAACTTTTCGCCTTTTTTTCCTTCCCGCGCGCAAGGAGCGCCACCGGGTTGACCCGGGCGCAGGGCACTGCCACCGAGCATTTTCCGCACACATCGGCCAGGCCCTCGTCCTGATAGCGCGCGGCGTTTTCCAGGCAGAAGGCGTAGCAGCGGTGGCGATCCAGGACCGGGCCGCCCATTGTGTCGAAGGCCAGCGCGCCTGAGGCCAGGGCGCCTGAGGCCAGGGCGCCCGCGGGGCAGCGCTTGACGCAAACCCGGCAGGTGCCGTTGTGTTTGTGCAGGCAATACTCGCCGGCGGGCCGGGGGTCGGGCGCGATCTCAGCATCGGTGACCAGGCTGCCGAAGCGCCCAGCGCAGCCCCTTGAAGTGATCAGCAGGTGGTGGACGCCGAACTTGCCCAGCCCGGCGATGTAGGCCACGTGCTTGTGGGACCAGTCGCTCATCAAAGTCTCGGTGTCGAAGTTGTGGGTGGGCGGCGGGCAGGCGCAGCGGAAGCCCGCCTGCTTGAGCACGGCGGCCAGGCGGCCGTTGAGGTCGCTGATGAGCTGGTTGGTTTCCACGTAGGCCGCGGCCCACTCCCGGGAGGCATGGCGTCCCCTGCGGTTGGAGCGGGGAATACCGGCTTCGAAGGGCAGGAAATAGACCACCACCGTGCGGGCGCCCGGGAGCAGGTCCGCCGGCAGGCTGTGGGTCGGCCGGACCGCCTGCTTGAGCTGCGCAAAGAGGGGATCCTTTGCCGCGGCGTAGCCCACAAGCGGCTCCTCCCAGGCGGTGCGCACCGCTTTTTCCTTCATTCGCGCTTCGACGAAGCGCCTGATTTCGCTGTGGATGGTTCCACGCACCTGTTTCTCCTTATCAGTAAGCCGCGCCGTGGTGCGGCGGGGCTAGTGGTAGCGGCTCCGGCGGAACACGCCCGCGCCGGCCGAGCCGAAGTAGAGGGTACCGCCGTCCGTGGAGAGCATGACCCCCTGTTGCTGGGCCGCCAGGTAGAGAACTTGTGTATCGAAGCGGTCCACCAGGATCTCGTGGAACTCCTGGCCCGGATCGAGCCCGGACATGATGCTCTTCCAGCTGTCGCCGCCGTCGTCGCTGCGGGAGAAATTGAATAAAGTGCTGAAGAACGTGTCGGGATCGTGCGGGTCGATCTCGACCTCTTCCACGAAATTTTGTTCCGGAAAGGGCAGCAGGGTCCAGGAGCTGCCTCCGTTGTTGGTTGTATAGAGGCCCAGGGAAGACCCGGCCGCATAGAGGTGCTCGGGATTGTCCGGATTCATGGCCAGGTCGTTAATGTAGCCCCCCGCCGGGCCGCCGGTCTGCACCCAGCCTTCGTCCGGGGGCGCGTTGTCCGCGCCGGCCGTGATTCCCTCCTGTCCCGCGCAGACTGCCAGCAGCAGGAGCGCCGGCAGCAGTAAGAAGCGCTTGAATCCGGACATCCCCAAACCTCCTTACCGGGACGGGCACCTCCCCGGCCGGTGCTTCAAGTATAGCGGGCATCCGGTCGGCACGCCAGTCCGGCAGGGAATCCTCTTCGAGCCGCCCGCCGCTTACCCGCAGCCGCGGAAAAAGTGAGCAAGATCCGGGTGGATTGAGGCCCCGGGAAAGTTGTATGGTACGTATATGAAAGCAACAGGATTCACGGGGCTTAGCAGCGATTACTACCGCATCGAGCAGGCGATCCGCTATCTCGAGGAGCATCACCGTGACCGGCCCGATCTTGATGAGATCGCCGCCCGACTGCACATGAGCAAGTACCACTTCCACCGCCTCTTCAGGCGCTGGGCGGGGATTACCCCGCTTCATTTTCAACAGGTCCTGACTTTGGAGTATGCCAAGCAAAAGCTGGCCGAGGGGCGCAGCGTGCTGGACGCCACCCTGGAGGCCGGGCTTTCCTCTCCCGGGCGCCTGCACGACCTGTTCGTGCATATAGAGGCGGTGACCCCCGGGGAATACAAGAGCCGCGGCGCCGGGGTGACCATCGAGTACGGCTGCCTGCCCACTCCCTTCGGCAAAGCCCTGCTGGGCGTCACGCCCCGGGGCATCTGCCATCTCAGCTTTCATGGCGCCGCCACGGCGGCCGCGCCCCTGGAGCTTTTGCGGCATTCCTGGCCAGCAGCGGAGCTGGCGGAGAACCGCGGCCGGGCGGAAGTGCTCATGGACAGGATTTTCGCTCCTCCCAAGGAGGGCTCCCGGGAACCCTTCCACCTCTACCTGCGGGGCACCAACTTCCAGGTCAGGGTCTGGAAGGCCCTGCTGGCCGTTCCCGCCGGTGCGCTGGTAAGCTACGGGGACATCGCAGCCCGCATCGGCTCGCCCCGGGCGGTGCGCGCCGTGGGCAGCGCGGTGGGAGCCAACCCGGTGGCCTACCTGATTCCCTGCCACCGGGTGATTACCGCC
>Ga0272441_10006958_pt1 | contig 18638 bp, 10 predicted proteins | sample SSMProp6N_FD_193582 | JGI IMG/M metagenome (GOLD analysis project Ga0272441, IMG submission 193582) | Marine sediment archaeal communities from Little Sippewissett salt marsh, Falmouth, MA, United States - SSM-Prop-6N | ecosystem: Environmental > Aquatic > Marine > Wetlands > Sediment ... | reverse complement strand
CCGCCGCCAACTGCTCAGAGCCCGTCTGGTCGCCGGACGGCAAGAAGATCGCCTTCGTCTACCGGACCATCTCGCAGAGCAAGACCGAGGAGCGGCACCTGTGGGTGATGGACTCGAATGGCGGAGCGAAGAGGTGTCTGGTGCCCCACAGCCAGATGGGCGCCGTGCAGCCCACATGGTCCCCGGATGGCAAATGGATCGCCTTCCAGGGCCAGAAGGGCGTCGGGCCCAGCCTGGGCCCCAGGGAGCACAACGTGGCGGAGATATGGGCCGTTGGCGTGGACGGAACGGGCCTGCGCAACCTCACGGCATCGCCTCTTTGGGAGGAGGACGCGGTCTGGTCGCCCGACGGCACGAAGATCGCCTACGTGTCTCACCAGGACACCCAGGTGCTCGTGGTGGCCGCCGACGGGAGCGCGACGCGACCTCTGGTGCCCGCTCGATGGCAGCAGACCCAGACAGGCGGACGCTTCATCTGGGAGAAGCCAGTCCTGGCGCGTACGTGGGCGCCCCGATGGGCGCCGAGCGGCAAATTCCTCCTCGTGCGCGGCGCGAAGACGAAAGACTACAAGGCGATCTCCGGGCTGACAAGTCGCGACGAGCAGGGCGCCCTGTACGTGCTGCCCGCCCCGGCCGTCGAGTAGGACCCAACTTCCGAAGACAGTGACGCGCCTGCCCACGGGCTGTATCCCACGCGTGTCTGGCAAGCCCGTCTCGATCCGGCGGCAGAAGGCTGCGTCGTGGGCCTGTGGTCATGAGTCAACGACATGCCCCGCACAGCGCGAGGCAGGCTCTTCGTGCTCGTGGCGTCAGCGCGATCCAGCGCGCTATTGTGCAGCCCCCGCTTGGCTCCCCAGTTACGCGCCGTCGCAAGAAGGGCCGGAAGGCCCCGCGATGAGCAGGGCGCCCTGTACGTGCTGCCCGCCCCGGCCGTCGAGTAGGACCCACCAGACTACAGCAGCCGCAGCAGCTCTCGCAGCATCTCCTGAGCCCCGGCGTGGCCTTCGAGTGGCGCGACGAAGCCGCCCCGCTGTGTGACCAACGCCCGCACGTCGGGGTGGCAGTTCCCCGGCGCCAGGGGCATCTTCACCGTCTCGAGCATCGGCAGGTCGTTGCTATTGTCGCCCAGACCGAAGGTGGCCTGCAGGTCCACACCAAGGCGTGCGCACAGCCGGTGGACCGCCTTGTCCTTGCCGGCCTCGGCAGGGAACACCTCGATGTAGCGCCCGGCCGTATTGCGGCTGAATTCGAGCTGCAGCCCCGCCGGAAGGTTGTCTTGCACCCACTGTACGTCGGCGGCCTGCATCCCGCTGGAATCGATGCACGAAGAAAACGCGTGAAGCTTCTTGTGCATACACCAGCCGCGGGAAGCCAGCTCGTCCCGGAAGGCCTCGAGCACGCTCTGGCGTTTGTGCATCTGCTGTTCCCACTCCGGGTCCAATCGGTCGCGGCCGTGCTCCCGCAGGTAGACGGCCGCGCCGTTTTCGGCGATAAACCCATCGTTGGGGATGTCCGGCAGTCCCTCACACTCGGCCTTACTGCGCGCCGTCACCAGGACGAACCGGGCCTGCCGCCTGACCTGCTCAATGAGCTCCACGGTCTTGGGGTGGATTTCGCTATCGAAGACGATGGTGAAGTCGATGTCGGAGAAGACTATGGGCCTTGACGGCATAGGAATGGTCCCTTCGAGAGATGCTCGGGCAAGGAGTGCTTCGGGGCGCCCCGGCGACACGCCGTGACGCAGAAGGCCCGACAGGCGATTGTCGGGCCTTCTGCGTCATCTGTCAATGCGGGGACTGAGCCCGACCGACCGGAGCCCATCGGCCGCCGGGCGTGACCCGGCTACGGGGCCACCACCAGCTTGCCCGGGGCGTCGGCAACGAAGCCCGGGATGTTCTCTGAGAAATGCAGACCGCTGATGTCCTCGTAGACGCCTTCTTTGGCCTCCTGGAAGACGAGCTTCCATGGCCGGCCGCTTGCGCCCTGAGATACCTGCACCGTGACCGTTTTCTTGCCCTTGATGAACTCGTCGGCCACCAGCTTGTCGTCGGGGTCGTAGACCTTGAGCTGAACGGATTCGCCCGGAAGATCGGTGCTCAGGCTTACGGTGAACTCATCTACGCCCTGGGGCACGGTGAAGTACTGGGGCCGCGCATGATAGATGAGATTCAGGCCGACCTGGGGCGAAGCGTCGGTGGCCGCATACCTCGCGTGGATGTCCACGCCGACGGCGTTACTGCCCGCCGCGACATAAAGCACATACACGCCCTCCGTGGCCTTGTCGACCTTGACCGTCTTGGCGGCCTTCGCAAGCACTTTGCCCTCCTGCACCGTTGCCATACCCGGCCCCAGGAGCGTGTACTGAGGCACATCGGTGTAGGCGCCCACCTGCTTGTGGGTTAGATCGATGGCGAAGCTGTCGCCCTGAGCGGCGAGGATCACGTGCCGGCTGGTTCCTCTGAAGAGTGTCGGCGCCGTCTGGGGACTGTCCGATGGGTGGTCCGGGAATGCAGGGACGACGTCCTGCGCGACCAGCTTGAGCCTGGCCAGGTTGCGGGCCTGTGGCAGGGCGATGCGATCCATCTCGGGGGCTGCGCCGGGCCCAAAGCGGGCCGCCTGCCTGCAGGCGCGCACCAGACTATCCGCGGCAATGATTTTGTCTGCGAGGGAGCCGGGCGCCAGGCCGTCCTGCAGACGCGCAAACCGGGCCCAGGCCCGCATATAGGCCAGCCAGTTGCGGTTGATCCGAAGCCGGGCCTGCAGCGTCTCATCCCCCTGGGCGATGCGCCACGCCTCGTGCAGGTCGGCGCCACAGGCCTCGAGGACCTCGGGGGTCAGCATGTCCAGAAACAGCTTCTGTCGGCCGAAGCTCCTGGGCCATAGCAGCTCCCGGCCACAGTTGCTCCATGCGTCGGACAGGCGCAGGTAGTACCGGCGCATGGGGTCGGCGGCCGGGCCGTAAAGGCCGGTGACGAAATCCTCGAAGGCCGCGTCAATGTCCGTCTCCAAGTCCCACAGCAGCCTCCCCAGGATGTAGTAGGTCAAGGCCGAGCCCTCCGCGTCGGCCCACAACTCCGCGTTCACGTACAGGGCCCGCTTCTCGTGCTGGTAGCGAAGCTCCGCCGCCAGCTCGCGCCACGGTATCCATAGCACCGAGCTGAAGTTGTAGTAGTGGCGGATGCCCATCTGGTGAGCGACCTTCCGCCAGCCCTCGTACCAGGCGTTGTGCTTCACGTTCACCGGCGAGCGCTCGTCTTGCAGGGCGTAGTTGAAGGCCATGCCGATGGGCGTGAAGAACACGATGACATTGGGGTGGGCCTCGATGTCACCGGGCGCCTCCACCGCACCCCAGTAGGCGTAGAACGCCACGTTCTTGCCCGGGTGGGTCTGCTGCAGGCGCTCGGCCACCTCGCTGGCGAAGATGGTGAGCCGCCGGCCCTTCCCCGTGTCTTTGCCCCTGTACTCCTCAGGGTCGAGGGCATCGCATTCCTCACAATGGCAGTAGCGGTTGTGGTCGTCAGGGCTCAGGGAGTACATGGTCTGGGTGGGGTTGTCGTCGAAGAACTGACCGGCCATCTGCACCGTGTGCTCGATGACCGCCGGGTTGGTGGTGCAAAGCTGCCCACTGGCGTCGCGCTTACCGTTGCGCAGCGCGTACCAGTCGGGGTGCTCATCGAAGTGCTTCTTGGCCGGGGCGATCCTGTAGAAGTTGTGACCCACATGGACAGGCGCGCCCCCATACAGGTTGCGCCGCTTCCATGTCTCGAACTGCTCCCGCTGCTCGGCGGACATCCCGGAGCGTGCCAGGCTGGGCCATATGTTGCGGTGCAGAAACGCCGGCCGCTGCACGACGTCCAGATCGCCGACGGTGATGGTCGGCTTGTGGGGGATGACCTGTCCCACCTCGCCGGGGATGTACCACCGGCAGCCCTGCATGTCCAGGAAGCGGTAGACGGCGTTCCGGGTGCCTTCCGGCGTGCCCCCGGCCAGGCGCAGGGCGTTGCCTTCCCGGCGGATGACGAAGCCGTCGAGTCCCAGGTTGAGCGCATCGGTCTCTTCGGCCGACAAGCCACCCACGAAGACGCGTGTGCCCGCCCGCCATTCGGGGTCGACAGTGATGGTCGCGCCGGACATCTTGCCCAGGTATTCGGCGAGTTGCTCGGCGGCTGCCCGGTCCTCGGAGCCCGCCACGATGATGCACGAGCCGGCTCGCCCCTGCACCAGCGCCAGCTCAGCCGCCTGAACGGTCGACACGGCGATGACGATAGCAGTGCATGTTGCCAGACGCTTCATGACATCACCCCAGCGAAAAGGGCTCTCAGTGCCCTGTTTGGTGCTATGCAAAGTGCCCCTATTGATCTTCGGTCTCGGTCGCGCCAAAGCGGACCTGCCTGCAGCCCTCCCGGGCCTCGCCGTAACAGTACATCGATACATCCCGCGTCTCGGGCGGCGAGTGAGAATCACCGTAGCTCCAGAACATGCGCAGGTCCCCTACCCCCGCCTGGTGGTTGTGGACGACTTTGACGTGGTTGTGCGAGTAACGCGAATCATGGGTGATGTGCGCCGTGTTCACCCACGTCTCTCCGCCATCGGTTGATTGCCATTCCTCAATCTCTCCGCCGTCTTCATGGGGCTGCGAGGGCGTCGTGGCCCCGTAGATGCGGATGTCCTGATCCGACAGCAGCACGAGGCCCCCGCCGTCGTACATATGGTCGCTGTGGGTCACCTTCGACAGTTTCCACTCGCCGCCCACGTGTCGCAGGACCATCCAGTCGCTCTGGTACGTCTCAGTCTCGCTGTCCAGGAACAGGATGTACGGGTTGCCCTGCGCGTCGAGCTGGATGTCTTTGAGCCAGACGCCGTGTTGGCCACAGTCATAGAGCTTCTCGGCGGTGGACTCGGTGATCGGTAGCTCGTAGGGGGTGCCGTCGGAGCGCTGCCACGTTCTGCCCCCATCATCGCTGCAGGCGTAGTAGACGTTGTAGCGCCGAGCCCATAGGTGCTTGGCCTGGATCTCCTCGGGCGTCCCGCCTCCGAGCCGAGACCAGGCGAAGTGCACCCGCCGCGGGAAAGGCCCTGTCTCGGCGATGCTGATACCATACACCGTGCAGTCCCACCCCGCGTCCGGGGGGCTGTCGATGATGCTGACCGGCGCCTGCCATGTCTCACCGCCGTCTTTGGAGACCCGGCACCGCCAGCCCGGCGCGTGCCGGTACATGACGTACACCTCGCCCTCAACAAGCTGCCACGGCTGCGGGTAGGTGCCCCTGGGGTCGTCCAGGTCGGCCAGTGCTCGCCAGGAGCCGATATCGTGCGGCGAGGTAGACTTCACGACATGCGACGGGTGCCCGTGTGCACCGTAGAATACATACAGGAAGCCCTCGGTATCGACCAGCAAGGTGGGGTTGCGGTGGGCGTCGCCGTCGGGATTGCTGCCCAGTACCACAGGCTCGGCAAAGCTCTGCCGCCCATGGTCATAGCAGGTGATGGTCGGGGCATTATCGGCATTGCCGTATGCCCAGAAGGTCTTGTTCACCGCGGGCGCATAGACGGCCATGGGGCGGTGCCATGCGCAGTATGTAGCCATCGCGCCTGAGTACACATGCGCGTGTCCGGGCAGCGTGTTGACAGTGCCGCAGGCGTACCAGACGCCACGGTGTGATGGTGGGACTGCCTGCGATGGGTTCTGCTGCATCGTGATCCCTCGGTTCGTTGCGGATGTCTGGCAGACACGAAGGGGACTGTTCGCCCGCGCCGGGTCTTGCCCCTGCGCTCCCAGGGGCCGCAGACTCAGCATCGCGGCGATGAAGGTCAGTACGCCCCAGCAGGCGAATCGTTGCGGCATACGCATTAGCTCCTGACGCATGAACTGATACGCTCGGGCCGGCCCCACAAAGCGGACGGCCGGGAAGGACTGCACCATGGGCAAGCTGCACTTCGCTCTCGTTGGCGCCGGGGGCTTCGGCGCCGGGCACCTGCGCGTTCTCAGGGGCCACCCCAAGGTCTCGCTGCAGGTGGTGTGTGATGCCGACCCGAGCATCACGGGCCCATTGGCCGCGGAAGGCGTCCAGGTCACCGATGACTTCCGCCAGGCGCTATCACGCGACGATCTGGACGCCGCGGTGATCGTGCTGCCACACTACTTGTACCCCGAGGCCGTGTGTATGGCCCTCAAGCACGGCATCCACGTGCTCAAGGAGAAGCCCTTTGCACGGTGCCTGGCCGATGCGCGGACAATGCTTGAGTGCGCCCAGAGCGCCGGTCGAGTGCTCATGGTTGCCGGCCAGGGCAAGTACTCGCCAGGTTTCCAGTACGCCAAGCCCATGGTCGACTCAGGCCTGTTGGGAGACATCTTCCTGAGCCGGGGCATCATTACCTACCGCTGGGCGGGGGCCTTTGAGAACAATTGGCGGTGGCGCGGGATCAACGCCAAGTCCGGTGGAGTAGCGGTGATCGATTCCGGATGGCACATCCTCGACCTGATGCACTGGTTCAACGGGCTTCCCGAGCGGGTGTTCTGCTCCCTGGGTCAGGGGAACGCCCTGCCGGGCGACTACGATGTGGATGACCGCGCCTGCATGGTTTTTGACTACCCCGATGGCAGCGTGGGCAACGTCATCTGCAGCTTCATCTGCCAGCCCTCCAACAGGCAAGTGCTTTTGCATGGCACTCGGGCCACTTTGGACATCACGAGCCTGAAGGTGGCCCTGCACGAGGGCGAATCGCAGGATGCGCAGATCACAACATTCTCCGCCGACGCCGGCGGCCTCGAGCCGCAGTTCGAGCACTTCCTGGGGCTGATTGAGAGCGGGGCGGACCCCACGGCAGGCGCTATGGAGGCCTACCAGGTACAGCGCATCATCGACGCCGCCTACCGTTCCGCCGCGGCAGGGACGCCCGTTTCTCTGGACCAGTAGTATGCCCGTCGAGGCCCCCTTACATGGGCGGCCCGGGGTCAGCGCGCCGACAGGATGCAGCCCGTGTCGAAGGGGAACAACAGGTCGATGTGATAGGGCAACAGGCGCACGGTATAGCCCCAGCGCCCGGTGCCGGTGCACTTGATGGTCCCCATGAAGATGCATGCCCCGGACGCATCGCGGCCGACGTACTCCATGCGGGCGCTGACGGGGGCCGATATCTCGCCCTCAGCGTCCACGTTGCCCAACTGCAGTTCGGCGCCTACATCGTCGGGTGACAGGGGCCCCAGGTCGACGAAGGCCTGGACTTTGATCTGGTCGCCGAACTGGCTGACCTCCTTGCCGTCGTCGGTGATCTTCACGAACTTGGCCTGCGCCCAGGCCTCCTGCACGCGCTGTAACCATGCCGCAAGAGCCTTCGAGCGGCCATAGCCCGCCTCGGCAAGCTCGCGGCTGCGCCTCATGCCCGGGACATAGAAGCGGTCCGCATACTCGCTGAGCATGCGGTTCGAGTTGAACCTGGGGCAGATGGCGGCCATGGCCTGCTTCATCTTCTGCACCCACCCGTGGGGGATCCCGTCGGCGCCGCGATCATAGAACAGGGGAACGATCTCCTGCTCAAGGATGGTGTAGAGGGCTTTTGATTCGACGTCATCCTGGGTGTTCGGGTCGGTGTACTCTTCTCGCCGGCCGATGGCCCAGCCCACGTCAGGCGTGTAGGCCTCGTCCCACCAGCCATCCAGGATGCTGCAGTTGAGGCCTCCGTTGGCCGAGACCTTCATACCGCTGGTACCGCTGGCCTCCAGTGGCCGCCGGGGGTTGTTGAGCCACACATCCACGCCCTGAACGATGTAGCGGGCGAGGTTGATGTCGTAGTTCTCGATGAACAGGATGCGCTGGCGCACCTCGGGGTCCTTGCACAGGTGCACGATGTGCCGGATGAGGTCCTTGCCGGCGCCATCCCTGGGATGAGCTTTGCCGGCGAAGATCACCTGGATGGGCCTGTCGCGGCCCGTCAGCAGCGACTTGAGCCGACCGGGATCGCGCAGCAGAAGGGTCGCTCGCTTGTAAGTGGCCATACGGCGCCCAAAGCCGATGGTGAGTACTTCAGGGTCAAGGACTTCCTGTGCCCGGTCCAGGTCGGCGGCTCCCACGCCGCGGGCCTCGAGCTGCTCCCTGTGGCGCCGCCGTACCACCGCCACCAGCCGCTCTATGCGCCGTTCATGGGTCCGCCACAACTCCGCCTCCGGGATGTTCATGACCCGGGCCCAGATCGTCTCATCTCCAGGTTCGGACCGCCATTCGCCCCCCAGATAACGATCGAACAAGATCGCCATATCGTTGGAGATGAAGGAGGGCACGTGCACGCCGTTCGTGACGTGACGGATGGGTAGCTCGTCCTCGGGCACTTCGGGCCACAGGTTCTGCCACATCTTGCGGCTGACCTTCCCGTGCAGCCTGCTGACACCGTTCCGGTAAGCCGACAGGCGCAGGGCCAGGATGGTCATGCAGAACTCCTCCTGCGGGTCATGCTTTCTCTCCCGCCCCAGTGCCAGGAACTCCTCCTTTGTCAGGCCCAGTTGTGGGTAGTAGTGCCTGAAGTGCTTCTCCATCAACGCGGGCTGGAAGCGGTCGTGGCCCGCGGGCACGGGGGTGTGCGTGGTGAATGTGCTGCCGATCCGGGCCGCCTCCACGGCCTCCCCGAAGGTGAGGTTCTCTCGCGTCATCAACCGCCGCACCCGCTCCAGGCCCAGGAACGCCGCGTGCCCCTCGTTCATGTGGTACACGTCGGGCTCGATGTCCAGGGCCTCCAGCGCCTGCATGCCTCCCAGAGCCAGCAGAATCTCCTGCCGGATACGCATCTCGTTGTCGCCACCGTAAAGCTGATAGGTCGTCTGCCTGTCGTCGGGGGAGTTCTGTTCGGTATTGGTGTCCAGCAGATATAAGGGCACGCGGCCGACGTTCGCGCGCCACACCAGGGCGTGCACCTGGTGCCCGTCGGTGGGGATGCTTATCCTCAATTGCCCGCCGCTATCGTCACGTACCTGCTCGACGGGAAGTCCGTGGAATTCATTCTCGGTATACTCTTCCTGCTGCCAGCCGTCGGGGTTGAGGTACTGGCGGAAGTACCCGACGCGGTACAACAGGCCCACGCCACACAGGGGGATTCCCATATCGCTGGCGCTTTTGAGGTGGTCCCCGGCGAGCACCCCCAGCCCACCGGCGTAAAGGGGCAGCGCCTCGCTCATCCCGTACTCCAGGCTGAAGTAGGCGACCTTGCGCCCCGAGGCTCTTGGGTAGGTCCGTTCGAACCAGGTCTCGGCCTCGAGGTAGTCTCGGAAGGCCTCGGCCACCCGCTCGAGGTGCTGACGGAAGCCCTCGTTGCCGGCCAACTCCTCCCAGCGGTCCTGGCTGACGAGCCCAAAGATGGCCACAGGGTTGTGGTTGCACTGCTCCCATAGGTCCCGGTCAATGCGGCGCAACAACTCAATTGCGTCCGGGCTCCAGCACCACCACAGGTTGTAGGCGATGGTCCTGAGCTGATCCAGACCCTCGGGCAGCTTCGGGGTAACCTTGTATGTCCGGTATGCTTTCACCGTCTCGACCTCCTGCTACCCAGCAGTTGGCTGTCGGCCTGCACGGCTTGAGCGCACGGTCTGTGATTTCGCCGCTGTTTGCCGAACACCTGTGCGCCGCGGCGTCGATACTGGCTACGCGGGGAGCTTCGCCGCCGGGTTCTCGGCGGCCTGCACGGCCATTGTTCCGCCCCGGCCCGGCGTGCCGCAGAGCAATGCTCGCAGCTTTTGCCTCACGGTGCCCTGTGCTATAATCCGGGAGTATCCACAGCGCCACTCAACCATGAACTACCGCAGCCGTTGGCAACAACGCAGACGTCGGGATGCCCGCAGGCGCTTTCTGGTGGTGGCCGCGCTGCTTGCGGTCGTGATTGCCATCGCGGCAACCCGGCGACACCAGGCCGACCGGGTATGGCTGCACGACTTCCGCTTCCTCAGGCCTGTTTTGTTCGCCGCGTCCGGCGACAGGCTGCTGTGCGCCTCCCCTGTGGGCAGTGCCCACTGCCTGAATATCAAGACCGGCGAGCCGATTTGGCGGGCGCCACTGAAGGCATCCCGGGGCTTCTGCGCACCCCCTGCAGTCACCTCAAGTAAGGCTGTCTATGTGAATGACAATGGAACTATGACGGTGGTCTCGTGCAGCACCGGGGACGTCCTGTGGCAGATCGGTACCGCCAGGCCGATGCGGTGCTCCCCCGTCATCTACCACGGGATCATTTATGTCGGGGGCGATGACGGCAACGTCTACGCTCTGAGGCTCCGGGACGGGATGGAGTTGTGGCGGCGCGATGTGGGCGCCCCTATCAGCAGCAGCGTCATGCCGTCGGCGGGCACTCTCATATTCGGTACCGCGGACGGCCGTATCCTCGGCCTTCGCGCCGCCAACGGCAAGCCCGCGTCCTGGCGTCACAAGACCGTAGGCGACGCCCTCCACGGCGATCCCGTCGCCCTGAGTGAAGGGGTCGCCATCGGGGCCGATAACGGTCGAGTGTACTTCATCGAGCCAAAGCTGGGGGAGATGGCGGCCAGTATTGCGCTGCCCGGCTCGGGCCTGGTTCGCACCGCCGCCTTGGCCGATGATGGCGCCATCTACTCGGCGACGACGGATGGCTGGGTGGCCGCTTACTCACGGGCTGCGGCCGCCGGCGGTCCCGCCGGAGTCCGCCGATGGGCCCGACGCATCGGCAAAGAGGTGTCGGCCGGCCCGGTGATGGATGCCGACTACATCTACTGCGGGAACGGCACGAGGTATGTGCTGGCACTATCGAAGGCAACCGGCAGACCGGTGCAGCGCTGGAAGTGTCCTGCCACGGCCCGGGGCTCGCTGCTGGTGGAGTCCGGCTTGCTGATCGCAAGCACAGCCGCGGGTCAGGTTGTCGCCTTCCGGGCTCCCGCCCTATGAGTGGCCGCGTTGCCGGCCACCAGATATAGACCCAGCTCCGGCCGGCCGCCGCCAAACCTGTAGACAAAAAAAACCGCGGGAATTAACAGGTGCTGTTCCCGACCACCTGCTTGTTCTCGCGGGCGCCGCGTCCAAGGTTGTGCAGCCCGGCAAAACCCCCTTGGACAAAGCAAGGTCTACCCTGATCGAGCGGTTGTCACCTTCTTAGAACGTTTCTGCCCGGGCTTTGTTCCCTTCGCGCACAAAAAAGTTCTCTCAGGTTAGCCTCCGCGCTTGATGCGTTCCACACCGGCTCTGGTTCGGCTCTACGTTAGCTCATGATGCCGAGCACGTCGTCCCTGAAGTGTGCCCCCTCCATCGGCCCCTTGGCGGTGGCCCCCAGCGCGCCGCAGGCGTTGGCCAGCTTGCCCAGTTCTGCCAAGGGCATCTCTTCGATTAGCCCCACGACGGCGCCCGCATCGAAGCAGTCACCGGCCCCCGTGGGGTCAACGGCCTCGACAGGAAAGGCGGGCACCCGAACCCGTTGGGCGGCGGCATACAGCGTGCAGCCCTGGGCTCCCTGCTTGAGGGCAACCAGTCTTGCTCCGCGCTGCAAAAGCGCCTCGCACGCCGCGTCCTCTCCCCTGACGCCAGTGAGGACCTCCGCCTCACTGGCACTGGGAAGCACCAGGCCGGCCACCTGCAGCACCGGGTCGCAAACGCGCCGGAGCGCCTCTTCTCCGCCCAAGAGCTCGGGGCGTAGGTTCGGGTCGAAGGCCACCTCGGCCCCCGCGGCCACAGCCAATTCACAGGCCCGGTAGCACATGTCGCGCATCTGCTGACACGCCGACAGGGTTGATCCGCAGATGTGCAGCCATCGGGTCCCCTCGAACATCTCCGGTGTCGGCTCCGGGAGGCGCCCCGCGGCACTGTTGCCAATGTGGAAGATGAATTGCCGGTCACCGTTGGCGAAGTAGGTGACGAAGGCCACACCGGTGGCCAGGTCCGCGACCCGCGCCACCGTGGACGAATCCACACCGTCGGCCTTGAAGCGCGCGATCAGGCAGTCCCCGAACCCATCCTCCCCACAAGCGCCTATGAAGCCCACGGAGTGCCCAAGACGGGCCGCCTGGTCGGCGAATATCGCCGGCGCACCGCTCGGGAACGGCCCCACGAAATCCCCTGCTTCGTCCAGCGGCACATCCACCTCCTTGCGCATGATCTCGACGATCAACTCTCCGATTGACATGATCTCGTTGTTTGGCATCTTGGGCTCCCTGATTTGCTGCAGTATTCTCCGCGGAATGCGGGATGGGGCATCACGGCCGTCCTTACGGCTCGACGGGCAACAACAGCCTGGCGGGATGGGTGGCCAGGCACGGTACGACGCCTGCACCCAGACGCAGCATCAGATCTTCACAGGCCCCCGTGGAAGCGCGGGTCACCTGGGCCGACCAGAGGGTGCCGCGCAGTGCCGGGGGCACCGCCGCATCAAAGGTCACTTTGCTCTTCCGAGGCCCCGTCTCCTCGTCGAATACCACATCGCCCGCGGGATTCTTGATCACAAGCCGCCCGGTTTCACCCGGCGCGTCCGTACGCAGGCTTAGCCCCACTCTTTCGGCATCGGGGGTCAGGGCGAAGTACCACCACGGCGTCGCCCCCAAAAAGTGAACATCGGTGCCCACGAGGCAGCAGTGCGCGTTTTCGGCCTTCACCCTGCAGGCGTTTGCGCCGGAGTTAGTGGCAATGGCATAGGTTCCGGCCGCCGGCGCCACATAGTCAACAGACGAGGCCTCGCCAACGCTCGCCACGCCCTCGAGCACGGGCTTGCCCTGAGCGTCGATCACCGCCCAGGATGTCGCGTTCAAATACCGCCCCAGACGCCGCACTTCCACCGTTGCCCGCAGGCGCTCGCCCTGTTCGAGCAAGGCGGCGTGCCCATGCTGTCCGCGCGTGGTGAATGCGGCCTGTACGGCCTCGTCGGGGACGGGTTCCTCGGACGCGGGCCGCAGGCGCAGGCGCGCATACCGGGCCGCATCCATGGGCGAGACCGCCGACCGGCGACCGATGACGCTCTTGTGCCGCACGAAATCCACCGACAGCCGACGATGCTCCTCGATGTCCGCGATCATCACCTTGAGTCTCTCGAGGGTCTCCTTCGAGGGCTTGAGCGTGTATTGGCGCATGAGCAGCATGTACTGTAGAGCTTCCCGCGTCATGGCGATGCGGGCCTTCTGCTTGGCAGTCTGTGCCAGCCCCGCGGCCCGATCGAGCAAGCCCCTGAGGCGCTCGACGAGCTCCTCGTCCATGTATGGCCCTCGGCACCCCCTGGCCCGGACGGCCTCCACGATCGTATCCGTGTAGATGCGCATGGCGTCCCCCGCGGGACCATACATGCCTTTGTGCCAGTCCTGTTTGAGCGCCTCGACATCTTCCGCGGCATTCCACATGAGCTTGCCCGCCAGGTAGAAGTTCAGAGCCGCGGAGCCGTAGTCCGGGATGGACTCTGAGTTCACCCCGATGACGTTGTGAGACTTGAAGTAGCTCATATCCTCGGCCAGACTGTAGGCACCCACCACTTGTGCCAGAAGGTCGGCGGAGGGCGCCAAAGTGGTGAAGTACTCCCTCACGAATAGCTTGTCGGCCACCGCGGCCCACCCCTGCATGATCTGCCGGAAGGCAGCGTTGGCAGTGCACGAAGTGCTCTCAATGGGGTGCACGTTGCACCCGCACCGGCCATAGTGAGCGACCGCCGTAACCACGTTCGGGTGGGCTCTGATGTCCGTGGGCGGCTCCACAGTGCCGGCGTAAGCGTACCAGGCCACATACTTGTTCGGGTGTTTTTCGGCGAGGGCCTTGGCCACCTGGTTGGCGAAGAGAAGGGTGCGACGGGCCTTGCCGCGCTTCGCCTGGGCACGGTATTCGGGCGGGTCCTGAGCTACGCAGGCGTCGCATTCACACCATCCGTAGCCATCGTTGGGGCTCAGGGAGAAGCTGTACGCGCCGGGGTGCTCGTCGAAGTACTTGATGGCCGCGGCGATGGCCAGTTGCACCACCTCGGGGTTGCTGGTGCACGGCTGCCAGCCATGGCCCTCACCAGGGGCAGGAATATGCCGCTCACCGTCCCACAGGGGGAAGTACTCGGGGTGGCTGTCTTTGTAGGGCGCTGGCGGCACGATGCGGCGCAGGTTGTGCCCCATGCTGGCCGATACACCCCCCATCTTCGCCTTCTTCTGCCAATCAGCGTAAAGCGCTCTCTGCCACGGGGGACGGCCTGAGTAAGCCCACCACATGTTCCGGTGCACGAAGGAGGGGTTCTCCGTCCGAGCCCCCGAGGCCAACGACAGCCCCTGCACGGAGGGAATGTTCTCGCCCAGATCGCTCGGGAAGTAGAAGCGACACCCGAGATCCTCCAGAAGCGCGTACATGCCGTGCCACAGGCCGGCTTCATTGGCGCCGTGAACGGTGCAGCCCCGCCGGGTCACGACGATGTCGAACCCATCCGACTCGAGGGCGGGCAGGCCCTCGGGCCGGGCAGAGCCCACCCCTTGCCCCAGACGTGACAGGTAAATCGGGACACACCCGGCGGGAGCTTCGGCCTTTGCCGCCAGAATGCTCACATCCGCGCCGGTCATCAGCTTGAGGTACCGCTGCAGGGCCTGCGCCGCCGCTTGTGCCACATCATCCCCGGGCGCCGGGATGACGACGGGTACGGTGCGCCCTGCCTCAAACACCACAACCTCGGTACCCTGACACGGCGAGCAGAGCGCGGCGAAAACGAGCAGCAAGGCACACGAACGTAAGAGCCGTGGCATCTGGTCTCCTCCCGGGCATGTCGCCGCCGGATTCACAGGTGTGTATTCCCCGCCAGAACCCGGCGGCCTGCCCGACTCAGCGGGATGGATGACGCCTTCCTGCGGCAAGTATGCTTAGTGCCTCCGCGAGATGCCTCCAAGGAACCCGGGCAGACTTGCCCGCGTTTGAACCATTGTGCTGAGCCGTTTGTCTAATTACCGGTGATCACCAAATTGCTCAACGTACGTACTGCTGCTACCAGAGCGTTTCTCGCCGCCCTGTGTCTGGTGCTGACTGCTCCGTTGGCGTGGCCGGCGTTGCCTGCCTCCGGCGCCGCAAGCAGCGCCTCCGGTGTCGAGGAACCTACCGCGAATCCGGGCTCGGCATCCGCGAAGGGCATGCCCCGTCCCACCATCGTGTCATTGCCCGCGCTACCGGGGGATGTGGCCGGTCGCGCGCATCTGATGACGACGCCCCGGGCCCGTGTGATCCTGGGCCCCCGTATCTACGACCCGCGTGTTCTGGTTGAGCGGTCCGGTCGGATGGGGTGCATCTTCAGCCTGCGCTCGGTGGCGACAGGGATTATTGAGTTCCTCTTCCCGGGCGGGGGCTTCCTGCGCCGGGACGATCCTCTGTTCCGCTTGTACGACCCCGGCGTCCTTGCAGACCTGGCGGCCGCGGAGCGGGCCCTTGCCAACTACGATGTCAAGCCTCTGCTGATCGCCCCATCCTCGCGACGTCTAAGAACGGGGCGCCGGACTGCAGGCAGCCGATCGCGACAAGACGACCCGCAAAGGCCGGACCCACCGATTACGGGCCAGGGCAGCTCGCGGTCGCCGCGCATGGAAAGGCCTGCATCCGCCGGAACGTCTCAGCGCCCGGCGGCGGTCCAACCACAGACCGCAAAGCCTAGTACCTCTGTGCGCGTTGCGCGCCGCCCGGCTCCCGCACCCCAACCGATCGCACCACCACCGGCTCCCGTGCAGAAAGTGGACTTGACACCGTACCAAGAAACGCTGGCTGAAGCCGAAGCGAACCTGAACAAGAAGCATGGCGAGTTGACGCTACGCCAGGAGGACTACGACGCTAAGCAGAGACTGCATGAGCTTGGCGCCATCTCGCAGGATGCCGTAACTGAGTCGGCCGCCAAGCTGGCGGACGCCATGATGCGCCGCGCCGACGCGGAGGCACGCCTTGCCACCGCTCGGACTCAGCTTGAGCTACAGCAGAAGAAGAACGGCCAGGCCACCCGCACGGCGCCGGCAGCACCAGAGCCTGTCTCGGAGCCGGAGGGCGTCGAGGTGGTACTTGGGGGCGACGTGCAGCCAAAGGTCGCCTCTTTACCGCAAAGCAGGCCGCTCGGCGATGTTGAGGCGGGGGTGGAAGTGATCCGGGGCCTGGCCTCCCACAAGCCTCCGCCCACGGCGGCCACGCCCAAGCCCTCGGCGGGCGACGGCCCGGCGCGGACCACCCCCGCGCCCGGCGCAAGGCGGAATGTCCCACGGCCGTCGACGCCGCGCGCGACGGCCCCAGTCACACGCCCCCCGCGGCAGCGCCGGCACAGCGATACCGGCCCTCTGGTGTCGCGGCGGCTGTTGCCCAAGCCTCGCGAGTTGGACCGCTTGTCTGAGAAGCGCTGGACCGACTATCACGCCCCGGCCGATGGCTTCGTGCTCGAGTGCTCCACCAGTGACGGCGCCGCCATTGAGGCAGGCCAGGAGCTGCTTCGGGTCATCAATACGCAGTGGGCGGTCTCATACATACCCGTCCGTCCCAGGGACGCAGCTAAGTTCAGTCCGGGAACCATGGTCATGGTCACCTTCGATGACTACCCACAGGTCGCCTTCGAGGGATGGGTGAACTCACTGGCGGCCCAGGAGGAAACCCAACGGCTGAGGGCCGAGCTCGTGGTGTTTTGCACCAGCGGCTACTACGGAACGGACGCCTTCGCCACGCTGCAATGGCTGGCGCTGGCCACACCCCTGGGACAGCACCATGAGGTCGCGCCCATGGCGCCCATGGTCGTGGGCCGACCGGAGAGCCTCTATAGGACCGACCCTCTGGCGATGCTGTCCATGGTCCCACAGGATGTATGGGCCCAGTCGGTGAGTGACGAGGAGCTCCGGCGTTCCGCCACGGTCTACGAGGGGCAGTTGGAGCTGCTGGAGTTGACCGGCGGGGAACAGACACCTCAGTCCACCGGCAGCGCTCGCCAGCGCCTGGCGAGACTGCGCCGATGGCGGGAGGACTTCGCCGATGGCATGATCCGCACGGCTTTCGGCCGTGACACCATCCTCACATACCCGGCCTCGGGGGAGATTCGCAGGGCCATCGAGCGGATGGCCACCGGCAGCGTCAGCAACATCCCGAACATGTGCGCCCGGACGATGCGCGAGGCTCTTGGATGGGGCCTGGGCGACGCCCACTTGTGGGCCCGCCTGCTGCCCGGCCGCGGATACGCCGCCCGCGGCGATGGTCTCGCGCGCCCGGGGGACATCCTTGTGTGGCCCTTCACCTTCCCGCCACGCAATACCCAGCACATCGGCATTGCGGTGCAGCAGGACGGCAAGCTGATGCTCCTTTCGAATCTCGCGGGGCGTCTGGGCACCGGCGAGATCAGCCCCGGCTACGTGGCCTTCTACAAGCCCACCACGTAACACCAGGCTACCCCGCGGACCAAGGGGATACAGAAACAGGTCGACCGGCCCCCATAGGTGGCGGTCGGCCTGTTGAGTCACCGGCCACCGATCGCGCGCCGCGGCCCGGTGCACACCCCGCCTCAATCCATCCCCAGCAAACGCAGTGCATTGCCCGAGGCGATGGCCTGGCGCTGCTCGTCGGTTACCGGCGCTGCCTCGCGCAGCCATCTTACCTGCGGCAGGTCCTGCCCACAGAACATGAAGTCGGTGCCGAACAGCAGTTGCCGCCAGTGGCGCTGGATGAACCCCTCGGTGAAGTCCGGGTCCCGGGTGAGCCCGTTGTAGCCCGATCCGGCAGATATATCCCCATAGATGTTGTCGTACTCGCCCAGGAGCCTGTCGGCGGCACCGCCGGGCTCGATCTTGCCCTTGACATAGCCACCCGACCGGTCGTCACTGCCCGATAGGGCGGCCCACCAACCCGGTCCGTGACAGCAGAACTTGCAGTTCGGGAACTCCTTGAGGCATGCCTCAAGGCGCGGCAGGCCCGGCTCGTCCCAACACAGGTGCGGGTCGCTGTGCCATACCATGGCCCAGCCACGCTCATCGCACTCCCGATAGATGGCCTTGTTCAGTGGATCGTCGAAGGCCAGCGGGTTCTTCAACTCCCCAAACCCGACGCACCCGCGCTCCTCGTACAGCTTCACAAGGTCCGCCAGGCCGCCCATCCTCGGATCGATACTGACGAAGGGGATCAGCCGCTCAGGGTACTGCGCATAGTCGCGTAGCGCATCGCGCGTTAAGTAGTAGCCCTGGATCGCTTCAGGGCTTTCCAAAGGCAGCAGCACCGTCTTGTCGATGCCCTCGCGGTTCATGCGGTCGATGAGTTGGTGTACAGATACCTCGATCCTCTGGCCCGGTGGCACCGGAACCGTGTCTGCCAGATGGACGTGGAAGTCAATGAGCATCATAGTGCCCTCCCGTTTGTCTCAATTGCGTACTTGCCGCGGCCGCACCAAGGTTCACACGTCGTCTGCCACCAGGTCCGCGATGCTGTCCAGAATCATGTCCGGGGGCGCCGGCGCCTCGTGCAGCGGCGTCAGCCGACCCGCACCGGTCAACACCAGGGCCGTGGCCATCCCGGCATTGTGACCGAAGAGGATGTCGGTGTCGACACGATCACCCACCATCAAGCACTCGTGGGGCGCCACGCCCAGGCGGTTCAGCGCCATTTCGCCCATCACCGGCGAGGGCTTCCCTCCATACAACTCGACCTTCGTCCTGCTGCAGGCTTCAATGGCGGCCACGATGGCGCCGCAGTCCGGCACAT
>Ga0272441_10006957_pt1 | contig 18639 bp, 13 predicted proteins | sample SSMProp6N_FD_193582 | JGI IMG/M metagenome (GOLD analysis project Ga0272441, IMG submission 193582) | Marine sediment archaeal communities from Little Sippewissett salt marsh, Falmouth, MA, United States - SSM-Prop-6N | ecosystem: Environmental > Aquatic > Marine > Wetlands > Sediment ... | reverse complement strand
CGCCCTCATCGCGAATGGCCTGCGCCACCTGGCTCGTAATGTCGACCATCTCGACGCGGGACGATGTCTTTACGCTGAGCGTCTGCACGCGGGTTCTCCTTCCGCAAAGTCGGTCATCGCGGCTGCATTCTAAGCCCCGCTGCGCAGGCCCGGCAAGCAAAAGGTTGACACGGCGGGTTTCGCAGAGACACTCAAGGGCACAGGTGCCGTGGTCGGCCCTGACAAAGGCGACGGTTCGCCGCCCCGCTTGCGAGGCGTGCACCGCTGCCGAACCGTACAGACGGAGGAGACACCATGCCCACCATCCTCGATGAAATCCTGGCCGTCAAACGCGACGAAGTGGCGGCCCTTCGGCCGCGGCAGGCGGAATACGAGGCGGCGTGCCGCGACGCCCCGCCCGTCCGCAGCCTGGCCGAGGCGCTGCGGCGCACACCGCCGGAGGCCGGCGAGGTATCCGATTCCCGATTTCCGGTTTCCGATTTCGGTCCGATCCGCATCCTGGCGGAGGTGAAGCACCAGTCGCCGTCGGCCGGCGTCATCTGCGACCCGTTCGAGCCCGGCCGTCTCGCCCGCGCCTACGAGGGCGGCGGGGCCGACGCCGTCAGTTGCCTGACCGACCGGGAATTCTTCGGCGGGTCCATCGCCGACCTGCGGGAGGTGCGGGCCGCCGTCGACCTCCCGATCCTCCGCAAGGATTTTCTCATCGACGACGTGCAGATCTTCGAGGCCCGGGCCGCCGGGGCCGACGCCGTCCTCCTCATCGCCGAGGCGCTGGAGCCCGGCGCGATGGCCGACCTGGCCGCCATGGCCCGCGGCATCGGGATGGACGTCCTGGCCGAGGCGCACGGCGAGGCCGCGCTGGAGGCGGCCGTCGCGAGCGGGGCGCCGCTCGTCGGCATCAACAACCGCGACCTGGCCACGTTCGAGGTGGACCTGGGGACGACGGAGCGCCTCGCCCCGCGCGTGCGCGAGGCTGGCCGCGTGCTGGTCGCTGAGAGCGGCATCAAGTCGGCCGCCGACGTCTCGCGCCTCCTGGCCTGCGGCTGCGACGCCATCCTCGTCGGCGAAGGGCTCTTGCGCTCCGGCGACGTAACGGCGAAACTGGCCGAGTTCAAAGGGGCCACATAACTGTGGGCGCAATGTAGGCCGCGGCGTGCCGCGGCATTCCAAAGGCGGGACGTGCGACGCGTAGGCCGCGGCGTGCGGCGGCGCTGAGCAATCCCCGTAGGCCGCGGCGTGCCGCGGCATTCCAAAGGTGGGACGTGCGACGCGTAGGCCGCGGCGTGCGGCGGCGCTGAGCAATCCCCGTAGGCCGCGGCGTGCCGCGGCTTCCGGGAGGGGGGGAAGGATGCGCCGATACATCCGCGTCTACGTCCCCGGCGGCACGTACTTCTTCACGGTTGTGGCATACAACCGCCGGTCGATTCTCACAAGTGACCTGGGACGGCGATGTCTCCGGGACACCTTTCGCTCGGTTCGATCTCAGTGGCCTTGGAATATGGTGGCCATCGTGCTGCTCCCGGATCACCTGCACACCGTCTGGACGCTCCTACCTGGAGACGCCGACTACTCCCTGCGTATGCAGAAGGTCAAGGAACGGTTCACCAAGGCATTCCTGGCGGCGGGAGGGCACGAATCGGCCCCCACGGCTGCCGAGACGCAATACGGCAGACGAGGGGTCTGGCAACCCCGGTTCTGGGAACACACCGTTCGTGATGAGGGCGATCTGAAACGGTGCGTCGATTACGTCCACTGGAATCCCGTCAAGCACGGGCTTGTTGAGCGGGTTGCAGATTATCCGTGGTCGTCGTTTCACCGGTACGTACGGATCGGGGAGTACGCCTCGGATTGGGGTCACGTCGACCCATGCCCGGGTTTCGAGATGCCCGAATAGGAAGCCGCGGCACGCCGCGGCCTACGTCGCGCCCCCAGGAAGCCGCGGCACGCCGCGGCCTACGTCGCGCTCCCCAGGAAGCCGCGGCACGCCGCGGCCTACGTCGCGCTCCCCAGGAAACCGCGGCACGCCGCGGCCTACATCGCCTCGCGAATCGCGATGGCGGCGTCGGCGACGGCGCGGCGAATGGCGTTGAAGTGGCCGAGGCGGGCGGCCTTGGCGCGGTCGGTCACGTGGAACCCGTCCTCCGGGAACGTTTCGCCGCCCTGGGTGTAGGCCGTCCAGTTCGGGATGATGGCGTCGGAGATCTTCTTGAGGAGCGCTTCGCCCCTGGCCACCTCGGCCGCGGCCTTGCCGGCCCGTTTGGCCTCGGCGATGGCTGACTCCAGGGCGAGAACGTATTTCAGGTCGTCGATGCCTTCGCGCGACCGCTCGTAGTCGAGCGTCGGCGAGAGGCGCGCCCCGTCCGTCCGGACGAGCGAGCCTTTCCCGTTCCGCAGGTTGTAGTACCATTCGATCTTGCCGATGACGCCGTAGCGGCTCATCTTCCAGAAGAACAGGCCGAACGGGAACCGCCCCGAGCCCGTGTTGACGAACCAGGGAATGGCCCCGGTCTTTGCGCGCAGTTCCGTCAGGAACGCCTCGTTCACGAGCCGCCGGCCCTTGTTGTGATGGTCGATGCCGTCCCACCCGTTGTTGATGGCCGCCACGTTCAGGTACGGCGCCATGGCCATGGCTTCCATGTAGCCGTTCATGTCGGAGGTGGTGATGAGTTCGGGCAGTTCCTCGAAGGTGAGGCGGGCGAGGCGGCCGGCGAACTCGACGCCCTTCACGCCCTTGTTCGTGAACTCGTCGCCGATGGAGAAGATGACGGGCACCTCGTGCCGCCTAGCCTCCTCATGCAGCCGCCGCATCACCTCGATGTACTTCTGCTGGAAGCGTTTGGAGTCGACCGGGCCGTAGCCGGTCAGGGCGCTGACGGTCAGGTTCATCGGCGTGGCGAAGTAGACGGGCCGGGTGAAGCCGGCTTTCGTGTATGCCTGGATGAAGGCGGCCAGGTCGCTCGTGTCCTCGTCCTGGATGGGCAGGTGGAACTCATAGAGCGGCCCGACGCCCGTCATGCCGTGCGCGCGCATGTCCGCCAGGTGGGCCGCCAATGCGGCCGGGTCCTTCGGGTTGGAGTAGTTGAAGCCGAGGGTCCACGGCGGTTCGGGCAGGGCGAGGGGCAGGACCTCGCACACGAGGTCCAGGGCCGCAACGGCCTTGCCGCCGCTCGTCACGGTCACCTTGCCGCGGTACGTGCCGGCCTTGGCGCCGGCCGGCACGTGGACGGTGACCCAGAAGAGTTCCTTGCTCCAGCCGGCCATGTCCCAGGTGTGGCCGAGGTCCATGAGGATGTTCCGCCCGCCGCCGTGGAACCCCTCGACGGAGCGGACGCGGACGCGGTCGGCGCCGATCGTGCCGGCGGGCCCTTTGAGCGGTCCGGCGGCGATCATGACGTCGGCCAGGCGCTCGCGCGGCCGCAGCGCGAATGCCACGGGCTCGTACTCGCCCGGGGCGGCGAAGAGGTGGGCCTCGCGCGACGCCTCGCCGCCCAGCGGCGTGATGGATTTGTCCTGCTCGGCCATCGTGTCGGTGACGAAGAGGTCGATCTCGGTGTCAGGAGCGGCCGCCGCGGCCGGGGCTGCGGCGCCGCAGAGCGCGAGGATCAAGACGCAGGGCAGGGCGGTTCTCATCGGTCACCCCCTTTCGCCTCGCCGGCGGGGACGAGCCGGGCGTCGTCCAGCCAGATCGTTCCCTTACCCGTCACGTAGATGTAGACGTGATAGATGTCGGCGTCGGGTTGGATCGTGCCGGTCAAGGTCACCTGTTCCCAGTCCGTGCCGATGCGCTTTCGCAGGGTGCCGCGGGCGCCGGCCTCGAAGTTGAGGAACAACTGGTTTTAGCCCTCGCCCTTCGCCCAGACGGTGAAGGCGACCTCCCGGGTGTCCGGCGGGACGGGCAGGGCCGGCGTGCTGATGCCGATGCGTCCCGGCTGACCGGTGCAGCGGATGCGGGCGGAGTATTTGCCGGAACGGACGTAGTCGGGCCGGTCCTCCCAGCGGTTCTCGTAATCGCCGCCCCACGACCATCCGCCCCACCAGAGCCAGCGGGAGCGGTTCCGGGCGGAGTTGCGGTTCACCTCCTCGAACCCGCCGTTCTGGATGAAGTTGAGCGGCGGGCTGGTCGCCGAGAGCATCGTCGGCTCGAACGTGCCGGCGAGCCGGGCCGCCAGCATCGCCTTCGTCCGCGCGTAGGTGGCGCCGGTGAGGAGGCCGAGGGCCTTCTGCTTCTCGACGGCCGCAAGGGCGGCGCGGATGCGGGCCTTCGGCCAAAGGGCGCGCGTCAGGTCCTCTTTCGTCTCGGCGGCGACACACAGGGCGCCGAGAACCGCAAGGGCCAGAGCCGGCAACATCCAGCGACGGGCGTTGAGCATGGGCGTGTCCCCTGTCATTGGTCCCTGGTCATTTGTCATTGGTCCTTCGTCATTTGTCCTTTGTGTCGCGCCGGAAGCCCGGATGGCAACGTCGGGCCGTCGCCATCCGCACAGCATCACGTCCCACCGACCCCAAAGGACCGTTGACTCATGACAAATGACGCGCCAGGAGGAGAAATGCAAGGAATTGCTGCACGGCCGGGCACCGCCGCCGCGCGAAACGCCAAGCCTGTGGCGTCGGGTGAACGCGGCGTGCGCTGACGGCGTCGTAGGGCTGACGGATGGCTGCGACCCGTCGAAAAAGGCTTGCGAGAATCGCACCGGCAGGCTAAGATGGCGGGATACATGACGGATGCGCTTCTTTAAGTGACGCCGTTTCCACTTCTCCGTCCGCGACCGCGGGCCACGCGAAAGGAGCCAGTCATGCCTGATGCATCGCTCGCCCAACCGAAGGACCCGAACCTCCCGCTCTATCGGTATGCCGCCGATCGGCTCGTGCCGGTGTACGGGAGGCGCAGAGGCGGCAAACGGATCGCCACCGTTCTGCTCGGCGAATGGATGAAGATCGCCGAAGCGGACGGCCACCTGCCGCAAAGCGGCCGCGTCCGCGTCGCCTTCCGCGGAGGCACCGGCTACGTCGCGCCGAATCACCTGAGTCCGTTGCGGCACCTGGAAATCTTCTTCATCGACGTGGACCAGGGCGACTCCATCCTCATCCAGACGCCGGACGACCGCCGAATCCTGATCGACGGCGGCCAGACCGACGACGCCCACGGCTTCATCATCACGAAGTACGGCCTGGACAAACCCGACCATTACGTGGACTTCGAGGCGGTCGTCGCGACGCACTCCGACATGGACCACACGGGCGGCCTGATCAATATCCTCAGGGACCCCCGCATCGCCGTCAAACGCGTGTACCACAACGGCCTGTGGCGGCGGACGAAGAGCGCCGGCGACCCGGGACCTCACCCGAGCGGTCGAGTGCGGGGCCTGGCGGACGAGCCGGCCCTGAACGCGTCACCGCCCCTGAAGTACCTGATGAAACGGTTTCTCAAGGCGGTGCGCAAGGCCCGCGAGAATCTCCCCCGCGTGGTCGCGAAGATGAAGGACATCCCGCGGTGGAAGGGCCGCATCGATACGGACCTCGGCCCGATGCCGTGCAAGCGTCTCGACGCCGCCGACCGCTTCCTCCCGCCTTACGATGACCACAACCCGTACGTGACGATGGAAGTGCTTTGGCCGAAGGCCGACGGGAGCGGCAGCGGGGCCTCGTACCCGTGGTACGGCGATGCGGGCAAGACCGTCAACGGCAATTCCATTGTCCTGCGCCTCGCGCACGGCCGGAACGTCGTCCTGCTCACAGGCGACCTGAATACCGCGTCCATGGACGACGTGCTGCGGGAATACAAGCGGCGGCGGCGGAACGGCCGGCCGATGCTCCGGACGCATGTCTACAAGGCGGCCCATCACGGCAGCCAGCACTTCTCGCTCGATTTCCTCAAGGCCCTCCGGCCCGAGGCCGCGGTCATTTCGTCCGGCGACAACGCGAAAGACAGGCACGGCCACCCGCGGGCGGTCCTTCTTGGAACGATCACGCGGTACTCCAGCAGGGCCAAGCCCGCCGTCTTCAGCACCGAACTGGCCCGCTGCTACGCCAAACTCTCCGACCGCCAACGCCGCGACGTGCAAGAGTATCGGGGTGGGCTGTACGAGAAGGCCATCGAGGGCATCGTGCATCTGCGCAGTAACGGGCGGAAGATGTTCCTCGGCACCGTCCATGGCCGCAAGGGAGGACCGCACCGGCAGGCGCTCTGGAAATGGGATGTCTGGCCGGAGGAGTGAAACCGGCTGGATTACCGCGGGCCGCGCCAGACTGCGGCCTACACGAGGGGCTCGAGGTCCGCGAACTCGCACAGGCGGGCCATCGCGCGGTTCTCGGTCCGGATGCCCGTCTCGTGGACCGCCGCCACGGGATTGAGGCCGGCGGCGACGATGAGGCCCGCGCGGCCCTGGCCGACGGGGATTTCGACGAGCGGCCGGCTGGGCTCGCCGATCTCCACCTGGCCCCCGAGGCCCGCCTCCTCCATCCGCTCGACAACCTTCCGCACCCTGGGCAGGGCGACGGCAGGGATCTCGCGGAAACTCGCCCCAATCACGCCGCAGCCCGTCCGGGCCGCCTCGCCGACCGACGTCATCCGGGCCTTGATAAAGATCTCGATCGGGTCCAGCGTCGTGCCGGCGTACTCGATGATGTGCGTGAAGCGGCGCGGCGCGCCGTCGTGGATTTCCAGCAGGCCGCCGAAACGCGACAGGGTCGGCACGCCGGCCGCGGCGAGCAGGCCGTTCAGGGTCAGCGAGCAGACGGTGCTGATGACCGCCTGCCCTTCGGAGGCCGGCAGGCCGGCGGCGCCGGGCGCCTCGCCGTCGATGCGTCCGATGCGGCCCATGCCGAGCCCTGCACGGACGACGGTCTGCATGGTCCGGCGGGCATCGTCCAGCCGGTCGCGGGCCACGGCCGAGAGATTCACGATGACCGTGCCGCCCCCGCGCCGCAGGTCCAGCGTCATGCGATAGGCGAGTTCCTCGCCGCGCGCATCGACGAAGCCGATCTTCCGGACGGCGCCCATGGCGGCAAGTTCGCGCCGCCCGGCGTCGGTCAGGGCGCGGCCGCGCCGGCCGAGGTTCTCGGTCAGACCGAGGCGGTCGGTCTCGGCCAGGTAGTTGCGGACCATGCGCTCGGCCAGGTCGACGCCGACGACCCGCAGCGACCGGGCGATCTTCGTGGACCCGAGCGGCCGGCCGGCCTCCTCCAGGATCCGGAGGATGGCCGCGATGGTACGACCGTGATCCGCGTGCACGCGTCAGCCTCCTTGGGCAGGCAGGTCCCATACCGTTTGTCACGCAGCGCGCGGCGGGCCGGGCGACCCGCCGCGCCGTGTCAGAATCGCCGATTCAGGTGCGGTGGGTGCGGAGATCCACCGCGCCAAAGGGACACCTAACGTTGTGGCACTACACGACGCCCTGGGCCATCATCGCCTTGGCGACCTTCAGGAAGCCCGCGATGTTGGCGCCCGCGACGAGGTCGCCGGAGGTGCCGTATTCGTCGGCCGCCGAGACACACTGGTCGTAGATGGCGTTCATGATGGTCTGGAGCCGCTGGTCCACTTCCTCGAAGGTCCAGGAGAGCCGCATCGAGTTCTGGCACATCTCCAGGGCGCTGGTGGCGACGCCGCCGGCGTTGGCGGCCTTCGCCGGGCCGAACGCGACGCCCGCCTCCTGGAACACCTCGACGGCCTCGGGCGTGGAGGGCATGTTGGCCCCTTCGCCGACCGCGATGCAGCCGCTCTCGACGAGGGCCTTGGCGGCCGGCTCGTCAATCTCGTTCTGCGTGGCCGAGGGGAGGGCGACGTCGCACGGCACGGTCCAGATGTCCTGCCAGCCCTCGGTGTAGGTGGCGCGGGAGTGTTCGTCGGCGTACTCGCGGATGCGGCCGCGCTCGATCTCCTTGATCCGCTTGACGGTCGAGAGGTCGATGCCTTCCTCGTCGACGATGTAACCGTTCGAGTCGGACAGGGCGATGACCGTGCCGCCCAGTTCCTGCACCTTCTCGGTGGCGTAGATGGCGACGTTGCCGGAGCCGGAGACGACCACCTTCAGGCCCTTCCAGTCCTTGCCCTGGGCCTGGAGCATGCGGCTGACGAAGTAGACGAGCCCGTATCCGGTGGCCTCGGTGCGGACGAGCGAGCCGCCCCATTCCAGACCCTTGCCGGTCAGGACGCCCGTGTAGGTGTTGGTGAGTTTCTTGTACTGGCCGAAGAGGAAGCCGATCTCGCGTCCGCCGACGCCGATGTCGCCGGCCGGGACGTCGGTGTCCGGGCCGATGTGCCGGAAGAGTTCGCTCATGAAGGCCTGGCAGAAGCGCATGACCTCGGCGTCGCTCTTGCCCTTCGGGTCGAAATCGCTGCCACCCTTGCCGCCGCCGATGGGCGTGGTGGTAAGGGCGTTCTTGAAGATCTGCTCGAACCCGAGAAACTTGATGATGCCGAGATACACCGATGGGTGAAACCGCAGGCCGCCCTTGTAGGGGCCGATGGCGTTCGAGAACTCGACGCGGAACCCGCGGTTGACCTGCACCTCGCCCGAGTCGTCCATCCAGGGGACGCGGAAGAGCAGTTGCCGCTCCGGCTCGACCAGCCGCTCGAAAATCTTCATCTTCGCGAGGTTCGGGTGCTTGTCGATGACCGGGCTGACGGATTCGGCCACCTCGCGGACGGCCTGGTGGAATTCGCTCTCGCCCGGGTTCCGGGCCTCGACCAATTGCATGACGTCGTCGACGAAGGCGTCTGACATCGTCTCTCCCCTTCTTGCGTATTTCGCCAAACGGACCGGTTGGGGACCCGTCCGGGCGGGGCATCCGTGCCTCGCCTGCCGGTCCCAGCCAATAATAATACCGCGCCGGACCGGAAATCACAAGAGAAATTTCCGGAATTTTCTTGCAGATGCGGCCTATGGCAGGCATAATGCTGCCGTATACCCCGGTCCGCCAAGCCACGGGCCGGCGGCGGCCGCGGGAAGCAGGCACTCCGCACCGGCGGCCGGACGGCGTCGCCGGCAGGCCGCGCACGGTTGACGGGCCCCGCCTCGGCGCTTAGACTTCCCTGGTTCGCCATGCGATCAAGGTCTGGGATGAACCGAATTCTCCACAAGCGCGACATCGCCCCCCAGGTCATCCGGCTCGACGTGCGCCATCCGACCCTGGCCAGGAAAGCCCGGCCCGGCCAGTTCGTCATCCTTCGCGTCACGGAAAACGGCGAGCGGTTCCCGCTGACGCTGGCCGACTTCGACCCCGAGGCCGGCACCATCACGCTCATCTTCGCCGTCGTCGGCAAGTCGACGACGCTGCTCGCGGCCCTGGAGGAGGGCGAGTCGATCCTCAACCTGGTCGGCCCGCTCGGCATGCCGAGCGAGATTGAGCGGTACGGCCGCGTGCTCTGCGTCGGCGGGGGAATCGGCGTCGCGCCGCTCTACCCGATCGCCAAGGCCCTCAAGGCGGCGGGGAACGAGGTCCTGGCCGTCCTCGGCGCACGTACGAAGGACCTGGTCATCCTCGAAGAGGAGTTCCGCACCTTCGCCGACGCCGTCCACGTCGCCACCGACGACGGCTCTTACGGCCGGAAGGGACTGGTGACGGATGTCATCCAGAACCTGCTCGGCCAGGGGCAGCGCTTCGACCAGGCGTGGGCCATCGGCCCCGTGCCGATGATGCGGGCCGTCTCGGACCTCACGCGCGACGCCGGCCTGCCGACCATCGTCAGTCTGAACCCGATCATGGTCGACGGGACGGGGATGTGCGGCGGGTGCCGGGTCGTCGTGGGCGACGAGGTCAAGTTCGCCTGCGTGGACGGGCCGGAGTTCGACGGCCACCTCGTCGACTACGATTCGCTCGGACGCCGGTTGAAGACCTATCACGAGACCGAGCGGCACGACCACGACTCGTGCCGCCTGGACACGCAACTCGCGGCCGAGGACCCCGAGGCGGCGGAGAGCACGGGCACCGAAGCACCGTCACCCGTGCAGGCGGCACCGCCGGCGGCGACCGGCCGCGTGCCGATGCCCGAGCGGCCGGCCGAGGAGCGCGTCCGGGATTTCAACGAGGTCCCGCTCGGCTACACGCCGGAGCAGGCCCAGGCCGAGGCCAGCCGCTGCCTCGTCTGCAAGAAACCGCAGTGCGTGACCGGGTGCCCCGTCGGGATCGACATTCCCGGATTCGTGAAACGGATCGCCGAGGGCGCGTTCGAGGCGGCGGCCGACCACCTTTTCCTGGCCAACGCCCTCCCGGCCGTCTGCGGGCGCGTCTGCCCCCAGGAAACCCAGTGCGAGGCGGCGTGCGTCCTCGGCCGCAAGGGCCGGCCCGTCGCCATCGGCAACCTCGAACGATTCGCGGCGGACTGGAAGCGCGCCCACGGGTCCAGCGACCTGCCGCCGGCCCCGGAGCCCACGGGCAAACGCGTGGCGGTGGTCGGCTCCGGCCCGGCCGGGCTGACCTGTGCCGGCGAACTCGTCGGACGGGGACACGAGGTCGTCCTACTGGAGGCCCTTCACGCCACGGGCGGCGTGCTGGTGTACGGCATTCCGGAGTTCCGCCTCCCGAAGGCGATCGTCCGCAACGAGGTGGGACGCCTGGAGGCCCGCGGCGTGCAGGTCAGGACGGACGCGGTCGTCGGGAAACTCGAGGGCGTCGACGAACTGCTCGAGGACTACGACGCGGTGTTCCTGGGCATCGGGGCGGGGGCCCCGCGGTTCCTGGCTTGTCCCGGCGAGGACCTCGTGGGCGTCTACAGCGCGAACGAGTACCTGACGCGGGCGAACCTGATGCGCGCCTACGACCGCGAGCGGGCCGACACGCCCATCCTCCGGCTGAAGCGCGTCGCGGTCGTCGGCGGCGGGAACGTGGCGATGGACTCGGCGCGGACGGCCCTGCGCCTCGGGGCCGACGAGGTCATCGTCGTCTACCGCCGGGCCCGCGAGCAGATGCCCGCCCGGGCCGCCGAGATCCACCACGCCGAGGAGGAGGGCATCCGGTTCAACCTCCTCACGAACCCGGTGCGCATCTTCGGCGACGAGCGCGGCCGGGTGACGGGCATCGAGTGCATCCGCATGGAACTGGGCGAGCCCGACGAGTCCGGCCGGCGCCGGCCGGTACCCATCGAGGACAGCGCCTTCACCATCGACGTCGACACGGTCATCGTCGCCATCGGCAACCGGCCGAACCCGATCGTGCCGGAGACGACCGACGGCCTGGACGCCACCCGGCGGGGGACGCTGGTCGCGGACGAGGAGACGGGCCGGACGACGCTGGAGCGCGTCTGGGCGGGGGGCGACATCGTCACCGGCGCCGCGACGGTCATCAGCGCGATGGGGGCGGGCCAGCGCGCCGCCCGCGACATCGACGCCTGGCTCCGGGCCGAGGACCCCGGACCGTGGAAGGTGGACGCCTGCGACGTGCCGGGCGACGGCGAGGGGTAACTGTCGCCAAAAAGTATGCGCTTGGGTTGGCCCTGCGGCGATACCGCCCACGGACAAACAAACCCGAGTGCGGCAACGGCTATCGCGTTATCCCAGCGCCTGGTCGATGGCCGCCTGAAGTTCGTCCTTCTGCGTGACGCCGGTGAAGCGTTTGACGGCCTCGCCTCCCTTGAAGACGATGAGCGTGGGAATCGCGGTAATACCGAACTGGCTGGCCACGGCGCGGCCCGCGTCGACATCGAGTTTGGCGATCTTGGCCTTGCCCTGGTACGTGTCAGCCAATTCCTCAATGATGGGGGCCATCATGACGCAAGGGGGACACCACTCGGCCCAGAAGTCCACGAGAGCCACGGTATCGTCCTGCTCGATTTCGGCGTCAAAGTTGTCGTCGGTCAGTTCCAGCACGTTCTCGGCCATCGCTATCCTCCGTTGGGAACCTTCGTGCGATCGGATCGCGGTCCACGTCTTGAAGGGGCGGCCGGCAAGCCTCCGCGGCAGACCCCCACGTCACCTTGGCCCCTGCATCACATCCTACCCCATTCGATGCAGAGATTATAGGCCGCGCCGTCGGCCAGGGTCAAAGGGAAAAGGAATCACGGAGACTTCCAGAGCCCACGGCGGTGTCGGCGGGCCTCGTCTTCCAGCATGAGGAACTCCGACCGGTACCGGTAGGGCGTCAGCCGGTCGACCCGGGCCCATCCCTCGCGGACGAGGACGGCCCCCACGAGGGTCGCCTGCTCGTACGGAAACGGCCGGCCCGACCGGGCCGCAGGCGGGCACAGATACACGGACGCCCGTCCGGCCTCGCCGCCGTCGGCGTGCGTCCACTCCGGCTCCGCGTAGACGGGCGTGCCGGGCGGGGCGAGTTCGCGGAGCCGGCCGGCCAGGTCCAGGCGGGCACTGTCCCCCTCAGGGGCCGCCACGCCCGCCAAGCGGACTTCGCCCAGACGCTTCAGGCGGAGCGAGACCGGCCCCGTCGGTTGCCGGACCTCGTCATAGACACCGAGCGGTGCCAAGCGCTTACGGGGAACGCGGACCGGCAGGTAGCGGTCGACCGCCTGCCAGCCCCAGAAAAAGAGCGACGCCCACGCCAGCACCAGGACGGGCCACACAAGACGCCGCTGCCAGGCGGGCGGAACGGGTCCTTCACGCGGCTGGTCGGAAGCGTCCGCCACGGGGGCGTCACCGTTTCAGGAAGTACTCGAGCAGTTCGTGTCCGACGGCCACGTGCATGCCGGTCTTGCGGGCGTTGGACTCGGTCATCGGCCGGTCGCCGCGGCCAGGCTCCAGCCCATCGCCCATCATCGCGAACGGGACGGGTTTGCGCTCGTGGGTGCGGAGCTCCAGCGGCGTCTCGTGGTCCGGGGCGACGAGGATGCGCCACGGCTCGCCGGCCTGCTCCATCGCCTCCAGCACGGGACCGACGACGAGCCGGTCGATGCTCTCCAGGGCCTTGACCTTCTCACGGGCGGCGCCGTTGTGGCCGGCCTCGTCGGTCGCCTCCACGTGCACGACGACGAGGTCGTGGTCCTCCAGCGCCCGGATGGCCGCCTGCCCCTTGCCGGTGTAGTCGGTGTCGTAGTACCCCGTGGCGCCGGGGACGTCGATCACGTCCCATCCGATGAGCCGGGCGATGCCGCGCACCAGGTCCACGGCCGTGATGACGGCGCCGGAGAGCCCCCATTGTTTCCGGAACGAGGGGAGGCTGGGGCGTTGGCCCTGACCCCAGAGCCAGATTTGGGAGGCGGGGTTCTCGCCGAGGTCGCGGCGGATATCGTTGACCGAGTGGCCCTGGAGTACCTCGCAGGAGGCGTCCATGAGTTCGCGCAGGCGGTCGGCGCCCTTGCCCTTGGGCAGGTACTTGCGGACGGACTGGCCGAGGATGTCGTGCGGCGGGGTGGTGCGGACCTTGAACGTTTCGGCGCGAATCACGAGCAGGTGGCGGTACCCGACGCCTGCGTAGAAACGGAGCGCGTCGCTGCCGAACTGCTCCTCCAGGGCCCGGATGAGGACCTCCGACTCCTGCGTCTTGATGTGGCCGGCCGAGTAATCCACCATCGTGCCCTCGGCCACGGTCACGAGGTTGCACCGGAAGACCCAGTCGTCCGGCCCGCACTCGATGCCCTGGGCGGCGGCTTCCAGCGGGGCCCGGCCGGTGTAACACGTGACGGGGTCGTAGCCGAGCAGGCTCAGGATGGCCACGTCGCTGCCCGGCGCCATGCCGGACGGGACGCTCTGGACGGTGCCGAGGCGTCCCTCGGCGGCGATGCGGTCCATGTGCGGGAGGCGGGCCACCTCGAACGGCGTGCGTCCGCCGAGCGCGTCGCTCGGCCGGTCGGCGGCCCCGTCCGGAATGACGATGGCGTACTTCACAGCATGTCTCCCCCGTGATGGCGGTCCAGCACGCGGATGCGGACGGCGGGGCCGGCCATCGATGGCAGCGTCTGGATCTCGTCCATCGCCGACGCCATGTTCCCTTCCGGCGCCTCGTGCGTGGTGATGACCAGCGGGACGGCGTCCGGCTGCGTCGGCTCGTGCTGGAGCACGGAGGCCACGCTGATGTCGTGCCGCCCGAGCACCCCGGCGATGCCCGCCAGGACACCCGGCCGATCGGCCACGTCGAAGTGCAGGTAGTACCGCGACCAGACCGCCTCGATCGGCTGCACCGGCAGCTGCGGGCTCCGCCCCGCCAGCCACGCCACGTGCCGGAACGTCTGCTGCGCCCGGCCGAGGGCGGCGTCGATGACGTCAGCCACGATGCTGCTCGCGGTCGGCAACCGGCCCGCCCCGGGGCCCGTGTAAAAGGTGTCGCCGACGGCGTGGCCGGTAACGAGGACGGCGTTGTCCGCCCCGGAGACGGTGGCGAGCGGGCTGCTCCGCGGAATGAACGTCGGATGGACCCGCAGGCTCAGGCCGTCGGCACCGGCCCGGCCGATGGCCAGCAGTTTCAGCACGTACCCGAGTTGCCCGCCGAACTGGATGTCGTGCGGGCTGACGCCCTCGATGCCCTCGACGTACACGTCTTCCAGGTCCACCTGCGTACCGAAGCCGAGGGCGGCCAGGATGGCGAGTTTGTGGCGGGCGTCCTCGCCGCTGACGTCCAGCGTCGGGTCCGCCTCGGCGTAGCCCTTGGCCTGGGCCTCCGCGAGGGCGTCCTCGTAAGCGGCGCCGGTGGCGGTCATGCGGCTCAGGATGTAATTGCACGTGCCGTTCAGAATGCCCGTGATGGCCGACACGCAGTTCGCGACGAGGCCGTCTCGGATGGCCCGGACGATCGGGATGCCGGCGGCGCAGGAGGCCTCGAAACTGATGCTTCGGTCGGCCTGGCGGGCGGCGTCGAAGAGTTCCGCGCCGCGCTCCGCCAGGGCGGCCTTGTTGGCCGTCACGACGTGCTTGCCGGCGGCCAAGGCCCGTTTCATGAGGTCGACGGCCACGGTCGTGCCGCCCACCGTCTCGACGACGACCTCGACGTCCGGGTCGTCGATGCAGGCGTCGACGTCGGAGGTCAGGAGGTCGGCGGGCACGTCCACGCCGCGGGGGCGGTCGAGGTCGACGTCGCAGATGTGCCGCAGCGCGAGCCGGCGTCCGGCAGCCTCGGCCAGGCGGTCGGGGTCCTCCAGCAGCAGCCGGACCACGCCCGTCCCCACGGTGCCGAAACCGATGACCGCGACGCCCGTCGTCTGCATGGTGTTCCCCGTCGATGGCCCGAAACCTGAATCGTGGAACGATACGGCCCGGCGGGGAAACGTTCAAGCGAAAAAGAGGGGCGTCCGGCCGAGCCTCGGCAGACGTGCGTTTCCCTTTTAACGCGGAGAACGCTGAGAACGGCGGAACACGCAGAGAACCACGCAAGCAAGAACAAACGGCAGGAGGGAAGCAATCAGAACATCGTCCGCATGGAACGGAGCCGCCGCGCGGGCGGGGCACGGCAGCCTTGCCCGCCGCCGGACCCGGCACCGGCCGTTCTCGGCGTTCTGCGCGATCTCCGCGTTTAACCCCAAACCCGGGGGGGGCGTTGAGATCAGCCGGCCGCCGCCTTGGCCTGCTTCACCTTGTCGATAAGGGCCTTGATGCCGTCCAGGCGGTCCTGTTGCGGATGGCGCCAGCCCTCGGGGAACGGGATGCCCATCTCCTTGCAGTCGGTCTGGAGTTTGTCGCGGACGCGGTCGATCTCTCCCTGCCGCTCCTTGTACTGGTGCGCGAGCGTCTCGGCAGAGTGGAACGCGCCTTCAAACTCCACGATGCCGCGCTTCAGGCGCACGTTCTCGGGAACGGCCCTGAGCGCCTCGGCCATGGCGTCCACGTCGTGCTCAATGACATCAATGCGGCGGTCGTGGGCCCGAACCTCTTCGGTCACGTTCTGCGACCGCTGGCGCGTGGGGGCGGCCTTGTTGTCGTATTCCTTCTCGATGCCGTCGAGTTGCTTCATCACTTCCTTGATTTTGGCTTGGAGTTGCGGCAGATGCTCGCGGGCCTCGGCCTGCTTTTCCTGATACTCCTTCATCTCTCGCTGATATTTTTCCGTCAGCACCTTATTGCGGCGCTTGATTTGATCGCACGTCTGCTGCCACTGGCGCCGGAGGCGCTGATAGGAGTCATCGTTGCTGGAGCGGCTGTACCCGCTGCTGCTGCGATTGGTGTTGCGGCGCGGGCGGGTCGGGGCGGGGGGCAACTCCTGGAGCCTCGGCTTGGCGGGCTCCCTCATCCGCAAGTAGTTGTTGTACTTCCGGAGATCCTGGCGAGCCAGGCCGAGTTCCCGGCGAAGCGGCTGCTCGGCCTGTCGTTCCTCGCCGCGAATCTGGGCCATCTCGCGATGGAGGCCGTTCAGTTGTTCCTGCCGGTGGTCGCCGTGTTTCCGGATGTACTGGAGCTGGTCGTACTCGTTGCGGTACTTCTCGAAGAGTTTCTCGATCGGCATCCACTCGCCGCTGTAGAACGCCTCGCCCTTGGCGTAGCGCGCCGCGGCGTCCGGGCCGGCGCCGTTCTCCGACGTTTCGGCGGCCTCAGGCGTCTCGGCCTCGGCGGCGAAGGCGACGGTCGCCACGAACAAGGACGCCAAAACCAGGGCCGCGATGGCCATCAATCGGCTTATACGGGTGTCGGGGCACACGGTCGGGACCTCCATCGACAGGACCTTTGCTCCACATGCTGTTATACGACTCAGACGGTCGAACGGCAAGGGCGATTCGCCGTTTCGCGCACACGTCGGCCTCACTTCACTCAAACGCACACGCCACGGAATTGTTGCTGACTTTCTGCGGGGGATTCTGGGCGCTTTGGGGCGGAACGCGGTTCGTATATACTTTGGGAAAAGGGCGAATTGCCGGGACTTCGTCCCGGCCTACATTCAACGGCGGGCGAGCGGGTGAAGAAGCCTGTCAACGCAAAGTAGAAATGTCCGGTTTCCCGCCAGATAGAACTGACTGCTTGAACGGCCGACGCCGGGGATGGTCCTCGGCGGGGCGACGGGCCGCGGCGGAGGCGCGGCCCGCACCCGCCTTCGCCAAGGCTTCGGCGGGCAAGAGCCGGCCGGCGACCACGGGCGTCACCGTGCGGGAGATATCGCGCCGAGGTTCGGTAAGGATGTTCCCGGCCATTCGCAACGCTTATGGCCGGGCTTGAACGACAGACCCGCCTTCGCCCTTCAGGCCACGGCGGGCAAGCCCGGCAAGGACCTTCGCCCGGGCATGCCCCCTGGGCGGTCCAATTAACCAAGATGTCCCGACAAAGGTATAACGGCTACTTCACTTCGATCCTCACGGCCGAACTCTCTTCCGACGCCACACCTTTGTGATCCACAGCCTCGACAACGTAGTAGAACCTGCCTTTGGAGTCGAGAGTCGTGTCGGCGAAGGAGGGGGTGGTGAGGGGCGCCGCGTTGAGTTTCGTGCCGGCGATTCGAACGTACTCCGGGTTCCCCCATCGTCGGTACACGTTGTAGCCGGCCAATCGCTTATCGTTCACGGCGCCCCATGTGAGGATCACGGTATTTCCGCCCTGGACCCTGGCTCGCACCTTCTCGGGTCCTGCGATGGGCCGGTATTGCTCGTACCGGCCATCGCACGGCAGGAAGGCCCACACCGGACCTTTGAGCACGGTGCCGTCCGCCTCGATGGTATCGACGCGCCAGTAGTAGCGCACGTCCTTGCTGAGGCGCTTCGGCGGGGTACAGGTATTGGAGTCGGTGAATCGCCCAACGTACTCGGGAGTCTTGCGGTCGGCCTTGGTCACGGTGTCCCGGTTCGTGCCGAGGAAAACGTGGTGCTCGACGGCGGTCTTGCCTTCGAGCCACATGAGGTCGGCGTCGGTCTTGACGTACTGGGCGTTGTCCGGCGGAATGGGGACGCTGGCTTCGCGCAATTGACGGCCCGGGATCCGGTAGTGCCTGTCGCCATATTCGTAAGCGCCGATATCGGGCGCCTTGCCAAGGTAGACCCGGGTGAACGTGTTCTTCGGGTCGCTCTGGGACACGGCGACATCGATGGGCGCCTGCCCTGCGGCGCGGCCCTCGAACGGGGCGAAACGCAGATTGTCCAACCAGCTTCCGCTGACAAAACGGTCGTCGACGAGCGTCGTGCCGGCATCGACGATCTCGGGGAGATTCCGGGGGCGAAAGTCGAAGTTGTCCGCATCGCGCAGCCGGTCCCGCGCCCGGCGGCCGGTCACGAGGCCATTCCAGTTGTGGCTGTGAAAGCCGGGGATGCGCCCGGCGCCCCGGAGATCCTCGTTGGTGCGGTGCCCGGAGAGCCGGTCGGCGAGGTTGTTGCGGGTCACGGAATGCTGCCCGCTGCCGAAGGCCATCTGGTTGATGACGGAGATATCGTGTCGCTTTCCGCACTCGATCATGGTGTTGTTGAACGCCTTCTGATAGTCGCCCTTGACCTGCATTCCCTGCCAGAGATGCCAGCCGACGTTTCCGACGGCCGTGCCGAGCGAGCCAGCCGGCTGCCCGTCGAAGCGAAGGGCCTTGCACTCGGAATGATGAAACCAGTTGCCGCGGGTAACCTGGAAGTTCTGCGAGCCGCTCTGGACCTGCACGCCGCTGGCGTCGCTGCGCCAGGTGCCGAAGTCGTAGCCGTAGTTCAGTTCCGCAATGAACCGCCCCTCCGGGGTCTTGCGGATGTAAATCGCCCCGTTCTCGAGCGTGCTGTGGATCGTGTTGCGCCGCGCCACCGCGCCGGGGCTTCGGGCGAAGTTGATGGCGCCGCCTTCGCCGTGATGGAAGCAGCAATTCTCGACG
>Ga0272441_10006956_pt1 | contig 18639 bp, 14 predicted proteins | sample SSMProp6N_FD_193582 | JGI IMG/M metagenome (GOLD analysis project Ga0272441, IMG submission 193582) | Marine sediment archaeal communities from Little Sippewissett salt marsh, Falmouth, MA, United States - SSM-Prop-6N | ecosystem: Environmental > Aquatic > Marine > Wetlands > Sediment ... | reverse complement strand
TGTGCCGCTGTCTGGTTCCACTGCCGGTTCGGAGTCCCGGGGTGCGTCATCTGCATCGTCGGGGATGGTTTCCGCCGCGTCCGTCTCCACTTCCATTTCGAGGGTCAGGGAGAACTCATCCTCGGCTGGCTGTGCTTCGCCGTGGGCGAACTGTTCCGTCTCGGTGACCGTCTCGGTGGCGTCTGTCTCCGTCGCCATTTCGAGGGTAAAGGGGATTTCGTCGCCGGCTGGCTGTGCTTCGCCGTGGGCGAACTGTTCCGTCTCGGTGACCGTCTCCGTGGCGTCTGTCTCCGTCGCCATTTCGAGGGTTAGGGGGAACTCATCTTCGGCGGTATTACCTGCTTCGCCGGGAATCGTTTCCCTTTCGGTCACCGTTGCCGTGGTGTCATCCCCCGGTGACGCCGCACCGCGGGAATCGGATCCCCCAGGGTTCCCTTTCGCCCTGTGCTTCTCCTTCACCTCATCCATGAGATAATCGATCTTATTCGATATATGCCCCTTCATGGGAGACGCGGGGTTGAGGGTCAGAAATTTTTTGTATGCCCTGATGGCCTCTTCGGGGGCCTCCTGTTTTCTATACACAAATCCCAGCAGTTCGTAGATCTGGGACCACACCTGCACCATGTCATCCAGTCTTTCAAGGATGTCACATGCCTCTGCCAGCCTGCCCCTTCGAATCAGCGCCGTTGCCGCGATGATCTGTGCGTCCACATCTCCGGGGTAACGGGAGAGCCGCTCATCCGCCATGGCCGAGGCCTCATCGAAGAGGCCGTCCTCCAGTTTTTTCGTAGCCCGGGAGATAAAAAATGTTCTGTCTTCGTTGTATGTCGGGTCCATGATGGTGTACGTCTTGTTTCTCTTTCAGATATAGGCGATTACCTGACCGCCGTCCCGGTATCCGGGCGGAAGAAGAGGAAAATTTTATTGACACCCTTTCCCGCTCGATGATAGGTATTTAAACCCTATTTGCTGATATCTTTCAATAAGAAAGTGACATGATTATATCAAATATCCAGTTTATTAAGTATTTATTCATTTCATCACTCCTGTTGGCCAACATTATGGCCGCCAAGATCGTGACTATCGGGGGGCTGATAATGCCGGCGGCCGTCGTGCTCTACCCCCTGACCTTCCTCTTTACCGATGTCGTATCGGAGATCGAGGGGAAGCGGCATGCCCACACCCTCGTCATCATGGGATTCTGCATGTCTCTCTTCATGGTGATCATCCTCTCTGTCGGCGGGGTCCTTCCGCCGGCCTCCTTCTGGGAGCACCAGGATGCCTATACGGTCATCCTCGGTTCCACGCCGAGGATCGTCTTTGCCTCGATGATAGCCTATCTGGTGTCTCAGAATCACGATGTCTGGGCCTTTCACTGGTGGAAGCGACGGACGGCGGGACGGCATCTCTGGATCAGAAACAATCTGTCTACGATGACGTCACAGCTGATCGATTCGGTGCTCTTCATCGGCATCGCCTTTGCCGGCGTCTATCCGGTGAAGACGATTGCAGGAATGATTCTGGGTCAATATATCGTCAAGGTCGTCATAGCCGTCCTTGACACACCATTCTGTTATGCATTGGTGAGGTTGTATGGAAAAGATAGAAAACAAGAACAAGGAACGTGATTACCAGGTATATATCCGGTTCCCCGAGTTTACCTGTCTCTGTCCGATGACGTCTCAGCCCGATTTTGCCGAGGTGATCATCGATTACTGGCCCGGCGACTATATCGTGGAGTTGAAATCCCTGAAGCTCTACCTCAATTCATTCCGTGACCGGGGCATATTTCATGAGGCGGTGATAAACGAGATCCTCAGCGACTTCGTGAGGGAGGTCCAGCCGAAGCGGGTCGAGGTGACGGGGAATTTCAATGTGCGGGGCGGTATCCATACCACCGTCAGGGTTGCCTATCCCTAGCGGAATGACAGTCTCCCTATCGGTATCACCGAGCACTGCTAGCCGCCGTTGGCCTGGCTGAGGTACATCCCGTAACGGCCCAGTGTCCAGACGCTCCGTTCGAAGAGATTCGTGATATAAAGGATGAGGGACCGTTCATCCAGGGAGAGATCTTTCTCCGACGACAGGTAGGTGTGACGGATCTTCTCCATCAGGTGTCCCCGGTCGGCCGTCAGTGTCGTCAGTATCTCCAGGTCTCCCTCATCGACTGATTCCGATGCCTCTATGGCAGTCAGGAACAGGGCGTCGAGGCTCTCGACGATATTCATCGCCAGTCTTCCCGATTCCCCCTCGTCCGTTTTTCCCTCCAGTGTCTTCCCGAGGCCATATACGTTATTTTCCAGTGTTGTCACCAGGTTGTGGCGGTTCTGCACGTTGAGGAGCGTCTCCGATGTCGAAAGGGTGAGGTCCTTGTGGAAGACGTCGGCAATGAAGAGCTGTATCTCCGCGGAGACCTCGCCGAAGGCGGCGTGGTAGGTGTCGAGAGCGACGGTATCCGTTGTCCCACCCGGTCGGAGCCGTTCGAGATAGCGGGGTATGCGTCTCAGCAATCGCAGGATCTCCTTTTCGATGAGGAGGATCGCCGTCTCCGGTTCGTTTGCAGCGTGTTCGTGGATGAATTTGATCTTTGAGAGGGCCTCCTCTTCCAAGGGCGGCCAGAAGTGGCTCAGCACCCGGTAGCAGGGCGTCAGGATGAAGGACAGTATGACGGGGATGAGGAAATTAAAGAGCAGGACCACAAGGGCCGCCTGGTGTTTGATATCGGCCGACAGGAGACCGACAAAGGCCTTGACCAGCGGGACATGGGAATAGAGTTCGATATAGAACATGGCCACGAAGATGACGACGCCGAAGAGATTGAAGAGGACCTGGGCCATAACCGACTGTTTTGCCGAACCCTTCAGACTCGATGAGAGGACATAGGTGGTAACGCTGGAACCTGCATGGGTACCATAGATAATCATGAGCGTCTGATCCATGGTGAAAAGGCCCGCATTGATCATGGTAATGGCTATTATCATGATACCGATGGCAGTCTGCGAGATGAATGCCAGCAGGGCGCCGATGACGAAAATGAGGATATAGGAGTCCTTCAGTGTGAGGAGGAGTGACTTGAATCCGGGATAGTCGGCGAAGGGGGCCGTCCCCGTGCTTATCATGTTCAGTCCCAGGAAGAGGAGCGAAATGCCGAAGAGCGCCCCCAGGGCATGGGTGAAGCGCGCCGGTTTTTCGAAGGCGTAGCAGATGCCCGACAGCCCCAGCAGGAGGAGGACGACGTACTGGATGTCCAGTACGGCGATCAGGATCAGCGTCGAACACCCGGCATTGGCCCAGAAGATAATGGGCAGGGATTTTCGCACCGTCAGGAGGCCGCTCGATATGAGGCTTGCGATGATAAAGGTGGAAACGGAGGTGCTCTGCGTGATGAATCCCGAAAGGGCGCCCCACAGGCCCGCGATAAAACCCCTGTCGGTGAATCGGGAGATAAAGAGCTTGAATCTCCGGCTGGTCATCTGCTTGAGGTTGCCGCTGACCATCCGTATACCGACAAAGAACAATCCCAGCCCGCCGATAAGCATGGCAAATGATTCGAAGTGCATAGGGGACCTCCCTTCTCTGTAAGCTGAACGGCACACCCATGCCCCGCTGTCTGTCGCGGGTCCCGGCCGGTACGGGGATACAACCGCCCGGCACCGGTGGGGACGTCAGTGTCCTGCGTTCATTCTATGGTACTGTTGTACCGCCATTCCCTGCGGCGGCAGTCAATGAAAGAGACAATGGAACCGGTAATAGTCCCCACTGCATACAATAATCCCCGGCCAAATGCAAAGTAATCCTTCATGTATTTGAGACTTAGAACAAGATAATGCTTGCTATTTTTCCCTCTTTATTACATATAAAAGGCGGTTTCCGGTTCCGCCGCCCGATCTGATTGCAGGAACGCAGCGGCGGATGGCCAGTTCGTTCTCAACTGGTCTGCGGCGTGGTGCTCAGTCGCATTCCCGGAATGACATATCGGTTGTGTCGTGATATCCATGACCATGAAAGGGAGGGTCTGTATGGAGTTACAGGTTAAGCATGAAGAAAAGGGGACGCTGGTATCCGTGTCGGGGAGAATGGATGCCGTGACAGCGCCCGAGTTTGAAAAGGAACTGAATGGGCTCATCGATGAGGGGAATGTCAATTTTGTCATTGACCTGGCAGAGCTCGACTATATCAGCAGCTCCGGTCTCCGAAGTGTCCTGGCAACGGCAAAGAAGCTCAAGACAAAGAGCGGCCAGATATACCTTGCCGCCCTTCAGGCCGTTGTCAAAGAGGTCTTCGAGATTTCGGGATTCAGTACCATCATTCCCATTTATGAATCTGTGGAAGAGGCGCTGGCGGCCCTGTAGCTGTCTGCCGGTAGGATCATGCAGCTCGTATAGACCCGGCAGTTCACAGGCGCGCAGAAAAGGGCGGACGGATGCCTTCCATGAAATCATTAAAACTTGCTGCCATCATTGAAAATCTCGATCAGTTCATATCCTTTGTCCATACCTGTTCAGAGGCCTGCGGCTTCGACGGGAAACGGGCCATGGAGATAGAACTGGCCGTGGAAGAGGCACTGGTCAACGTCTTCAACTATGCCTATCCCGATGGCGAGGGCACAGTGGAACTGCGCTGCTCCGTGGAGGAAGACAGCCGGTTTGTCGTTGAGATACGTGACGAGGGAGTTCCCTTTGACGCCCTGGAACGTCCCGACCCCGATACAACGGCCGGTATCGAAGACAGGGCAATCGGGGGACTGGGAATCTTCTTTATCAAAAAGGTGGCCGATGACGTTCGATACCGCCACACCGGCGGCATGAACATCCTGACCGTCGCGTTTCAGGTGTAACCGGTGATCAGCGGAGCTGTCGATTCGTCACCTGTGGTCAATGTGAATATGAGAGAAAAGTGCACCCTAGTAATCGCTGTCGCCCTTTTCCTTATTATCGTATGCGGGGCCCCCGCCCGGGGTGCCCCATTGAAAGCGGCGTCCTTCATCCCCCAGTGGGTCCCCCAGGCCCAGTTCGCCGGCTACTATATGGCCCTCGAAAAGGGGATCTACAAACAACACGGTATCGATCTCACCATCATCACGGGAGGGCCGGACTATCCCCCCTCCGATCTCCTGGTCGACGGACGGGCGACCTTCGCGTCACTCTGGCTCTCCACGGGGATCCAGATGCGGGCAGGCGGCGATAAGATCCTCAACATCGCCCAGATCATGCCGCGGTCGGCGCTGATGCTGGTGGCGAAAAAGGCCAGCGGTATCGAGGCACCGCAAGATATGGACGGCAGAAAGGTGGGGCTGTGGGGGCCCGTCTTTCAGATCCAGCCACGGGCCTTCTTCAGAAAATACGACCTGAACGTGCGCGTTGTTCTCCAATCCTTTTCCGTCAATCTCTTCCTCCGTGACGGCGTCGATGTGGCCTCGGCCATGTGGTACAACGAGTATCACACGATCATGAACTGCGGCATCAATCCCGATGAACTGACGACCTTCTTCTTCCATGAGCACGGTCTCAATTTTCCCGAAGACGGCATCTACGTCCTTGAGGAGACATATAGAAAAGATCCGAAACTCTGTGCGGCCTTTGTCCTGGCCTCTATCGAGGGGTGGCGCTACGCCTTCGATCATCCCGATGAGGCCCTGGCCGTGACCATGAGGAACCTCCGGCGGGAACACATCCCCACGACGATGGTCCATCAGCGGTGGATGCTGGAACGGATGAGGGATCTCATCCTCGCCGAAGGGGGTGAAGATGCAGACATGGGAGGGCTCTTGCCCCAGGATTACAGCAAGGTCGCGCGGGGACTGAGGAGTATCGGCCTCATCGAATCGGTTCCCCGCTTTACCTCCTTTTACAAGGTGATCAGAGAGAGCGATGAAAAATAGGGGACTGGCCTTCAAACTGATACTGCTCATACTGAGCAGCGTTACGCTGATTTTCCTCATGATCTTCGGTTACAACTACCTGTATTCCCGGAAGATCATCGTCGAAAACGTGGAAAAGAACGCCATGAATCTCGCCCGGGCGACGGTCAATCAGATCGACGTCGTCCTCAGTTCCATCGAAAAGGTGCCTGAAAATCTCTCCTATGTCCTCGATAGGTCGCTCTGTGCCGGCGAAGAACTCAATAATCTATTAAAACACATTGTAAAAAAGAATGATGAAATCTACGGGTCCGCCGTCGCCTTCGAGCCCCGGGCCTACGACGGCGAAAGGGAGCGATACTCCCCCTATTTTTACAAGAGCGGCGGCGAGATACACTATTCAGACCTGGGGACGGCATCGTACCAGTACTTCTTCCAGGACTGGTACCAGATCCCCAAGGAACTGGACCGCCCCGTCTGGACGGAGCCCTATTTCGATGAGGGGGGCGGCAACATCATCATGTCCACCTATTCCGTTCCCTTTTACCGGATGGAGAAGGGAAAGGAGCGTATCGCCGGGATCATCACCTCCGATATCTCGCTCTCGTGGCTCCAGGACATCGTGGCGTCCATCAAGATCGCCGAGACGGGCTACGGCTTCCTCATATCGCAGAACGGGACCTTTGTGACCCATCCAAAAAAGGAACTGGTCATGAACGAGACCATCTTCAGCCAGGCCGAGGCACGGGGAGACGGTGAGATGCGGCGGATCGGACGGGAGATGATCCACGGGAAGGCGGGATTCGTCCCCTTCACCAGCATCCTCACGGGAAAACTGTGCTGGATGGTCTATGCGCCGCTCTCCTCGAGCAGGTGGTCACTGGCCGTCCTCTTTCCACAGGATGAACTGATGGCCGACGTGATGCGCCTCAATAAGATCGTCGTCACCCTCGGGATCCTCGGTTTTATCTTTCTCCTCGCCGTCATCGTCTTCATCGCCCGGTCCATAACACGGCCGTTGACCCTCCTTGCCGGTGCCACGGAAGACATCGCCACGGGAAACCTCGATGTCGTCATTCCCGAGATCGGGACGGGCGACGAGGTGGGGAAACTGGCCCAGTCCTTCGACTACATGAAAGGGTCGCTGAAACAGTACATCGCCGATCTGACGGAGACGACGGCGGCAAAGGAACGGATCGAGAGCGAACTCCAGATCGCCCACGACATACAGATGGGGATCCTCCCCAAGATCTTTCCGCCCTTCCCGGAGATGTCCGAATTCGATCTCCATGCCGCCCTCGAACCGGCCAAGGAAGTGGGGGGAGATACCTTCGATTTCTTCTTTCTCGACGACGACCATCTCTCCTTCAACGTGGGAGACGTGTCGGGGAAGGGGGTCCCGGCATCGCTCTTCATGGCCATTACCAAGACGCTCATCAAGACCAGGGCCACCAGGGACACGACACCGGAGGTGGTCCTCACCCAGGTCAATGAAGACCTTTCTGCGGACAATCCGTCACTCCTCTTTGTGACCCTCTTCATGGGGACCCTCAACATCAGGAACGGCATACTGGAATACTGCAACGGCGGCCACAACCCGCCCTATATCATCCGTGCAGGCGGTGAGATCGAGGCACTGGCAATGACAGGCGGCCTCGCCCTCGGTGTGATGGAAGGCTTCGAATTCCAGTCCAAAGGGGTCACGCTGAACACTGGCGATGCCCTCTTCATCTATTCCGACGGCGTCACCGAGGCCATGAACAGCAAACACGAGCTCTTCTCGGAAGAGAGGCTGGAGGAAGAACTGGCACGGCTCAAAGACCTTCCCGTGGGCGACATCATCGCCGGCGTCATGGAGGCGATCCACAACTACTCCGGCGACGAACCCCAGACAGACGACATCACCGTGATGATTATCCGGTATAACGGGAGTGAAGGAACGCCCGAGGTCGCTACGACGGGTGAAATGTAGCCGGTAACCGGTGACGGGTGTACACCCTGAGAGAATTTCTCACATTACCAATAATGCAAATTTTGGCAATATTGGTAATGTGCTCTCCCGTGGCCGCTCAGCTGGTCCCTCAGCCGGTTCAATCGTGTAGATTGAACCAGAATATTACAACAGCAAAATATGCCTGTTGAGTCGCGGCACATCACAAATATCCACATCCTGTGCGACCATCGGAGGCACCGGGCCCCTTGTACAATAGCACTTCTCTCTACCATTACGAATCAGCACAACATCTTGTGGGGAAAAAGAATTGACATACAAAGGGAATTCCCCTGTATCTGCCCTGTCAGAAGGCAATGTCGTATCAATCTTAAACATGCAAAAAGCCACTCCTGGTTTTATTTCCCTTCAAGGAAATCCCCTTATCCTCTTCCTCCCAATGCAACCCCTGAACAGGTACAAACAGGGCTGTGTGCTCAACTCTCATACTGTGACCTGCTGGTTATACTTTTCTTGACAATGGTATCCCGCTGAGGGTAATGATTAACTTGGAAACTGTCGGGTTTGCCCGGCACAGTGGCGATCTTGACCGTATGCAATGGTGATTTCTATCCTGGCCTGAAAAGCGATGGAGTGGAAAGAGATCTGATGCTGAAAGAAAGAACTTGGTCTGATGTCCCGGGGGCACGGGAAGTAAAGATATTTCCTTTAATACGAAAACCCAGTATTCTGTGCTCCAACAGCTTCCTGCTGTCCAGTCCCACCCAAATTCTTGTCATAGATCCGGGAGCTGATTCAGCTCAGGTTGAAGACATCCAACACATTTTGACATCCATTCTCAACGAGTCGCCACGGCCGGTGTTTGTTTATTTAAGCCATTGTCATATTGACCACTTTTTCGCCATGCCCCCTTTGTTTGAGGCACCTTTCAGGGCAAAACTGCTCTGTCATGCCATAGGCACCCAGGCATTGAACAACCGTGACCGGGTATTGACGGTATCAGACATGCACGCGCATGAAGTGCCGACCTGTCCCGTTTGGTCCAGCCTTTTCCAGCCCGAAAAATCAGTGACAGGCGCGCCCCCGGCCTTTCATCCCTTCGAGGATATTTTTCAGTACAACCAGATCAATAGTACAGATATATCTTGTGTTCCTGAGTATGAGGTGGCAATCAGCGATCACGATTGGATGGAAGTTTTTTATACGCCCGGGCATAGTCCGGACAGTATCAGCTTTCGTATCGGTGATTGCCTATTTGTTGGCGACCTGCCCTTTGCCACAGACATGGGCGTTGCCGGACTCATCGGCTGGGACTCAGAAGCCCTGTCCGAATCCTTGAATCTCTTACTCTGGATCGGACAGAACCGAAACATCAGATGGGTTCTGCCCGGCCATGGCATACCATTTCCCCTTGAAGAGCTGGAAAAGACCATCCAACGGCAGCAAAAGGCAATTGGAAGGCTCTCGGATCTGATCCCCCTGGACCGGAAGCGGTTACTTGATCTTTTGGATTACGCACATCTTATCCTGGATGAGATCAGTGCCATTTTCGCCATTATGGCCGCCCGTCTACTTAAAACCGTTCACTGGCTTGAAATCCTGGATGAAGAAGAACAGGCGGTCAATCTGCTGAAAGCCATTGATCTGGAGGCTGCAGAAAAACTAATCGACGATTTTCACTATTTTCGGGAGAGCTTTAAAGGAAAAGAAGTGAAAAACGTTATACTTGTCCGGGCGGTTTCTTTCATGGCCAGGTTCGATAAAATTTTTACCCGTCAGAGCATTCCCTCTATCCTGAATCCCCTCTTGATTGGCCGTATTCGAAATCTCTTTTCCGAATTTTATCACGCTGTGTATGGGTTCCAATTCTCCCTTCCAGAGGTGGGATTTGACCTTTGTGAAGCGGTGCAGGAATCCCTCAACTCAGTGCGTGAACCATTGGTCAGCAATCAGGCCTTTCTGGATGCTGCAGGAACAGACCAGGCCTTTTGTGAAGCCCTGGCTTCCAGAATTGCCGATCATCAGCAGTTCAAAGATGTTCAATTGATTTTTGAACCCCAGTGTCCGGAGATGACCCGGATTTTGATGGACAAAGCCATATTCCAAGATCTCCTGCTGATCTTTTTGGAACGGCTTTCAGCCAGGGGATTCGACCGCATCCAACTGGTTCCGGAGTTGTCGGATAAAAGATTGTGCCTAAGCATCTGTGCCACCGCGTCATGGGCACCGCCTGCGCCGTGGACTCGAAACCTGGAGATCATTCAGCGCATCATGCACAATCATGGGGGGGACCTTCATGAGCTGCCATCGGCTGTGCCTGCCCGTTTTGTCTTTGAATTCCCCCAATAGCCTATTTGTTGCTGACAACGAATTAAAGCGAATTAAAGAGATATAACACTTAATTATCGAAGAGTGAACAATAGTATTTCCGTTGCTAATCCTCAATAAATTTAAATAACCAAATGCATGTGTTTGGTAGGTGAAGAGTGCAAGATTTCCAGCAAATGAGCGAGACAATTCTGGAGATGGATTTTCCGTGGTGTTGCTTCCTGGAAGGATGATCTCCCTTGATGAGCACCGTGTAGCAGAGTGTAAATTTTTGGGGTCAGGCTTGACAAATGGACACATGGGTGTTCTTGCAGGTTGAAAATGTCAATCAGTCAAGCCTGACCCCAAGCTGCAAAATATCTATTGACAAGCAAAATCGGACCTGTTAACTTTTTGATTCCTCGATAGCAATATCGTATCCCATTGAGCTGCTCCTGCACTCATAAGCTGTCACTCTTCGAATGCACTATCCTATTCAACACATGCGATGGGCATCCGACTCAAATGTTTCAAACAAAAACATGAAAGGGAGGAACTGATCTGAGAGCGAAAAGCTTAGGCATCCTCATCGTTGTGTCTTTGGGCACGCTGTTTCTAACGGGTTGAGGCCTTGCTGAGGTCGCAATGGGCCTGCAAGGATATTGATCGTCCATCCGAGTACACCACTGAACTCACGTCTATAAAGGATATTCCTCAGACAGATTTCTTGAGAGCTACGTAACACTGCTGCCTCCAGGGGAGAAGAAAGGTGTGGCTGATGCTGTCACCGTATCAGTCTCGATACCCGTCGCAGCGGAGGCAATCAAGGCGATCATGGCGGCACGTGAAAAAGTCAGGGATGAGGGGCTCCCTATGGTTACAAATTGAATCTCCCGCAGCACGGTGCGGGGAATGCGTCCGCTCTTCAGTCCAATCGGTCGGGATGATGCCTCTCTGCATCTGCTCATCGCCTTTAAACTCTTGATGCGCCAGACATAAAAAATGAGAGGAGAGTATCCATGAGTGGAAAGGAAAAAGAAGTAACGGAAACGTCGGAAGCTGAAATTGCGGTACACTGGGTGGAAGAGGAGCTCTATTATCCACCTGCGTCGTTTATTGCCCAGGCAAATATGACCGATCCAGGTGTCTATGATCGTTTTAGCCTGGAGAATTTCCCGAATTGCTTCAAGGAGTATGCAGACCTCCTGACCTGGTATGAATACTGGCACACAACCCTTGACACCAGTGATGCCCCCTGCTGGAAGTGGTTTGTGGGAGGAAAGATTAATGCAAGTTACAACTGCATCGACAGGCATCTTGCCACGAACAAAAACAAAACAGCGATCCACTTCGTGTCAGAGGTTGAGACTGAAAAGGTAGAGCATATCACCTACCAGGAACTGTATGTCCGGGTAAATGAGTTCGCGGCAATCCTGCGGGACTTTTGCGGCCTGACGGCTGGAGACAGAGTCACGCTTCACTTGCCAATGGTGGCTGAGCTCCCCATCGCGATGCTTGCCTGTGCACGACTCGGTATCATCCACTCACAGGTGTTCGGTGGTTTCAGCGGCAAGGCCTGTGCAGACAGAATCGTTGATTCAGGAAGTCATATTCTGATCACCATGGATGCTTATTACCGGAGCGGGCAGCTTATCGACCACAAGGGGAAGGCCGATACCGCTGTTGCCGAGGCGCTCAGTGAAAACCAGAAGATAGATAAAGTGCTCGTATGGCAGCGGTATCCCGGCACATATTCCGCCCAGACACCGATGGTTGAGGGCCGTGATTTCTTTGTCAATGAACTGCTTACAGAGTATTACGGCGCACGGATTGATCCGGTTCCAATGCCGGCAGAGGCCGTTCTCTTCCTGATGTACACCAGCGGCACGACGGGAAAACCGAAAGGCGCACAGCACAGCACCGGCGGGTATCTTGCCTATGTAGCCGGAACATCCAAATACGTCCAGGACATTCATCCTGAAGATGTCTACTGGTGCATGGCAGACATAGGATGGATCACGGGCCATTCATACATCGTATATGGTCCGCTGGCACTATGCGCATCCACGGTTATCTATGAAGGCGTTCCGACCTATCCCGATCCGGGCAGGCCCTGGAGGATTGCCCAGGACCTGGATGTCAACATCTTCCATACGGCGCCGACAGCTATCCGTGCCCTGAGAAAGTTTGGCCCCGACGAGCCGTCGAAATATAATTATCACTTCAAGCATATGACCACCGTCGGAGAGCCCATCGAGCCGGCAGTATGGAAGTGGTATTATCATACCGTTGGCAAAGGTGACGCGGCCATTGTTGACACCTGGTGGCAGACGGAAAATGGCGGTTTCCTCTGCAGCACAATACCGGCAATTACGGCAATGAAGCCGGGCAGCGCAGGTCCGGGTGTGCCGGGTATTCACCCCATCGTGTATGATGACGACGGTAACGTTGTCCCTGATGGCAGCGGAAAAGCGGGGAATATCTGCATCCAGAACCCATGGCCGGGAAGCTTCCAGACAATCTGGAAAGACCGTGACCGGTATGTCAGCGAATATTATGAAAAATACTGCAAAGATCGGAAGAGCAAACGGTGGCAGGACTTGCCATACATGACGGGTGACGCTGCAGTGGTGGCTGACGATGGATATGCCCGCATCCTCGGCAGGATTGACGATGTCATTAATGTCTCAGGACACCGGCTTGGAACCAAGGAACTCGAATCGGCAGCGATGACCGTTGCCGAGGTGGCAGAAGCGGCTGTTATCCCGGTGAAGCATGAAATCAAAGGCGTTGAGCCCGACATGTATATTGCCTTACATCCCGGAATTTCAGCAAACGAAGAACTTGCCAAAACCATTTCCCAGGCTATCGTCACGGAGATCGGCGCAATTGCACGACCCAGAAACGTCTGGATTGTCCCTGACATGCCCAAGACCCGCTCGGGTAAGATTATGCGCCGCGTCCTTGGCGCCATTTCCAACAACACGGACGTAGGAGATGTGGTGACACTGGCGAATCCTGAAATTGTCACGGAAATAACCAACATGGTGCAGGGAAAGTAAGGATCGGTCTGACACCTGTTGCAGATGAAGGATGAGGTGAAACGGGGAGTCGTGAGGATGGGGGTGTGAAAAAGTAACATGCAGGATGAACGACAACAAACAAAAGGAGGGCCATAGTATGGACATGATCATCGAACGTGTGGATGTGTGGGCTGCCAGCATCAAGGATAAACCCGGCGGCTTGGCGAAGATACTCTCCGGCCTGCGGTATGCCGGTGCGGATCTCGACTTCATCATTTCCAGGCGGGCGGCGGATGAACCCGGCAAGGGGGTCGTCTTTGTTACTCCGCTGCGCGGCGATGCCGAGATCTCTGCCGCGGCCACCCTGGGTTTTAATGTGACCAGCAGTCTCCAGTCGCTGCGTGTCGAAGGGGAGAACAAACCGGGAGTCGCTGCGGAACTGACGGAAAAACTCGCGGCAGAGGGGATCAACCTCCATGGATTCTCTGCGGCTGTTATCGGGCCGAAGTTCATCATATACATTGGTCTGGACTCCGCCCAGGACGCCGAGAAGGCCGCCGCCATCCTCAAGCAGGACATGCAGTGACAGCTGTTGAAGGGTGTAACGACTGTGCATGCGTTCTCATCACGCGCTATATGTCTGGTTCACCCGGTTCCTGCGTGCTCGCGGATATATCAAAGGTAGGCAAGAACCGGATGGACCGTAAAACCTCACTATCCTGTGTCTGAAATATCGGCACAGACAGCAATGAACGAACGATAAGAGGTAAACAAGTAACCCATCGATATATAACGATATCAGTTCAATTCCTCATAGGGTTTGCTTTTATTGCAGCATTCTTATATTGTATGCTTTCGCTACCGTGACATACTGCATAGATGGGATTGCCCAATCTCCTGTTTCAAGATTCTCTCACCTTTTTTACTGGCTATACCGCTTTTATACTCTGTTATCCTTCGTGAACGTGCCTGCAGCATGGGCAATCCCACCGCCGGGATGATGGGCAGATTGAGCCTCACTGTAGGCGGAGCGCCGATCTGAACAGCGGGTTCATTCCCCCTTGTCTGCAGGGGGGTAAGCGGGTGAAGGTGTAATATCCTCAGCATCAGGGGAAGGAAAGATGGCAACGATTTTTTATTATACCGGGACAGGCAACTCATTGTGGGTTGCGCGCAAGGTAGCGGACCTGTTGGGTGGGGCCGAAGTGGTGCCGATTTCGGCCTGTGCCGATGAAAAACGGGCCGTCGGTTCAGAGACCGTCGGGCTGGTATTTCCGGTGCATATCTGGGGAGTTCCCGCTCCCGTTGTCCGCTTTGTCAAGACATTAGAGGGATTACAACCGGGGTATATGTTCGCGGTCGCCGTTCATGCCGGCCAGGTTTCTAATACGCTGGTCCAGTTGAAAAAGGTCATGGCTGAAAACCATGTGACCCTTTCAACGGGATTTGAAATAGCGATGCCCTCTAATTATATCCCATGGGGAGGGCCCGGTCCGGTGGAGAAGCAGCACCGGTGTTTTGATCTCGCACTGGAACGAATCTCCCGTATCGCGGGCAGGATACAGGAAAAGGCGAATCTGCCCGTTGAAAAGGGACCGCTCTGGCAGAGGATGCTGTTTACCGCTATTTACGATATGAGTTTTTCTCGTGTGCCCAAAATGGATAACAAGTTCTGGGTCGATGACAAATGCAACGCATGTGAAATCTGCCGCACCGTATGCCCCGCCGGCAATATCACCATGCATGACGGAAAACCGCTCTGGAATCATCGATGTGAGCAGTGTTTTGCCTGCCTGCAGTGGTGCCCGCAGGAGGCGATACAGTATGGCAAGCGGACACCCCGGTACGAGCGGTATCACCATCCGGAGATTCTTTTACGTGATATAGTTCAATCGGAGACACACAACGTTCGAAGGTGAAAAGAGTGAACATCAATATCTCACTGTTGAAAATCGATGCCTATGATGATGTCCGTGCCCTGTGGCAAGAGTGCACGGGTGTCTATTTGAGTGATGCCGACTCAAGAGGGAATCTCCAGATCTATCTTGATCGCAACCCGGACATGAGCTTTATCGCCACAGCTGAAGGGAAAGCTGTGGGGGCAGTCCTGGCAGGTCATGATGGCCGACGCGGATACATTCATCATCTGGTGGTCCATCCGGATTGCCGCCGGCAAGGCATCGGTGGCAAACTCGTGCAGCGCTGCCTTGACGTACTCGGCGCAGCAGGAATCCAAAAGTCCCTCATTCTCATCTTTAACGACAATTCTGAAGGCATCGCATTCTGGAAATCTCTGGGATGGACACTGCGACCAGACGTCTGCATGGCATCGAAAGTCATCGGGCAGGTACGGGGTCAGGCCTGACCCCTGAAGCACTCATTGTGAGCCCTTGACCCGTTTGATGGTTCCATCGTTGATCATGGCGTGAAACTGGGACAGCAGGGCCTGTTCCTCCCGGTCCATGTGCCCGTCTTCGTTCACGCAGTCCATGATGCTCTGATACTCATCGGGTGTTACCTCAAGGTCATGAATGGCATGTTCAATAAGTTCCTTGACCGTAGCTGCCGATGTGCTTGGTTTTTTCATCCCCATTGTCTCCTTTACCATTTTTTTACAGCAGCGCAACCGGCGGCGCTGCATCACAGGAAAGACAGTAGCCAGTTCTTGATAGACGGTCTGTGCTTCCGATACAGAGGGGCTGCAGGCGCTGTCCCCTGACGGGCCAGCGTGAACCTCTCGGCCATGCCACTCACAGATCCCCCCACCCTGTGAAAGGGGGTATGGGTGTTTCCCTCTCTGACGATGCGGCATGGGGCATCTCCATCCCGTGCACGAGACTGAGGCACCGGTAGTTGTGATGATACTACGACGGGGTGAGAAGTCAAGGGGATAATTGCAATTTCGTCACTGCACGGGGACATTGACGCAGTGACCGGTGCGTGGTAATTTGTGACAAGAGGTTGCGAAACCACTGGGGGCGCACGCTTCAAATCAGCGATAGCAAGGTGAATGACTATGGGTACTGTAAAACGGTATGTGACACTGTGGGTAGTGCTGGGGATTATCGTCTCCTGCCTGGTGACGCTCCCTGCGGGCGCCGCTGTCCTCGTGCGTGATATTACCGCCGACGATCTGGCCAACTATTCGGGGAAGACCCTGTCGGCCACGGAGGCGGCGGCCTGGGGACTCTTCAAGACGGAGGCCCTTGCCAGCCTCGGCATGGCGGGGAAGGGCATCGCCGCCGTGACGCTCCACCGCCAGCTCCAGAGGGGTGATCTCTCTGCCGCCGCGGGGACCATCGTCGATTATGCCATCGACATCGTCCTGGGGGAATACCAGGGCGCCGTGGGCACGCCGCTGGCCTCCATCAAGGCGCTGGCCGATTTTTACGTGGCCGCCAACGACTTCATTCATGACCAGTATTTCATCCCCACCCTGGTGGACGGCATCTATGCCCGGTACCGGGAATCGCGGGAGACACCCAACACGCATGAACAGGCCTGGGAGGTGCTGCAGGCGATGAAGATGGAACCCCTCATCGCCCGGGTCCTGAAGGAGGCCGTCTATCCGAAACATAATCTCGTCTGGGGCGATGACGACACGTCAAAGGCGACGACGTGGATCGAGGGGAGGGCCGGCGGCAGAACAATCAAGATCAAGAACCGCCACAGCAGCACCTGGCCCTATCCCCAGTTCAGAAAGTTCCTCATCCACACCACAAAAGACCGCTTCCTCTCGGTCATCGACATAGACGCCACGGGCATGGAGAACTACGAGGGATACCGGCACGAGGTCGAGATGGCACTGTGGAAGCTCAACGAGGGATATAAAGGAACCCCCGGCTATCTCAATCAGGGACAGATGAAGGCCATCGAGGCGAAGATAGCGGAACTTGCCGCCCGGCTGGCCGCCCGGGAGATCGGTCCCCGGCTCCGGGACGAGGCCGTGGCCTACATCGGCGATATGCTCCGGGCCCGGTACGCCCGGGAGGTCTTCCAGCGGGAGATACCGAAGCTCGGTGAACGGGGCCTCGAGGACCTCGAAGGGGTCGTGGCGGAACTGCGGGAATTCGCCCGCAGGCAGGAGAAAGAGGCACCGGCGCCCGTCGTCAAGGACAGGGGGAAGATGGAACGGGAGCGGGCGGCCTTCGTCGACGCCTTCCAGCGATACTGCGAGGCGCGTCTCAGTGCCGTGCAGTTCCGGTCCGCCAACCCCGGCATCGTGACGAAGAAGGAGCTGGCGAGTCGCATGCGCGGTCCCGCCGGCGGCAGTGACAAACCGATTCAGCCACTGGGAGCGGGTGAGGTCATGGCCACCCCTGCCCAGGAGGCCCAACTGGTGCAGATCGGGGAATCCATCGGGAAGGCGGTGAAGGACAGGACCACTGCCGACAGGGTCCTGCGGGCGCATCCTATCGTGACATCACCCATTATGAAACACGCCATGGGGCGCGTCGATGAAGCGGTGAGAGAGACGGAACAGGGATTCAGGGGCGCCGCCAATCCCCGCCTTGTGAAACCGGGTGAGGCGACGGCGCGCATCCGCTTTCTCCTGAAGGGGGACAACCGGATCACGGCCGGTGAACTGGCGGAACTGGTAAGGCAGAATACGAAGACCCTCTCCGATGCCCTCATGAAACCGGAAGATCCTCCCCTGGCCAACTATCCCCCCGGCAAGGAGGGCAAGAAGGAGGTCGTCCTCGACAATCCCGCCTTCAAGCTCCACTACGACGTGGAGTACGGGGAAGGAAAGATCCGTCTGACAGGGTATTATCATACCTGGCAGGGGAAGCAGGTGACATACCGGAGCGAGCCGATGCACCGCGACGAGCCGCGGAGCAGGGGATTGCATCTCTTTGTGACGAAAGCGGGCACGGGCTACCATGTCTATCGAGCCGACAGCGGTGATGTATGGCAGCCGGAAGACCGGGCCACGGTCATCGTGACGCGGATGCAGGGAGAAGAGATCACGGTGGTGCACCGCCTCGACGCCGACGCGGGGAAACCCTATACGCAGGGGTTCAGTCTCCGGTCGCCGGGGACATACCAAAGCGGTCCCCGCGACTACTGGTCAGTGGAATATAAGGCATACCGTCCCGACGGCTCGGGGGGGATGGAGACGCTGCGGCTCGATTGATGGGGATAGAGGATATTGACTGTTCCGGTTCAATCTACAGGATTGAACCAGCGGGGACCGGCGTCCGCCGCTTCCCCCCTTATCTGATATTCCCTTTCAATTCCGAGATGCTGAGTGCATTGGAGGGCAGGAAGATGAATCCCAGGACGGCCGTCAGGGTGATGCACACGGCATGGTGCACGATGGCGAAGGTCATGGCGTCCGCCTTGGGTATGCCGAAGATGACGAGACCGAGCATGATGAAGTAGTGCCAGTTTCCCACGAATCCCGGCGCCGTGGGCACGGTGAGTCCGAAGATGAGGATGATCATCACCGTCAGTGCCGCCACGAAGGAGAGATCGAATCCCAGGGCGAAAAACAT
>Ga0272441_10006955_pt1 | contig 18639 bp, 14 predicted proteins | sample SSMProp6N_FD_193582 | JGI IMG/M metagenome (GOLD analysis project Ga0272441, IMG submission 193582) | Marine sediment archaeal communities from Little Sippewissett salt marsh, Falmouth, MA, United States - SSM-Prop-6N | ecosystem: Environmental > Aquatic > Marine > Wetlands > Sediment ... | reverse complement strand
TACGGCCCGTGGCAGTACGTAGCCGGCCCGACCGCGTGGGCCGGCCCCAGGAGTTTCCTGGAAAGGCCCCCCATGACAGATTGCCTACGCGTGGCCGTTATCGGCACCGGCCACATGGGCCGGTTTCATGCCAAGGCGGTTGCCGAGTGCGACGCCGCGGCCCTGGTGGCCGTCTGCGACGTCGACGGAGGGCGGGCGGCCGCCGTCGCCGAAGCGGTTGGCGCCGAAGCCGTGACCGCAGTAGCGGACCTGGCCGGCCGCATCGACGCCGCCGTGGTGGCGACCTCAACGTCGGCCCATGAGGCCGTGGCGCGCGAGTTGGCCGGGCAGGGCGTTGCCATGCTCATCGAGAAGCCGCTGGCCTCCGACGCCGGCGAGGCTCGCCGCATCGCCGACGCCGTCCGTGAGGCCGGCGTCGTGGGCCAAGTGGGGCACATCCTGCGGTTCGACCCGGTTACGCGGGCCATTGCGGGCCGGGTGCTGCGGCCGGCATACATCGAGGTGCTCTGGGCCGCGCCGTTCAGTTTCCGCAGCATGGACACCGGTGTCGTGATGGACGTGATGATCCACGGTCTGGACCTGGTGCTGGCCCTCGCGGGCGAGCCGCCGCAGGAGGTCCAGGCGGTGGGCGGCGTGGTCGTCGGGCCGCACGAGGATTTCGTGAACGCGCGCTTGGCGTTTCCGGGCGGGTGCGTCGCGAACGTGTCGGCCAGCCGCATAAGCCGCTCGAAGCAGCGACTCGTCCGCGTGTTTGCCGACGAGGTGTACGTGAAGATGGACTACGCCGAGCGGACGGTGGAGTGGCTGCGCCCGGGACCGGACCTCCGGCGCCGAATCGAGGACGGTAAGCTGGCCGGCGCCGGCATAGACGACCTCGTGGCGGTCGAGGCGGTACCCGTTCAGACGGAACCCGACGCCCTGCGGGCCCAACTGGCGGCCTTCCTGGACGCCGTCCGGACGGGCGGCCCGCCGCCGGTGACCGTTGACGACGGCCTGAGGGCTGTGGAACTGGCCGAGCGGGTGCTCGCGGGGCTGCAGCGTCCCGGCCATGACCAATGAAATGACCAATGCCGGACGAGGCCAAGCCCTGTGGGCGTGTAGCGTCATTCGGGTCTGGTCATGGGCCATTGAAAACCTCTGCCTTGCCTCGCACGGCCCGCCGCTCTAGAATGGGGCATCCATGCCTTGGCTGCAAGGAGCCTCTATGTCTGGCCTTACCGAGCACCTGAGCGAGGGCCTGCTGAAGCGGGTCAGCATCGCGAGTCGCGAAACGCCCGACGGGGTGGTGCACACCGACGTCAAAGGGCCGCTGGGTGTGGGCGTGTTGAGCCTGAAGACGTGGCGCGGACCGGACAAGAAAATCTGCTGCGAGGTGTCCGGCCCCCTGAAAGGCGCGTTCGCCGAGAAGGTCGACGCCTTTCTGGCCGTCGTCAACCGCCTGAAGATCATCGCCGAGAAAGACGGCAAGAACGTCTACAACCTGTACAACCCGGCGATGCCGACGGGGGCGGCGATGCGGCACCTGGAACGCAAACTCCGGACGATGGCCGAAAAGATCGTCTTTCCCGGCACCTGCACCCTCTCGGTTACGCCGCGGTGCCCGTGCCGGTGCGTCCACTGTTCGGCCGACCGGTTCGTGACGCCCGGACGCCGCGAACTCACCACCGCGGAACTCAAGAGCATCGTCGAGCAATCGGTGGACCTTGGCGTGTCGAACGTCGTGTTCACCGGGGGCGAACCGGTGGCCCGGGCCGACCTCCCGGAAGTCATCGCCCACGTCGACAAGACCCGCGCCCACGCCATGATGTTCACGAGCGGCGTGCTGTTGAATGAGAAGAAGGTGGCCGAACTGGCCGACGCCGGCCTCGAAAGCATGAACGTGTCCATCGACTCCGACCAGCCGGAGGTCCACGACCAGCTCCGCCGCGTGCCCGGGGCATTCAAGAAGGCGTTCGAGGCCGCACGCCTCGCACGCCGGGCCGGCATCCTGACGGGCGTGTCCACGTACGGGTGCCACGAAAGCGTGAACAACGGGGCGTTGGAACACCTCGTCCAGATGGTCCGCGACGAGGGGTTCCACGAAGTTACGATCTTCGACTGCGTGCCGACGGGTAAGTTCCTGTCGCGGCCGGACGTCATCATGGGCCGCAAGGACATCAAGCGCATCCGCGACCTGGCCGACCGGTACAACGCCGACGAGCACCCGTTTGGCGTGGTGGCCCAGGCCAAGGCCAACGGGTACGACGGGGGAGGGTGCTTCGGCGGGTTCGCCCAATTCTATATGACGTGCTACGGCGACGTGAACCCCTGCGACTTCAACCCGATCTCGTTCGGTAACGTGACGGAGGAACCGCTCGAAACGATTTGGCGGCGCATGGTGTCGCATCCTGAGTTCGCGCCTCACCGCCACTCCTGCCGCATGCAATCCAGCCGGTACCGAAGCCAATATATCGAGCCGATTACGGACGAGGAGCGGTTGCCCATTCGCATCGAACGGTTGCCCGGCGATGGAACCCTGCTCAAGGAGGCGTCCGTCCCTGGCGCCCGGCGCCGTGTTTCGGTTGACGCGCCGAACGAGATTCCCTAGTCCCTGCCGCGAGGAGACCTCGGCGTGTGGAGCAAACTCTCCCTGCTGGCGGCCGCGGGGGCACTCGGGGCGTTGGCCCGCTATGGCCTGACGGGGCTCGTCCAGCGGGCGGTCGGGGCGGGGTTTCCCTGGGCCACGGTTCTGGTAAACGTGGTGGGGTGCTTCGTCTTTGGGGTCGTCTGGGTGCTGGGGCAGGAGCGGATGGCGCTGAGCCCCGAGACACGGACCATCTTGCTCGTGGGGTTCCTCGGGGCGTTTACCACGTTCTCGACGTTTGCCTTTGAAACGGCCGACATGTTGGAAGGCGCGCAGTACATGTGGGCCGCCGGCAACGTGGCGGTGCAGACGGTCGTGGGCGTGGTGGCCGTGATGGGAGGCGTGGCGGTGGCACGCCTTGTCTGAAGGGGAGGGCAGGCCATGCGCTTGCCGGTCGAGTCGGAACTGCTCCGCATCTTCATCGGCGAAAGCGATAAGCACGCCGGCCGGGCCCTGTACGAGGTCATCGTCGAGGAAGCCCGGCGCCGAGGCATGGCCGGGGCCACCGTGCTGCACGGGATACTCGGCTTCGGAGCACGCAGCCGCGTCCACAAGGCGGGCATCCTCCGTTTGTCGGAGGATTTGCCCGTCGTCATCGAAATCGTCGACCGCACCGATCGCATTGAGGCCTTCCTGCCCGTCCTGGACGACATGGTGACCGAGGGCCTTGTGACCCGCGAGAAGGCACAGGTCATCGTCTACCGCCACGGCGAGCGCGCCGAAGACCCGGCGGCGGGCTGATGCCGTTTTGGCCGCACCCCGTCGGCGAGGCGGGCCGTTTTGTCCTTGATTCGTTTCAGGACCGTAAGTATCGTGGCGCGCCGTATTCCTTCCCCGCTGCAACTACTTGACCGGGAGAACCGTTCAAGATGCCGTACAATCTGGTTGTGCTGGTAAAGCAGGTGCCGGACACGAAGCGCATCACGGGCGACGCGATGCGCGACGACGGCACCGTCAACCGCAGTGCCCTGCCGGCGATCTTCAATCCGGAGGATCTGCACGCCCTGGAGACCGCTCTGCGGCTGCGCCAGTCGTACGGGGGCCGGGTCACGGTGCTCACGATGGGACCCCCTCAGGCGTGCGAGGTGCTGCGGGCCGCCCTGGAGCGTGGGGCCGACGCAGCCGTCCTGCTGACCGACCGCCGGGCCGCCGCCAGCGATACCCTCGCGACCAGTTACATTCTGGCGTGCGCGGTTCGCCGTGTGGCCGCCGACGAACCGGTGGATATGGTCCTGTGCGGCCGGCAGGCCATCGACGGCGATACCGCCCAGGTGCCGCCCCAGACGGCCGAGAAACTCGGCTGGCCCCAGGTTACCTACGTGGAGGACGTTGAGCAGGTGGCCGACGGCCGCATCCGCGCCCGCCGGAACACCGGCGAGGGCTTCGAGCGGGTCGAGGCCCCGGTGCCATGCCTCCTGACCGTGACCGACCGTGGGCCGGAGCCGCGGCCGGCCTCGGCCAAGCGGGTCATGGCGATCAAGAAATGGCGGTCGCGGGCCGAGGTCGAGATGGCCCTCCGGGCCGAGATGCCCCAGGCCGACGCCGACACCCTGGCCCACGAGGCCGACCAACGGGTGGCTGACCTCGCCGGCCGAGGCCGCCTCATCACCCAGTGGAACCTGGACGACGTCCAGGCCGATCTGGCCTGGTGTGGTCGCGACGGTAGCCCCACCAAGGTCAAACGCATCCAGTCGGTGGTACTGGCAGGCACGGGCTTCAAGAAGGTGGAGCCGACGGAGGACGGCGTGGCCGGCATGGTCCGCGAACTCATCGAGGACCACGCCATCGGCTGACCGTTCAGCGCGGTGCGGCCGTGGTGCGGCCGGCCCCGCGCGGCGCGGCTGTGACGCGAGGAGTTGTGTCGAACATGATCGAGCCGAACCGCGACGGCGACGTGTGGGTCGTGGCCGAACAGAACGACGGCCGCCTGCACGACGTGGGTCTGGAACTCTTGTCGAAGGGACGCGAACTCGCCGACACGCTCGGCGTAACGCTCTCGGCCGTCGTCCTGGGCGAGACGGCCGTTCACCACGCCGAGCGGCTCGTCCGGTGCGGGGCCGACCGCGTCTTCGCCGGCGAGCATCCGCTCCTCTCGCATTATCAGACGAACCCGTACGCGAAGGCGATCACGGCGCTCGTCCAGGAACACCGGCCGCAGATCGTCATTTTCGGCGCCACGGCGCTCGGTCGCGACCTGGCGCCGCGCGTGGCCAGCGCGGTCCGCTGCGGCCTGACGGCCGACTGCACGGATCTGGACGTCGGGGCTCACACCGAGCCGGGCACGAAGGTGACGTACGACCGGCTGCTGTACCAGATTCGTCCGGCGTTCGGGGGCAACATCATCGCGACGATTGTAAACCCCGACCGCTGGCCGCAGATGGCCACCGTCCGCGACGGCGTCATGCGGATGCCGGACGAGTCGGCTTCGCGGCAAGGCGAGGTCGTTCGGTTTACGCCGGACCTGTCGGCAGACGATGCGGTTCTGCACATCCTGGAGCACCACCGGACCACCCGCAAGGTGAACCTGAAGGCGGCCCGGATTATCGTGGCCGGCGGGGCAGGAGTGGGCGGGAAGGATAACTTCCGCCTGGTCTGGGACCTCGCGAATTGCCTGGGGGCCGCCGTCGGCGCCAGCCGAGCCGCTGTTGACTCGGGCTGGATCGACAAAGACCACCAGGTGGGCCAGACCGGGACGACGGTGCGCCCGGCCCTCTACGTGGCGCTTGGCATCAGCGGGGCGGTGCAGCACCGGTCGGGCATGAGCGAAACCCAGAAGATCGTGGCCGTCAACGCCGACCCCGACGCTCGCATCTTCCAGGTGGCCCACTATGGTATCGTGGGCGACCTGCATCGCGTGGTTCCGATGATGATCGACGCCGTCAAGAAGCGGGTGTAGCCGTGGCGAACTTTTATACCGACAATTCCGACATCGCGTTCCACCTGGACCATCTGGACCTGGAACCGCTCATCCGGTTGCGGGAGCATGACTTCGCGGACGCCGGCCAGTACGACTACGCGCCGGACGATGGCGCCGACGCGCTGGACAACTATCGGCGGACGCTCGATCTGGTGGGGCAGATCTCGGGCGATACGATCGCCCCCCTCGCGCCGCAGATCGACGAGGAAGGCTCGCACCTGTGTCAGGAGGAAGGCCGGGTCCGGTACGCCGCCGGCATCCAGACGGCGCTTCAGGCCCTGGGCCAGGCGGACCTGATGGGGGCTACGTTGCCGCGGCGGTTCGGCGGGCTGAACCTGCCGGGCGTCGTGTACGCCATGGCCACCGAGATTGTCAGCCGGGCCGACGCCAGCCTGATGAACATCTTCGGACTCCAGGGCATCGCCGAAACGATCAACGCGTTCGCCTCCGAGGACCAGAAGCAGGCCTTCTTGCCGCGCTTCGCCAGGGGCGACGTGACCGGGGCCATGGTCCTGACCGAGCCCGAGGCCGGGAGCGACCTCCAGAACATCCAACTCCGGGCCACCCAGGACGCGAATGGCGCGTGGCGCCTCTCGGGTGTCAAGCGGTTCATCACGAACGGGTGTGGCGAGGTGCTGCTGGTCCTGGCCCGCAGCGAGCCGGACGAGACGGGCGGCCTGGGGCTAAGCCTGTTCCTGACCGAGAACAACAGCCGCATCCGCATCCGGCGGACCGAAGAGAAGATGGGCATCCATGGTTCGCCGACGTGCGAGATGCAGTTCAACGATGCCCCGGCCGAACTCGTGGGCGAGCGGCGCCGCGGCCTGGTCACCTACGTGATGGCCCTGATGAACGGGGCACGCATCGGCATTGCCGCCCAGAGCCAGGGCATTGCCGAGGCGGCGTGGCGCGAAGCCCGGAACTACGCGGCGTCGCGCGTGCAGTTCGGCCGGTCCATCGACCGGATGCCGGCGGTGGCCGACTTGCTTGCCGAAATGAAACTTGCCGTCGAGTCCGGCCGGGCGCTGCTGGTCGAGGCCTCCCTCGCCGCCGACTACGAGTACGCCCTCGATGAAGCCAAGGCACGGGCCGAGGATCGGGACCAGCGAACCGCGCTGAACAAGCAGCAGAAGAAGTACAAGCGGTTGGCGGGATTCCTGACCCCCGCCGCCAAGTACTGGCTCTCCGAGATGTGCAACCGCGTGGCCTACGAGGCCATTAGCGTAATGGGCGGGTCGGGTTACATGAAAGACTACCCGCTCGAACGCCTGTACCGCGACGCCCGCATTACGACCATCTACGAGGGAACCAGCCAGATGCAGGTGGTGGCGGTGGTCCGAGGCGTAACGAGTGGGACCGCCGAGAAACGATTCGCCGAGATGGCCGAGCACGACCCGCCGCGCGGTTTCAAGGGGCTGGCCGGACGGCTCGCACGCCTCCGTGCCAAACTGGCCAAGACGGTGGCGTACCTCAAGCAGGACCAGTCGGCGGATTACCTGGACCTGATGGCCCGGCCGCTGGTCGACGTGGCCATCGACGTGTACCTGTCGTACCTGTGGCTGGAGATGGCGAGGCACAGTAAGGCAAAGGCAGTTCTGGCCCGGCGGTTCATCCGCCGTGCCGTGGAGCGATGCGATCACGGGCTGCGGGTGGTGGCCAGCGGTGACCGGTCCACGCTCGATGCCTTCAAGGTGCTGGTTGGGCCGACGTTTGACGATGCCTAGGGCAGGGCTGCCCCACGCAGGCCTGCGGCCGAAACAAGGAGCCCAAGACCGCCATGGCACGATGGCAACGCGATCCGACAGTACGCAAGCGCCTCACGATTCTGCTGACGGCCGGAGAGGTCCTGGCCCTCGGCGTCTGCTTCTTCGGCATCTTCCAGGCCTACATGTACCGCATCCTGCTGAGGTTGGGCATGGCGGATCCCCGGGAGGGCGGGCTGGTCCTGTTGATCGCGGCGACAGGCGTTTGGTTCGTGGCCGCCGTGCTGGTTGGCGTGATGTATGTCAAGGGCCGCACGTGGGCGCGCCGGCTGCTGATTGCCGCCAACGCGATCCTGGTGGCTCTGGGGTTGCTTTGGTTCTCCATTCACATGGTTAAGGCAGGAGGTTCGGTGGTGGACATGTCGGCCAGTCTCCTGGGCCTGTTGCTGCCAATGGTCACGTTGTTTCCGCTGCTATGGCCTCTGCTGACGCTTCGGCAGACCGGTTCGACGGACGACGCGGGGGCAGGCGGATAGCAGAATCCGGTTTTTTCTTGTGACACGGGCGTGCGGGGACTTGTACAATGCCTTCAACACGACCTCACGGGCCCTCAGAAGGGGAGCCGAGACCCTAGGATGACCCACCTACCGGGTACCGGCGTGAAGCCGTTTCATATCCCACGATCCTTGGCTGCCGCAGGCGTGTGCCTTGCGGCAACGGCCATTCTGGTCGGCGTGCTGGTTGCTGCCGAATCCAGGAAGGCCGGGCCGCGCATCGCCGACGTTGTGGTTCGCGGTAACCACCGCGTGAGTACGCACCGCATCCTCGGCCAGATGCAACTGCGCGCCGGCAGCACGTATGCCCCCGACGTCCTCGACGACGACCTGAAGCGTGTCTATGCGCTTGGCGAGTTCGACAACGTCGTCATTCAGCCCGAACGCCAGGCCGAGCAACTTATCCTTGTGGTTGAAGTGACCGAGCGGCCGGTCCTGAAGGTTCTGGAGTTCAAGGGCAACACGGTTCTGAAAGAGGAGGCCTTACAGGACACGGTGGGCGTGTTGCCGGGTAGCCTCATCGACCGGCACAAGATCTTCAGTGCGGCCGGGGCCATCGAACGCCAATACCGCGAGAAGGGGTACTACTTCGCGTCGGTGGAATTCGACGAGACGCTGCTTCAGGAGCAGCAAATTGCCCGGTTCAGCATTACCGAAGGCCCGCGCGTCCGCGTTCGCAAGATCGTGTTCCAGGGCAACGCGTCCGTCACGGCGGGCGAACTGACCAAACGCATGGAAACCAAGAAGTGGTTCCCGCTGCTCGTACCGGGCCGGTACGACGAGGAAACACTCGAACGCGACGTCGTTAGCGTCCGCAATTACTACGTGGAGCAGGGGTTCCTTGACGTCCAAGTTGGCCGGGAACTCGAATTCAGCTCGGACAAGGAGAACCTGACCCTTCGCATCGTCATTGAGGAGGGGCCGCGGTACCAGGTCCGGTCGGTGGCGATGGAAGGCGTTGAGCGGTTCAGCCGGTCGCTGCTGAAGAAGCAGATGGAACTCAAGCCCGGCGAGCCGTACACCGCCGAGAACGTCATGAAAGACGTGGAACTCGTGCGCGAAACGTACGGCGAGGTGGGCTACATTTACACGTCTGTCAAGCCGGTTATCGATTTCACGGAAGAGCCGGGCCAGGTGGACGTGACCTTGAAAGTGGACGAAGGGGATCCGGTCCGGATTGGCGAAATCCGCATCGAGGGCAACCGCCTGACCCAGGATAAGGTCATCCGGCGGGCACTGCGGTTCTTCCCGGAAGAGCCGCTCAATATGAAACTCGTTGAGAAGGCCAAGAAGCGGCTCGAAGGCACCGGCCTGTTTGCCCGCCAGTCTGTTAGCATCGCGCCCATCCCGACGGCCGACCCGGCCGTGTCCGACGTGTTGGTCCGCGTGGAAGAAACCGAGACCGCGAACCTGATTCTGGGGGCGGGCGTGTCGAGCAACAGCGGCGTGCTCGGTAATATCTCGTTCTCGCAACGCAATTTCGATGCCAGGGACTGGCCCGAATCCAACGAGGATTTCTGGTCCGGCGAGGCCTTTCGAGGGGCCGGCCAGACGTTCCGCATTGTCCTGGAGCCCGGCACGGAGTTGCAGCGGTACAGCGTCATTTTTGCCGACCCCCACGTCTTTGATTCTGAATACAGTTTTTCGAGCAACGTCTTTTTCTTTGACCGGCAGCGCGATGCGTACGACGAGAGCCGTGTGGGCGGGCGGTTCGGGGTCGGGCGTGAAATCCGCGAGGACCTGAGGGCTTTCGTCAACCTGCGCATCGAGCAGATTAACATCAACGACCTTGACGCCCTCGTGCCGGCCGACGTCCTCGACGTCGAGGGGTCGTCCACCCTGACGAGCGCCGAGGTCGGGCTGACGAAGGACACGACCGACAGTTTCCTGTTCCCCACAGAGGGGTATCGGCTGACGGGGTCCGTTGAACAGGCAGGGGCCATGGGCGGCAGCTACGATTTTACGAAGTTCTCCGTTGACGGACGCCGGTACTGGACCGTGACGCGCGACGTGCTGGACCGCAAGACGGTGCTGTCGGTGCGGGGCCGGATGGGGTACATCGCGGGCGATGCCCCGATCTTCGAGCGTTTCTTCGCGGGCGGGCACGGCAGCGTCCGCGGGTTCGAGTTCCGCGGTATCGGCCCGCGCCAGTTCGACACGAACCTGGGGGGCGATTTCCTGGCCTTGGCTTGTGTCGAGTACGCGTTCCCGATTTTCGGTGAGAACCTGACCGGGGTCGTGTTCATGGACAGCGGTACGGTGGAGCAGGATATCGAAATCAACACGTGGCGGGCGTCGGTTGGCGCCGGCATCCGGTTTACGGTGCCGTTTTTCGGGCCGGTGCCATTTGCCTTCGACTTTGGCGTTCCGATTTCGAAGGACGGCGACGACGAAGAGGAGGTTTTCTCGTTCTCAATCGGCACCTCTTTCTAGCGGTTTCCGGACGGGCTCGGAGACAGGCGAGGTTTTCTGTGGTGATGATGACGTGTTTTTCCGATAATGACGGTGCTGACGGTATAAGCAATTTCTCTGGAAAAGGAGCCATTCATGCGTAGGTTAGGACTGTGTCTTGCCGTGGTGACGGCCGCCGCGTTGGCGATGCCCGTTGTGGCGGAGGGGGCCCTGAAGGTCGGTGTCGTGGACCTTGTCAAGGTAACGAACACCTACAAGCGGACCGAGGACGCCAGTGCCGACCTCCAGGTCGAGCAGGCAAACCTCAAGGCCGAGACCGAGCCGAGGGTCAAGGCGTTGGAGGAACTTCGTCTTAAACGCGACGGGTTTAACAAGGGAACCCAGGAGTGGGAAAAACTCAACGACCAACTCCTCGAGAAAAACCTCGAACTCCGCAACTGGGTGGCGATAGCCCGGCTGAAAATCGAGCGACGCCATCGCGACGTCCTCCTCAACATGTATCGCGAGATTGCCACCATCGTGGAACGGGTGGCGGGGAAGAGGGGCCTGGACATGGTGTTTACCCAGGCGTTCCTGGAGCCCCCGCAAATCGACGTGGATGAGTCGCGCGGCCTCGAAGATCTCAAGAAACGCATCATCGGGCAGCGCGTGCTGTACCCGACCAACCCCGAGGACCTGACGGACGAGGTCCTCAAGATCCTCAACGCCGAGTATAAGGGCAAGCCTGCCGCCGGCGGACCCGCGAAGGGCTGACCTGTGGCGGTGAACGTGGTGACGCTTTCCGGCCCGGCGGCCGATACTTTCAGCCGCCGGGCCGGTTTATGTTCAAAGGGGCTGCCCCGCACAAGGAGAGGGCCGTGTGCTGCCTGCGTAGCGCCGTGATGATGACGGTGGTCCTGGCTGCTCTGGGCACGCCCGCGGACGCCGACCAGGCCGCGTGGCTCCACAACGACTGGGCGGCCCGCCGCGTGGTCGAGGCCCGCGTGTCGGACGCCGGCCAGGCGGGTGGCGAGGTCGCGGTTGCAGACTTCCATACCGGTGGCATGGCACGCCCGGATGGCGCCGATGTCCGCGTGGCCGTCCAGGGACGCCGCCTCGTCAAACACCGTGTGCTCCAGGTGGGGCCGGGCGACTTCGTGCGCGTCGCCTTCGAGGCCATGCCGAAGGTCAGCACGTACTACATCTACTTCGGCAATCCCAAGGCCGAGAAGACCGACAAGGCCGAGGCCCTGCAGATTCAGCGCGGTGTGCTCCTGGAGGTACGGGGTTGGAAAGGGGGCCAGCAGCCGGGCAAGATCGGCCAGGTGCGGGAACTCTGGTCGAAGGCACCGCCCGTGGCGTCGGCGTTCGTGCCGAAGATCGCGTTCGGCCACAACCCGCTCATCGACACTCGCCGGCCGGCACTCCTGCACGCGACGGGCTGGTTCGTGGCCCCGCGTCCCGGGACGTACCAGATTGCCACGAGCAGCGAAGGTGGGTCGTGGATCGAGATTGACGGTCGTCCCGTCGTGGCATGGCCGGGCGGCCACGGGCCGATTGGCCGGGCCAAGTTTACCAAGGACATCGTTCTCACGCAGAGCCTGCACCGAATCGACTACTGGAATGTGGCCGGCGGAGGGCGGACCGTGGCCGTTGCTGCCGCACGCATGCCCGAGCAGAAAGGCCCACGCTTCGACGCGATACCGGCCAGTGTTTTCCTTCCCGTTACCCAGGCCAAACTGGTGGAAATGGACCTGAGGGGCGAGAAGCTGGTGGCCGACTTCTTTCCCGAGCATGCCGGCGAGGCCTGGTGGCCCGACAACTACGCCGTCCGCATCCAGTTCCGCAACCTGACCAAGGACCGAAACCTCAGCCGCACTGGAACCTTCCTGTGGAACTTCGGCGACGGGCAGACCTCGACCGAGCCCGAGCCCGCCCACGTGTATTTGCTGCAGGGCGAGTACGAGGTTACGCTGCTGGCCAAGCGGGGCACGCTCTCGAACACGTTCCGAAGCACGATAGGCGTCGAGCGCGACTGGCGGAACCAGGCCACACGCACCTTCGAGCCCGCCAAGCCGTACGCCGAGGCCGTGGCAACGTATGATCTTTCGAAACTCGATGCCCGGTCCCTGCCCCTTGCCGTCAGCCTCTTCGAGCATGAGAAACTGCTGAAACCCCTGACCGCTGCCGCCACCCAACTGGTATTCCATGGTCAGGCAGTGCCCGAGAAGCAGATGATCGAGGTCACGCTCCTCCTCGGCAAGACTCTGCGGGCCGGTGGAAAACCCCAGGAGGCCATCCGGGCATACCAGCAACTCGAAAAGCACCTCAAACGCACCGACCGCAAAGCCACCGCCGCCGTGCAGGTTGCCGAGACTCTCCTGAAAGACCTCCGCCAGTACGATGCCGCCGAGAAGGAGTATCGCCGCGTTCTCAAGACCTATGCCGCGGGCGGCGCCGCCTGGGAACTCAGGCGGGCCCACATGGGGCTGGGCGACATCTGGCGGCAACGGGGCGACGGCGACAAGGCACGCCAGGCCTATACCGATGCCGACAAGATCACCGTGGCGCCCCGCGCGCCCAACATGGAGGCCGTCCGCGTCGGCACGCTGGCCCGGTACGTGGAAGAGTACACCCGCGAAAAGGACTGGGAGTTCGCCTTTAAGTTCCTCGATGATTGGGCCTGGGAGTTCCCGCTGGCCAAGCTCGAGGGGCACTGGTCGTTGCTCCGGGCCCAAGCACTGGTTGCCAAGGGCGACGTGCCGGCGGCCCTGCGCGAGGCCCTCGCCCTGACCGCGGCCAATCCGTACAGCCCCTATGCCGTCCGCCTGCTCATGCTGGCCGCCCAGTGCCACGTGGACCAGGGCGACCGCACCAAGGCCCGGCTCCTGCTGCAGACGGCCGTCGAGGATTACCCCGAAGACGCCCGCTGCGACGAAGCCCGCCAGCGGCTCCAGGGCCTCGGCGGCCCGGTCAATACCGATGCCAAGGGCTAGGTGTTCTGTCTGCCGCGCGCGGGGAACGCGCGACGGCCGGCGAGGCCCGCCGACCCGAGTTACGTTCACCTCACCGCCCACCGGTTGGCACGTGGGCGGCTTTGCTGCGCGGTGGGGAATCTTGTTGACGACTGGGCGGGATTCGAGTAGATAAGGTCACCGGCGGACCGGGCAAACCTCAGTTGACGCCGGGGTTTGCCCTCCGTTTTTCCCGGGCCGATTGGCCCCGGCCTCGAAGAGGAGACTGGGCATGAGTTTTGCCGATGCCGTCAACTACAAAGCCAGGCACCTGTGCCGGTTGGCCATTCGCATGACCGCCGAAGCGGGCTCGGGGCACCCGAGTTCCGCCTGCAGCCTGGCGCACCTGACGGTCGTCCTCATGTATCACAAGATGCGGTATGATCTGGCGAACCCGTGGAACCCGCACAGCGACCGCCTCGTGCTGTCCGAGGGGCACGCCGTCCCGATCATTTACGCCGCCTATGCCGACCTGGGCGGCGTGTTCGGCACGGATCCCGCGACCGCCCGCAAACTGACCGTTGACGACGTCATGGGCCTGCGCGATGTCAACAGCCTGATCGACGGCCATCCGAACCCGGCGGTTGGGTTTCCGTTCTTCGATGCCGCCACCGGTTCGCTGGGGCAGGGCGTCAGCGTGGCGGCCGGCCTTGGGTTGGCGGCCAAACTGGACGGCAGCGACCGCACCATCTACGTTGTCTGCGGCGACGGCGAGGTCCGCGAAGGCCAGATCTGGGAGGCCCTCGACTTCATTGCCGACAATGCCCTCGTCAACGTCCGCGTCATCTTCAACTCGAACGGCATGGGGCAGAGCGATTACGTCAGCCCCCAGCAGAGCGCCGAGACCCTCGCCCGCAAGGTCGAGGCCTTCGGCCTGCACGCCCTGACGATCGACGGACACGACCCGGACGCCGTGTCGAAGGCCCTTTCCCTCGAACCGCCGGACGGCAAGCCCGTCGTCGTCATCGCGAAGACCGTCAAGGGATGGGGCGTGTCGGAGTTGCAGCAGGTCGGCTATCACGGCAAGCCGCTCTCGGCCGCCGATGCCGAGAAGGCCCTTGAGGAACTCGCGCTGCCCGATCCCGCGCCGGACATGCAACTGTGCCCGGCCATGCCGAAGGGCGAGATTCCCGACGCCGAGACCGGTCCCATCGCGATGCCGGACCCGGACTTCGCGGTCCTGGCGGCCGATCAGCCCAAACTGGCCGATGCCGCCGCCAAGGGCAAACTGGCCACGCGGCACGCTTACGGCCTGACGTTGCGAGCGTTGGGCGAGGCCTCGGAGCGGATTGTGGCGCTCGACGGCGACGTCTCGAACTCGACCTTCTCGCAGTTTTTCGCCAAGGCGTTCCCCGAGCGGTACTTCGAGGGCCGCATCGCCGAGCAGAACATGGTGAGCGCGGCCGCGGGGCTGGCCGCCGCCGGAAAGATCCCCTTTGCCAACTCCTTTGCGAAGTTCCTCGTCCGCGCCTACGACCAGGTCGAAATGGCTGCCAACAGTTGTGCCAACCTGAAACTGGTGGGCAGCCACTCCGGCGTTAGCCTGGGCGCCGACGGACCCAGCCAGATGGGCGTGGTCGATACCGCCTTCTTCGGGTCGCTTGCCAGCGTGACGACGCCCAAGGGTCAGCCCGGCGCGGTCGTCCTGAACCCCAGCGACGCCGTCTCGACCTACAAACTCGCCGTGGCCATGGCCAACCACGAGGGGTTGGTCTACATGCGGACCCTGCGGCCGGCAACGAGCATCCTTTATGCCGCCGACGAACTGTTCACCCTGCTCGGCCAAAAGGTGCTGGCCGAGGGAGGCGACCTGACCCTGGTTGCCTGGGGATACATGGTGCACGAGGCCCGCAAGGTGGCCGAGGCGTTGGCGGCCGACGGCATCGCCTGCCGCATCGTCGATGCCTACAGCCTGCCCCTGGCCGAGGATTTCGTCCAGGTCTCCGGGGCGGCGGACGGCCTGCCCGTGCTGGTCCTCGAGGATAACTATGCGGGCGGGCTGGGGTCGGCGGCGGCGGTGGCCATCGGCAAGGCCGGCGGCGGACGGGTCGATGTGGCGACCGTCGAGCGGATGCCCAAGTCGGCCAAGACGGCCGACGACGTCCTGGCGTACGTCGGCATGGATGTGGACGCCATGTGTCGCCGGGCCAAGGCGCTGGTGAAACAGGCCTGAGCGGCCGGGCCTGGTTTCCTGGCCCCGGCGACGGCGGCCGCCTGTGGCGCGCCACGGGCAGCCTTGCGCAACGCGGCCGCAGGAGACCGAGTGCCTATGCCGATCCAAGACCGTATCACCGCCGAAGGCATTACGTTTGACGACGTGCTGCTGGTTCCTGCCTACAGCGACGTGGTTCCGCGCGACGCAGACCTGAGGACCCGCCTGACGCGCGGCATCTCGATTTGCATTCCGATGACGTCGGCTGCCATGGACACGGTGACCGAGTCGTCGCTTGCCATTGCCCTGGCCCAGGAGGGCGGCATCGGCATCATCCACAAGAACCTCCCGGTGGCCGACCAGTGCCGCGAGGTTGAGAAGGTCAAACGCAGTGCCAACGGCGTGATTCTTGACCCGATCACCCTGGGGCCGAACGAGCGGTGTGCCACGGCCCAGGCCGTGATGGACGACAACAACATCTCGGGCATCCCGATTATCGAGAAAGGGCTGCTCGTTGGCATCGTGACGCGCCGGGACATGAAGTTCCTGGAAAACCCGGAAGTGCCCATCGCCGAGGTCATGAGCAGCGCAAAACTCGTGACGGCCCCCGCGACGACCACCCTGGAGAAAGCCGAGCGTATCCTGCTGGCGAACAAGGTCGAGAAACTGCCGCTCGTGGACGACGCCGGCGCGCTGGCCGGCCTTATCACGATTAAAGACATCGAAAAACTGCATAAGTTTCCGCTCGCCTGCCGCGACGAGGGGGGGCGACTTCGGGTGGGGGCGGCCGTCGGCGTCCAGGATTACGAGCGGGCTGAGCGACTCATTCAGCAGGATGTGGACGTGCTCGTGGTCGATACGGCCCACGGACACTCGGCCAACGTGATCGAGACGATCCAGACGCTCCGCCGCGGCCACGACATCCAGTTGATTGCCGGCAACGTGGCAACCGCCGAGGCCGTGGCCGACCTCGTCAAGGCCGGTGCCGACGGCATCAAGGTCGGCATCGGGCCGGGCTCCATCTGCACCACGCGCATCGTGAGCGGCGTGGGCGTGCCGCAGATCAGCGCCGTGGCCGCCTGCGCCAAGGAGGCCGACAAGCACGGCGTGCCGATCATCGCCGACGGGGGTATCCGGCACAGCGGCGACATCACGAAGGCCCTGGCCGCGGGGGCATCATGCGTGATGCTCGGTAGCCTCCTGGCCGGCCTTGAAGAGGCGCCAGGCGAACTCATCATTTACAAGGGGCGAACCTTCAAGCAGTACCGCGGTATGGGGTCGCTGGGCGCGATGGTCCAGGGCTCCGCCGACCGGTACAGCCAGGACGTGGAACATCGTCGCGGCGACAAACTGGTGCCCGAGGGCGTCGAAGGCCGCGTGCCGTACCGGGGTGTGCTGGCCGACTTTGTGTACCAGTTGGCGGGTGGTGTCCGGGCCGGGATGGGGTACTGCGGCTGCCGAACCATCGAGGAGTTGCGGACGCGTGCCCGGTTCATGCGGATCAGCCAGGCCGGGGCGATCGAGGGGCACCCGCACGACATCGCCATTACCCGCGAATCGCCGAACTACAGCCTTTCGAAGTGGTCCGAGGAGATCTGACGTGCGTCGCCAGCGGGCGTTCGGGTTGTTGGTGGCCGGTCTTGCCGTCGTGCTCGTTGCGACGGGTTCCGCCCGGGCGGCGGAACCGCGCGGCGCCGGGTCGGCACAGGCCGCCGGGGCGGAACGAGCCTCAGCGGACAACCTGGGACCGGTGTGCGTTCGCGCGTTCGGGCCGATGGTCATCAGGCCCGTGCGACTCAATGAACGCTGCGGCCCGGTCTACTTCCGCAGCCCCTTTGCCGAGCCGGCGGCCTCCGACCGCGACGTCGACGGCAACGTACCGCTTGCCTGCGGTGCGGCCATGGCCGACTGGCTGATGTTTACCTTCCGGGTGCTGGGGTTTCCGGTGGAGATGGCCATCGCGCTGCCGTGGCGGTGCGAGCCGCTAGGGCGGTAGGGGTCTGTTCAGGCAGGAAGTGCGCAACAGATTGTCATTCTGAAGAGCGGCGGAGCCGCGACGAAAAACCTCGCCTTGACGCCTTTCTCAGTTTCTGCGACGTACGTTTTGATGTATCTTGGCCCCAGCGTACCCCGCTTCGCCTCGGGGTCAATCCCATTCCGTATCCTGTTCCCGGAAGTCTACGTGGTGTAGTAGAGCGTATCGTCAATTGTACCGTTGGTGTCGCCGTCATGGAAGCGCACGACCGGGGCGTCGATTTACCGGGCGTCCCACACGTATTGCTCGTACGGGTCCGGGGCGAATGTCGTCATCCGCTGCTTCCCAGGCGGCGACACCGAATAGACGGCTGGAAGAAACCCGCGCTGCCGACGACCGGCGGGCAAGCCTCAGAACAGCTTCCGGCTTGACAGAGACTTGCTCATAGATAGGTGCCCCCGGAACTCCATTCGGAGTTCCCCGTCCCCGAATTCCCCTACTTCTCGACCTTAGATGGTTTCAAGAACAGTCGCCACCTACAGAAACACCAGAAGGCAAGAGCGATGTTGCACACATGACCGGCACCAAGAAAAGTGACCCATATTGTGCGGCGGCCATCCGGAACAGCGTGATGCAGTGCGCTCATATGGAACGGGGCCAGCAAGATTCCCACCCAAACACTCGCCGCAAACATCCAGAAGCCATAGCGGTGCATTCCCCACAGGCCTTTCGCGGCCAGTGCCATGTATGCTGCCAGTCCGAGATAGTAGACCACCACAATCCACGTGGCGTCTGTGTGTATAATACCAAGCAAACAGCCACCTTGAGCGATGCGGTAAAACCTATAGGCATTCATTATGCCGCCGACTGCACCTAGGATGCACAAACCCGCCACGAATCGCACATCCAGAGGCACTTGGCGATGGGGCTTTTGCTTTCTCTTTTCTTCGGACATCTTGTCTCTCTTCGTCACACTTTACTTAGAACAGTAGTCTTGAGCCGTCTCCGGGCAACAGAATGGCTCAATCCACATGTCGCACGCTAGGCCCTTCATTACTTTGCAGTTGTCAGCAAGGGAATCGTAAACAATAGCATCGGCTTTTGCCGCCGGCCCAAGCAGCATCATGAGGGCATCGATATAGAGATCACCGCTTGAGGCCGGCATGCCAGTCGTCGCATCCCACCCTTCGGCAAGGCGGCGGTTCTCTCTTGCGGCATCCCTAAACTGGGATTCTAGTGCATCGTACAGGGTGTAGCAGACAATACCGTGTCGGCACAAAGCTAAATTATACGCATCGTGGACTTCCTGT
>Ga0272441_10006954_pt1 | contig 18640 bp, 7 predicted proteins | sample SSMProp6N_FD_193582 | JGI IMG/M metagenome (GOLD analysis project Ga0272441, IMG submission 193582) | Marine sediment archaeal communities from Little Sippewissett salt marsh, Falmouth, MA, United States - SSM-Prop-6N | ecosystem: Environmental > Aquatic > Marine > Wetlands > Sediment ... | reverse complement strand
CATGAAGAAGGAGGGCTTTCGTATCGACCACAGCAACAACGGAAATCTGACCATTACGGCCATAGACCAGTTCGGTGCTATGTATGGGCTGATGGAGTTGGGAGAGTTGATTGCCCTTAAGGGGTTGGATGCTGTTCCGGACAAAACGGTCAACCCGCGGTTTCCATTTCGAGCGATCAAAGTCAATTTATCCTGGTCGGTTTACGGACCCCATCCGGCTCGTAATCTGCATGCCGAGACCTTGAAAGATCTGAAGTTCTGGGAAAGTTTTCTGGATATGATGGCCGAAAATCGCTTCAACGCAATTACCCTGTGGAATCTGCATCCTTTCCCCTATATGATTCGGGCTAAGAATTTCCCCAAAGCCTGTCCCTTTACTGATGAGGAGTTGGCTGAATGGAAGTCTCTCTTTTCCGGTATCTTCCGCATGGCCAGAGAACGGGGCATTGATTCCTATGTGGTCCACTGGAATATCTTTGTGTCCGAGTCCTATCGGAAGCATTATTCTCCCAATGCTCTGACCGACGCCCATTCCGGAGGTAATGGCTTGAGTAATCCTCAGGATGACCGCTATCTCAAAGAATCGGTCACTCAATTGATCAATGAGTATCCCGATTTGACCGGTATCGGTGTCACCCTGGGTGAGGGCATGAACGATATGACCGCTCAAGAGCGAGAGGACTGGCTTCTCCGCACTGAGGTTGCCGGGATTCGTGAGGCCAATCGAAAGGTCAAGTTCATTCACCGGGCGCCGATGTACACGACTAATGAGGAGGTGGAAAAGGCCTGCCGCGCCACGATTGATAGTATCAGTGACATGATTCCCCCGCTGGAATTCGAAGTAAAGTTCAACTGGTCGCACGGCCACTCTACCCCCGAATTGATCAAGATCCACGGAGGCAGACCCACCGGCACTTATTGGGATCCGATCCCGACCAACTATCGCGTGGACTGGATGGTCCGTAACGAGGACTTTTTTGTCCTGCGATGGGGCCAACCCGACTTTATTCGCGAACATATCGCCGTTAACGGCCATGGTTATGTCAATGGTTATTTCGTCGGTTCCGAGTGCTACATCCCGGCTAAGGACTACATCCATGTGCGAGACCATGCACATGTCAACTGGAAATACGCCTTTGAACGGCAGTGGCTTTGGTATAAACAGTGGGGTCGCCTACTCTACGATCCGGCGGTTACGGACGAGACCTTTGAATTGGAATTCGACAGACGCTTTGGCAAGGGCACGGGCAAGGCGATGGTTGAGGCCTACAAACTGGCCTCAGATGTACAGCTCAAGTTTGCGTGCACCATGAAGGACTTTACCTCCGACACCAAGGTCTACTCCGAGAGCTTTGGCACGCCGAAGTTCCTTGACATCAAGGGCGTCATGAACGCCAAAGTCTTTGACGACGCCTATTATTCGGTCAAGGAATATGTCAACGATTCGTTGGCCGGGACATTGAATCCGGCGAGAATCACGCCGCTGGCCCTGGCTGATTCTGTGGAGAACAACAGTAATGCGGCTCTGGCCCTGGTTGAGCCTTTGGACGGTTCGGAAACCCTGCACTGCGAGATCGCCGACGTCAAGGCCTGGTCCTATTTCGGCCACTACTTTTCCAAGAAATTGCGTGCGGCCGTGCTTCTTCAACGCTATCTTGAAAGTGAAAAGAAGAACACCGCTGACAAAATCGAGGCCGTTACTTTGCTGAAAGAAGCAAAAGCCGACTGGGCAAACTTGGTTGCAGTCACAAAGCCCCACTATCATACGATTCCGGTCACGGCTCTGCATCGCAGGTTGTTCTCATGGGACAGTCGCTCAGCAGCAGTAGAAAAAGATATCACGATAGCAGAGGAAATGTAAACCATAACAGGAGAGATGAATAACATGAAATATTTACCAAGTAACAACGTCGTCAAGGTTTTATTAGTACTGTATATTGGAATGGTCCTTAGCTGCTATGCCCAGACCACCGCTTCTCTGGACTTTAATACATATTATGAGCATGGACCTGAAGGCAGGGATGTGATGTGCCCCACTTCACAGCAACTGGAGATGCTCAAAGCCGTCATGCCCAAGGATGCCTATCAGCCAGCACCTCCGCTTACTGACCGCACGTTCTGGGATGGAATTGCATCCACCCCATTGGGCAAGGAGTATTTAAAGAAGGCCCTGTCTGAACTGGATAAGGCACCCGAGGTGCCCATTACCGATGAGATCTACCGGAGAGCCAATAAGGAAGGTAATCGCGGCATCTATAAACCCAGGTACTATCGTACCATTGAGCGTTTGGAAAACTTCATCCTGGCCGAGTGCATGGAAAATCAGGGACGCTATCTGAAACAGATTGAGGTCTACATCGATGCTATCATGGACATGAAATCATGGCTGCACCCGAATCACGATAAAGGCAACAGGGTACTTGACGGAAAGGGTATGGCCATTGACCTCGGCTCTCGACGGTTTGGTTCAGACTTGGCTCTGGCCGAAGTCCTACTGAGTGATAAACTCCCAACGTCTATGCGTCAGGAAATGTCGGAGAAACTTCGCCATCGTATCATTGACTGCTATTTACAGGGCTGCAGCGGCGAGCAGCGCCCCAGCCTAAGCTGGTTCAGAGGCACCAGTAACTGGAACTCAGTTTGTACCAGTGGTGCACTGTTTGTTGCCATTTCCGCGTCTGACAATGCAGATGAACGAATGGCTGCTGTTGGTTGTGCCCTGAACAGCATGAAGGCATACCTTAGTGGTTTTGGTGACGATGGTTACTGCTCCGAGGGGGCAGGTTACTGGAACTACGGCTTTGGGCATTATCTGTACCTGGCTCAAATGGTTTATGACTATACCGAGGGCAGAATCAATCTATTTGAAGCCCACAATCCTACGCAGCTGAAAAACGTCGGGACTTTCCCTCAGCGTTACGAAATTCAAAACGGCACTTGTGCCCCCTTTGCCGATGGCAGTTCACACGTTTCAAACCGGGGAGGCTTTGCCTCTTATATGTCTGCCAAGCACTTCGGTTCCAGAAAACCAACCAGCCAAAGAGGGGGCGACCTCTTTGTTTCAGACGAAGCGACGTATCAACTGATCGCATGGTCGGATCCTGAGGCCTTCACACCGGACAAGGAGTCCGGGGTACAGTCAGAACTGCCCACCACAACCTACTTCGACGATGCCGGTATGGTCATCTCACGGGGCAAGCAAAAAGTTCCCTTCTCGATTGCCATCAAGGCCGGACACAATAGCGAGAACCACAATCATAGCGACGTGGGCACCTACACCATTGTTCTGGACAGAGACTTTGTAACCGGTGACATCGGGGCACCGTCTTATAGGGCCGGTGCCTTTGATGATGACAACCCTGCTCGTAGTTCTTGGGGCCATCCCGTCCCTCGCATTGATAACACGCTGCAATCCAACGGCAGAAAGTTTGCCGGCACCATCACAGACACTCAATTCACTAAGACCAAAGACCGAGTCGTGATGGATATTAAGGCTGCTTATGAAATCCCCACTCTGAAAACACTAATCAGAACCATGGAAAACGGTCGCTCCGGCACGGGCGCTATCACCATTACCGATGCGTTCTCTGCCACTAAGCCGGTCACTTTTGGGACTGCCATAATGACCTTGTCTAGAGCCGAATATGAGATCGTTGATGACAAGACCGTTATCATAACCAGCAGAAATCAAAAGATTAAAGCGGAAGTCTCAAGCATGGATGGGGCACTGAAAATCACCGGTGAGCGTGTCCCGGTTGAACATCTAAGAGAAGGCGCCCCGGCGCATCGGATTGGGGTTGATTTTACTGAACCGGTCAGTGAAGGTACAATTACTGTATGCTTTACGCCCATCTTTTAATGAAAGCTGTCCAAATTTGGAGAGATAAAATGATCGCAAACAATAACACCAAAACGATTCGACAACTCTTCTGTGCTCTGGCATTATCACAGGTCATCCTCATGCCCTGCGTTATGTCCGCTAGTGACGGCGATTTGCAGAACCAAATCACGACCAAGTATCCGTCCTCCTGGAACGGGGAGCTCTGGCGTGAGGCCCTGCCCTCGGGTAATGGGGTCATTTCCGCTGCGGTCTATGGCTTTACCAATCGTGAGCGGATTATGCTCAACCACGATGACCTCTGGCATGAAGTGGTTACTCAGGAGTTGCCCGATGTCAGCCACACACTTCCGGAAATCCGGCGACTGCTGCTGGAGAATAATTTTAATCAGGCCAATGGTATCATGGAGAAGGCCCTAAAGGATGCTGGTTATAAACCCGACATCGGTGCACCGCTGCCCTTGGGTGACATACTCGTCAACATGCCCATGGATGAAGGATTCATGAACTACCGCCGTACGCTGAATATGGCCACGGGAGAAGTCTCAGTGAAGTGGACCGATGGCAATACGGACTACCAACGCAAGCTCTTTGTCTCTCGCACCCACGACCTGATCGTCCTGGAAGTAACCTGTTCCGGGGATAAGGAACTGGATCTCAGCGTTGCCCTGGATCTTCACGATCGCAACGATACCCACGTGCGTCGCCCACCACCCACAATTCTGCCGAAAAAAGTTGAAGTCAAGGCAAGTGATGCCGGCATCATTCGTTATGCTGCTACCAACAACAATGACGACACCGATTTCGGAGCTGTTGCTCGCATTATCGCCAAGGATTCCAAGCTGTCAGCGAAGGGCAATTCCGTCCAGATTACTGGTGGTAAGCGCGCCTTGGTTGTTGCCAAGCTCTTTATTAAGAGTGAGCGTCAAAAACAGTGGGCTGCACTTGAGAAGGACCTCGACAGCGTCAAGGGTGACTATGCCGCACTGCTCAAACCGCACGCTGCCGAGCATGGAGAACTCTTCGGTCGCGTGAAACTCGACGTAGATGCCAGCAATGAAGGACACCAACTCTCCACCGAAGAACTCCTGCTCGATGCATATCAGGGCGAGTTGCCCACGGCTATGGTGGAAAAAATGTGGGCCTTGGGACGCTACCTGCTGATTTCTACTTCAAAACCCGGTAGTCAGCCCTGTCCGCTGCAAGGAAACTGGTGTGGTTTATATCGTGGCTACTGGACCTTTAACATGGCGAACGAAAACCTGCAGATGAACTATTGGCAGGCCATGAGCGGTAATATTACGGAAACAGCCTTGCCCGTCTTCGATTACTACGACCGAATGAAGGATGACTTCCGCGAGAATGCCCGTAAGCTCTATGGCTGCCGAGGTATTATGATTCCCTGTATTACCACACCGCCTTCGGGGCTGTTTAAAGATATCCAACCGCACATTCTCTATTGGACCGGCGCAGGTGCCTGGCTTGGACAGCATTACTTCGACTATTACCTGTACACCGGCGATGAGACCTTCCTCAAGGATCGGTGCATACCTTTTTTGCGTGAAGTAGCTCTCTTCTATGAGGACTTCTTTACTCTCGATGAAAGCGGTTACTACGTCAGTTCGCCTTCCAACTCGCCGGAAAACAGACCGAGCAATCAACGGAATCAAACCGTCATGAACTCGACCATGGACTTTGCTTTGGCAAAGGAAGTTCTGACCAACCTCATCGAAGGCGCCAAGGTCACGGGTCAGTACCAAGAAGATGTTAAAAAATGGAAGTCCATGTTAGCCAAGATCCCGCCGTATCAGATCAATGAAGACGGTGCGATCAGGGAATGGATGCATCCCTTCTATGATGACAACTATCATCACCGTCACCAATCACATCTCTACCCGGTCTTTCCCGGCTTTGAGATCACCGCTGACTCGGATCCAAAACTTTATAAGGCCTTTTTGACCGCCATCCGCAAGCGTCTGGACATCGGGCTTAGTTCCCAGACCGGTTGGTCTCTGGCCCACATGTCCAATGTCTACGCTCGCCTGGGTGAAGGCGAAGACGCCTTGCGTTGCTTGAGTCTGTTATCAAGATATATGGTGATGAACAACTTCTTCACCACGCACAATGACTGGCGTGGTGCTGACAAGAGAAATTTTGCCCCTTACCAGATCGACGCCAATTTCGGATGGACGGCCGCGGTACAGGAGATGCTGCTGTTTTCGGTTCCCGGAACCATCAGCGTGATCCCGGCTTTACCGGAAGATTGGACCACCGGATCCGTGTCCGGTCTTTTGGCACGTGGAGCTGTCGAAGTATCCATTGACTGGAATCAAAAAGAAAAATCAGCGACCGTTATGCTTAAATCGCTCAAAAAAGACCAATCGGTAACTGTAAAGGCTCCATTTGGTGAGAAGAGCCAGACTGTTAATTTGAAGGCCGGGAAAGCTCAAATAATCAGGTTCTAAATTTATTCTCGAACTTTTTATGAAGTTATGAAAGGAAATATAGTTGATGAAAATCCGCTCAGTTGCAATTATACTCATGATAGGTTCTACGCTTTGGGCAGCTCAAACCGAGCAGTCTAAACCTGCGGCTACAATAACAAAACCTTCGTTTTTAAGCAAACTCGACAGTGGCAAACATCAACCGAAAGGCCGTCAGCTCAGTACGCACCGCCCTGACTGGGTGCAGGATATTACTTACCTCGATTTGGATGGTGATGGTGATCCTGATGTGCTGCGTGGAACGATGAATGAAGGCCTGCCCGTGCAGTGGATTGATGATGACGATGATATGCAGAATGGCGATTTGACCGGTGACCGGGACAGCGACTGTATCATGATCGATCGAAATCGGGATGGCAACTATGGTCACTGGGAAGATTTTGTCGTAGATTATGCTGACGAAGATAAGGACGGGATGGCGGACCTGGAGATTATCGTGGCCAATGCGTCGTTAAACCATCGGGGTTACGATGGTCTTTATATGATCATGATCGATAATGACAAGGATGGTGTTCTCAGTTATATCAATTGGGAAAATCTCCTGCCTGGGTGTTGGCACCACACCGGTGCTGACGATTTTATCATCGACTATAGCGGCAACAGTACACTCTTGAAAGCTCATAATTCTTATTTTAATATTGTCGACTTGCGTTATAGCTGGGAGAATCCATTTTTGTTTTTCGATCATGACGATGATGGCTACACTGAGATGGCCATTCGTTTAACAGATGGTAGTGATCGGAACCGACGTGAGATGATCAAGGAGCCTCTGCCCGAGGACTATTCAAAGGTCACAGACGACATGCGGAGAGTCGCTTTCAATGGCTCCATGCACTATGTTACGATGACATTCGATATGGACAATGATACGGGGCCCGGCAACGCACTCGATTATGATATGACCATTAACTTCAATCGAGGCCGACTGGACTATAATGACCAAAAGCATCACTTTGCCAGCATGCGTGGATTGCCTGAGGCGGACAAGTTTTTCTACGATCCTCGTTTGCGTCAATTAAGCGAGTTGATTTTTCCGGACCATAACAGCGCTTGGGATATTATCTGGAAACGAGGACAATGGGGCAACTGCTCCTTCAGCTTTGACGAGGATGATGATTGTGACCGCTGGGAACGTGTTGAACTCTATTATCCCAAGGATCCCTTTAAGGTCGGCAGTCGCCAAGGCGGACTTGATGACAACTATCAAGCGGACACGGCCGGTGATCGGGGTGAATGGGATGAGGATAACTCCGGCGGCGGCAAGCTTTATCTCGGTGCTTTTGACGGTCGTATTCATCTCTATGGTGCCGAATGGGGAGCTTGGCGGCTTGATCAGGTTGCTTTTTACTATCAGGGTTTCTGCGGCATAAGGGATCGTTTTCAGTCCCGCATCCAACCCATTGAGGAAGGTTTGATGCCGGAAAAATTCGGGACCGTCAAGTATACCGATTCTAACAATAACGGATTCCTGGATGTCATTGAATACGACCTGGACGGAGATCAGAGTTTCGAAATGAGCCACCGCCTTCTCAATCTGGGGATCAATGATGTGTGTCCTATTGAGGATACCTATCAGGCGAACTATCAGGGTCTGAAAAAGCTTAATGAACGGTCGGCCAATATTATCTGGGATCGAAGCCAAAAGGCCCTTTCCAAAGCCCGGCAATTGGGGATTGATCCGTCCTGGTACAGTTTTTATCGACATGCACGCAGCACTCAGGAAAAATACAGCCGAGGATACTGGCTTAACCTCTACCTGTTTCTGGACATGCTCGAACTTGCGGAACGCTGTCGGGATTCGACTCTGAAAATACAGATCCTAAAAGCATACTATTCCGGAAACTGGGATCTGGTTGAAACCAAAGAATAACACAGATGTTTAATTTAAATATGAGAATTATTTTGATTGGATGGATCATTTGCGGTTTATTTAATCAGTACAGCCTGCAGGCTTGCCATAGTGGTCTGTGGGATCTACGAAAAACATCATCTGATTTGAGAAAGGGATATGGTTATGGGGTTCACAGGAAGTAAAATAAAACAAGACGGTTTCATCGCATTGCCTGTCTTCAAACAAATGTTTTTGCTTATATTGATGGTCAGTTCCGCTGTGTTCTCACAAATAACGGTTGACTCGCCCAGTGCTCTGCTGGAATATTTAGATGATGACAATGTACATGTGAAATTGGCTCCGGGGACCTATTTGATTAGTGCGACAGATGTCAAAAGCGGCACATACAGCCATCCCATCTTTAAGATTACCGGAAACAACAGCATCTATGATTTCACGGGTGTCACCATTAATTTCTCAACCGACCTGATGCGAGCTTCGGGACATGTCGACAACTATCAAATTCAAATTCTGGGCAATCACAATGTTCTAAAAAACCTGACAATGGTGGATGTGGGCTCTAAAACGGACCACCCGATCTGGCGGGCGACGAATGTCGTCATGGACGGTTCCCATAACAGGGTTGAGGGTTTTCATATGACTGTCAAGGGATCCTGGCCCTATGGCTATAGTGACCATTTTGGCAAAGGAGGCAAGTATGCGATTAAACATCATAAGCACTGTGGTTTACTGGTCCGAGGAGAATCTAATCATGTTAAGAATGTTACAATGATCCACAGAGCCTACGGTCATGGTATTTATACGCAGGCAGCCAATAATGCGATTATTGAGGGTTGCTACATCGAAGGTGAGGTGCGCACGACGGATGACATGCTGGCTGAAAAAGGAACCGGTTCACCGGCGGATAAGGTGGATTTTAAGGGACTTGGGGGGCGCCAGCTTCGGCCGGGTTATATGATGAGTCTGCAGGAAGAAGGAATCCGTGCCTACAATGCTGGTGAGACATGGATCGATGGTAAGGAATATAATCGAGGGACTCATAATCTAACCGTACTTGACAATACCGTCAAGTACATGCGGGGGGGAGTCACCATTACGCATGCTACGGGTAAAAAATATGTTGAAGGATGTACGACGATCGGTTGCGAAAGCGGGTACAAGGTCGGCTCCGGGGATATCGTCAACTGTCGCAGCGATGCCGCTTATGGACCGGCCTTTGACGTCGATTACACCTCGGATAGAAATGTCACCGCCGACATCACGATTCTGCCCAGTGCGCACTACTACGGCAACAAAACGCTGGCCAGGATCATCGGGCACGATCATAGGATTACACTTCGCAGTCCTGATCCAAATCCCAGCCCCGCTTTTCCTGTAAATATTGACCGCGCAACTGGTGTTGAGGTTCATAACCTCACTCAATGTCCACTGTTCCTGGGATCAAAAAGCTCAGGAACCACCGGACGCTCTTTAGCAGCAATCACTGATAAGGGCGCTAACAATGAGGTCAAGAAGATGGAGGGTGATTGGGCCGCCGGTGTTTATCCCCGTCTGTACGTAAATAATACCGAACGCCAGAATATTCTGGATAAAATCGAAGATGAAGACTGGGCGCGAAAGTCCTGGGAAGACATTAAAGCAAGTGTTGATCCCTATGTTGAGCGACACATCACCGATCCTGAATGGATCGTCTCACGCCTGGCTATGTATTGGAAGGAAGGCGAGCGTTATACTCAGTGTTATATTAACAGAAAACAGGACTGGGATTACGGCGAGGGTAACGCGCCCGTACCCACCGTTCGCCTGCCGGGTATGCGCAGATGGAACAACTACCTCAACGTGCCGCTCGAGGATCGGATACCCTATAACGAAACGGGTGACATGCTGGGCATTGATCGATCCAGTGATGATAAAACGCCGGTTTTGGTTCCTTATAAACAGAGCGGGCACATGATCCGCTACAATAATGAGGAGATCCTGCAGTTAGCCGAAACGGCGGCTTTTGTGTATTGGCTGACCCAGGATGAGAAATACGCAAAGTTTTCCAGTGATATTCTCTGGGCCTGGCTGTTGGGGACCTATTACATGCAGCCGCCGTACGATCCTTCGAGAATGGCCAACGGATATGCTCCCGGTGGTATTTTTGGCTACTATGATTACGAACAGATCCATGATGACCGCCAGAGACCTGCGGCGGTGACCTATGACTTCCTGCATGACTATCTGAAGGCTAATCCGCATAAACACTTGTCTGTTCTTGGCAAAGATGTCACTGAGGTGGCCGGTGTTGTCTTCAAACGCTTCGTTGACATCGGTCTTGTTCGGGGAGGTAAAAGCGGCAATTGGAATGTGAATGGATACAAACAGATACTGTCAAGCATGCTGGTGCTGGAGTCAAATGAGTATTACGACGATAACAAGGGACGTGAGTATTATATACCGTTTTATACGAATAATACGACCCGCTATCATACGGCGCTGCCGGATCTGATCAAGAGCTTCGACAGCAAGACGGGGCTGTGGCCTGAGTCTCCCGGTTATGCTTCCGGTATCATCGGCAGTCTGCTGGAAATGGGCATGCCTCTTTATAAAATGGGTGTCAATACCATCGCGGATAATCCACTCATGCAAAAGGCGGCTATGGCCAATCTGGGCTGGCTGGACGCCCGGGGCAACCTGGTTGTATTTGGAGATATGCGGGGTGGCCCGACCAGTTTTGAAGTGTTTGAGCGAATGCTGACCTATTATACCTGGGAAGGCGATACCGTTAACGCCAGGAAGATGGCTACTGTGATTCGCAAGGGCGTTGCTTCGGGCCAGTACGATCGTGACAGGGTTGGTTGGAAGGGCCTATGTCTCTACCAGCCCCTGCCCGAATCTGGTGATGAACTGCCGTTTCACCGGTCCGCCTATTCCGAATTCCATCGGCATCTTACCATGAAAAACGGCAATAGTGAAGCCAACGGCCTGATGTTTACTCTGTACGGCGGTGCCAGGAGAAAGGGGCACCTAACAGGGAATGGGTTAGCGATGCAGTTTTATGGCAAGGGTTGGGCACTGGCGCCTGATTCAGCGGCGTATGAATCCTACTGGACCGATGATTTTAAGTATCATAGTTCAACACCATCGGCCAATACCATCATACCGGGTTACAGTCAGGGCAAGATCACCATTAACGCCATGGACCCGGCCGTTGATCCGGATGGATTCTACAATACCACGGAAACCTCGCCAGCCTGTTCGTTTGCCGATGTATCAGCGCAAGAGAAACGCCGGCTAGTGGCGATGGTGCGTACAACACCGACTACAGGTTATTATGTTGACATCTTCCGCTCCGACCAAGCGGATAATGACTATATCCACCATAACCTGGGCAATACCGTTGGCTTTAGAGACGCTAAGGACAGGGCCCTGGCCTTATCAGCGGTTGATGATCTGGGCGTCAAGTACCATTCAGCCTATTCGTACTTTAAAAATCCCCGCAAGCTTGACTACAACCAGGATTTTACCGCGACATGGACTATTAATGCTTTTTCGCCAAGTCTGCATACCAATATGTGGATGATGGGGCAGGACGGCCGGGAAATATATTTGGTAGATGCACCGCCAACGACGCTAAGATCAGATCTTACCCCGGGAATGATCAATAAAAGCCCGGAGACGACACCGACCATGATCTTGCGTCAGACCGACAACAATGCCAAGAGCCATCCCTTTGTGGCCGTGTTCGAGTCTTACAATGAAGACGAGAAATCCATCAAATCCATTTCGAAAATGGTCGACTCAGATAACTTCGTCTGTTTTTCTGTTGAGTCAAAGGCCGAGAGTAAGCAGATCATCCTGAATGCCATTGATGATGGAATCTATAAGCCTGAGAGAAATATTCTTTTCCAGGGTACGTTTGGCATCGTCTCCGAAAAGAATGGAGAATTCGATTATTTATATCTCGGCAGAGGCACAATACTCGGTCATAGTGAATACCGGATCGAGGCCGTTGAAGGAAGTGTTTCTGCAGAATTGCGTTTTGTGGATGGCCGTTATTACTATTCAGCGGACAAACCGGTAAGAATCAGGTTGAAGGGGGAGGACGCCAAGGAGTACCCGGCAGGATATGATGTTGCGATATGACAGTGGAATCCAAGAAAGGATGGGAACATATGAAACATAGGTATTGTTTGTTTGTACGATTGATATTGTTAGTCATTGGCGTAAATTTCGTCTATGCCGTCTCCCCGAAAGCACGACTCATTATCCTTGCGGATATGGGGAACGAAGCAGATGAGATGCAGCAAATGATCCATCTGATGGTCTGCAATAACGAAGTTGAAATTGAGGGACTTATCGCTGTGACAGGAATTCACTTGCGCCCTGGACACCCGTATGGAGATTATCGCAGTGTCACCCATCCCGAATTATTTATAGAAATTATCGATGCCTACGCCAAGGTGTATGACAACTTACAAAAGCATGCCGATGGTTGGCATCACCCTGAAGAATTGAAGAAGAAAGTCACAACAGGACAAAAAGGGTATGGTATTGACGATGTGGGTAAAGGCAAATCAAGCCCGGGTTCTGAGCTTATCCTCAAAGCCCTGGCAAAGGATGACGACCGACCTGTTTGGATTGTGGTCAATGCCGGATCGAACACCCTGGCCCAGGCTATTTTTGATTATAGAGAAACTCATTCTCAAGTTGAGGTAGATGCATTCATTGCCAAGATAAAAGTCTTTGAGAATGGCTCGCAAGACAATGCAGGTGCCTGGATTTGCAGCCAATTCCCGAAAATACAGTGGTTGCGAAGCAATAATCAGACCTATGGTTATGGTGGCCCCGGAACGAAAGAAGAGGCCTTAGGGCCAAATTACTGGAAACCCTATGAAAATAGCGAACAAGGTCAATTAGACTGGCAAAAAGAACATATTATGACAGGGCATGGTGCTCTTGGAGAGATATTTCCAATCAGAATGCTACATGACCCGGGAAATGTTAGACTATGTTATCATGAGGGGGGTGGAACAACCGGCTGGATGGGCTTAGTCAACAAAGGATTATACGACATCGATCATCCTTCTTGGGGGGGGTGGGCAGGCAGATTTTCAGCCGAAAAAGTAACCAATTACTGGTCAAGACATAAATCGATAAGGCCTGACGAAGAAAAGATTGCTCCGTTTTACGTCCATCGTGGCGTCAGTGATCATTGGATCGATCCTCAAGATGGGAAGGTATATAACAGCATATATGCGCCTGTCTATCGGTGGCGGGAGGCCATGTATAACGACGAGATCACTCGATTTGATTGGTGCGTTAAGCCATATTCAGAGGCCAATCATCATCCTGTTGCCGCATTCAATGGTGACTGCTCCGATGCCATTGTCAGGCTAAAGGCGAAGATCGGAGAGGTTATCTCCGTTGATGCGTCTGCTTCGCGTGATCCGGACGGCGACGATCTTGTGTACAAATGGTGGATTTATGAGGAGGCGGGTACGTATGCAGGGCGTGTACGTGTCAATTCTGCGAATAAAGCGAAAGCTCAAATTGAAATTCCATTAGGCGCAAGCGGCAAGCAAATCCATCTGATTCTTGAAATAAAGGACAAAAATCCAATTGTTTCGCTATTTGATTATAGAAGGATTGTAATAGATGTACAATAGCGATTGAAACTAGCTGTTTCAGCAAGAGATCTAGGTCGGACTTTTTCAAACTCACAATATTTGCATTAGGAGAATACAATGAAGATTATAAAATCGATATCGCTTGCAGGTATACTTATCCCTGTCATGCTTTTAACTGCACTTTCTGGCTGTCGGAATGAGTCATTTGACGTTTCATCGTCTGATGACGTTTTCGGATCGGATCTGGGTTTGAGTGACCGCTATACGGCCCGGTTGCTGCATAGCGATGATTTCAATCAATCCCTGTCCAACTGGACGATAGAAATAGAGACAGAGGCTGACGTCGCAGTTGTCGATGGAAAACTGGATATTAATACGATAGTGGGGACCACAGTATGGTTCAATCAGAAACTGTCCGGCCCCATTGCGATCACGTATGAAGTCACGACACTGGATGACGGGCGGGACGGACTGCCCCGGGATCACAATTTGTTTTGGATGGCACTGAATCCCAAGGCCCCTGACGTTCGCCCAGCGGGGGAAGGCAGTTTGGGTGATTACAATTGTTTTGAGATGTATTACGCCGGAATCGGTGGAAATAAGAACAGGACCACCCGTTTTCGACGGTATCATAATTGCAAACGCACGTTAATAGAGGAAATGACTGACAAGGCTCATCTCAATGCTACGAATCAGACCTATTGTATGATGATTGTCTGCGTGGATGACCGAATCCAGGTGTATCGTGACGGCCTGATTCTATGGGATTTCATCGACCCAAGTCCTTACACCAAAGGGTGGTTTGGTTTCAGGCAGACACGGACCCATTTGAAATTGGACAATTTCAGGGTATACTCGCTGATTTCCGAGAAACATTAACCTTATCTTCCGCTGAATGAAAGTTGTTTTAAATAATGAATTAACACTCTTCATAGAGGAACTATCATGACACAATATGAATCAAGGAGAAGCTTTCTCGCAAAAACGGCTGCAGCAACCGCCGGTTTATCGTTTGGGGGATGCACGCTCAATACTGCCCGGAATAAAGAGGACGTTGGACTGCCAAACGCCATCCAAGTGACAAAGAAGGGGCGATCCATCGCATTTCATCTACCTTTGCCCGACAACATCCCTGTCGTGGAAATTCGGTTTTTTAGCAATGCCAATCAATATATCTTCGAATACGACGATGTCTCACCTCATGCTCCCAAGGTTGATAACGACCAAACCAGGGGCGTTTGGATGGCCAGTTTTGATGCAGGTACGGAAGCCAGAAAGCAATCCAGCCGCGAACAGCGTTTTCCGGTAGTGGACCTTGTGCTGACGCCTGACATGGAAGCCGTCATTGAAATGAATCTGACCGAACCGGGAGAATATAGCTTCAACGACTTCGGTACAAAGCCGGTCACTAAAGAGATACGCATCCCCGACGAACAGATCGAACATTGGGGAAACAGCTTGATCCTGGATCCCAAATCAAATTCCATCAAAGAATTCTATCTCGCCGCGACAGTCAAGTGTATTGATTCAAATGTGAATTTCGAATTTGACACCCTGCGGGACGATTGGAACGGATCGATTTCCATACACGACGCGGAAACCAAGCAGCTCATCGCCAGTACTTCCGTTGTCTCAGAGATCAAGCTGCCAAAGATTTCCCCAGGCAGCGGTGTCAGCCGAGAACGGATGATCGAATCGTTTTCGTGGGCAACTAAGTACATCCTCGACTGTCAAAATACGAATCCAGACAGTGACGTCTATGGCGGCGAATTTCTGCTCTATGATCTTTCCGCAAAAACCCGCCTACGTCCAGATTGGTCCTGGAGCTGGGGGCCTTCGGCCAAAATGCTACTCAATGCCTCCCGTATTCAAGGTGTGGACGCAGGATTAAGCTCTCGTCAGCTTTTGAGAAGAGCGATTGACCTGGGCTATGCAAGCCTGAGACAGCAGATACTGGATCCCTCACACCCTGCCTACGGTGTGCTGAGAACAAGTCGCAGGGTTGCCAGTACCGTCGATACCTTATTTCTGGTTGGCTGGGGCTGGGTTCCCCTCTACGAGGCCACCGGGGAATACCGATTCCTCGAAGCCGGTAAAAAAGTTGCTGACAAGGCCAAATGGCTCCTGGATGAGTACGAGGACGTCATGATGCCGCAATACTATGTTTTTAAGGAAAAGACCTGGAGTCATTTAATGAGCTTCGAAAGCTCGATGGGATTGCCGGGGCTTGCGGCGCTCTATAGAACGACCGGAGAGGAAATCTACCGAGACACATTGGTCAGATTGGCGGACATGCTCATCAGGGTCTTTGAACGGGACGATGGGCTTTGGAAAGTATTTTATTATGAGGAAAAGGGAAAGGCAACTGCCGTTAATTACTGGACCAAGGCATTGGGCTATTGTGTCGATGGCCTGATCGAAGCACACAAGGCAGCCCCTGACCAGGGGTATCTCAAGAAAGCGCTCCGGATCACCGAACACGTCTTAAAAGCCCAGGCAGCCGATGGTTCATGGGCAGTGCGTTTTGACCGCTCGGCGAAGTACGTCGGGACTTGCGATAAATCGACGGCCCTGTGGGCGGGTCTCATGATAAGGCAGTACAAGATGACCGGCAACAAAGCTTACCTGGCCTCTGGAATCAAAGCCATTGAGTGGTGCATGGACCACCAATACTTCGGTGACGATCCTGTCGCCAGAGGCGCACTGGTGGCGCGGAACTGGGCGTCAGGGATTAATTTCCGACACTGGTGGGATGTTGTTGTAACCTATAGCGTATCATTTTTTGGCGACGCTCTTGCTGAAGTACTCAGTCTGGATAAATGGAAAACGGTTTAGAAAGGATAAATAAAATGAAACATGGCAGTCAGATAAGACTTTTCATTGGTTTGATCATCATTGTATTATGGTTCGGCAGTGTCACGACTCAGGCAGCGTATACATTGGAAAGACACAGCGACCACCCCTATCTGCTTTACACCGATGAGAACATCGCCCGGTTCAAGGAGCGCGTGAAGAATGAGCCAGTCATCGCTGAAGCCTGGCAGCGAATACTCGCCAGCGCCGATGCTGCCGTATCAGGATCAGGTGATGATGGAGGTCGGCGGCGGCGCGGGGGTGGAACCGATGCCCTGCTTCTGGCCTACCGTATGACCGGTGAGGTCAAATACGCTGAACAGGTCAAGGCTTCGCTCATGAATCAATTACAAGCCCGCAAAACCTTCGGTGCCGGAGCAAGCGGAAGCGGCGGTCTTATGCGACGTGATCCTCCATGGCACGCAGGCCTTAACTCCGGCAAATCGTCCCGGTCTTTTGGTATCGCCTACGACACGATCTACGATATGCTGACTCCCGCCGAACGCAAAAGCCTCTCGCACAACCTCGCGGAAAATGGCGTGAGGATCGTACTTGACGATTGGGTGCTTGGAGGCAAGCGTATCCATGCCCTCGACACCATGGGCCATAACTGGTGGCCCACAGCCGTATTCGGGGCCGGTATCGGTGCCATGGCCATTATAGACGACCACCCGGAGGCCGGCTACTGGGTCCAGCGAGTGCGTGGCGCCTGTGACGAGTGGGTTCGCTATGCCGGCAGTGTCCTCGAATGCAAGCCCCCCAACTTTGATTCCGCCGGTGGCTTCTATGAGAGTATCACCTATTCCAATCTTGCCATTGAGACCTATCTGCCCTTTGCGCACGCCTGGAACACGGCCTTTAAGGAGCCTTTACCTTCATGTCCCATCACAGACCAGATGGGCGAATGGTTTATCAATACCCTTTACCCCAGCTCGAATCGGCCGATGGTGGCTGACTTCGGTGACAGTAGCCGCAATGCGAGTGGCACTGGCTCAGTCAAACTGCTCTGGAACATGGGCTACCGCAAACCACAATATCTCTGGTATCTCAGTCAGTTTAATTCGAGCCTTGCTGAAAGCGGACTGATTTCAAGTTCACCGGGTGACCTGCTCTTCGCCCCTACACCGGCCGAGATTAAAGCCATTCCCTCCACGCCCGACCTGCCGACCTCAAAACTCTATGGCGACATTGGCTGGACCATCCTGCGCGATTCATGGGAAAAGGATTCCACTATGCTTGCGATCAAATCCGGCTGGACCTGGAACCATTCCTATGCTGATACCGGGACATTTACCCTGATTCACAAGGGCAAGTATCTGATCGGTGAAAACGGCCATAGTGGTTACAGCACGAAGGAATACGACGGCTATTTCCGACAGAGCATCGCGCATAATGTCATGACCTTCAACGGCAAGGCAGAGAATCCCGAAGACACCTATTTCGGTTCGAAATTCCCCGGCACGATGTCACATCTGATCGACGCGGGTGACCTGTGCTACGTCTTGGCGGATGCGACCGGCCCGACCTCGAACAATTTCATTCGGAACTACCGAAGTTTCCTCTGGGTCGGTGATGCTATTTTCATTATCGATGACGTTAAGAGCTTCGAGCCTGGTCAGTTCGAGTTTTTACTCCATCCGAATGCTGCCGCGTCAGTCAAGCGATCCACTCTGGATCTGCAAATTACCCTGGATGATACCAGCGTTTATGTGCGGCCGCTTTTCCCGGAAACTTTCCCGGAGGGCGGACTCCCCACCGACTATCCTGAGAACATGCGCTTAGTGGAAAAAGAGGGTCTGACGGGCAGCCGTGAACCCGCCACTTACTATGGCTTCGCTCCGGCAGATCTGACGCGTCGAACCAAGTTCATCACCGCACTGCTGCCCATCACTGAAGGTGTCGAGCTTCCTGAGATTGAACGCCTCAAAGGCATCGAGCACATCGGAGTGCGTGTCCGGCAGAAGGGAACGGTCACGGATAT
>Ga0272441_10006953_pt1 | contig 18641 bp, 16 predicted proteins | sample SSMProp6N_FD_193582 | JGI IMG/M metagenome (GOLD analysis project Ga0272441, IMG submission 193582) | Marine sediment archaeal communities from Little Sippewissett salt marsh, Falmouth, MA, United States - SSM-Prop-6N | ecosystem: Environmental > Aquatic > Marine > Wetlands > Sediment ... | reverse complement strand
GGAGGATTCGAACCTCCGATCACGGCTCCAAAGGCCGCTGCCTTACCGCTTGGCTACGCCCTAAACGTCAGAAACTCGGTCGGCAAGTCCACGGCAGGCCCGCGCTGGGTGATGGCCTCATGGTAGTGGCGGAGCACCTCGCGCTCGATCCTCATCCGAAACTCGTTGTCGATCGGATGCGCCGTGTCTCGGAACTGGCCGGTGCCCACCTCACGACTGGGCATGGCGACGAACAGGTCATTCTTCCCTTGGATCACCTTCACGCTATGCACGATGAATACGTCATCGAAGACGATCGAACAGAAGGCTTTCAGATTCCCTTCGCTGTGCATCGGCCGGATCTCAACCCTTGTGATGTTCACGACTCTGGTCCCCTTGGCCTGTGGGGGGAATGGTAGCGAAGCCAGCGGACCGGCGCAATCGCGGCCCCTGCCGATGCGAGCGGTGGCGTCGCTCACGAACCGGGTGTGGGCCCGAGGGCGAGCACCGTGACACCATCGCCTCCCTGGTTCGGCGGCGGCGAGCCGTAGGTCTTGACGAAGCTGCACGAGGCGAGGTAGTCGCGAACCGCGTCGCGAAGGGCGCCGGTTCCCTTCCCATGGAGAACCCGGCCGCTGTGCAGATCCGCCCGCAGTAGCTGGTCGAGGTAGGTCTCCAGCTCGCGCAACGCTTCCGCGATGGTCATTCCGCGCACGTTCAGCTCGAGCGGCACCTGCGATGACGGAAGGCGTGTCCGCGACACGCGGCGACGGGGACGGCGGCCCTGCTGTGCGGGCGCGGACGTCTTCGGAGGCGAGAGATCGTCGACCGTGGTGCGCACGCGCACGCCGTCGAGGTCGACGAGTACCCGGCCGTCGTCGTCGAGCTGCTCGATACGGCCGTTGGCGTCGAGGCTGCGGACGCGAACCTGCATCCCTTCACGGAGCTGCTCCCGGGGGATGGCAGCGGGCTCGTCGCGATGCGCGACTGCGTCACGCGCCGAGGCAAGCTGCTCTCGCAGACCGGCTAGCCTGCGCACTTCCTGGCTCGCCTCCCTCTCTTGCGGCTCGGCGCGCAGCCGGGCGACGATCTCTTCCGCTTGGCGCTGGCTCTCGCGAAGAAGCCTCTCAGCGGCCCTCAACCTCTGGGACAGGCTCGCCTCACGATCCTCCTCGAACGCCCGCAATCGTCCCTCGACGTCGAGTCGCAGCGCCTCGGCCACGCGTCGCGCTTCCTCGGCCTCCTGGCGGCTGCGCTCCAAGGCCTGCCGCTCACGTTGCAGTTCATCGATGATGTCCTCGGCGCGGATCTCGCCCTGGGTGAGGAACGAACGCGCGTGGTCGATGAGGCGCTGAGGAAGGCCGAGACCCTGGGCGATGAGGAACGCGTTGCTGCGGCCGGGGACGCCCTCGATGATGCGAAACGTGGGAGCGAGTGTCGTCACGTCGAACTCCATCGACGCCGTGCTGACTCGTGGATGGCGGATGGCGAAGTACTTCAGCGGCGTGAGATGCGTGGTGACGACAACCAGCGCAGCCTGCTCCAGCAGCTGTTCAAGGATCGCCAAGCCGAGCGCCGCCCCTTCTTGGGGATCGGTTCCCGCCCCGAGTTCATCGAGAAGGATCAGGGAACGATCGTCGGCGTCATTGAGAAGCTGTACGATGTTGCTCATGTGCGCGGAGAACGTCGACAGGTTCTGTGCGATGGACTGCTCGTCGCCGATGTCCGTTCGCACTCGACGGACGACGACAAGCTCGCTGTCCGCCGAGGCGGGGATGGGAATGCCCGACTGGACCATCAACGTCATCAGCCCGATCGTCTTCAGGGTCACCGTCTTCCCGCCGGTATTCGGGCCGGTGATGATCGCTGTGCGGCGATCGCCGCCCAAGGAGATCGAGATCGGCACGACACGTTCAGGTGGAAGCAGTGGGTGTTTGGCGTGGCGCAGGGCGATCCGCCGACCAAGAACGGGGAAGACGCCGTGGCGGTCGCGGGCGTAGGACGCGCGGCCAAACAGGGAATCGATGTGTCCGAGAACGGCCTGATCGCGGCGCAGCACGGCTTCTCGGTCGCGCAGCGCTTCCGTCAGTTCGCGTAGGATGCGTTGGCGTTCGTCACGGATCTCGCTCGACGCTGTGGCGATGCGGTTGTTGTCGGCGACGAGTTCGGCGGGTTCCGCATACAGTGTCTGTCCTGTCGATGAGCGGTCGTGCACGACGAAGTGCATGGCGCCTGTCGCTCCGCTGCGGATCGGCAGGACCAGCCTTCCGCCGCGGCGAGTGACGATCGGATCGCTGATGAGTTCAGGGCTTCGCTCAGCGATTGCGCGGAGCTTCTGCGTCACACGCCGCTCGACGGTCACCAACATCCGTGTCAGGTCCCGCAGCTTCGGTGACGCATCGTCGCGAACCTGCCCGCGCTCGTCGAGCGCCCGATGCAGCTGCCTGATGAACGGGGTCATGTCCGACAGCCGCCGCCCAAGGTGGTGCAGCGGGGACGGCTCGTCTTCGCCCGTCAACAGCCCCGCGACCGTTCGTGTCGCCTCCAACGTCTCGCGCACCGTCAGCAGGATCTCCCCATCGACGAAGCCCACCTCGCGAGCCTGACGCAGCATCGGATCGAGATCACGGACAGCGCCAAGCGAGAACCGGCCGTGACGTTCGAGGTACGCCAGCGCGGCGCCGACTTCGATGACCGCACGGCCGATGATCTCCGGGTCGGCCGTCGGCTCGAGTGCGCGCGTCGCCTGCTCGCCGAGCGACGTGGACGCGTAGGACGCGACCAATTCCTTGACCCGGTCCCACTCGAGGTCGCGGGCTGTCTTCTCGTTGAGCAGTTCGGTCATGGCCAGGCGTCCTTGACGGCCGGGGGGTGTCCCGCGAGCCGGATCCTTGCGCCATAGTATGCACGACAGGCGGGACCGGCACCCGCAAAGCCCCTGGGATCCTGGCGCGGATGGCCGGTTGACGTTTGCGACGTGCGGAGATGGCCTCGACAATCCTGTGGGTGTGGCCTGCCGTGGTCCCGGCCACACGGTCGACGTGGTTCGGCATGGGATTCGACGAGCGCGGGGACGGGTGAGCGTCATGGGGGATGCTGCGGTGGCTGCGAGACGATGGCTGCGGGCGTTCCGGCTTCATCGCGATGCGTCGCGGGCCGTCGTTCACCTGGCGTACCCCGTGACGCTGGGCCTGCTGTCAACCACGCTGCTGAGCGCTGTGGACACGGCCATGCTCGGGCGCCTCGGCGCCGCACCATTGGCCGCGTCGGGCGTGGCCGGCGTGTTGTTCTTCGCCATCGCCTTCCCCCTGTCCGCGATCGCGGTCGGCGTTCAGGCGCTGGTGGCGAGACGGCTCGGCGAGGGCCAGCCCACGCGCTGCGGAGAGGTGCTCACTGCAGGGCTCCTGCTCGCCGGAGGGCTGGGGATCCCGGTGGTGTGTGCCGCGCCGTGGCTGGCGGCGGTGGCGGCCCCGATCCTTTCCTCGGACGCTGTCGTGGCGTCGCTGGGCCAGCAGTACCTCGCCCTGCGCCTGCTCGGCACCGCGTTCATGCTCGCCAGCATGTCGCTGCGGGGGTTCTTCGCGGGGATCGGGCACACGCGGCAGGAGATGTGGGCCGCGGTTCTCACAACGCTCGTCAATGTCCTGCTGGACTACGTCCTGATCTTCGGCCGCTGGGGGTTCGCGCCGATGGGCGTCGAGGGCGCGGCGATCGCGTCCACTATCGCGCTCGGCGCAGGAGCGGCCTACTTCGCTGCGACGACCCTTCGTCCGAAGTACCGCGTGACCTACGCCCTCTATCGTGGCGTGCGCGCCGGTGCTCAGCGGTGGGGCGCGATCCTCCGGCTGTCGCTGCCGATCGTCGCCCAGCGGCTCGTGTCGCACGGCAGCTGGTTCGCGTTCTTCGCGGTGGTTGCGCGCATCGGTACCGTGGAGCTTGCGGCGACCAACGTCATGCGGTCGATTTACGGGTTGACGGTCATGCCCGCGGTCGGCTTCGCGACAGCGGCGGCGACGCTGGTCAGCAGAGAGCTTGGTGCGCTGCGGGAGGCGCGTGCGGAGCGCTACGCCTGGGAGGCGACGCGTCTATCCGCGTACCTTCTCGCGGCGATCGGCCTGCTGTTCGTACTGCTCCCGCGGACGATCCTCCAGGTGTACACCTCGGAGCCCGCGGTTCTCGCGGCCGGCGCGCTGCCTCTGCGCCTTCTCGGCTCGGTGCAGGCGTTCGGCGGTGCGGCGATCGTTCTGTCGCATGTCCTGCAGGGTGCGGGATGCACACGCTACGTCCTCGGCGTCGAGCTGGCGGCGTGCTTCGGGCTCTATCTGCCTTTGGTCTTCTTCCTCGGGCTGAAGACGCATCTCGGACTCGTGGGCGCGTGGACCGGCGAGTACACCTACTGGATTCTCGTTTCCCTGCTGATGGCGATCATGGTCCGACGCGGCACGTGGAAGCGGGTCCGCATCTAGTCGTTGTCCTGGCGATGCGAGGACATCGTCCTATGCTGGCATCGGATTGAGCTCCGTCGTGTCGGTTCCCGCCAGGGCGTGTGCACAGAGGTCGAACAGGGCGCAGGACCTGCACTCCGGGGCGGTTCGCCGGCAGACGGTGCGCCCGTGAGCGACAAACAGCGCGTGATATTCCTGGTAGAGCGAGACATCCGCTGGCAGGTGGGCCATGAAGGTCGAGCGCAACAGGTCGTACGCCTCGTCCCCGGCGATGACGCCGAGCCGGCGAAGCACCCGGCGCGCATAGGCGTCGATGACGAAACTCAGCGAGCCCCCCGCGTACAGGATGATGGCGTCGGCCGTCTCGGGTCCGATGCCGGCGAGAGACAACAGGGTCGCCCGTTGACGATCGACCTCCGTCCGCAGCAGCCTGTCAAGATCCCCCGCATACCGCTGTACCACCAGCGAAGCCAGTCCTTTGAGGCGATGGGCCTTCTGGTTGTAGAACAGCGCCGGCCGGATGGCCTCCGCCACGCGCTCGACCGGTGCCTCGGCGAGCCGCTCTGGCGAGAGCCACCCCCGCGCGTTGAGCGCGGACACGGCCCGCTCCGCGTTCCGCCACGCGACACGTTGCGTGAGCACGGCGCCGACGGCGATCTCGAACGTCCCGCTACCCTCCCACCAGCGTTGCGGGCCGTGCTGTGCTCGGAGTCGGTGATAGACCGTCATCAGCGGGTGGCCAAGCGCGGATTCGCGGGCACGTGAGCGGATGCTGTCCCTGGTTCGTGCGTCTCGGTCCATGGTGTCGGTGCTTCTCCATTCCTTGCCGGTCGTACGGCGATGGGCGGTCGCCGTCGAGGGTAGCGCCTCGGGGTGTCCCTGCAAGCGGGCATTCCGCGGGTCGCTGGTGCCGGGCGAGCCTGTCCTTGACGGAAGGGGAAAGGGGCGCTAGACTTGACGTGCTATTGCGAAGCGTTTGCAAGTAGATACGTGAAAAGGAGCGACCGTGTCGATCACCTTGGACCAGCTTCCTGTGGGGGGGTGCGGCACAGTCGCTGAAGTGCGTGGCGGGAAAGGGCTGCGGGGGAATCTGCAGCGCATGGGTATTCACGTCGGCGATCCCCTGTGCGTGGTGGGGCGAGGTGCGTTTCACGGACCGCTCCTCGTGGAGATCCACGGCAGCCGCGTCGCTCTCGGCCGAGGGGTCGCGCGCCGTGTGGTGCTGTCGGACGGTGCCTCGATACAGCCTTCGAACGACAGGGGCAGAAGGACGGGGCGGTGGCGGCATCATGGACGTTGACCAGGCAGTCGGCTGCCTGCGTGCCGCAGGCCGGCGGATCACCGGAGAACGCGTAGCCGTGCTTCAGGCGATGGCGGATCACCCGCACGCCGATGCCGCCGAGCTGTATGGGGTCGCTCGCGGGCTCCGTCCCCAGATCAGCCTGTCCACCGTCTATCGCACGGTGAATCTTCTTCGGGACCTCGGGATGGCGGAGGCTAGCGGGCTCGGTGAAGGGCATCGCCACTTCGAAACGCGCGGGGATTCCCATTACCACTGTGTGTGTGTCCGGTGCGGGCGCGTGCTGGAAGTGCCTCCCATCCCCGAGGTACGGGAACGTGTGGAACGGCTCGGATTCCGGGTTTCGACGGAGACGGTGGAGATCAGCGGCTACTGCGCTGCCTGTGCCGAAGGCGGGCTTGCCACGGCGCCGACAGGAGATGCCCCCCTCGGCGAGCGGAAGGTGATCCCTGCACACTCGACGTCTGAGGAGGCTTCCGAGATCGTCGTCCACGCGCTGTCCGCGATCCCCGCGGGACAGGAGCTTGTTGTGGAAGCACGCGGCGTGGACGCCGAGTCCGTCATCGCTGAGGGAGTCCGTGCCGTCGGGGGGGTGCGCCTCGCGCGGCTCGTGCGGAGGCAGGATCGGGTGCTCGCCACGCTTGTCCGCGTGGACAAGGGTGAAAGGGCCTGAGTGCAACGGATCGCGCTTGTCGGGCAGCCGAACTGCGGCAAGAGCACGATCTTCAATCACCTCGTGGGCTACCGGGCTCACACCTCGAACCTTCCTGGAACCACGGTGGAATGCGTCGCGAGCCACGCCCTGGTCGGAGGATGCACCACAGAGGTTGTGGATCTTCCAGGAACGTACTCCCTCGTTGCCGGGGATGCCGCGGAGCGGGAGACCAAGGAGTACCTGCTCCACGGTGAGGTCGATGCGGTTCTGAACGTGATCGACGCGTCCCTCCTATCGCGCAGCCTCGAACTCACCCTGCAATTGCTTGAGGTGGGGATTCCGATGGTGGTCTGCCTCAACATGGCTGACGAAGCACGGCGTAAGGGGATTGCGATCGATGCCGAGGCGCTGTCGGCGCGGCTCGGCGTTCCCGTGGTGTCGGCGGTCGCCGTGCGCGGCTTGGGGGTTGCCGCTGCCGCCCGGGAAGCGCTACGAGCCGCCGAGTCGGGAACGGCGCCCCGCGCTCCGCAGTACGGCAAGGACGTGGAGCACGCCCTCGCCGAACTGGCACGCCGGATTCCCGAGGCAGTGGGGCGTGAACTCGGGGCCACGCCGCGGGTGCTCGCGATCCGAGCGGTGGAGGGAGACGCCCACGTGGTCGAGTCCCTGGACCGATTGGCCCCCGGGGGAATGGCGAGCTTCGCCGAGGCGTCTCGTGGCCTGTTCGCCCCGCGTGGTGGCACGGGCGGCGAGACCTTGTCGGCAGAGCGGCACGCCCAGGCGATGAAGCTCTTCGAACACGTGGCCGACGTTGGCCCTCCCGTGGTGACGCTGAGGGACCGTGTCGATGCAGCGCTGATGCACCCGAGGTGGGGCGTTCTGCTGTTCGCCGCCATCATGTACGGCTTCTTCGTCCTCGTGTTCCGCGTCGGATCGCTTGCGGAAGGACCCATGATGCAGTGGTTCGACGTGGCGAGCGAGGCCTTGGCGCGGCTCCTCCCGGCGCAATCGCTGATCGCCGCCGCCGCTCGCGGCGTGATCGAAGGCATCGGCGGTGCGTTGGGCATCGTGCTTCCGTACTTGATCCCGTTCTTCCTTGGACTCGCCGTGCTCGAGGATGTCGGCTACCTTCCCCGCGCCGGCTACCTGCTGGACGGGCTCATGCACCGCATCGGCCTCCATGGGAAGTCGATGATCCCGTTTCTCCTGGGGTACGGCTGCAGCGTGCCCGCGATTCTGGCGACGAGGATCATCGAGTCGCGTCGCGATCGGTTCGTGACGGCGATGCTTGCGGTGATGTTCCCGTGCGTGGCGCGGACGACGATCATCTTCGGGCTGATCGGGTACTTCCTCGGCCCGCACCTTGCGTTTGCCGTGTACATCATCAACGTCGTGGTCGTGGCCGCCGTGGGTGCGCTGATGACCAAGCTCCTCCCGCGGGCAACGCCCGGGCTCATCCTTGAGATTCCGTCGTACAAGGCGCCGTCTCTCCACGTGATCGGGGCGAAGGTGTGGCTGCGTGTGCGCGACTTCCTCGTGTTAGCGTTGCCGATTCTGGTGGTAGGCAGTGTCCTGCTTGCGGTTCTTGATGCCGTGGGGGCTGCGCGCTACATCAACCTGGGGCTTTGGCCGCTCACGTGGGCGCTCGGTCTCCCGGCAAGCGTCGGCGTCACGCTCGTTTTCGGCGTTCTGCGCAAGGAACTCGCGCTGGTCATGCTGTTCCAGGCGCTAGGGACGACCCAGGTGGCGACGGTCCTTGGGCCCGGGCAGATGATGACCTTCACGCTGTTCCTCGTATTCTACGTGCCTTGCGTGGCGACGATCGCCGCCCTCGGCAGGGAGCTGGGCAAAGCACAGGCGGGCATCGTTGTCGGGGCCACCGTCGCGACCGCGATCCTCGTTGGGCTCGTCGCGCGGGGTGTCGCCGCGCTGGTCGCGTAGGGAGTGCATCGGCCGTCCGTCGGGGATGCGCTATCATCGGCGCGGGAGCTCCAGCCGTTCGCGGGAGGAGGGGATGTGCCCCAGCCTGAGTCCGATCTCGCAGCGGTATCGCGCGCATGGATACGGCGCTGTCGTCCCGGAGCGGCACACGAACCCGGGGCCCCCGCTGTTCTCGTCTCCGACCTCGCGGTCTCGTACAACGGGCGGTCCGCTTTGCGCGATGTGACCTTCGAGGTCCCTTCCGGATGCAGCGTCGCGGTCGCGGGACCGAACGGAGCGGGGAAGAGCACGTTGCTTCGCGTCCTCGCGGGGCTGCTGCCGCCGTCCCACGGCCACGTGGAGGTTCACGGCCACGGTCCGTGCCGTCACGTGTGCATTGCCTACGTGCCGCAGCGAAGCGCTGTGGACTGGCGGTTCCCGGTCACCGTATGGGATGCGGTCATGATGGCCCGTGGCAGGCGCCGAGTGCTGCACCGACGCTCCATGCGGCGGGACCGCCAGGTGGTCCGCGAGAGCCTGGAGTCCGTCGGCCTGCTGCCGCGCGGAGCCGATCGGATCGAGCAGCTTTCCGGAGGGCAGCAGCAGCGCATGTTCATCGCCCGCGCGCTCTCCCAGGAGGCCCAGCTGGTGCTGCTGGACGAGCCGTTCGCCGCCCTTGACCTGCAGTCCAAAGAGGAGGTGTTGACGCTGCTTGAGCAGCCTCCGCTGTGTCGGCTCACGAGGATCGTCGCGTTGCACGATCTGGGGATTGCCGCCACGCGGTTCGACTCGATCGTGCTTCTGCATCGCACGCTTGTGGCCTACGGCACCCCGGAGGAGGTTCTTACACCCATGGCGCTGCAGCGCGCCTACGGTAGCTGCCTGCGCGTCGTCGAGGGTGATGGGGGGACCGTGGTCGTGAGCGACTCGGCGTGTGGCGGAGGAGTCGATCATGACCCTGATTGAGTGGCTGGCAGCGCCGTGGTCGTACCCGTTCATGGTGCGCGCGCTGATGGCCTCCGGCATCGTCGGGGTGGTCTGTTCCGTGGTCGGCTCCTACGTCGTCCTCCGTGGGATGACCTTCCTCGGGGATGCCATCGCGCACTCGATTCTCCCCGGCGTGGCCGTGGGTTTCCTCGTTGGCGGCCGCGGGGATCGCCGTGCGCTGTTCTGGTGGGCTCTGGGGACGTCCGTGCTGATCGCTGTCGGTGTCGGTTGGGTCGGTCGACGCGGCAGGTTGCGGGAGGACGCGGCGGTGGGCATCGTGTTCGCCGGCATGTTCGCCTTGGGCATTGCCCTCATTTCCACGGTTCGCGGTTCCGCTGTGGATCTCGTGCACTTCCTGTTCGGCAACATCCTCGCAGTGTCCGGCCGCGATCTCCTGCTCATGGCCGTGTTCGGCGGTGTGGTGCTGCTCGTGGTGACCGTCCTCTACCGGGAGTTTCTCATCGTGTCCTTCGACCCTGTCCTCGCACGGACGCTGAGACTGCCGACGGCAGTCTATGAGTACGCTCAGCTCGTTCTCATCGCGATCACTGTGGTGGTCGCGCTGCAGGCGGTGGGCGTGGGGCTGATGCTGGCGATGCTGGTGACCCCGTCAACCACAGCGTTCCTCGTGACCCGTCGCCTTCCCGCGATGATGGCCGTCGCGGCCGCCGTCGGCGTCCTGTCGGGTGTCATCGGGCTGTACCTATCGTTCTACATCTCGGTGTCGTCGGGGGCGGCGATCGTCCTCGTTGCGGTGGGCATCTTCCTGGTGACGTTGCTGATGTCGTCGCGGGCAGGGCCACGTAGGATGTTGCACCGGCGGCACGGAACGGCGCAGGGGGGATCGACCTAGGAGGCGAGGAGGCGTCATCGCCTTCGAGGATGCCTGGGAGCCGCAAGCTTGACCGTACGCCTCGCAGCACCTACGCTGTATCCGTCGTAAGGAGGATGCAGTGCTGAAAAGGGGGCAGCGGCGCCGGACGGGGGCGAAGGATGCTCCGTCGGTGCGAGCGCTTGAGGCCCACGGGAGCGCCGAGCTGGAGCTTGCGCGGGCACACAACGAAGAGCTTTTCGCCAGCGCCCTCGAGGCGATGGCGCTGGTTGACAACGAAGGCCGGATCCTGCGCGTGAACCGACGCTTCGTGGAACTCTTTGGATTCGAGGAAGCAGAGGCCGTCGGCCAGCCGATCGACGAGCTTCTCGTTCCCGGCGACCTTCGAGACGAAGCCATGCGTTCCACCCTGCGTGTATCACGTGGGGAACACGTGACCCTGGAGACCGTCCGCCGGCGCAAAGACGGGACGGAGGTTCACGTAGCCATTCTTGGGACTCCGGTTCGCTTCCGTGGAGGACAGGTCTGCGTGTACGGCATCTACAGGGACATCAGCGAGCGGAAGCGTGCCGAGGTCGCCCTGCTGCAGAGCGAGGAGCGCTACCGGAAGATCTTCGAGTCGACGACGGACGCCGTGCTTGTGTTCGATCGGGCGGGACGCATCGTTGCGGCGAACCCTCAGGCTGCGGCCACGTATGGCTACTCGGAGGGCGAACTGCTAGGCATGCACGCCAGTCGCATCATCCATCCAGATCGCTACCACGGATTCCGCTCCCTGGAATCCGCCGTGCGTCAGGATGGGGAGCTGACCACTGACTCGGTCAACGTTCGGAAGGACGGGACGGCCTTCGATGTCGAGGTTCGGGGCGCGTCGTTCGTGCTTCAGGAGGAGCCGCATCTGTTGGCGGTGGTTCGCGACATCAGCCAGCGGGTGCGCGCCGAGCGCGCCCTCGAGGCCACACGCCACCGGATCGAGCGGCTCCACGAGGCGGCCCACGCTCTGGAGGCCTGCGAGAAGGAGAGTGATGTGTACTCCTTGACGGTAGACGCAGCGGAGGACATCCTGTCATTCAACCTCTGCTCCGTGCTCATCGAGGAGGAGGGGTGGCTTGTGTATCGCGCCGTGACGAAGCAATACGAAGCGGCAGCGCCGGCTCGACTTCCCCTGGATGGCGACGGCGGGATCGCCGCGAAGACCTTCCGCACCAAAGCGACGTACGTGTTCGATGATCTGCGGGAGATCCCTGGAGCGCGGCCGTTCCATCCCGGATTCATCTCCGGACTCAGTGTGCCGATCGGCGACGTCGGGGTGCTTCAGGCGGTGTCAACGGGCGTCGGGGGATTCTCCAAACAGGACGTGCGCATGGCGCAGCTCCTGGTCGGCCACACAGCGGAGACGATCCGCCGGCTGCGCCTTGAGGAGGTACTGCGCGACCAGGCGATGCGTGACCCGCTCACCGGTGTGTACAACCGCCGCTACTTCAACCAGGTCCTCGAGGACCAGATCGCTTGTGGCGCGCGCGATGAGCACTCGGCGTCGTTCCTGATGATCGACGTCAACCGATTCAAGGAGATCAACGATACGCGAGGGCACCAGGTGGGTGATCGTGTGCTGCAGGAAGTTGCCGCCGTGCTGCAGTACACCGTGCGCGCCAAAGACACCGTGGTACGTTACGGCGGGGATGAGTTCCTGATTGTGCTTCCCGAGCCTCTCACGGTCGCGGAGCAGAGCCGGGAACGGATCACGGAGGCGGTCGCGGAGTGGAGCAAGCGCGCCGGTGAACGGCTGGCCGGTGTGCCACTCACCCTCGCCATCGGCTGTGCCGAGCTTGTGCCTCACGAGGAGCTGCCCATCGAGATGGTCCTTGCTGAGGCCGATCGGCAGATGTACGAAGCGAAGCGCGACACGTCGCAGACACGTCGCTGACCGCTACCGAGCGGCGCAGAGCGCTGCGGCTCCACCGGCTCCGGCGGTACACTCTACGGATCTACGCGCATTCGGAGGATGGATGGCTGGACAGCGTGTCACCCCGCAGAGTGAGGACTACGCCCGATGGTACACCGATGTCGTGAGAATGGCGGAGCTTGCCGACTACGCGCCGGTCCGTGGGTGCATGATCATCCGGCCGTACGGGTACGAGCTGTGGGAAGCGGTGAAGGCAGGACTTGACCGTCGCTTCCGAGAGACGGGCCATCAAAACGCGTACTTCCCGCTGTTCATCCCGATGAGTTTCATCGAACGGGAGGCCGAGCACGTGGAGGGATTTGCTCCCGAGCTGGCGGTGGTGACCCACGCCGGCGGCAAGGAACTCGACGAGCCGCTGGTGGTGAGGCCAACCTCAGAGACGATCATCGGGCATGCGTTCTCGGAGTGGATCCAGTCGCACCGCGATTTGCCGTTGCTGATCAACCAGTGGGCGAATGTGGTGCGTTGGGAGATGCGGCCTCGACTGTTCCTTCGCACGACGGAGTTCCTCTGGCAGGAGGGGCATACCGCACACGCAACGGCGGACGAGGCGCTCGAGGAGACGCTGTCGATTCTTGACATCTACGCCGATTTTGCCGTGCGGGACGCGGCGATCCCCGTGATCAAGGGAAAGAAGAGCGCCCAGGAGAAGTTCGCCGGGGCGACGGAGTCGTACACCATCGAGGCGATGATGAGGAACGCGTGGGCCCTGCAGTCGGGCACCTCGCACTTCCTCGGCCAGAACTTCGCGCGTGTCTTCGATATCACCTACACGGATGAGGACAATCAGCTTCAGCATTGCTGGACGACATCTTGGGGCGTCTCCTCGCGGATGGTGGGGGGCATCGTGATGGCGCACGGCGACGATCGCGGGCTGCGGTTGCCCCCGGCGCTTGCCCCGTATCAGGTGGTTATCGTTCCGATCTGGCGCAACGATGAGGATCGCGGGACAGTGCTTGATGCAGCCCAATCCCTCGAACAGCAGCTGATCGCGGGCCGTCTTCGCGTGCATCTGGATGAGCGTGAAGGGCTGACGCCGGGCTACAAGTTCAACGACTGGGAGATGCGCGGCGTTCCTCTGCGGGTGGAGATCGGTCCGCGTGACGTTGCGGCAGGTACTGTGGTCTTCGTCCGGCGCGATCAGGAGGGGAAGGCCAGCAAGTCCGCGGTTGATGCGGCGGGCGCCCGCCAAGAGGCCCATCGGGTGCTGGAATCGATTCAGGAGACGCTTCTTGAGGATGCGACAGCGTTCCGCGATGCCCATCTACACGATGCGCGATCCCTCGATGAGCTGCGGGAGATTGTCGCCGAGGGCTGGGCGCTTCTTCCTCACTGCGGAACCCCTGCGTGCGAAGCAGCGATCAAGGAGCAGACCAAGGCTACGTCGCGCTGCTTCCCCCTGGATCGGAACTCCGAGTGGAATCCGCGTGGCGTAGCCTGCGCGGTGTGCGGCAAGCCCGCACTGGGCTACGCGTACTTCGCCCGCGCGTACTGATCGAGGACGGCCTCCCGCTGCTCAGGAGCGTGGTCCGGCCGCACGCAGGCTACACGGTCACCGCCAGCATGCCGTGGACACCACGCGCCGCCCCAGGTTCCGGGCTCTAGCGGATCTCGCCGTCGCCCAGAAGTGAGATGTCGTCTCGCCCAGGAGCGCTTCGGGCGCGTCGTCGGCGGGCGAGAAGCACACCACGGAGGAGCGCCCCGGCGACGATCAGCAGCGGACCGACGATGAGAAGCGGGAGCGTGCGGGGCGCAATCGGTGCGCCGAACACATTGCCCCCGACGATCCCCACGGTGAGGAAGCCGGCGCCGACGGCGGCGACGACCCATCCGATGCGGTGAAGACTAGAGCCGATCCACGATCCCGCCCCGGCGACGGTGGCCAACGAGCCGACGACGATCTCCACGACGCTGCCGCGTTGAATGCCCGAGGTGATGACGGCCACGCCGATGAGAGCGATGCCCCAGCCCCACCGATGGAGAAGCTCTCCCAAGGCTCCCTCCCTTCCGAATGCCGTGCGGAGTATACGTGAGCCGTGCGCCTTCCGACCGTCCCGCGGCGTCTGTGCCGGGTCTACGCATTCACGGGCGATGCGCGCTGCGAGCGCGCCCCCCCCCCCCGGCGGCAGCGGGCGCTCGCCGGGCGCTGCACGACGGGGGATGGAAGACTCCGTCTGTGCACACCAGCGCGACGCGAATTCCTCGCGACGCATTCACACGCACGGGGTATCGCTGATACGATCCATGACGTAGCTGTCAAGACGAAGGAAGGAGACAGGTGACACGCCGAGCTCCGATACCGAGGACACGCCCTCCCTCCCGGGCGCGACGCCGCGTCGCGCGGCTCCTCATCGCGGTCGTGATCCCGTTAGCGATAGGGTTTCCCGCGTCCGCGAGAAACGGGCCACCGATCGCGGATTTCGTTCGCCACGCAGCCCCGACGGCGCTTCTTGCTGTCACGTTCGATGCTTCGACCTCGATCGATCCCGAGGACGCCATTGCGCGCTACCTGTGGTCGTTCGGGGACGGATCGTCGGGCTCAGGTCGGGTCGTCACGCACACGTACGCGCAGGCCGGGTACTACGTGGTGGAACTCGTCGTGTTGGACGATCGCGGAGTGAGCGACGCCCTCTCCGCGCTCGTCGATCTCTCCGAGCCGAGCGGTGCCTACTCCCTAGGGAGTGGTATGGGAAATGCTGCATTGCCGTTCGTCCTTCCCAATCTGGAGGGGCGGCTGGTGGCACCGGCAGACCATCGTGGGCAGGTGGTCATCCTCGAGTTCTGGGCAAGCTGGTGTCTCCCGTGCCACGATGCCATGGCCGCCATCAAGCAACTCGCAGAGCGCACGGACGGGGTTCACGTGCTTGCCATCTCCTTGGATCGCTACGAGGAGCGACTACGAAGCTTCCTCGAGGGGATGGATGTGTCGAACGTTGAGGTCCTGTGGGGGTCACGCGAGCAAGCTGACCGGGTGAAGGAGCTCTACGGTGTGGGCGAGATTCCCCACATCGTCATTCTCGATCGTCGCGGTGTGATCCGATTCACCGATCACTTCCGCGAATTCGACTCCGCCCTGATCGATCAGCTCCTGGAGTAGGTTATCCTCGTCGCTCCCACGATACTGCGCGTCGGCGGCGGCGCGCTGGGGCGACGTGCATCCCTTGATCGGAGGCAAGGAGGGGTCGTAAGCTCTCGTGGTTCTCGGAGGTGACCTGTGAAGACGAAACGATACGTGGTTCTGGCGTTCCTCATGGTGATTGCCCTTCTGGTGGCGTGCGGCCGTGCGCCGGAGGAGGGACCGGTGCAGACGCCCTCGGCGTCGGTTGGCGTGAGCGATACGTCTGTCGAGGGAACTCCGTCCGAGGTAGAAGACGGGGCGCAGGGCGAGGTCGTCGCCATGGTGAATGATCGCCCGATCTACAGCGGGGCATATGAGGAAGCACTGGCCAATCTCATCCAGCAGTACCGGCAGTTCTACGCGCAGTACGGCCAGAACCTCGACATGTATCTGCAGGGCTCCGACGGCAGCCTCCTCCAGTTGCGTCTCCGCGCGGAGACGATGCGGGGTTTGGCGCGCCTCGAGCTGCTCGCCGAGCAGGCGGAGGATCGAGGGATTCAGGTGACGGACGCCGAGATCGATGAGCGGTTCGCCGCCGACCTCGCGGGCTTCCTCGCGGATGTGGGCATGAGCGAAGACGATCTCCTTGCCGAGATCGAGGCACAGGGAATGGACTACGACAGCTTCATCGAGTCGGCAAAGGGGAACACCGAGATCCAGCTTCGCACGGAGCGGCTTCGCGATGAGGTGGTCGGAGAGGTTTCGCTTACGGACGAGGAGGTCGAGAGCTACTTCGAGACCCATCGTGCGACGTACGAGGTCGCGGAGCAGGTGCGGGCATCGCACATCCTTGTCACGGACGAGGCGATGATCCAGACGGTGTCGCGGCGCCTCGAGGCCGGAGAAGCGTTCGCCGTCGTGGCGGAGGAGCTGTCCGAGGATCCGGGAAGTGCCCCCGCGGGCGGCGATCTTGGGTGGTTCGGCCGCGGGAGCATGGTGGCGGAGTTCGAGGAAGCGGCGTTCGCGCTCGAGATCGGTGAGATGAGCGATGTGGTGGAGACCCAGTACGGCTACCACATCATCCTGATGACCGACTATCAGGAGGGGAAGTCGCCTACGCTGGACGAAGTCGCCGACCAGGTGCGTAGCGATGCTGCTGATGAGCAACGGGACGCTCAGTTCCAGACGTGGTTCGCCGGCCTGGAAGAGAGTGCCGATGTTGAGGTTCTTCTGCCTCTGGTTGCTGCCATGCGCCTGCGGGACGAGGATTTAGATGCAGGGCTCGAAGCGTTCGAGGCGCTTGCCGAGGACGAGGAGATCGAGGATCCCTACCTCCAATTCTACATCGGCGAAGGGTACGAGACGAAGATGCGCACAGCACTCGAGGAGCAGGCCATCCTGGAAGCTTCGGAGGAGCTCTCCCCCGAGGACGAGGAGCGGATCGAGCAGTTGGGCCTTGACGCGGAGGCGTTCCGGCTGCGGGCGATTGATGCGTATGAGCTAGCGCTTGCCGCGATCGGGATCGATGCGGCGCTCGACGCGCGGCTTCAGCGGCTGCAAACCGTGGAAGACGAAGAGTAGACGCCGCGTGGGGGGGAGAGATGAGTAGGGTACGCGGGGTGCGCATTCGTGCCGCGGGTCGTCTCGCGGCGGGAGCGGCGGCGATCTGCTGTCTTCTGGCCGTGTCCGCAGGCTGCACGTGGTGGAATCAGAAGCCGACGGCCTCCTTCACCCGGAGTCCGGGCTACGGGGACGCGCCGCTCAGCGTGTTCCTCGATGCCTCGGGATCGGCCGATCCCGACGGGACGATCGTCGAGTACCGTTGGATCTTCGGGGATGGCTCGACGGGCGTCGGCGCTGTGTTGACGCACACGTTTCGCAGCCCCGGCGTGTATCAGGTCGAGCTGGCGGTGACAGACGACCGTGGGTCCTCGGCGCAGATGGCGCTGATGGTGTCGGTGTCAGATCCCACCTCGCTCCCGGAGGAAGGCGTGAGCGTCGGGCTCATGGCGCCCGATTTCACGCTGGAGGACCTCGACGGCGATCCGGTGAGCCTGTCCCAGCTCCGGGGGCACGTCGTGCTCCTCACCTTCTGGTCCAGTTCGTGTTCCCCTTGCCGCCTGGCGATGCCGCATCTGGAGAGCCTCCGGCGGGCGTACGCTGCCGATGGCCTGGTGCACGTTGGCGTGAGCCAGGATGAGACCTGGGACGCCGTCTCGGGGTACATCGCCGAGACGGGGCTGACGGAGATGATCACGCTGTGGGGATCGTCGCACGAAGCCAACGCGGTTCGCGTTGCGTTCGGCGTTGGCGGCGTTCCCCATACGTTGATCCTCGATCGGCAGGGTGTGATTCGCCACCGCGACCACCCCAACCGGGTGCGCTCCTACCACATCGAGCCCTGGCTGTAGGAGCCGCCCGGGAACTCTGACGGACATGCCACTCGGGGGACACGTGTCTAGTGGTGGGGGCAACCACACGGACCCTCGCGGGGGTCCGCTGTTCCGCGTTTCGCCCCACCTGTGACCTTCGAACCTCGACGCACTCCGCGTACCGTGAAACGCCTACGAGGTGTGATACATGCCTCCTTGAGCCGGGGAGGGAGATGGCCTCACGAAGCGTCTCCCTCCCGCCCTCCACAAACGCGAAGGGTCGTTCCGTGCGTTCACAGCGAAGGGTACGGGCGATGCGGCTCAAGTCACGGGTGGGCGAGGCGCGTGCCGCGGCGACGCTGCGAACGCGTGCGAAGGGGGGAGACGCGTGGAGAGGATCGGACTGTTTCTCGGTGGGATGGTCGCCCTGGTGGTGCTCGGGGTCGTGCTCGCTCCCTCTGGGCCGGAGGAGATCATCTCCGAACCCGTTGTGGAGGCAGTCGAGGATGTCGAGTGCGTCGTCATCCAGGACCTGACGCTGGAGATGCTGGATCCCGTCTACTCGGAGAAGGCGGTGTACGACGACGGCATCCTTCGTGCGTCGTTTGACATCACGCAGACGATCGATGGCATAGAGACAGGGCTGTCGCTGTGGCTGCACAACTCCTCGGCGGATGCGATGGTCGTTCATTGGGATCGCTGCTCGTTCCAGCTTCCCAGCGCGGATACGGTCAATATCGTGCATGAAGATCAGGCGGGAAGCCTGGGAACGTGGATCGCGCCGACGCTGACGATCGGTCCGGGTGGCGACCTGTTCACCGCGATCTACCCGATCAGTGACGTGGAACGCATGGAGGACTGGTCCCCGACCCTGGGCGTACTGACCCAAGGCCCGTTCAGCCTCGTGCTTGCCGTCGAGGCAGAGACGATGCGGTATTACGCGTTCCGCTTCATCGTGCGGTAGAACCGGAAGCGGGACGTCACGCGTTCCGCTTCATCGTGGGGTAGAACCGGAAGCGGGGCGTCACGCGTTCCGCTTCATCGTGCGGTAGAACCGGAAGCGGGACGTCACGCGTTCCGCTTCATCGTGCGGTAGAACCGGAAGCGGGACGTCACGCGTTCCGCTT
>Ga0272441_10006951_pt1 | contig 18646 bp, 13 predicted proteins | sample SSMProp6N_FD_193582 | JGI IMG/M metagenome (GOLD analysis project Ga0272441, IMG submission 193582) | Marine sediment archaeal communities from Little Sippewissett salt marsh, Falmouth, MA, United States - SSM-Prop-6N | ecosystem: Environmental > Aquatic > Marine > Wetlands > Sediment ... | reverse complement strand
GTCCCACCGAGCCGCCTCGCCGAACCACGACTCGGCGATCGATGAGAGCGTGTCTCCTGCCTTGACGATGTAGGTCGTGTATGTCTGCGGGGACGGCCCGGGTTCCGCCGGGTCGACAGGCGGTTGGCCGCGGTCCGGCTGGGGCCGGGCCGGAGGGGAAGGTCCGGCGGCCTGTCCGGTCGGCGGCGCGCTGCCCGCGACCGCGCCGGGAGCATCATCCTCGCCGGGCGGCGGCGAAACCGGCGGCATCGCACCCACCGGGATGAGCCTGCCGCCGGGCGCCGTTTCATCCGGCCCGCCCTCCACGGGGGCCAGTGTCGGCTCCTCGCGGGCGAGGACCGGCGTTTCGTTTGTCGGCCGCAACGCACCCTCCGCCTCGCCTTCCGCCAAGTCTCCGCCGGCAGGAAGCGCAGGCTCGGCGGTCGGCTGCCCGTGCTCGACTTCGCCGAGCGGTGAGCCGCTGTCCTGCGCGATCATGACGGGGTCGTTGACGACAAGCGGCTCGTCATGCCCTCGGGGATAGAAGATCCCCCAGTAGACGACGATGGCGCCCATGAACAGGGTGAGGACGGCAAGCAGGATCTTCGTGCCGGATTGCATGGCTGGGCCTCCACCCACCGGGCTGGACGATCGGAACCGGCGCGCCGCTCGGCGCATGATACCTCGCAAAGGCATTGCGGGCCCGGGGGCGGGGGCGCAACGCGACTTCCTCAGCGCTCATCGGCGCTTCGCCGTCAAACCGTTCAAATCGGCGGCGAGGCCGGTGGGGGTGCTATCCCGCCGCGGGCGGCTCGGCCACCGCGGCCGGCGCCTTGGCCGCCTCGCCCCCGCCGCCCCTCAGGACGAGCGGGGCGGCGATGGCCACCGAGCTGTAGGTCCCGACCACGAGCCCCACCAGCAGGCAGAAGGTGAACGGCCGGATGCCGCTGCCGCCCTCGGCATACATGATCAGCACCGCCAGCAGGGTGGTCACGGAGGTCAGCAGCGTCCGGCTGACCGTCTGGTTGATCGACCGGTTGACGATCGGCGCGGTGGGCAGGGGCAGCTTGCCGCGATTCTCCCGGATGCGGTCGAGGATGACGATGGTGTCGTTGAGGGAGTAGCCGATGATGGTGAGGAGGGCGGCGACAACGCCCAGGTCGATGCGGAACGGCTCGATGAGGAGGGCGGCCCCGAACGCGGTGGTCCCCACCACCGCCGACAGGGCCAGCAGTCCCAGGGCGATGGTGACGTCGTGCACCAGGGCCACGATCGCCGCCACCGAATAGCGCAGCGAGCCGAACCGGACCCAGATGTAGACCAGAATGCCCAGCAGGCTCAGGACCACGGCGACGATCGCCTGGGCCGAGAGCGTCTCGGCCACCGCCGATGAGAAGCTGCTCACCCGCTCCAGGCTCGGAGGCTGCTGCAAGGCCCGCTTGATGAGCAGCCATTCCGGGTCGGCAACCTCACGCCACCACAGCTCCGATTCCACCTTGAGGAAGCTGCGGTACGGGTCGTTGACGAGCACCACCAGGCCCACGTATCCGGCGCTGCGATCCTCCGGGTCGGCCGGCGTGAGCCCGATCACCTGGACCTTGCGCGCCCCGTACTGGGCAAAGTCCGGCTGCTTGCGCATCTTCTCGATGCGCTCGGCCACGTCCTCTTCCGTCACGGGCGGATCGACGTTCTGGAGCATGACGGCGGCGCCGCCGACGAACGCCGGCACCCGCCGCGTCTCCTCGGGACGCGGGATGTTCTGCCCCAGCTCGGGCTTGGAGATCGGGTGGATGTAGGAAGTCGAGTCGTTGTCCTCGGCTCCCGTGAAGCTGAGCGGCGGCTTGGCGTCCAGTTGGTTGCCGAACTCCTCCACGATCGCCTCGACGACCACCCGGGTGAGAGCGCTGTCTTCCTCCAGTCCCTTCGGGCTGGAGACCTTCACCTGGAAGTGTGAGCCGAGGATGTTGCCGGCGCCATCCGTGGTCGTGCGGCCCTCCGTGAGGATGGCGGCGTTCTTGAACTCGCGGAGGATGGTCAGGCGGCTGCGCTCGTCCTCGCCGGCCGCGGTGGCGGGATCGGACCGCTCGCCGATGGCCCGGATGCGGTCCTCCACCGCCGTCGGATCGCCGGTATGACGGAGCATGAGCCGGATCGGCTCGCCGTTTTCATCAACGTCCGGCTGACCGTCGTTGTTCTCATCGAGGATGGCGCTGCCCATGGTGAGGGAGACGCCGCCGCGGAACTCGGTGTCGAACATGTCCACGCCGCGCGATTCCACGAGCACGATCGAGGCGATGAACGCCAGGCCGCTGACGACCCAGAACACCCGCCGCAGGCCGACCCAGTTGATGTTCGGCTCCAGGAAGTGGTGAATGGCCGGGAAGACCGTGGCCAGCATGGGCAGGCGGCGGATCTTGATCAGGTCGGTGTAGAGGTAGAAGATCTGCCGCGTGGCGAACAGCGCCGTGAACAGCGTGGCGCAGATGCCGATGGTCAGCGTGAGGGCGAAGCCCTTCACCTCGGTCGTCGCCGTCCGGAACAGCACGAAGCAGATGATGAGGTTGGTGATGTTGGCGTCGAGGATGGTGCTCAGCGCCTTGTTGTAGCCCTTCCGGATCGCGCCGCGCAGATCGTGCTCACCGGAGAAGATCTCCTCGCGGATGCGCTCGTAGATGAGCACGTTGGCATCGACGGCCATGCCGATGGTCAGAACGATGCCCGCCAGCCCGGGGAGGGTGAACGTGCCGTCGATGAGCATCATCCCGCCGAAGATGATGATGCCGTTGGCCACCAGGGCCAGGTCCGCCACGAAGCCGGCGAAGAAGTAATAAAACAGCATGAACGCGGCCACCGCGATGACGGAGATGATGAACGCCTCTCGCCCGCGATTGAGGTTGTCCTGCCCCAGGGAGGGGCCGAGAATGCTCACGGAGATCGGCTCGGCCGAGAGCTGGGCCTGGAGGGAACCGGCCGCGAGAACCTTGATGAGGTAGTTGATCTCCTCCTGGGCGAAGTTGCCGGTGATCTGGCCGCTCTTGGTGATCTGGCTCTGGATCCTGGGCGCCGAATACACCTCCCCGTCCAGCACGATGGCCATCGGCTCCTGGAGGTTGGTGGCGGTGAGGCGGCCCATCATGCTCGCCCCGGCCGCATCGAGGCCGAAGGCCACCGCCGGACGACCCAACTGGTCCGGAGAGCTGTAGGTCTGCGTGATCGACCAGTCCTTGTCCCCCGTGTGCGTCATGCTCTTCTCGGCATCGCTGCGCAGCAGCAGGTGGTGCTCGCCCTCATAAACGGCGGCGACAAGATCACGGAATCCGGAGAAGTAGGCGACCGGGTCCGCTTCCAGGGCCGCCAACTGGTCCGGGTCGTCGTACCACTGCTTGAGCTGGTTGATGGGGAACCACTTCGCCACCGGCGAGACGGTGTTCTCCGGGCCGACCTCCTCGATCTGGCGGCGCAGATCATCCACATCCACCGCGCCCGGCTCGCTAGCGCGGATGGCGATGTGGAACTCCAGCACGCCCGCCCCGCGCAGCAGGCGCATCAGGTCCTCCGGATCGTCGAAGCCGGTGCGCCTGGACTGATAGGCGTCGTAGGCGTCGACGGTCGCCTGGATCTGGGCGGCCAGATTGGGAAACTCCTCGGCCAGCGCCGTCAGGGCCGTCTGGCGCGGGCTGGGCCCTTCCATGGGGTCGCCGTGATCGTCGAGAACCGGGTTGTCTTCCGCGTCCAGCAGCTTGACCGGCTCGGTGGACAGGCCCAGCGTGCGCTTCACGCGAGGCTCATCCAGGCTGAGGGCCACCACCTCCGCATAAAGGTCCTCGAAGGCGATCTCCGCGTCGGCCACCGGTTCCTGGTAAGGCAGGAGGTCCGCGCCCTCCAGACCTTGCGCTTCGGCGTCCGCCAGGGCCTGCCTCGCCGCGGCTCGCCCGTTGTAGGCATCCTGCAGGGCTGCGATCTTCTGCCCGCGGTCCGTCTGAAGGTCACCGGCCATGTCCTCGGGAGCCGTCCCCTGCTTCAGCGCCTCGTCCAGCGCGTTGGGTTGGATCTCCGATCGCCTCAGCAGCCCCGTCAGGGCGTCCTGGAACGTCCGCTCCAGGTTCCGCACCAATTCGTTGGGAAGCGGCATCACCACCTCGATGCGGTCGCGGCCCAGCGGCTGCATGGAGATGTCGTAGACGCCCTTGGGGTTCACGCGATCCTTGAGGATCGAGATCGTCCGCGACAGCACCTGCTGGGGATTGGGCTCGTTGGGATCGAGGGACACGTGGTAGATGAGGCTCACGCCGCCCTGAAGGTCCTTGCCCAGACGAAGGTCCTTCACCGCGATCGATGCCAGGCAGACGCCCAGGACGACCACGATCAGGAGAAGCTTCCAGACGATGTTCTGCATCGCGATACCATTCCCTTTCTTCCGCGACCGCTCACGGCGGCGAGCGGCCCGGAAGAGGTCCTTGGGCAATCCGGCCCGTCTCGGTTCCTACGGCGACTGCGCCTGGCCGGCCGACGAGATCACCTGTTGAATCGACGAACGCGCGAAGGTGATGCGGGTGTTGGATGCCTCATCGACCTTCAACACGACGAAGTCGGGCTTGATCTCGACGATGGAGCCGATCACGCCCCCCACCGTCTGCACCTTGTCGTGCTTCTGGATCGAGCCCAGGATGGCCTGGCGCTTCTTGCGCTCGCGGCGCTGACCGGAGACGGACATGATGATCATGACCGCCAGCAGGCCCAGCATGATGAAGAGGAACTCGGGGCCGAAGGCGCTGCGGCCGCCCCCGCCTCCGCCGCCCGGCGCCGAGGGATCGACCGGCGCGCCGGGCGCGGCCTCGGTGCCCGGAAGGCCCGCCGCTCCGTCCTGCGCTAAGGTCAGGTTGCACAAATCGAGGTCAAGCATGATCTGCCGCCGCCTCTCTTACATGGGTCGCCTGTTGTTCGCGTCCACGGCCGGCCGGTCGATTCCATCGGCCCCGAGCACCGGCCAGGACCCCAACAGCAAAGACCAGTCATCTTCCCGTATTGCCCGGCGAATGTCCAGCAGCAGCCGCTGGAAGTGCCGGATGTTATGCACGCTGAGCAGCGTGGGGCCGAGCATTTCCCCGGCCATGAACAAATGACGCAAATACGCCCGGCTGAAACCGCCCCGGCAGGCCGGGCAGTCGCAGCCTGCTTCTATTTCCGCGTCATCCTCGGCGTATTTCGCGTTTCGCAGGTGCAGGCGGCCCCGGACCGTGAACGCCTGGCCGTTGCGGCCGTTCCGCGTCGGCAGGACGCAGTCGAACAAATCCACCCCGGCTCGGATCGCCGCCAGCAGATCCCATTCGTACCCCACCCCCATCAGGTAGCGGGGCTTCTCCGGCGGCAGCAGAGGGGCGGTGTGCTCGACCACGCGTCGGATCTGCTCCGGCCCCTCGCCCACCGCCACCCCGCCGATGGCGTATCCCGGCAGGTCGATCGAGCAGATCGCCTCCACCGACGCCCGCCTCAGATCCAGGTCCGTCCCGCCCTGGACGATCCCGAACAGGGCCTGCTCGGCGGGCCGGCGATGCGCGGCCACGCACCGCCCCAGCCAGCGGATCGTCCGCTCATGAGCCTCGGCCAGGCGGGCGGCATGGTCGTAGCCGGCCTCGAACGGCCCGCCCCGCTGGGCCGCCAAACGACGGCGGCTCTCGTTGAATGTCTGCGGATCCACGCTCGGCGGGCAGTCATCAAAGGCCATGATGATGTCCGCCCCGAGGTTGTTCTGCACCTCGATCGATCGCTCGGGGCTCAGATGCACCTCCGCCCCATCGATGAAGGACTTGAAGGTCACGCCTTCCTCATCGATGGCGTTGATGTCGGCCATCGAGTAGGCCTGGTAGCCGCCGGAGTCGGTGAGCATGGGGCCGTCCCAGCCCATGAAACGGTGCACGCCCCCGCGGCGGGCAATCAGATCGTCGCCCGGCCGGAGCATGAGGTGGAAGGCGTTGGAGAGGATGATCTGGCTGCCGGTGGCGCGGATCTGATCGGGCGTGAGGCCGCGCACGGTCGCCCGGCTGCCCACGGGCATGAACGCGGGCGTGTCGAAGCTGCCGTGCGGCGTGTCGATGCGCCCCACGCGTGCATGCGTCGAAGCGCTCTCGTGCAGGATGGTGAAACGGATCGGCGATGACATCAGTACGGGGCAGAGTATCTTCCGCCGGCCGATCCGTCAGCCGCCGCGGCAACAATCGAGGCGAGCCGCGGTCGCCTTGGCTCCTGCCATCGCCGGATCCACCCTGCAAGTTCGTGTTCCACACCAACCAGCACACGCGGTTCACCACGCCACGCGTCATCGCAATTGGTCGTCACGTACGACGTCAAGAAGGACGGCAAGCCGAGCACGATGGCGGAGGTGCGGAGGAGGTGCTCAAAAAAGGGCTCAAAAAAGGGGATGGCAAAAAAGGGGATGAGTACATTTTTCGACCCTCTTTCGCAAAAAAGGGGATGAGTACATTTTTCGGCCCTCTTTCGCAAAAAAGGGGATGAGTACATTTTTCGGCCCTCTTTCGGCCGGACGAAAATGGGGGCGCGAAAAAGGCCCGAAAAAGGGGATGAGTACATTTTCCGACAGTCCGCGAAAACGAGATGGCCCAGAAACAGGATGAATGCACATATTGGATGTGTTGACGCCTGAAAGGACGGCCGTTAGGATCGGGCCGTGCCACGATCAGCGCGAATCCAGCCCGGCGGCTACGTGTATCACGTCCTCAATCGCGGCAATGCCCGCATGAAGATCTTCGATGACGGCGAAGACTACGCCGCCTTCGAGCGGGTGCTTGCCGAGACCGTGGCCGATGTGCGCATGCGGCTGCTCGCCTACTGCCTGATGCCGAATCACTGGCACCTGTTGCTGCGGCCGTTCGAGACGGGCGACCTCGGCCAGTTCGTGCATCGGCTGACCGTGCGACACGTGCGCCGCTGGCACGCGCACCGGGACAGCGCCGGCGGCGGGCATGTGTATCAGGGGTCGTACAAAGCGTTCATCGTCGGCACGGACGCCTATTTCCTCGCCGCCGCGCGGTACGTGGAGCGCAACGCGCTGCGCGCGGGGCTGGTGAAACGCGCCGAGGACTGGCGTTGGGGATCGCTCTGGCGGTGGTGCCATCCGGAAGTGAATGATGAGGCGCCGCGGTTGAGCCCGTGGCCGGTGAATCGACCGCGCAACTGGGTGTGGCGGGTGAACCAGCCCCAGAACGATGCGGAGCTGGCGGCATTGCGGCGATCGGTCAGGCGCGGGCAGCCCTACGGTCGCCAGGCGTGGGTCGATCGGGTGGCGAAGCGGCTGAATCTACAGTGGACGATGCGCCCCCGCGGCCGCCCCCGGAAGCGCGACCGCTCGATCGAATAATGTACGCATCCCCTTTTTCGGGCTTCTCGAATGAGCGAGCCAGAATCCCTTTCAGTCTATCTGGATACCTGCATCATTAGCGGGCTCGCAAAGGAGGATCTGCCCAAAGAGGAATATCGGGCGCTGAACTCTGTTCTGAGCCTCCGAAAGAGTGGTGCCATCCAGCTTGTTACGTCGTTTGTTGTCAAGGCGGAGCTCGAGAAGATACCTGAGGAGTTTCGAATCAAGCACGAGGTCATATATAATCTACTCAGCGATGTTCCGGTAAAGCGATTCCGGTCGATCACGGGTCTCGGCCCTGTGGGCGTTCCCGGATTCGGATTTGGGCGACTTAACCGAGACTATCTGAAACTTCGACAACTCCTAAGGGACGCAGAGGATGCGAAACATGTGTATCAAGCGATTCGGAACGGCATCCAGGTGTTCCTGACTATCGACCTTCGAACGATTCTTCGGAACCGTGCCGTCGTAGAAGAGTCGTTTTTGATCAAGCTCCGAAGTCCATCGGAGTTCATGCGTGAATGGGGCTCGAAAACACATATCAGCCGTGCTGACTCGGGCTAACACGGCGGAGCAGAAAAGGGGATGAGTACATTTATTGAGGGGCGCAGCGGAAGCGATCGCGGGCGATCGTGCGCGCCGCGGTGAACGGCCTCCGCCGCGGTTACCAACCGCGGCTTTGCCGCCGAAAATGTACGCATCCCCTTTTTTCGTCTTACAGCCGAAAATGTACTCATCCCCTTTTTTCCCCTTTTTTCGTCCGCTCCGTCGCCCCGCCGCTGCGTCGCTTCCGCTTAGCCGCCCTTTTCCGAGGCTTCGCGGAGGATGCGCTTCTCCCGGTCGGTGAGGCTCGCCAGGCCCTGGGAATGGACCTTGTCGAGGACGCGATCGACCTCGGCGCGGTTGGGGCTGCCGCTCTGTTGGGCGCTCCTGGCCACGGCCCGGGCGCGGGCGGGCGCGCCCTTGCCGCGGTAATGGTGCGAGGTGGGATCGACGCGGCCGAGGAAGTCGAAGAAGCCGTGCAGGTGGCGGGGATGGCGAATGAAGTAGAAGCCGGCGATGGCCCCGCCGAGGTGGCCCGCCTCGCCGCCGGCGTTGTTCCCGCCGACGAGGACGGTAACGAACGCGACGGCGACCAAGGCATAGGCCAGCGTCCTCAGTTGCATGGGCAGGAAGAAGAACAGCAGGACGGTCGCCCTGGGGGCGAGGAACGCCCCGGCCATGAGCACGCCGAACACGCCCGCGGAGGCGCCGATGAGCGGGGTGTGAATGTCTTCGAACAAGAGGCCGGCGATCTTCACTTCCGAGCCGAGGAACATGTGGGCGATCGCGCCGCCGAGATTGAGCACCCCGTACAGCAGCGCCCCGAAAATCCCGCACAGAAGATAGAACGCCAGATAGCGCTTCGAGCCGAGATAGCGCTCGACCATCGGGCCGAAGAAATACAGCCCGATCATGTTGAAAAGGATGTGCGTGATGTTGGCGTGGAGAAACTGGAAGCCGATGAGGCGCCAGAACTCGATGCGGAGAAACCCGCGGCTGGTCGAAAAGTGCAGGAAGCTCTGCAGGAACGACATGCTCTGCATGCGCTGCTGGCCGACCTGGACGGGGCCGGCGTTGGTCGTGATGTATAGATTCCGCAGGCCGAGGACCGGGTTGCCATACCGGTCCTGCTGCACGATTTGGATCTGGTCGCCGCGGACCTGCGACCGATCGATGGCCACGGGCAGATCCGTGCGCCAGTATTCGGTCATCCCCACCCAGCGGTGGGGCAGGAACACATCGATGACAAAGACGGCCACGCAGATGACGATGATCCAGGTGTTCACCGACCACATGCGCATGGCGCGCAGGCCGCCGCCGCCGTAGGTGCCGGGCCGGGGAGGTTCTCGTCGGATGTAGTCGCGGTCGTAGATTCCCATGTGTACGCTTTATTCGGATCGACCGGGTCGTGTTCGCAAGAAAATCATCATCGGGTCCGCCTCAGGTCAGCCGCCTTCTCCGCCCTGCTGCTTGCGGTCCGTGACGCGTTTGAGCAGGCGTTTCTCTCGGCCGGTGAGGCCGTCCATGCCGTGTTCGGCGATCTTGGAAAGGATGCGGTCCACCTCGGCGGCTTCCTCGGCCTCGCCCTGCGCTTTGCGGGCGCGACGGCGCTCGGCCCGGCCGGGCTTGCGCGGCTTGCCGGCCTCCTTCTCATCATCGCCCCACAGGCTCGCGGCGTAGGTGTCGCTCTCCGTGCCCATGATGGACTCGGTCCACTGGAGCTGCTTGAGCGTCAGCCAGCAGGTGATGCCCCCGAAGGCGGCGATCGCCACCAGCATCCACTGCCGGAACACCGCGCCGAAGATGAACAGGCCGATCGCGCCGATGTAGCCGGCGTAGACGGCCAGGCGCATCGACTTCACGTACCCGAACCGCGGCCAGAGGGCGGCCTGGGCGATGCGACCGCCGTCCAGCGGGAAGATCGGCAGGAGGTTGAACAGCAGCAGGATCAGGTTGAGGTCGTGAATGAAGTAGATCGCCAGCAACCACAGGGGCTGCCGGCCGTCCGCCAGCTCCGGCAGATCCATCCGCAGCGGGCTGGGAATGGCCGCGGCCCAGCTCGCGCAGAGCAGCCCCAGGATCGGGGCGAGGATGAGAAAGATGATCACGTTCACGGCGGGCCCGCCGACGGCGGTGATGAGATGGGCCCGCCAGTCCTGCACCGGCCGGCAGAAGGCCAGCCCGCCCAGGGGCCACATGAGGATCTCCTCGGCCTCTCCGCCGGTCCATCGGCAGGCGAAGCAGTGGCCGAACTCGTGCAGCAGCACCATGCCGAACAGACATCCCAGCAGCAGCGCCGTCAGGCCGAAGGCCAGCGGCGCCACCTCCTCGGTGTGCGGGCTGGTCAGCGAGCGCGCCAGACGAATGACGATGTAGATGAGGAAGACGATGTGGACGCGCACGGCGATGCCGAAGATCCGCGCCAGGGGCACCGACCAGCTCATGGGATTGTCGAAGGTCGGCCGGACGCCCTGCCAGTCGCCGCCCGGCCGGCCCACCCGGTCGCGCGGGTCGTCAGCGTAATCGCGATCCTGCCAGCTCATCGAGCGTTTCCGGAGAAGTGGTGCCACATCAGGACGGCCGCGATCGTCTTCCCATCGCGGATGCGGCCGTCGGCAATCATGGCCAGGACCTCGCCGCGGGCAAGTTCGGCCACCTCGATCTCCTCGCCGGGCTCCAGATTCTGCCCCACGTGGGTCAGTTCCTCGGCGCAGAAGGCGTGGATGAGCTCGTCGGCGAAGCCGGGGGAGCTGAAGAAGGCCGTCAGAGGCCGGATGCGGGCCGCGCGATATCCCGTCTCCTCTTGCAGCTCGCGAGCCGCGGCCTGTGGCGGCTCCTCGCCTGCCTCCAGCTTCCCCGCCGGAAGCTCCCAGAGGCGGTCATCGACAGCGATGCGGTAGTTGCGGATCAGCACGAGCCGCCCGTCGTCCAGGACGGGGACAATCACGACGGCCCCGGGATGGCGGACGATCTCCCGCCGGACGGAGCGGCCGTGGGCGTCGGTGAAGCTGAGGACCTCCACGGAGAAGAGCCGCCCCCGATGGGTGGTTTCGGTTTCGATGCCTGCTCGCATGATGAGAATGATACCCCGCGCCGTGCTCCGGCGACCCGGGCTCAGATCGCAAGCCTCAAGCCCATCCGGCAACGGTGCCACCGAATCGGTGCCAGGTACCGAATCGGCGTCTTTCGGCTCTGAAGTCCCAACGAAGCAGGCTCGCCCGGAATCGGTGCCAGGTACCGATTGCGAAGGTCTTATCGGCTCGGCGCTGCCGAGGGGGTCTTTGCGCGGCGACCGGAGGGACGCAGCGTCGAGAGGAGCTTGAAACGGTCTGCTGTGCGTGTCACCCACCCGCCGCCGCCGAAAGGACAGCCGCGATTGGCCGAGCGGCGCAGCGCGGCCAGTTCCCCGTCGGTCTGCGGCTGGTTGACCAGCGCACACCAGTCCCGCGGTCGGCGGACCGGCCAGGCGGCGAGGAGCGACTTCGCCTTGGCATCGCCAAACCGGCGCCGCCAGAGGCTGCTCCATCGCCAGTCCTCGGCCCGCTGGACCAATCGGGCGCGCAGGGCGTTTCGCTCCACATAGCGGCAGACGGCGAGGAAGTGCTCATCCTCCTGCACCGGAAAGGACTTGAATCTCCCCTGGTAAAGATGACCGGAACCGAGCACGCCGCGATGTGCATGCCATCGCTTCGTGTGATTGAGTGTCAACCAGCCCGTGAATCTCGACAAATCGCCGTCATGATGCGGGCGCAGCACCAGATGCCAGTGGTTCGGCATGATGCAATAGGCGAGCACGCGCATCGGAACGTAATCGCACGCGTCCGCAAGCACCCGTTCAAAGGCCGCGTAATCCGCCGCGGAGTCGAAGATGCGCATCCGCGCGTTGGCACGGTTCAACACGTGATAAACGAATCCGCCGATGGCCAATCGCCCCGGTCTTCCCATGCCCAGAGTCTATATCGATTTAATCAGATCTGTCAAGGCCGCGGTGATACGGGTGGGGCGAAGAAAGGGCCGACGCGAGAGAAGGACGCAGGAAGCGGAGGAAACGGAGGAAACGGTGCCTGGCACCGTTTTCGTGGTACCGGGGAGGAAACGGTGGAAACGGTGCCTGGCACCGTTTTCCGTTTTCGATCGTTCTCGTGACCGGATTGCCGCGTAGCGTTCCTTTGCTGCACGCCCCCCCGGAGATCGCATCTCCAGGCCGGCCCCCTGCAGAGGGCGCTTCTCTTGCCCCATGGCGAGGCCAGCACACAGGAAACGGTGCCTGGCACCGTTTTCCTGGCACCGTTTTCCCGTTTTCGATTCTCCGGGCCGACGCCCTGCAAAGGGCGTTTCTCTTGCCCCGCGGCGAGGCCGGCGCAAGCCGCGCGGGCGGGCCGGAGGCTTCCGGGCTGGTCACACAGGAAACGGTGCCTGGCACCGTTTTCTAGCACCGCGTTCGGTACCTGGCACCGTTTTCGCGTTACGCCTTCGGTGCCTGGCACCGTTTTCCCGTTTTCGCATGCAAAGGGGGCTTCTCTTGCGCTGCCCCGAGACCGGCACACAGGCTGCGTGGGCGAGGAAACGGTGCCTGGCACCGTTTTCGATCTTGCGCTGCCCCGAGACCGGCGCAAGCCGCGCGGGCGGGCCGCAGGCTCCGCGGATGCGAGCATTGGACCGAATCGGTGATCGTCGCGATCATACTCGGCGGCCGATGATGCGAGATGCCTCCCAAGTCGATTTGGCGCCCGCGGCGGCGACCATGCCGCCCGAGCCGATCGTGCGTCTGGTGAACGTCACCAAGCGGTTCGGACGCCAGCAGGTGCTGACGAAGGTCAGCCTGGAGTTTGCCCGCGGCCGGACGACGGTGGTCCTGGGCCCCAGCGGCTGCGGCAAGAGCGTGATGCTCAAGCACATCATCGGCCTCATCAAGCCCAGCACCGGTGAGGTGTGGTACGAACAGACGCGCCTCGACGCGCTCGGCGAGGCCCGGCTCGGGCCGATCCGGCAGCAGTTCGGCGTGCTCTTCCAGCACGGGGCGCTCTTCGATTCGCTCTCCGTGGGGCAGAACGTCGCCTTCCCGCTCATCGAGCACACGCGGTTGCACCGCCCGCAGCGCGAGCGGCGAGTGAAAGACGTCCTCCGCCTCGTCGGCCTGAGCGACGCGGAGGAGAAGATGCCGGCCGAACTGTCCGGCGGGCAGCAGAAGCGCGTGGCCCTGGCCCGGGCGATCATCCTCCGGCCGAAGGTGATCCTCTATGATGAGCCGACCACCGGCCTCGATCCCATCCGCGCCGATGTGATCAACGAGCTGATCCTCAAGCTCCAGCGGGAGCTGCAGGTCACGAGCATCGTGGTCACCCACGACCTGACCAGCGCCTTCAAGGTCGCCGACGAGATGGTGATGCTTTACGATGGGAAGATCCTCCTGCAGGGACTGCCGGACACGTTCCGCGCCTCCGATGCGCCGCTGGTGCGGCGGTTCCTCGAGGGGGAGGCCACGCCGGAAGAGCTGGCGGAGATCCGCCCGCAACTCGGGCCGGCGAGGGAGGAAATGGCAGCCGAAGCCGGCGGGAGCCGACCGTGAGAGAGACGGTGAGAAACTTCCTCGTGGGGCTCACCAGCATCATCGCCCTGCTGGGCCTGGTGGCCCTGCTTCTGCTCTTCGGGGAGCTGGATCGGTTCGTCCACCCGCGCTACCTGCTGACGATCAACACCGACCATGCCGCGGGCCTGCGGCCGGGCAGCAGCGTCGAGCTCAACGGCGTGCCCATCGGCGTCGTCGATGCCATCCTCGTCCAGGAGCACGCCCGGTTCCCGGTGCGGGTGCGGGCCCTGATCGACCAGGACGTGAGCATCGCCACGACGGCCCTTCCTTACGCGGCCGCCTCCCTGCTCGGCGGGGCTTCGGTCCTGGAGATCGAGATGGGCACGATCGCCGAGGAGACCCGATTCCTGCCCCATGACGGGTCCGCCTCGATCAGCGCTCCCATTCGCTTCCAACTGATCGAGCAGATCAAGAGCGAGCTGGATATGCGCATGGCCCGCGTGGAAGAGGCCCTGGAGGAGTTCGCCAGGCTCAGCGCGACCTACAACGAAGTCGGCCAAAACCTCAACGAGCTGCTTCAGCCGCAGACTGTCGAGGCGCTGGCGGGCGGTGAAGAGCCGAACCTGCGAACCGCAGTGTCCAAGCTCTACGAGGTGCTCGACACCGCCGAGCAGGCCCTGGCCCTCGCCCGGGACTGGCTGGGCGATGAGCAGATGCGGGCCGATGCGAAGGCCGCGGTGGAGAAGGCCGGAACCCTCATCGACAAGGCATCCGACACCCTCGATCGCTTCACGCAACTGGCCGGGGCGCTGGAGGGCGACGCCGATCAGCTCGTCAAGCGGCTCCTGCCCGTGGCCGATGAGCTGGCCGTCACGCTGGAAGATGTGCGCCGGCTGACAAAGCTGGCCACGGAAGGCCAGGGCACCGCCGCCCTGCTCCTGAACAACCCCGACCTGTACAACTCGCTGGACGATGCGGCGATACGGCTGGAGGCGGCCCTGCGCGAGGTCCAGCTCTTCATTCAGAAGGTCCAGGCCGAGGGCCTGCCCATCAACTACTGACCATCGCCGCGCGGGGCCACCCTGGCCGCCCGCCGGCCGGCGCCTTTGCGCCTTTGCGCCCCTGCTCTCTCCGCTTCACGATTGGATCATGGGCGATAGACCCGGTGCGGAGCGTTCCCCCCTCCCTCTCAGGGAGGGGGCGAGGGGGTGGGTTGGATCTGCGAATCGCGTGGTCTGGACTCCTCCGCCTCACCCCCTCCCTCGCCCTCCCCCTCAAAGGGGGAGGGAGACGCGTGCCCGCGTTTCACAAGGGATGCGTCTTACATCTTGTCCTCGACGATCTTGAGAATCTGCTCCTCGCGCTCGATGGCCTGGCGCTGAATGTCCGCGCCACGCTTCATCACGTCATCGACGAACGCCTTGTCCTCCAGGCCACCGGTGTTGATCTTGACGTTGAGGAACGCGCCCATGACCGCGGTGCGGGCGCAGAGGGCGCCGACGCCGGCATCGGAGACGGAGGCGGGATTGCCGATCTCCGTCATCGCCTTCATCACCTCCATCGAGCCCAGCGCCTGCTCCATGACGCGGAAGGGAACGAGGATGGCGTGCTTGGTCGCCTCCTCGATGGCCTTGTTCTTCGCCGCCTTCTCTTCATCGCTGCCCGCGGGCAGTCCGAAGGCGCTCATGATCGCGTTGAAGGCGTTGGTGTCCTCATCGACGAGGCGCAGCAGCTCATCGTGATAGGCCTTGCCTTTCACGGCCCAGTCGGAGAACTCCTCCCAGCGGTCGTCCCAGCCGCGCTTGTGCGAGGAGAGGTTGGCGACCATCGTCCCCAGCGCCGCCCCCAGCGAACCGACGAGGGCGGAGATCGATCCCCCGCCCGGAGCCTTGGATTCGCTGGCCGTCTCCCACATGAAGTCCGCCACCGTCATGTCGATGAGCTGCCTAGTCTTCTGATCGGCGGCGATGGCGTACTCGATGATCTTCTCCTCCGGCTTGAACGGATAGAGATCATCCAGCCCCATCGACTTGACGGCGATCTTGATGAGCTCCCTGTCGGACACGCCCAGCGAGCGCTGCTGCCTGCGCAGGTAATGCCGGCCGGCATCGAGCATCGCCTTGAGCGGGATGAGCCCCACCAGCTCGGACCCGGTGACGCGCACGCCGCGGACCTGGGCGCGTTCGCAGACGGCGTCGAAAGCGACGTGCACGGGCGTGACGGTGATGTTGGTGAGGTTCATCGAGATCTGGGCCACGCCGTATTCCTCGATGAACCAGCCGATGCCCTTGACGCACTTGAGCATGCCGGGCTCCCAGACGGGATCACCGTTCTCATCGCGGACAACGGGGCCGGTCAGCCCGTCGCCGTCGCGCCTGGGGCGGCCCTTCTCGCGCACGTCGAAGGCGATGGCGTTGGCCCTGCGGGTGGAGGTGGTGTTGAGGTTGACGTTGTAGGCGACGAGGAAGTCGCGAGCCCCCACCGCCGTCACGCCGTATTTCGCATCGAACGTGCCCGGCCCGAAATCGGTCTTCCATTCCGGGTCCTTGAGCCGCTCGGCCAGGGCTTCGTACTCGCCGGCCCGGCAGATGGCGAGGTTGCGCCGCTTCTCTTCCTTCGCCGCGTACTCGTAGAAATAACCGGAGATCCCCGCCTCCTTCCCGAGGCGCTCGCCGAGCTTGTGCGCCCACTTGACCGTCTCGTCCATGTCGATGTTGGCCACGGGCACGAGCGGGCAGACGTCCATGGCCCCGAATCGCGGGTGCTCACCATGATGGCGGCTCATGTCGATCAGCTCCCTGGCCTTGCGCCCCGCAGCGACGGCCGCGTCGAGCACCGCTTCCGGGGGTCCGACGAACGTCACCACCGTGCGGTTCGTCGCCTTGCCCGGATCGACATCGAGCAGCTTCGCCCCCTCCACCGCCTCGATCTGATCCGTGATCTGCCTGATGATTGACATATCGTTCCCCTCGCTGAAGTTGGGAACGCATTCAATCAGTTGGTTTTCCATGTCTCTCGATCCTTTCGAGCACTGTCGGGAGAATGGCGATGAAGCCGATTCGTTGGAGAGCCTCCGGGGGCGGGCAGCGCCGCCCCGCCGGCGGCCCGCCGAATCATGCATCCTAGTCGGTCGAGCCCGACGCCGCGAGGGGCGGTGTATCCCCATCCCTCGAAACCGTTTAGGATCTTCCGCCCCGGCGGCCGCCGCCACCTGCCTTACCCGAGACGACCAATCAGGGGAACGTCAATGCCCAGGATGAAGACCGCTCCGACCGGCCCCGCCCGCTCGCGAAAACGCTCCATCACGCCCGATGATCTGACCCGCCTGCGGGTCCTCGGCTCCCCCCGCATCTCGCCCGACGGAAGGCGCATCCTCTTCACCAGCAAGCACGTCGGCGCAAAGAACAACTACATCTTCAACCTCTGGATGGTCGCCACCGACGGCCGGAGCGAGCCCGTCCAGTTCACCAGCGGCGAGAAGGACAGCAACGGCCGCTTCTCCCCCGATGGCAGCCGCATCGCCTTCATCAGTGGCCGCGACAAGCCCAGGCCGCAGATCTTCATCATCAGCGCTTCCGGCGGCGAGGCCACCGCCCTGACCGACTTCCCCGAAGGCTCGATCGGCGCCTTCAAGTGGTCGCCCGACGGGAAGACGATCGCCGTCAGCTTCCGCGAACAGGATCCGCAATGGACGGAGAAGGCAAAGAAGGAGCGCCAGGAGAAGAAGCTCTCCGACCCGCCTCGCGTCATCGATCACTGGTGGTATCGCCTCGACGGTGATGGGTTCTTCAACGCGCAGCGCCACCAGTTGTTCCTCGTCGATGCACAGACCGGCAAGCACCGCCGGGTCTACGCGAAGGACACGCTCGGCTTCTTCAGCTTCGACTTCTCGCCCGATTCGAAGAAGCTCATCATCGCCACGAACCGCGAGCGCCGCGCCGGTCTGAAGGCCTGGAACGACGATCTGATGATCCTCGACATCGCCTCGGGCAAGCTGAGGAAGATCCCCGACCTGCCGCGCGGACCGAAGGACAGCCCGGCCTGGTCGCCCGACGGCAGGCATATCGCCTACGCCGGCCGCATCGGGACCGATCCCACCTACAGCGTCGAGAATCTCGAGCTGTTCATCTGCGATCCCGTCCGCGGCAAAGCGCGCAGCCTGACCGCGAAGGAGGACTACTGCCTGCTGGCGATCTGCATCGGCGACACCGCCGACGTCAGCTTCGGACCCACCTTCCAGTGGAGCGGCGATTCCCGTCGCGTGTTCATGAAGCTCGGCCGGCACGGCGAATCGCACATCGCCTCCGTCGGCCTCGACGGCTCGCCCATCGTCTTCCATACCACCGGCGCCGCCGAATACGACATGGGCAATCTCTCCGATGACGGCAAGCGCATGGCGATGACGAAGGCGACGGCTCAGCGGCCCCCGGAGATACACCTCGGGCATGTCGCCGCCCGCTCGATGAAGATCGAGGCCCTCACCGATGTCAACGGCCCGCTGTTCCGGGGCCTGAAGCCGGCGAAGGTCGCCACGCGCTGGATCACCGCCGCCGACGGCACGAAGGTGCAGACCTGGATCATGATGCCGCCGGACTTCAAGGCCGGCAGCCGCAGGAAGTACCCGGCCGTGCTCGAGATCCACGGCGGGCCGCACGGGCAGTACGGCGTGGGCTACTTTCACGAGTTCCAGATCCTCGCCGCCAACGGCTACATCGTCTTCTATTCCAACCCACGCGGCAGCAAGGGGTACGGCCGCGATCACTGCGCGGCGATCAAGGGAAGCTGGGGCGGCGCCGACTGGGTCGATCTCCAGGCCGTCACCGACTTCATGAAGAGCCACCCGAATGTCAACGCCAAACGCATGGGCGTGATGGGCGGCTCCTACGGCGGGTACATGACCAACTGGATCATCGGCCACACGAACGATTTCGCCGGCGCCATCACCGATCGTTGCGTCTCGAACCTCGTCTCGATGGGCGGCACCAGCGACTTCATCGACCTGCCCGATGACTACTTCCCGGGCAACTTCTGGGATCGCCCCGAGGCGCGCCGCGACCAGAGCCCGATGAAATACATCGGCAACGCCACCACGCCCACCCTCATCATCCACAGCGAAGGCGATCTGCGCTGCAACATCGAGCAGGCCGAGCAGGTCTTCACCGCCCTCACGCTGCTGAAAGTGCCCACGCGATTCGTGCGCTACCCGCGTTCGACCTTCC
>Ga0272441_10006950_pt1 | contig 18649 bp, 15 predicted proteins | sample SSMProp6N_FD_193582 | JGI IMG/M metagenome (GOLD analysis project Ga0272441, IMG submission 193582) | Marine sediment archaeal communities from Little Sippewissett salt marsh, Falmouth, MA, United States - SSM-Prop-6N | ecosystem: Environmental > Aquatic > Marine > Wetlands > Sediment ... | reverse complement strand
TGGCCGCAGTTATACCCTAAGAAACGCCCTCGCCAATTCTGTCAATACCGTTACGGCCCAACTTATCGATGAGGTGGGTCCGAAGCCCGTGGTCTCCATCGTTAAGAACCTCGGACTGACGCGGGAAATTCCGGAGGTCCCCTCCATTGCGCTAGGAACACCAGATTTCAACGTATATGAAATGGTTGGGGCCTACGGGGCCTTTGCCAATCAGGGGGTTTATGTCAAACCCGTAATGGTCATGCGTATCGAGGACCGAAACGGGACAGTCATTTATGAGTATACTCCGGAGACCAAAGATGTTTTAAGCAAGGACGTAGCCTATGCCATGGTTGACCTGCTCAAAGGAGTTACAGAGGGAGGATCCGGTACACGCCTCCGGCATACGTCTGCTAAAAACAATGGCGTCTATAAGAAGATCATTACCGGGTATCCATACGAATTCACAAATCCCATTGCCGGTAAAACAGGGACTACCCAGAATCAGAGCGATGGGTGGTTCATCGGGATGGTGCCGAACCTGGTTACCGGGGTCTGGGTTGGGGGAGAAGACCGGTCAACACATTTTAAGAGCATACTATACGGACAGGGTGCCTCCATGGCGCTGCCGATCTGGGGGCTGTACATGAAGGAGAACTATGCGAATGAAGACCTGCATCTTTCCATGGAGGATTTTGAGGCTCCTGAAGAAATGACCATTCGTCTGGATTGCAGCAAACCCCTTGAAGAAGAGGAGGAAAGCCAGGAACTGGAGGATGATCTTGAAGATCTGGAGTTCTGACCTGAAGCGATTTCAATTCAATAACACAAAGGAATAACCGAAGTTCAAATGATTCTTAAAACGGTTTCGGATGCGCAGGCAGCTTTGGAGGGAGTCCAGGATGGCATGACCCTGATGTTGGGAGGATTCGGCCTTTGTGGGATTCCGGAAAATGCAATTTCAGAGCTGGTTCGGCGGGGAGTCAGTGGGCTCACCTGTATCAGCAATAACGCCGGAGTGGATGACTTCGGGCTCGGGTTGCTGCTTCAAAAACGTCAGATCGCAAAAATGGTTTCCTCTTATGTGGGGGAGAATGACGAGTTCGAAAGACAGATGCTCAGCGGAGAACTCGACGTGGAACTTACCCCTCAGGGTACCCTGGCAGAGAAATGCCGCGCGGCACAGGCAGGCATCCCTGCATTTTACACCCCTGCAGGATACGGGACAGAGATAGCGGAAGGCAAGGAAACCAGGGAGTATAATGGTAAGATGTATGTGCTGGAAGAGGCCTACCGGGCAGATTTTGCCTTTGTCAAGGCCTGGAAAGGTGATGAGGCCGGAAATTTGATTTTCAGGGGCACGGCCCGGAACTTCAACCCCTGCATGTGCGGGGCTGCCGGGATCACCGTTGCAGAAGTGGAAGAACTCCTGCCTGCAGGGGCCTTGGACCCCAATCAGATCCATATTCCCGGAATATTCGTCAATCGGATTTTCCAGGGCAGGCAATACGAAAAGCGAATCGAACAACGAACTGTACGTAAGAAGTAAAGTATGTTGGATAAGAACGGCATTGCCAGAAGAATTGCAAGGGAAGTCAAGGACGGGTATTACGTCAATCTTGGCATTGGGATCCCTACCCTGGTGGCCAATTTTGTGCGAGACGACATACAGGTGGAATTCCAGAGTGAGAATGGAGTGCTTGGGATGGGGCCTTTCCCCTATGAGGGAGAGGAAGATCCGGACATCATCAATGCGGGGAAACAGACGATTACCACACTTTCCGGGGCCTCCTTTTTCGATTCAGCCACGAGCTTTGCCATGATAAGGGGCCAACATGTGGACCTTACCATCCTGGGAGCGATGGAGGTAGCCGAGAATGGGGATATCGCCAATTGGAAAATCCCCGGCAAAATGGTGAAGGGGATGGGCGGAGCCATGGACCTGGTAGCTTCCGCCGACAATATCATTGTGGCCATGATGCATACCAACAAGGCCGGAAAATCCAAACTGCTCAAGCGGTGTACCCTGCCGCTTACCGGAGTGAATTGCGTCAAAAAGATCGTAACCAATCTGGCGGTACTGGAGGTGACCCCCGATGGATTCCTATTGCTGGAAAGGGCCCCCGGAGTTTCTGTTGAGGCGATTCAGGAGGCCACCGAAGGACGGCTTTCCGTTCCGGCTGAGGTTCCTGAAATGGAATTCTGATTCCGTCTCAAAGTTCCTTCTTTCAAATATTTTAGGATTCACTGCACTTTATCGAATTTTTACAACATTTCCTGGGGGAATTCGTTCTTAGGGCATAGATTTCAATCATTCATTTGAACGAAACCTATCAAACCCAGGAGCTATGGAATCCCACATCAATGTTGCAGAAAAAGAAGAAATACAGGTGTACCACAATGACTATATCAGCGGTATGTTGCGGCTGGTAAAGAAGTTGTTCACCCTCTAAGAACCCTGCATTTGACCATTACTCCTTGCATGGCAAGGACCTTACCTGTTTAAATCTTTAGGCGTATTCCGTACCTTGGGTCCATGGAATCGCCCATTCTTGCTCCATGTTCTCTTGCGGACCTCGAAACCCTGCAGCAGCTTTCCAGGCAAACGTTTTCGGATTCTTTTGAGGCACAGAACGACCCTGAGGACTTCAGAAAGTACCTTCAGGAAGCCTTCAATCCGGACAGACTTCGAGCTGAGCTGGAAAACCCCAATAGTCGTTTCTTCTTTCTTCGGGTAGCTGACCAGATCGCCGGATACACGAAAATCAATACAGCAGGTGCTCAAACCGAGCTACAGGATCCTCACGGAATGGAGATCGAGCGGATCTACGTCCTGAAATCCTTTCAGGGAAGGGGGCTTGGCAGCTGGATGCTCAGGGCACTTCAGGTCCTGGCTGTTCAAGAGGGCATGGAGTATCTGTGGCTGGGCGTTTGGGAAGAAAACCCGGACGCCATCCGGTTCTATTTACGGCATGGATTTGTTACATTTGGAAAACACCCATACTATATAGGCTCCGACCGACAGATGGACTGGATGATGCGTTTTCAGCTGCCACCCCGGGACCCCTAACATTATTTGTAAAACTATGTCACGAAATCTTATTGCATGTTTATTCTTCCTGCTCCTATCCCTAACGGCCATGGGACAGGGAAATTACTATTATCCGCCTATGGGGGCAACCTGGGAGTCCCGGAGTCCGGCAGATTTCAAGCTGGATGCCAACGCACTTCAGGAGGCGGTCAACTATGCGAAAACCCATGAATATTCAGGGGCAAAGGACCTCAGGCAAGCTATTTTAAAAGGATTTGAACGGGAACCCTATCACGAGATCCTCGGTCCGGTCAAGAAACGGGGAGGTCCCGCGGGGATGATCCTCAAAAACGGTTATGTGGTCGCTTCCTGGGGGGAGACCCGCCGGGTGGATATGACCTTCAGCGTGACCAAAAGCTTCCTTTCCACGGTGGCAGGCCTTGCCAGCGACCGTGGTATGCTGAGGGCCACGGATGACCTTGTGGGCGACTATGTCTGGGACGGAACCTTTGAGGGCGCACACAATTCCAAAGTAAAATGGTCTCATTTGCTTCAGCAGAATTCTGACTGGTCGGGAAGCCTGTGGGGTATAAAGGATTGGGCTGACCGCCCACCCAGGGAAGGCGGTGTAGATGACTGGAGGTACAGGGCTTTGAGGGAGCCGGGAACCGTTATGGAGTATAATGATGTCCGGGTAAATGTGTTGGCATACAGTCTGACACACCTCTGGCGGGAACCCCTGCCTGCGGTTTTGAAACGGGAACTCATGGACCCCATTGGAGCATCCACCACCTGGAGGTGGTTCGGGTATGATCATGCCTGGACGGTCATAGATGGTTATCGAATGAAATCGGTGACCGGTGGCGGGCACTCTGGTGGCGGGATCTTTATTTCTGCTGAGGATATGGCACGCTTCGGACTTTTATTTCTCTCCGAGGGCACCTGGGACGGAAAGCGGATACTGTCTGAGGGATGGATTCAGGAAGCCACTACCCCGTCCAAGCCCAATCCCAACTATGGGTATATGTGGTGGTTGAATCAACCCGGGGACCGGAATTGGGAAGGGGTGCCGGAGTCCGTTTACTATGCAGCCGGATTTGGCGGAAATTTTATCGTTGTGGCCCCTGAACAGGATTTGGTCATGGTCCTGCGATGGCTGGAACCCTCCGAAATAGGAGAATTTGTACGAAGGGTCTTTGCCTCCCTCCCTTAAAGCCGGCAGAGGATTTCGGATGCGCGCAACAGGGTGTCATCCGTTTTTGCAAAACAAAAGCGAAGCTGCTTAAAATCCCTTTGGCCCAGGTTGAATACGGACGTGGGGATACTGGCTACTCCATAATCCCGTGTTAGCGCCTCTGCGAAGCGCACATCGTTCTCCTGGCTGATGCCGGAGTAATCCAGAAGTTGAAAATACGTACCCTCCGAAGGGGTGAATTCAAAGCGGGAACCTCCAAGGGCCTGCAGGAAAAGGTCCCTTTTCCTTTGAAAGAACGGCCCCAGGCCTTCATACCTGGAGGGGTCCTCCAGATAGTCTTTCAGTGCCCGTTGAGCGGGATGATTCACAGAAAAAACAACAAACTCATGGATCTTTCTGAATTCCTTCATCAAATGATCCGGAGCAAGGCAATAGCCCATTTTCCATCCGGTAATATGGAAAGTCTTCCCAAAGGAAGCACATATAAAGGAACGCTCCTTTAACCCGGGGAACTTACAAATGCTTTCATGCGTCCGGCCATCAAAGACGAGGTGTTCATAGACCTCGTCACTCAGCACCAGGGTGTTGGTGTCTTGCAGGAGTTTCTCCAGGGAATTCAGGTCGGCCTTGCTGAGGATCGTCCCACTCGGATTGTGGGGCGTATTGATGATGACCATACGGGTCTTTGAGTTCAGCGCATCCCGGAAAGCCCCCCAGTCAATGCGATATTCAGGGGCTTCCAGCTGCAATAAAACAGGGATGCCACCTGCAGCCTTTACAGTGGGTTCGTAGCAGTCATAGGCCGGCTTGAAAATAATCACTTCATCCCCTGGGAACACCGTGCTGCTTATGGCCGTATAGATGGCCTGGGTGGCCCCTGCCGTAAGGGTGACCTCCTTTTCAGGATGATATTCCGCATCGTAAAGCAGGGCCGTTTTTTGGGCAATCGCCTCCCGAAGGGGATAAATGCCACCCATGGGGGCGTATTGGTTGTAAGGCCCCTGAAGCGCCTTCTGCATCAACCGGATAAGCTCGGGGTCCACGTCGAAATCCGGGAAACCCTGAGAAAGGTTTATCGCCTGATGGGCCAAGGCCATCTGGCTCATTTTTGTAAAAATGGACGTTTCCAGGTCGGGTAATTTGGAGGGGAGCTTAGGGATCACAAAAGAGATTTTACCTAAAAATAAAAAATCCCGGTCGCCTGAGCGCCGGGATTCCCATTATTCTTCAGGGGGTTATCCTTTTGTTGCGGCCATCAGGTATTCCCTGTTCATCCGCGCGATGTTTTCCAGGGAAATTCCTTTTGGGCATTCCACTTCACAGGCCCCTGTATTCGTGCAGTTCCCAAATCCTTCCAGGTCCATCTGGCGCACCATGCTCAGAACCCTTTCGGTGGCTTCCACCCGTCCTTGTGGCAGGAGCGCAAATTGGGAGACCTTGGCAGAGGTAAATAACATGGCACTTGCATTTTTGCATGCGGCAACGCAGGCCCCACATCCGATGCATGTTGCTGCAGCAAATGAATCCTCTGCTTTGTCCTTTTCAATGGGGATCGCATTGGCATCCACCGTATGTCCTGAAGTATTTACTGAAATATATCCTCCGGCCTGCTGGATCCTGTCGAAGGCCGTACGGTCTACCATAAGGTCCTTGATCACGGGGAAGGCCGTTGCCCTGAACGGCTCGATTACGATGGTGTCCCCGTCGTTGAATCTTCGCATATGGAGTTGGCAGGTAGTGATCAGACGATCCGGACCATGTGGTTCTCCATTGATCATAAGGGAACAACTCCCGCAGATACCTTCCCGGCAGTCGTGGTCAAATACCACAGGTTCTTCTCCTTTTTGGATAAGCTGCTGATTCAGCACATCCAACATTTCCAGAAAAGACATGTCTCCCTCGATGCCATCGATAGGATATTCCATAAGTTTTCCCTTGGAATTGGCGTCTTTCTGTCTCCAGATTTTTAAGAGTAGTTTCATAGCTTTTTTCTTATGGCTGCCCTGCTGAAATCCCAGGCAATGCCGTGGTATTATTTATAGCTTCTGGTTTTCAGTTCAACATTTTCGAATTCCAGCTCTTCCTTGTGGAGTACCGCATCCTTAGGCGCCCCTTTATATTCCCAGGCGGAGACGAAACGGAAGTTCTTATCATCCCGAAGGGCTTCCCCTTCCTTTGTCTGATATTCCTCCCGGAAATGGCCTCCACAGGATTCATTCCGCACCAGGGCATCCTTGGCAAAAAGTTCCCCAAGCTCCAGGAAATCGGCAACCCTGAAAGCCTTTTCCAGTTCGGGATTCACATCATCCATGCTGCCTGGAATCCGGACATTTTCATAGAAATCCCTTCGGAGTTCGGAGATTTCTTCAATCGCCTCTTTAAGCCCCTGCTCATTTCGGGACATCCCGCATTTGTTCCACATGATCTTGCCGAGTTTCTTGTGGTAGTAATCCACCGGGTTCTCCCCTTTGGCATCCAGCAGGCGCTGCAGACGTTCCCGCACGTCAGCTTCCGTCTTTTCAAAGGCCTCACTCTCAGTAGAAATAGGCCCGGTGCGAATATCATCGGAAAGGTAATCCCCGATGGTGTATGGCAGAACAAAATAACCATCCGCCAGCCCCTGCATCAGGGCAGAAGCCCCAAGGCGGTTGGCCCCGTGGTCGCTGAAGTTCGCCTCCCCGGCACAATAGCACCCAGGGATGGTGGTTTGCAGGTTGTAATCGACCCATAACCCTCCCATGGTATAATGGACGGCAGGATAGATCATCATAGGTGTCCTGTAAGGGTTCTCGTCCACAATTTTTTCATACATCTGAAACAGGTTGCCGTATTTCGCCGCGATCACTTCTTCTCCCAATCGGGTTATGGTCGCCTGGTCCGGTTCCTTCATTCCGGAAGTGAGCGCCTTTTCTTCACCATAGCGCTGAATGGCAGCGGCAAAATCCAGGTAAACGGCTTCTCCCGTCTTGTTCACCCCAAAGCCGGCATCACAACGTTCTTTGGCAGCCCTGGAGGCTACATCACGAGGGACCAGGTTCCCGAACGCCGGATAACGGCGCTCCAGATAGTAATCCCGATCCTCCTCGGGGATCTGGGTAGGTTTCAATTTCCCGTCCCGTATGGCTTTGGCATCTTCCAGCTTCGCAGGCACCCAAATCCGACCGTCATTCCTCAGGGATTCAGACATCAAGGTAAGCTTGGACTGATGGTCACCGGAAACCGGGATACAGGTTGGGTGTATCTGCGTGAAACAAGGATTGGCAAAAAAGGCACCTCTGCGGTGTGCGCGCCAGGCAGCCGTAACATTGCTGCCCATGGCATTGGTAGACAGGTAAAATACGTTCCCGTAACCCCCGGTAGCCAGTACGACGGCATGGGCGGCATGCCGTTCGATTTCACCGGTTACCATATCACGTGCAATGATCCCCCGGGCCTTGCCATCCACCAAAACCACATCCAGCATTTCATGCCGGGTATAGGATTTTATTTTCCCGCGGTTGATTTGACGGTTCATGGCGGCATAGGCCCCTAGCAGGAGTTGCTGGCCTGTCTGACCTTTGGCGTAGAAGGTTCTCGAAACCAGGACCCCGCCAAACGAACGGTTGTCCAGTAGCCCTCCGTATTCACGGGCAAAAGGCACGCCCTGGGCCACACATTGATCGATGATGTTTACGGATTCTTCCGCAAGTCGGTAAACATTAGCCTCCCGGGAGCGGTAATCCCCTCCCTTGATCGTGTCGTAAAACAGGCGGTATGGGCTGTCCCCATCCCCCTGGTAATTCTTGGCCGCGTTGATCCCTCCCTGTGCGGCGATACTGTGCGCCCTTCTGGGAGAATCCTGATAGCAAAAGGTCTTTACATTGTAACCCAGTTCAGCCATCGTGGCAGCAGCGGAGGCGCCAGCCAGCCCGGTTCCCACAATGATCACATCTATATTGCGCTTATTGGCTGGATTTACCAGGTTGATTTCGTTCTTATGCTTGGTCCATTTTTCAGCCAGGGGGCCGGAAGGGACTTTAGAATCGAGAATTCCCATAATTAATGCGTTAAGGGGTTTAGGTGGTGGTACAGGGCAATGAATATGAACAACAAGGGGACCACTATGGAATACAACCGCGTGAAATTCCTGATGGCAGGAGAGTATTTGTTATTGAGTCCCATCGTCTGGAAAGAGGATGAAAATCCATGCCAGAGGTGAAGGGACAGCAGTACAAAGGAGACCACATATATCACTGTTCTCCACATCGGCATAAATTTCTCCACGGTCTCTGCGTAGTACCTTGTAGGATCTTCAGGATTGGCTGCCACGAATTTGTAATTGATTTCATGGATCCAGAAATCATAAAAGTGCAGCCCCAAAAATGCAAGGACCACCAGACCCGTCAGGATCATATTCCGCGAAACCCACGGTGCGTTGGCACTCCCTTTGAATTTAGCGTACTTGACAGTTCGGGCGTTGCGATTTTGAATTTCCAGGACAATTCCCATGACGAAATGAACCACAACCCCGGCGATCAAGATAGGCTGCAGAATGAACTGCACCAGGGGGTTGTATCCCATAAAGTGCGACCATGTATTGAAAATGTCAGGACTGAGGACCGAGCTCAGGTTGATGGTTACATGCAGTAACAGGAACAGAACCAAAAAGATGCCCGAGAGGGCCATAACGACTTTCCTGGCGATGGAAGTTTTAGCGAGTCCGCTCATAAATAGTTGGTTTTACAGCGATCACAAAAATACTTCACAGGCCGGTATATCCCAAACTTTACCCGGCATTCTGCAGGGATTTATACCCGATTTAACCACAGGCAGATCAACAGGGGTCAGTCCTTCAATTCATCCCCCTGCATATTGGAGAGCTGTATGACAAGAGCCCGGGTCGATAGCCTTACTTCCAAAAGGCTCAAAACAAGCGAAACGATCAGGGACAACAGGCTGGTCCCAAAGAACAGATTCGCCCAAAAAGACCATTGAAGGTAGATCAGCAACATGCTGGCAGCGCTGAGCAGAAAGCTCACAATTGCGAAGGCCTGCATATATTTGATGATCTCCAGTCTTCGCTGCAGTTGCTGCACCTGTTTGCCCAGAATAGTGGAGGCCCTCTGTTGGTATTCCTTGTACAGCTGACGGATCAGGGCGGCAATGGCCAGATACCGCGCGTTATAGGCCAGCATGCTGAGCGAAATGGCAGGGAAGAGCAGGGCCGGGATGCTGAGGCTGAGTTCCATAGACCGATTTTAGTTTTGGGAAGTGCTTAATGCATCCAGGAGTTATTTGATCTCAAAGCTCTTCTTTACTGTGGCTTTTCCTTGTTCCAGAACCACCTCATAGGAGCCTTTCGGGAGGTAGGTCTTCCCATTTGAGGCTTCCGTGAGCGGGGTTTTGTATTGCGAGAGATACGCCTTCTTGCCGGATTTGGAGAAGGCCACATCATAGGAAATGACATTAAAACCGGGATCAGCGGAAACTTCGGTTTCACTTAGGACAATCCCATCCAGGGTTTGTATGGTGGCCCGGGTTGATCCTCCATTACGGCTGTAAAACCCAATATCCAGTCCCGGGGTATTTGGAGTCCCCCACACCGAATAGGAATTGCCCCAGCGTGAAGAATGCCGGATGTCCGAAAGTTCAAAAGCGACCAGGGGGGTATTGAGCGCCTCCCGATGCATTTCCTGCAGGGGTGCTATGTCTGCCTTGTAGATACTCCTTCCATGTGTGCCGACCAACAGGTGCCTGGCTTCGGGTTGGATCACCAGATCGTGTACGGCCACATGCGGCATCCCGTTTTGCATCAATTGCCAGCTTTCTCCCCGGTTCAGGGATACGTACAAACCGTTATCGGTTCCCACAAAAAGGAGATCCTCATTTACGGGATCTTCCAAAATCACATTCACAGGGGAAGCCGGAATACCCTCCGAAATATCCGTCCAGGTTTCCCCCTGGTTGTCGCTCATGTAGACATAGGCCTTGAAATCGTCCCATCGATATCCGTTCAGGGCTGCGAAGACTCTGGTTTCCGAATGATTGGAGGCGGCTACCCGACTCACCCACAGGTCGGCGGGAAAACCATCAGAAATCCGCTTCCATGAACCTCCTGCATCCTTGCTGACCTGTACCAGGCCGTCATCACTCCCTGTATAGAGAAGGCCAAAGCGGGAAGGGGATTCCGAAATCGTCGTGAGCGTCCCATAGGCTACATTTCCTTTTTTACCCCCTTTGGTAAGGTCCCCTGAAATTGCCGTCCAGTCTGTGCCCTGATTCATGGAGCGATGCAGCTTGTTGCTTCCGAGATATATGATGTCCTGGTTGTGGGGGGACAACAGGATCGGGGTTTGCCAGTTGAAGCGGTACGGGTTTTCTCCCAGGGAGTGCTTGGGTTGAATATAGGTGCGCTCGCCGGAGGACAGGTCCAGGCGAAAGTAATTCCCGAACTGGAAGCCCGTGTATACGATATCCGGGTTCCTGGAATCGACCTGAACCTGCATGCCATCCCCTCCGAGAATGGCCTCCCAGGGGTACTGGCCGGTTGAATGCCACCTCACGGATTCAGAGGCATTGTGGGGTCCTTTCCAAACCCCGTTGTCCTGAAGCCCTCCATAGACATGATAAGGTTCCTGATGGTCCACATTGATGGCATAGAACTGTCCAACAGAAGGGCTGTTGTTCTTAATCCATTGCGCCCCGAAATCATAGGAGATGTTCAGGCCTCCGTCATTACCGTTGACCAGGTGTCCCTTAATGGCAGGGTCTACCCATAGGGCATGGTGGTCTGAGTGTACATTGTCCCCGTTGATCGAAACAAAGGTTTTGCCTCCGTCGTCCGACCGGAGAATAGGGACCCCGGAAATGTAGATTTGCTCCTGATCATAAGGAGCTACCTGGATCTGCCCGAAATAATACCCATAACTGTAGTAAAGGTCCTCTAAGAAGCCGTCATGGGTCTTTACCCAGCTGTCCCCACCATCATTGCTTCGATAAACTTCTGCCCCAATTACCGGTGTATCAAAAAGCAGGGCGTTTGCATCTTCCAGGTAAGCCGTCAGGTCTGCGGGTTCTATGGACCCGCTACGCACCAGCTGTTTTACATTGTCCGCTCTGTATTTCTCCTGAAACCCATTGGTTTTCAGGAACTCGTCAAGCCTATTGTCATCCAGGGCCAGGAATTGTTTGGCGGACATTTTTCTGAAATCCTCTTTGGTCAATTTGTCCGAATCAGCCTCATCAACTTCTTCAGGTCGCCGATTCTGATTGTCCAGTATGGCATAGACCGTATTGGAATCAAAAACAGCAAGGCCGATGCGTCCAACGCCTTCTCCTGTGGGAAATCCGGATCCCGGTTTTGAGAGCAACTGCCAGGTAGCTCCTCCATCCGTGCTCTTATAGATACCCGAACCAGGCCCGTTTCCTGTAAAATTCCAGGCCTTTCGGTCCCGCTCCCAGGCGGCAGCAAACAGAACCTCCGGATTGTCCGGGGCTGCCATTAGTTCGATAAAGCCCGTGCCTTCATTCACATAAAGGGTTTGTTGCCATGTTATGCCCCCGTCCAGGGACCTGTAGATACCGCGCTCGGAATTGGGTGAATAAAGATGGCCCATGACCGCAACAGTGATTACCTCGGGCTTGTTCGGATGAATAGCGATCCGACCAATGTGATGTGAGTCCGGGAGACCGGCAAAGGTCCAGGTTTTCCCTTTGTCTGTGGATTTGAACATGCCTATTCCGGCATAGGAAGACCTGGAGGAATTGTTTTCCCCAGTTCCGGCATATATGGTTCCACTGGGCCAGTGGACCGCAATGTCACCAAGATTTTGGGTAGGGGTATCGTCCATTACCGGGCTGAAAGTGGTCCCGTTATTATCGGTATACCATAGCCCGCCGGAGGCATAGGCTACAAAGAATTCCGTCGGGTTTTCGGGATTCACATCCAAATCGACGACCCGTCCACTCATGATGGTGGGGCCGATGTTTTCCAACCGAATGTTTTTTACAAGAGAGGAGGCCTTCATCTGCTCCTGCTCCTGGAGGGCTTTCAGGACCTCTGAGGCCTGTGTTGACTGGGTTTGTGCGGTAAGGGTGGAAATACTAAGCAATAAAACAATGAATAGGATTCTCATGGGGTCAGCAATATTTAGATTCGCAAAAGTCGGGTCAATTCCTCTCATAAAGCCCAGGGCGGAGGAATTTTTGGGTAATTTAGGAAGGATTAACCAACAATACCAACAAATATGGAAGACTACTTGCCTTTGATCATCCATCTGATCTCCGGAGCCCTTGGAGGCAACCTGGCCGGGAGGCTTATCCCGAATTATTCGATGGGAGTGGCGGGCAATTCCGTAGCCGGCGTCCTTGGTGGTGGTATCGGAGGTTGGATCCTGGGCATGCTCGGGCTTGAGAGCCCAGATTCCGGACTTGACCTGTTTGCAGTGTTGGGTCATATAGTGGGAGGCGCTCTGGGAGGAGGCCTTATCATGGTAGTCCTTGGGACCCTCAAAAAGGCGTTCGTCAAGTAAATGCTGCGATCCCGTTCAAATGATCCGGGGGATTGGAATGTTCTTTTATCTTCCCTGTTGGAATACTACCTTTGAAGAAAGTCCGCTCCATGAAATACGACCCTATAGATTCCAGCCTGTTCGTGCGAAACCGCAAAAAATTCGCCTCACAAATGAAGCCAAAGAGCCTGGCGGTCTTTAACTCGAATGATATTTATCCCGTGAGTGCAGACAGCACCATGCCTTTCCAACAGCACAGGGATATCTTCTACCTCTCGGGAGTGGATCAGGAAGAAAGCATCCTGGTGATTTTCCCGGACAGCATGGATCCGAAACACCGGGAGGTGTTGTTTTTAAGGGAGACCAATGACCATATTGCAGTTTGGGAAGGAGAAAAACTGAACAAGAAACAGGCCCTTGCAGTCTCTGGGATTGAGACGGTATACTGGTTGAAGGATTTCGACAAGGTTTTTTTCGACCTGATGACCGAGGCAGAGACGATCTATTTCAACACCAATGAACACTACAGGCAGGCCGTGGAGACCGAAACAAGGGAAATGCGCTTTATCCGGTCCTGCAAGGAAAAATACCCGGCGCACCAGGCAGCAAAAAGCAACCCCATCCTGCAGCGGATCCGTGGGGTGAAAGAGCCTGAGGAACTGGAACTGATGCGTACAGCCTGCGGGATTACCGAAAAAGGTTTCAGGCGCGTGCTGGATTTTGTCCGGCCAGGGGTATGGGAGTATGAAATTGAGGCTGAATTCCTGCATGAATTTATTCGGAACCGATCCAGAGGATTTGCCTACACCCCGATTATCGCCTCCGGCAATAATGCGAATGTCCTGCACTACATTGAGAACAACCAGCAATGCAAGGAGGGAGATATGATCCTTCTGGATGTAGGAGCGGAATACGCCAATTACTCCAGTGACATGACGCGTACCATTCCGGTCAGTGGGCGTTTCACAAAAAGGCAGCGGGAAGTCTACGACGCTGTTTTACGCGTAAAGCAGGAAGCAACAAATATGCTGGTGCCCGGCACGATCTGGGCAGCGTATCACAAGGAAGTGGGTAAAATCATGACGTCAGAACTGATGGGTCTGGGTTTGCTGGATTTGGCGGATGTTCAGGCAGAAGACCCGAAGTGGCCCGCCTATAAGAAATATTTTATGCACGGTACCAGTCACCATATTGGGCTGGATACCCACGACTACGGTGAACTCAAGACCCCCATGAAACCAAATATGGTTTTCACTGTTGAACCGGGCATCTATATTCCGGGAGAAGGATTGGGCATTCGGCTGGAGGATGACGTGGTTATCCAGGATACTGGAGCGCCCGTTAACCTGATGGCCAACATTCCCATAGAAGGGGATGAGATTGAATCCCTGATGAATGGTTGATTAGGGATAGTTGACCCTGGATAGCAGCGGTTGGATGTGGAATGAACATATGGGAATCCTGCTTTTGAATTCTGCCAACGGATCCTGTTAACTGAAAAAGAAAGCCCGGCACGTGCCGGGCTTTCTTTTTCTCTTATAGCCTTTAGAATTACTCTTCAACAAAAAGGTAGTTCAGGTTGAGCTCATTAAATGCCTTGTTAAAGGCAGTGATTTCTTCGTCAACCATTTTATCAAAGGCATTGAGCTGCGTGTTGATTTGAGCGCTAAGTTCATTTTTCACGGCGATGTCCTGGGCGGTGGGCGGAAAGTCGTCCAGGCTGACAAGACTGTTCAGATGTGCCAGTTTGTTGGTCAGCTTGATGGGGAAATTAAGCGGATCCTGATTGCTTCGGTTCTGAGTCTGATACAGGGATTTTTCGATCTCTCCGAAACCTTCCTTCATTTTTTCAGCCCGCTCCACCAATTCCTTTGTAGCCTCGTTTCCTTTATATTGTTTAGTAAAAGCATCCAACTGATCATTCACCTTTCGGATCTTTTTGATCGACTGGTGCGCACGGTCCACCGTGGTATTGACATCCGTGATGAAATCATACTGAGCCTTCATATCGGCCACGGAGACTTCAGCCCTTGGATCCGGCAGGATGTTAAAGGTCTGGCTTTGATTTTCTCCTCCGGCATTGAGGTGGACCTTATAGGACCCGGGGACAGCTTTAGCGCCACTCAGGTTAGCCCACCAGAGGATCATGCCTTTCAAGCGCTCGGCACCCTTACCGCGGGTATCCCAGACATGGGTATTCCCTCCCTTTGTAACCGTCAGCTTTTTGTCATTTTCCTCGGCAAAGGTGCTGAAATTTGCCAGGGTATCCCCGGCCATGGTGGTATAGGTGAGGGAGACGCTGTCTTTCTCCGCAAAATCCTTAAGGTAAAAATGCGTCACTACTCCGTTCGGGTGGTTTTGGCCGGCGGTCTTTGAGGGGCTGCGGGAGGTCCCTCCCTTGGTGCGGTAGGAATCCTTGGGCTTGAAAAGCAGGGTTGCGGAGTCCTGATCTGAAGATTCAAGCTGGTGCAGTACGGTTAAGTCATCGAGGATCCAGAGGCTCCGACCCTGAGTAGCCACGATAAGGTTGTCATCCTTCAGCGCCAGGTCCGTGATCGGAACGATGGGCAGATTCATCTGGAAAGGCTTCCAGGAGGCTCCATCATTAAAGGAAATATACATACCCGTTTCCGTCCCGGCATAAAGAAGTCCCTTGCGTTTGGGATCTTCCCTTACCACACGGGTAAAGTGTTCGGCATCGATCCCGTTGGTAATCTCCGTCCACGTCTTTCCATAATCTGTGGTTTTGTACAGGTACGGTTTGAAGTCGCCCAGCTTATACCGGGTCGCTGCTACATAGCAGGTGCCTTCATCGAAAGCTGAAGGCTCCACGCTATTGATCATACTCCATTCAGGCATGATGGATGGGGTAACATTTTCCCAGTTCTGACCGCCATCCCGGGTCAGGTGGATCAGGCCGTCATCAGAGCCCACCCACATCAGGCCTTCCTGCATAGGGCTTTCATTTGCCGCGAAGATGGTGCAGTAGTACTCTACCCCGGTATTGTCCTGGGTAATCGGACCCCCGCTGGATACCAGTTTATCGGGATCATTTCGGGTTAGATCCGGGCTCAGCAACTCCCAGCTCTGCCCTTCATTGGTGCTGACATGTACATGGTTTGAAAAGGTATACAGTTTCTTTGGATCATGACGGCTGAAGATGATCGGGAAGTTCCACTGGAAGCGATATTTCATCCCCTCTGCGCCATATCCCATCGGATTATCAGGCCACACATTAATCGCCCGGACGGTACCGGCATCGTGGTTTACCCGGGTAAGGAAGCCCCCATAGCTGCCGCCATATACAATATCATTATTTTCAGGATCCACGGCTATATGGGCGCTTTCCCCTCCAGCGGTAGGCTCCCAGTCGTCCTCTCCAATTTCCCTTCCGTCCGACCGGTGCCGGATGCGAATCGTGGAATTGTCCTGCTGAGCGGCATAAATACGATATGGAAACGCATTATCGGTGGTAACCCTGTAGAACTGGGCCGTAGGCTGGTTGTAGTAGGTACTCCAGGTGGTCCCACCATCATAGGAAACCTGAGCTCCTCCGTCATCTCCGATGATCATTCGATTCGGGTCCTCGGGAGAGATCCAAAGGTCGTGGTGGTCACCATGGGGGGCGTTAAAGGTATTGAAGGTTTTGCCCCCGTCTGTGGATTTGTGGTAGCGCACATTGAGGACATAGACCACGTTCTCATCATGCGTGTCGGCATAAACGCGGGTATAGTACCAGGCTCGTTGCCTAAGTTTTCGTTCGCTGTTGACCTGTGCCCAGGTTTTCCCCCCATCCTCTGAACGGTAAAGGCCACCTTTGTCTTTGTGTTCAACAATAGCCCAAACGCGCTGGGAGTTTACAGGAGAAACGGCAACTCCCATGATGCCAAGGGTCCCTGTCGGGAATCCCTTGTGACTGGAGATCTCCGTCCAGGTTTCCCCACTGTCCGTGGACTTCCAAAGTGCAGACCCTTCGCCACCACTGCTAAGACTGTAGGGCGTGCGTTGAACACGCCAGGTGCTGGCGTACAGAATACGGGGGTTGGTCGGGTCCAGGGTAAGATCCACGGCCCCGGCCTGATCGTTCACGTAATGTATTTTGCGCCAGGACTTCCCGCCATCCGTGCTTTTGTATATTCCGCGCTCCTCTGTAGGCTTATAGATATTGCCGAGGACTGCGGCATAGACGATATCCGGATTGTCCGGATGTATCCTGAGACGGGGGATATGGCGGCTTTTTTCAAGACCGGCCCGCATCCAGGTATTTCCGGCATCTACGCTTTTCCATACGCCGTAGCCGGAGGAGACATTTCCCCGGACGGTCTTTTCACCCCCGCCTACATAGATTACATTCGGATCGCTTTTTGACACTTCCACCGCTCCGGTGCTTCCACCAAAATACCCATCGGAGATATTCTCCCAGGCACGCCCGCCATCCTTGGTCCGCCATACACCTCCTCCGGCAGCCCCGAAGTAAAACAGATTGGGCTTACCGGGTACCCCGGTGACAGCTGCAGATCTTCCACCCCGGAAAGGCCCAACCAGGCGATATTCCATAGAGGAGTAAAGGGATTCCGGATAGGGATCCGCGTCTTTGTTCTTTTTTCTTCTTTGGCCTTCGGCAGATAGCGGTAAAAGGCATAGGGCAAGCATCAGGAGCGAGGCTTGCAGCATGTAATTTCTCATGGGATTAAGATTCGAATTAGTCAGTGGATGAAAATACTAAATGTTTTAGGATTATCATTTCAGCTTTTCATTTAATGCTGTACGGGAGTATATTCCTGTCCCGATATAGGCATTCCCTAGGTAATTCCCTGAGATTACCACCAATTTGGCTTGTTCTACAACAAAGATTTAGCCCCGGCAAATAGATTTGATAGTTTTAGGGTATGGATAAGAATCTGAGATTCATCACATTCGGACGCTTTGGTTGGATAGTTGTACTCCTGCTGCTTTTCGGAATGGAAATTTGCCATGCGCAGAACACACCTCCCATCGCTGCCGATGATTCCTATAGCACCGGCCTGAATTCAACCTTAAATGTTGGAGCAATCCCGGGCTTGCTGGCAAATGACACGGATGCGGAAAGCCCCTCGGGGCTGATTGTAAACCCTACTCCTGTGAGTTCACCAACCTCTGGCGCTCTGGGACTCAACAGCGACGGCAGCTTTACTTATACCCCGAATCCCGGATTCAGCGGCACGGATAGCTTTACCTATCAGGCTTGTGATGATGGCGCGGTCAACCAGACTGTTTCCCGGTTTGACTTCGATACCTCAAATCTCGGCCTTGCCACCATAGGCCCTGACGCAACTTCCGTAAATCCGCTTGCGGTGCAAACCGGATGCGGGATACGGATAGGAAGCGGGGCAGGTGGCAGTACAGGGATCGATGTGATGGTTCCCAATACTGGGGGGATCTTCAATTTTACCAGCTTTGTCATTTCCTTTGAGTACCAGGATCAGGAGAATACCGCGGATATCATTACGGCGGGAAACTTCAGAATCTGGCATATTACCGGGAATAACCTTGGGGTACAGGTCCAGGTGATCGATGGGAATACGGGACTTCCAGCTACCTACACTCAAAACCTGGGAGGGTTCCTATCCGGGAACAATCCTTACACCGTGGAATATGATGAACTCAGTGGAGACATTATTTATACGGCTAATGGAACAACCACTACATTTAATCTTGCACCTCCTTTTTCTCCCCTGAACACAGCACTTGCAACCGGGGTTGAGGTTGGACGCTTCATGGACAATTCAGGCTCCGGATCACCGTCACTATGCAGCGTTGAATTTGTGGATTCCAGCAAGCTATGCGATACGGCAACCGTATTTGTGACTATCCCTACTACTATCATTACAAATCGCCGGATTACCTATCGCGTAAACCGGAATTAGATCTTTCCTTCACAATTTGGCAGCAACTAGAAGCAGTGCGTGCCTGGTT
>Ga0272441_10006949_pt1 | contig 18650 bp, 12 predicted proteins | sample SSMProp6N_FD_193582 | JGI IMG/M metagenome (GOLD analysis project Ga0272441, IMG submission 193582) | Marine sediment archaeal communities from Little Sippewissett salt marsh, Falmouth, MA, United States - SSM-Prop-6N | ecosystem: Environmental > Aquatic > Marine > Wetlands > Sediment ... | reverse complement strand
GAGGAATTGAATCCATTCAAAATAGCTCAGATGCAGCTTGAGAGCGCCGTGGACATTCTTGGCATAGAGCCGGAAGTGCACGACATCCTCAAGGAGCCCAAGAGGATCCTGCAGGTAAGGATACCTGTGAAGATGGACGACGGGACAACCAAGACGTTCACCGGATTCAGGGTGCAGCACAATGATGCGAGAGGTCCCACCAAGGGAGGAATAAGATTCCACCCAGACGAGACCATAGACACAGTGAAGGCTCTTGCCAGCTGGATGACGTGGAAGTGCTCCGTCGTGGGCATACCATACGGCGGCGGAAAGGGCGGAATAATATGCAATCCAAAGGAGCTCTCCGAAGGCGAGCTCGAGAGGCTTTCAAGGGCGTATGTGAGGGCGGTCGTCCAGATCATAAGCCCGCTCAAGGACGTGCCGGCGCCCGACGTATACACCACCCCGCAGATCATGGCATGGATGATGGACGAGTATTCGGCCATCTGCCAGTACAACGCCCCCGGCATAATAACCGGAAAGCCGATACCGGTCGGCGGCTCCCTCGGAAGGGGAAGCGCCACCGCCCAGGGGGGCGTCTACTGCATAAGGGAGGCCGCACAGATCCTGGGAATAGAGCTCAAGGGGGCGACCGCGGTGATCCAGGGATACGGGAACGCCGGATACCACGCCGCCAGGATACTCACTGAGATGGGAGTCAAGGTCGTTGGCCTCTCCGACTCCAGGGGCGGCATATACAACGCCGACGGCTTCGACCCCGAGAACGTCTCCGACTTCAAGAGAAAGAACGGCTCCCTCGTCAACTATCCGGGCGCGATGGCCCTCACCAACGAGGAAGTGCTCGAGCTGGAGTGCGACATACTCTGCCCGGCAGCCCTTGAGAATCAGATCACCGGCGCAAACGCCGACAACGTCAAGGCAAAGATCGTGGCAGAGATAGCCAACGGCCCCGTCACCCCAGACGCGGACAAGGTCTTCATAAAGAAGGGCATCTACGACATACCCGACTTCCTCTGCAACGCCGGAGGCGTCACCGTCTCATACTTCGAGTGGGTGCAGAACCAGGCAGGGCTGTACTGGTCGGAGGAGAAGGTGGCGAAAAGGCTCGACGAGATCATGACCAAAGCCTTCCACGCGGTCCATGACACGGCGGACGAGAAAGGCATCTACACCAGGACGGCCGCATACGTCGTGGCAGTGTCCAGGGTGGTAGAGGCGATGAAGCTCAGAGGATGGTTCTAACCATCCTTTCTATATTATTCAAAGCTTAATTTTTTAAAGCCAAGTGAGATAGATATACTCTCAGTGATGGAAATAATAAATTTTAACACTGTGCTTTTTGGCATCGAAACTTCGGCTACGTGGGTCTTTTCTTGTCCCTCCATCGATTCATTTCTTTCATTGATCCCTTCTATTCGAGTAGGAAATAAGGATTATAATGCCATATTTGGCCTAAAAAGGATTAGATGTGCTATTAGCCGGTTGATGGCGGCGAAGAAATCATATACAGCACGTTACTATCCCAACTGCTATCTGTCTTTTTGTCGCTTTACTAACATAAACTATTTATTACGCGTTCAGTTTAAAACACCAGTCACTATTACAAAGACCATAAAGGGTAATGAGAATGTTAATGGATAAGATGAAAAGTGCAATGCTGGTGCTGGCCGATGGGTCAGTTTATAGTGGCAGAGGCTATGGGCCCGTTGGGACCTACGAGGCCGAGGCAGTGTTCGCAACCGGGATGGTCGGCTATCCCGAGTCCATGACAGACCCCTCTTACAAAAAACAGTTTCTCACTTTTACATATCCCCTGATAGGCAATTACGGAGTGAACGAGTTTATTGACGGGGGATTCGGGATTCCCAGATTCTTCGAATCCGATTCGATCAAGACCGCGGGGATAATAGCCCATGAGATATGCGACAGGCCGAATCATTGGACATCCACGAAAACCTTGGAGAACTGGCTTGACGATGAAGGCATCCCTGCCATATCCGGAATTGATACCAGAAGCCTTACAAAGAGATTGAGAGAACGGGGGACAATGTCCTCATGCCTGTGCATCCATGAAGGTGACTGTGACAAGGACAGGTTATTGAACAAGGCGAGGTCAATGAAGGACCCCACCGACGAGAACCTTGTGAAGGAGGCGAGCACGGAGTTCACTCGCATATACAACGAGGACGCGAAGGACGCAGTTGTCCTACTTGACTGCGGGGCTAAATATGGCATCATACGATCCTTGGTTAACAGGGGATTGAAAGTGGTCCAGGCAAGGTACGACACTCCCTATGACGAGCTGGTGGAGTACTCCCCAAAAGGCCTGCTCATCAGCAACGGCCCCGGGAATCCGGACAAGGTGGACACGATAGGGGACACGATAAACGATGCCATCTCTAACGAACTCCCGGTCTTTGGCATATGTATGGGCAATCAGCTTTTGGCCCTGGCGAGGGGCGCCAGCACATACAAGCTCCCCTATGGCCATCGGTCACAGAATCAGCCCTGCATCGAGCTTGGGACAAAAAGATGCTACATCACAAGTCAGAATCACGGGTATGTGGTGGACCCGGACTCCCTTGAGGATACTGACATGGAGATGTGGTTCGTCAATGCGAATGATGACAGCTGCGAGGGATTGAGGTCAGAGAGCATAGGGGCCTTTTCTGTACAATTCCATCCAGAGGCGAGTCCTGGACCCCAGGACACGAACTACCTTTTCGATAATTTCATAAAAATGATGGGGATATGATGCCGGTCGACAAGAGTATAAAGAAGACATTGATTTTGGGCAGCGGTGCGGTGCGTATCGGGCAGGCCGGAGAGTTCGACTATTCGGGAAGCCAGGCCCTCAAGGCCCTCAAGGAGGAGGGTATCAAGACGGTATTAATAAACCCCAACGTTGCCACCATACAGACCGACCCTAGGTTGTCTGACAGAGTATATCTGATGCCCCTGAGCAAAAGCTACATAGAGCAGATCATCATTGACGAAAGCCCAGACAGCGTGTTGCTGGGTTTTGGTGGCCAATCCGCACTTAACGCGGGAATATCCCTATGGGAGGACGGGACCTTCGAAAAGTACGGGATACGGGTCTTGGGCACACCTGTCGAGTCGATACAGAAGACAGAGGACAGGGAGCTCTTCAAACAGGTGATGAAAAAGGCGGACGTCAAGACCCTGAAGAGCAAGACCGTTACCACGATAGGGGAGGCGCAGGACGCCGCCGGCGACCTGGGATACCCCGTGATGGTCAGACCTGCCTACACCCTTGGCGGAAAGGGCTCCGGCGTGGCCTATGACAAGGACGAACTTGAGACCATCGTGACAAAGGGACTTTCTCTAAGCCTCATTGGCCAGGTGCTCATAGAGGAGTATGTAGGTGGATGGAAGGAGATAGAATACGAGGTCGTCAGGGACGCTGACGACAACTGTATATGCATATGCAACATGGAGAACTTCGATCCAATGGGAGTCCATACTGGCGATTCGATAGTTATTTGCCCCTCCCAGACCCTTACCAACGAGGAATACCATATGCTGAGGACCGTCTCCATAAATGCCGTAAGGGAGGCGGGGATCGTAGGGGAGTGCAACATACAATACGCCCTTGACCCCGACTCGACAGAGTACAGGGTAATAGAGATCAATCCAAGATTATCAAGATCATCGGCCTTGGCATCCAAGGCCACGGGGTATCCATTGGCATACATTGCCGCTAAGATATCGATAGGATACTCGCTCACCGAGCTCATTAACGGCGTCACTGGAAAGACCACGGCCTGTTTCGAGCCGGCCATAGACTACATCACCATCAAGATGCCCCGCTGGGACCTGCAGAAGTTCGAGGGGGTTTCGGATGTGCTGGGCTCACAGATGAAAAGCGTCGGCGAGGTCATGGCCATCGGAACATGCTTCGAGGAGGCCATGCAAAAGGCGGTCAGGATGCTGGATGTGGGCAAGAAGGGAATTGTGAGCTCATTTGGAAGGAATCATTCCAAAAAGGACCTTTTGGAGAGATGCCGGGTCCCGACACCGACCAGGATATTCTACATAGTTTCGGCGTTGAGAAAGGGGATTTCGGTCGAAGAGATCTCCGATGTCAGCAGGATAGACAGATTCTTCCTCTACAAGATCAAGAACATAGTCGACTTCTACACCTATCTCAAGAAGATAAAGGCAGAGAGCATCAATCTATCACAAGATGAGCTCAAGGCATTGCTGAGAAAGGCAAAGCTGCTGGGTTTCAACGACAAGCAGATAGGAGAGACCCTAAGCAGGGGCGAGAACGAGGTATGGGAGCTTAGGACCAACTGGGGAATAGTTCCATGGGCGAGGCAGATAGATACCTTGGCGGCCGAATGGCCTGCCACTACCAATTACTTGTACATGACTTACGGGGCGCAGGAGGACGATGTGGACTTCAGTATAGAGAACAAGGCCATAGTGCTAGGTTCGGGGGTCTATCGTATCGGCAGCAGCGTCGAGTTCGACTGGTGCGCCGTCAACATGATATGGGGGCTTAAGGACCAGGGAGTGGAGGAGGTCGTTTCGATCAACTGCAACCCTGAGACAGTCTCAACTGACTACGACATCAGCGACAAGCTCTACTTCGAGGAGCTTACATACGAGAGGGTCCTTGACATTTACGAAAAAGAGAATCCCAGGGGCATTGTCCTGGGGGTCGGCGGACAGACGTCCAACAATCTTGCACCTTATCTGGTCAAGAGGGGCGCTGTGAGGATATTGGGCACCACGCCGCACGACATCGACAAGGCCGAAGACAGGTCCAAGTTCTCCAAGCTGATGGACACATTGGAGCTCAAGCAGCCCGAGTGGACCGTGGCGACATCGTTCGAAGAGGCCTTGGAGTTCGTTGAGAAGGTCTCTCTTCCCGTCCTGGTCAGGCCGTCGTACGTCCTTTCAGGCGCGGCGATGAAGGTGGCCGATACCGAAAAGGAGCTTGAGGAGTACATCTCCAATGCCGTAAAGGTCTCAAAAAGGTACCCGGTTGTAGTGACAAAGTTCTTTGACAATGCCAGGGAGATAGAGATCGACGGCGTTTCCAATGGCAAAGGGGACATGATAGGGTTCATCCTTGAGCATATCGATCCGGCAGGCGTCCATAGCGGGGACGCGACGGTTGTGACGCCCTCAGGCAAGCTCTCTGAAAAGCTAAGGAAGAACCTTCACGATTATTCAAAAAAGATTGTGGCCGCCCTGAACATCAAGGGGCCGTTCAACATTCAATACCTTGTCGTCGGCGACGATATTTACATAATCGAGTGCAATTCCAGGTCCTCGAGGTCCATGCCCTTCGTGTCAAAGGTATATGGCATAAATCTCATGGAGGAGGCCGCCAAGGTGGTACTGGACAGCGACGACCTTGTTGACAATCCACCACTAATAAGGGACTATGTGAAGAAGGGCGTCAAGTTCCCTAAGTTCTCATTCGTCAGGCTCTCGGGCGCAAGGCCTGTCACCGGCGTCGAGATGATGTCCACGGGAGAGGTGGCCAGCATAGGCGACGACTTCTATGACGCGTTCAAGAAGGCAATGTTCTCGGCCAATCCCCACCTTGACAAGGGGACGCTTGGCGTATGTATATTATCGAACAACGAGAAACAGGCGCCTTTCCTCGTACATATCGCACAGGAGCTATCAAGCTACGGCGCAGACCTATACACGATCCCAAAACACGCCTGGATCTTTGAGGAGGCGCACATTGAATGCGAGGTCCTCAAGGAGGGCAAGGGGGAGGGCACGTTCTCTCGTGCGGTCTCTGACAGAAAGATAGACGCCCTTATAGACATACCATGGTATTCAAACGGCAATGCGGAGAGCTGCTCGTTCCATGAGCCTGAATATTCAATATTCGCAGCTGGATTCGATGCCTTCATCATCACGAACATGAACATGGCCAAGGCCTTTGCCCACACACTCAACAGGACGAAGGACAGAAAGATCACGGTGGACTATCTCAAGAACTACACCAATGTATGATCTTTGCTCACTCCAAGCATGCCTTGTTTTTTCTAAAGATCCTAACAATCTGTATAATTGTTATAATAGAAGAAAATTTGAAAAATAAATACAAAAAAAAAGAAAGTTAAAAGAGCTAGAGCTCCAGCTCCTTAATGAACTCTCCTACGCCTATCTGCTTAATGACGTTCCCAAGCCTCTGTTTTCCGGGCTGGGTCCTGTACTTCACGAACACCTTGTTGAGCCTGTCCATGATGTCCAGTATCTCCTCCTCGGTACAGAAGTCCTTGAGCAGGAATCCCTCTGTCGGGCGTCTTGCGTCGTTGCCGCCTATCCACAGGGAGTATCCGACCTTCTCCTCGACCATCGCCTCGTGTGGGCATCCCCTGATGCACATTCCGCACCTGACGCATAGGTCCCTGTTGATCTTCGATTTCAGGCCCTCTATGGAGATGGCGTTCACCCTGCAAAGCTCGCGACACCTTCCGCAACCAACACACTTCTCAAGGTCCACCGTTGGCCTCCGCTGTCCCATGATGCCTATGTCCTGTGTCCTTGTCCTTACACAGCTGTTGGGGCACCCTGCCACGCAGACCTTCATCTTGTGGGGCATGTTCCTTTGGGCGAACATCATCGTTATCTTGTTCGCGAGCTCCTTGGTCCTGACGATCCCCTCTGGACAGTAAGCCTTGCCCGGACAGGCGACAGCATAGCCCATTCCTATGGTCATCAGTCCGTTTTCGTAGATCTCTGCCATCAGATTGTCGACGTTCTCTCCCTTCACGCCCTGGATCTCAATGCTCTTTCTGGTGGTCACCTCAAGCGTTCCATCTCCGTACTTGTCTGCCAGTTCGGCCACCTTGGCCACATAGCTGGCGTCTGCGATGCCACACTTTGTCTTCACCTTGGCGAAGAAGGTTCCATTGACCTCCGGGCGCACGCCGGGGTAGTCCCTTCCCCAGTAGAAGTTGACGCCCTTCTCAGATTCGAGTCTCTTCTTGAGCTCCTTGTTGAAGCGCTTCATCTTCAGACCGGCAAAGTCCTCGATGAGGTCCATGTCGATCTCGTCCTTGGTCTCTATGTATCCTGCCTTCTCTGCCTGCTTGAGAAGTTCAAGCCCCTTGGCGTTCCTTGCAAAGATGGTGGTCCATCCAGCGGACGAGCCTATGTTTCCTGCCGAGATGTCGGCGACCCTGGAAACAGCGTCGCGGCAGACCTTGCAGCCGTCCCATACACAGCTTGAGAGATCCTTGAGGGAAAACTCGAACTCGCCGTCTTCGGTGTCCACTATCATGGTGTCGATGTGAATGGAGTACTTCTTCACTTTCTCCATGTCGACACCTGCCTTGGTAAGCAGCTCTGACAACAACTCGTACTGGAAGTTCTCCATGCAGAAAAGCCCAATGACATACGCTATGTTAGGAATGTGGGTCGACTCCGCCTGCTTGCCTATCTCCCTTGGGTGCACGTTGAGACCAGTGTAGAACTGGGCCCTCCTGACACCGTATGTTTGGCAGGGCAGGGAAACCACAGCAACGTTCTTGATGCCTTCAGACTCCCTGAGGGCCTTCATCAGTGGCACTGCCGCGTATTTGGCGCCCTGGCTCGATGTAAGGCCTTTCTTCTCGGTGATTATCTTTGATTCTGGCTTGGACAAACCTGAAACCGTGACCGCGCCGTCTATCATCTTCTTGTCGAACAGATAGCTCAGTAGCGCCGTCACTGCACCGCCATCCTGGCCCTTCTCCTGAAGCTTTGGGTCCTTGGCCCTGGCGGCCATCACCTTTTCATATTGCCCCAGCATCGTTGGCGGCTTTGCCTTGAAGTTGAAAACGTTCAATCCGATCCTAGCGGCGTCAGTCATGACCCGGTGGCAAACGTCCTTGCAGGACCCCCTTCCAAAACGGTAGCACTCCTCCGTTATGTAGGGCCCATTCTCGTTAAACTCGATTATCCCATAGGGACATACTGAGGCGCATGCACCACAATATGTACAAAGCCCCTTGTCCACTACTTCGTCCTTTAGAAACCACTTTAATTCTTCTGTCACCCTATCACCATATCCATGATTAGAAATGTCTGCAACCTTTTAGTTTGCAGATAAGTAACGAGAATCATACTTTATTTAATAAAAATATATTGTGTGAAACGGCTTTGCACATATATATGATTTTGATAAATAGATTCAATCCCCGATTAATTATTTATCATTGGAAAACACGATTATACTTAATTATTTTTACAAGAGAGGTAAATATGATGAGAAAATTATCTGTTCTAATAATATTCATGTTGATATTTCCAGTTTTCTTAGTTCTGCCAGTCTCTGCACTTCCAAATGAGGTCTGGGTCGATGATGATGGATATTATGATGGCATTACTTTCTTTAACACGATCGGAGAGGGGATCGCTGGCGTCGAGACTGGGGGGACCGTGCACGTTGCGGCGGGCACTTATGATGAAAGTATCAGTCTTACAAAGAACCTGTCTCTACTGGGGGCAGGGTCTGACTTCACGGTCATCGATGGGCAGAATTCTTCTAGGGCCATATACACTGAGGGGCTGGATTCATCCTCCATCATAGATGGGGTTACCATTCAGAATGGCAAGGACGATAACGGAGGGGGCTTAATGAATGTTGGGTCCTCACCAAAGATCACGAACTGCACATTTTCCAACAATACAGCTACTAATTATGGGGGGGCGATTTACAATAATGGTTCCTCACCAAAGATCACGAACTGCACATTTTCTGAAAATACAGCAACATATTATGGAGGGGCCATGTACAATGATTGGTCATCACCAACTGTCACTTATAGCAATTTCATTTCTAATACTTGTGGCTTTATGGGAGGGGGCATTTACAACAAAGATTCATCACCTACGGTATCAAACTGCACATTTTCCAACAATACAGTGACAGACACGACAATTGGCTTTGGTGGAGCAATGTGTAACGCGACGAGCACACCCACGGTCTCAAACTGCACGTTCTCAGGAAATAGCGCAGCCGAAGGAGGCGGGATATCAAATGAATCATGTTCTCCTATGATAACTTATTGTAAATTCTCTAGTAATACGGCTAGTAAATGTGGAGGGGCAATAAGAAATTCTAGAAATTCTGCTACAATAAAGAATTGTTCATTTAATGAAAATACTGCAATTTCTGGGGGTGCAATACGTAATACGGAAGCATCTCCGAAAATCACCAACTGCACATTCTCAGGCAACAACGCAAGTAGCAATGGAGGAGCAATCTACAATGCTAATTATTCCTCTCCAACTGTAACCAACTGCACATTCTCAGGCAACGACGCAAGTAACAATGGAGGGGGATTGTGCAATGACAATCACTCCTCTCCGACTATCACCAACTGTATCATATGGGGGAACTCTCCCGATTCCATTTTTGATATATCTTCCTCTTTCCCATCAGTAACATATTCAGATGTTTCAGGGGGATATACAGGCACGGGCAACATTGATGATGATCCGTTGTTCGTCGATGCCGCAAATGGCGATTTTAGGCTCATTTCAAGCTCGCCCTGCACCGAAACGGGCACCGAAACCAGTGCATCAGGATACGGAAGCGTCATTGATGACATTATCGGTACTGTGCGCCCTACAGGAGTTATTTATGATATGGGAGCTTACGAGTGTGTAAAGGTATTCAAGATATGCAGCGGTTGGAATCTTGTACCCTGGCTTGGTGATTGCTGCACTAGCTTAGATGTGGCCTTGGCAGGGCTGGAGGTCTACATAGACTACGTCTATCGATGGAATAGTGATACTGGAGAGTACGAATACTCTCACTACATTGATGGCTTGGGATGGCAGGGGCAGTTCAACACCTTCGAGATTGTATATGGGTATTGGATCCACAGCCTTGGGGACTGTATTTGGAGGGTATGATCTATAAAAAAGTCCTCTAATTTTTTCCTTATTTATTGAACTCATTATATTATGATATAATAGGTGTTCATTTCATTTTTGCAGCTTAATCATCATCAGATGAAAGAAGATATATACCACCTCACCCATACCCTATATTACAGGTGTAGGGATATGGATGAGATTATTCTTGAGGACGCCTTGGTAGAGCTGCTCAGGCGTTCGGTTATCGAACTTCCCGAGGACGTAATATGGAAGATAAACAAGGCTCTTGAAGCGGAGACCAACGATGTATCAAAGGTCCAGCTAAAGACCATTCTAGATAATATAGCATTGGCAAAGGAGATGGGCAGGCCTATGTGCCAGGACACCGGGATCCATATTTTCTTTGTTAAGATGCCGTATGATTTTGATATGCGTCTAGAAGGCATTGTACAAAAGGCGGTATCCAGGGCGACTGAGAGCGTTCCTCTTAGGCCCAACGCTGTAGATCCCATTACGAGGGCCAACAGCGGCAATAACGTGGGGGAGCACATGCCCTTTGTCTCATATACTTTCCATGATGATGACTACCTTGAGGTCACTGCCTTCCCCAAGGGGGCGGGCTCTGAGAACATGGCCGCCCTTGCCATGCTCACCCCCTCCCAGGGTATAAGGGGCATAAAAGAGTTCATACTGGAAACTGTCCTCAATGCGGGCGGAAAGCCATGCCCGCCAACGATCGTTGGTGTGGGCATAGGCGGCTCCTGCGACCTGGCGATGAGGCTTGCCAAGAGGTCGCTTCTTAGGCCCTTGGACGAACCTAATCCAGACCCAGACCTCGATGCGATGGAGAATGAGTTGGAAACGGCGCTCAACGAACTTGGAATAGGCCCCATGGGACTTGGTGGACGAACGACCGTGTTGGGTGTCAGGATACTAAGGGCTGCATGCCATACTGCCAGCCTGCCCGTTGCGATAAATCTGCAATGCTGGGCTGCCAGACGGGCCACGCTCAGGGCTTACAATGACGGGAGGATTGAGTACATATGAAAAAACTTGAACTTCCCCTCTCAGACCATGATGTCAGATCGTTGCACATAGGAGAGAGCGTATTTCTTACAGGTAGGATTTTTACTGCCAGGGATGAGGCTCACATACATTTGCTGAATATGAAGGACGAGGATATACCTGTGGACCTAGATGGATCAGCCGTCTTCCACTGTGGCCCCATCATGCGCAAAGAGGGGGGGCAATGGATGGTGGTCGCGGCGGGACCGACGACCAGCTATAGAATGAGCAAATTGGAGCCGGAGTTCATAGAGAGGTTTGGAGTTAGGGCGATCATAGGCAAGGGTGGCATGTCACAGGTGACCATCGACGCAATGAAGGATCTGGGATGCGTATACTTGGCACTGACCGGAGGCGCTGCCGTAATAGCTGCCAGGGGGATCGAGAAGGTCAACGGCGTACATCTGCCTGAACTGGGAATGGCGGAGGCGATATGGGACCTACAGGTAAGAGACTTCGGGCCGCTCTCCGTTGCCATAGACGCCCACGGCAACTCTCTTTACGAGGAGATTGGCCAAAGGGTCAAGAGCAAACTACCATTTATAAAAGGTAAGTTAGGTATTGATTGACATGGACACTTACGAATGCGATGTTCTAGTGATCGGCAGTGGAGGCGCTGGAGCGCGTGCTGCCATAGAGGCCAGCATATGTGGTGCCAGCGTTCTCTTGGTCTCCAAGACACTTGAGGGGAAGGCCCACACCGTTATGGCAGAGGGCGGCATAAACGCCGCATTGGCCCACAGGGACCCAGAGGATTCAATAGACGAACACTTCAGGGATACAGTTCACGAAGGGGTATTCTTAAACAATCAGATCATGGCGGAGATCCTTGCCAACGAGACGCCAGAGAGAGTTTACGACCTCGAGAGATTCGGCGCCGTCTTTGACCGTCTCGGCAACAGGATAGCGCAAAGGCCCTTTGGGGGGCAATCCCATCCAAGGACCTGCTACGTTGGTGACTGCACAGGCCATGAGATAATCATGACGCTTGTGGAAGAGGCAAGGAAGAGGTGCATCGACTATCACTCAGAGGTCTTTGTCACAAAACTCCTCAAAGGCCCTGAGGGCAGTATCGCGGGCGCGTTTGCAGTGGACTTCATAACAGGCGATTATAGGCTTTACCGCGCAAAATCCGTCGTCTTGGCAACGGGGGGGTCTGGCAGAATATTCAAGGTCACGAGCAATCCTCATGATTCCTCAGGCGACGGATACGCCCTGGCGTTGAGGGCGGGCGCGTCGCTGCAGGACATGGAACAGACCCAGTTCCACCCAACAGGCATGGTGTTCCCAGTCTCTGCAAGAGGCATCTTGGTGACAGAGGCCATCAGGGGGGAGGGAGGCATACTTCTCAACATTGAGAACGAACGCTTCATGTCAAGGTATAATCCTGAACAGATGGAGCTTTCTCCCCGCGACCAGGTCGCAAGGGCCATCTACACAGAGATCCAAGAAGGCCGTGGAACGGACAGGGGCGGAGTATATCTCGATATCACGCACAAAGGAAAGGAATATATCGATGAGAAGCTTCCCAGGATGGTGAAACAGTTCCAGAAGTTCGCGAACGTGGACATCACCGAGGAGGCGATGCAGGTCGCACCCACTGCGCATCACTTCATGGGGGGCGTTAGGGTAGACCCAAGGACCTGTGAGAGCATGGACATCAAGGGCCTTTTCGCCTGCGGCGAGGCCGCGGCAGGGGCGCATGGCGCCAATAGGCTTGGTGGGAACGCGTTGGCAGAGACGCAGGTATTCGGGAAACGCGCGGGAGCGCACGCAGCAAAATACGCCATGGGCACGACGATGTCGGATTACATTGAAGATGAGATCGACATGGAGGTGAAGAGGCTTGAAGCCCCGTTCTCCACGGAGGGTAGGAAACCTCAGGCCATAATGCACGAGCTCCAAGAGACGATGTGGAAGCACGCCGGCATAGTCAGGGAGGAGGAGCTGCTCAAAGAGGGCCTGGAGAAGGTCGCCAAGCTTTCCGGCTCACTTATTGGAGTAGGGGGCAAAAAGCGCTACAACATGGAGTGGATCGACTTCATGGAGGTCTCGAACATGCTCCTTGTGGCAAGGGCAGTTACGATGGGGGCCTTGGCGAGGAAGGAGTCAAGGGGCGCTCATTTCAGGAGCGACCATCCAAAGAGGAACGACCAGATAGGCCTGGTCAACTACATTACTTATTATGACGGCCTTGATATGACGATCGACTCGAGGCCCGTCGAGATCACCAAGCTGCAACCGGTTGAAAGGAGGGGGGACTGATTTTAGTCTTAAAGGTGTACAGATACGACCCGGACACGGACGAGGACGGATATTTCATGGTATATCAGGTGCCATTCACCGAGGGCATGAGGGTGCTTGACGCATTAAACTACATACACGACAATCTGGACGGCACACTGGCATACAGGTGGATATGCCGTGCCGGCCAGTGCGGGTCCTGCAGCATACGCGTCAATGGAAAGGCAGTGCTTGCGTGTCAGGAGGAGGTCAAGAACACCGGCGATGTCATAGTTTTGGAGCCTCTTCAAATGTTCCCTGTCATCAGGGACCTGGTGGTAGACACCCGTGAGGCATATGACAAGCTCAAGGACGGAGACCCATATCTCAAACGTGGTGAGGAGTACTCATGTCCCGACTGCCTGTGCTCTGAAGATATTGCGGACGTCAAGAAGTTCAGGGAATGCATCGAGTGCTGGTGCTGCGTTTCAGCATGCCCCGTGGTCAATCAGGTATGGGACGACTACTTCGGCCCAATGACGATGAGAAAGCTCTGTGAGCTCAAGATAGACCTTCGGGACGTGGGCGACCGCGTGGACACCGCCCTCAACGAGGGGCTGTACAACTGCACGACCTGCCGCAACTGCTGGGCCGTATGCCCTCAGGAGATAGAGATCCCTGAGAAGGCCATAGAACATATGAGGGCCTTGGCAGTTGAGGAGGGCAAGGGGCCGCTGGAATCCCACAACACGCTGGTACAAAGCATCAAGAACTACAAGAACCCATGGATCATGCCCCGGGCCAGAAGGTCCAAATGGGCTAAGAAGATGGACCTTCCCAAGAAGGGCGAGCTGATGTTCTATGCTGGCTGCTCCCCATCACTGTTACTGAGCGAGAGGGTCCCCACAAATATCATTAAGGTGATGAGAAGGCTCGGGATGGACCCAGCATACCTAGGCAAGGATGAACGCTGCTGTGGAAGCCCTCTCCTCAAGGTGGGGGAGAGGAAGATCTACGATGAGCTTGCGCTTTCCAACATCCAGCAGATGAAGGATGCCGGGGTCAAGACGATCGTCACGACATGCGCCGGATGCCACAAGTCATGGGCTGTCGACTACAAGGACCTCTTCGGCGACTACGGCATCGAGGTAAGGCACATCATGGAGATACTTTTGGACGAGTACAACGCAGGAAGGCTGAAGTTCAAGGACCTGGAGAAGAATCATATTAGGGTTACATATCACGACCCCTGCCATCTCGGAAGGGGTTCGGGAGTATACGACGCCCCTAGGGAGCTTATCAACGCGATACCAGGAATGCAGCTTATCGAGACGGAAAGGAACAGGGAGAACAGCCATTGCTGCGGAAGCGGCGGCGGGGTGAAGACCGGGAGGCCGGAGGTGGCGCTAAAGGTCGGTGAAGAGCGGATAAAGATGTTCGATAAGCTTGATGTGGAATATGTCATAACATGTTGTCCCTGGTGCGAGCAGCACATAGACGATTCCATTGCGGCTTCCAGGTCCGGGCTTGAAAAGACCAGGGACCTCATAGAGATAATTGAAGAAACTATGGAGCATGAGTGATATGAAGGAAAGCTCAAAGGAAGAATTATTGGAAAAGGCCTACAAGCCAGGCCGCGATGCGATGCGTCTGCATCCGTATTACAAGGGGAAGATACAGATAGCTTCCAAGGTCGTCATCAGGGACCTCAATGATTTTTCAATATGGTACACCCCCGGAGTCGCAGAACCATGCAAGGCGATCAAGGAGGACAAAAGTCTGGTGTATCAACACACGAACAAGGGCAATGCGGTGGCAGTTGTATCTGACGGGACGCGCGTTTTGGGCCTTGGAGACATAGGGCCTGAGGCCGCCCTGCCCGTGATGGAGGGAAAGGCGCTCATATTCAAGTACCTTGGAGGGGTGGACGCATATCCAATCTGTCTCAACACCAAGGACCCTGAGAAGATAATCGAGACCGTCAAGATGCTCAAGCCGTCCTTCGGGGGCATTAATCTTGAGGACATAGCCACGCCCAAGTGTTTCTACATACTGGACAGGCTCAGGGAGGAGATGGACATACCCGTGTGGCACGATGATCAGCAGGGGACTGCCACGATTGAGGTTGCCGGGGCCATCAATGCCCTGAAGTATGTAGGGAAGAAGATGTCCGAGGCCAAGGTGGCGATGGTGGGCTCGGGCGCCGCGAACATAGCCATTTCAAGATTGTTGGTATCGGCCGGCATCAACAAGAAGAACATCATCATGGTGGACTCCAAGGGAATACTACATGCTAACAGGAAGGACCTTGAGGCTGACAAGGAGAGGAACCCCTACAAGTGGGAGATGTGCGTGAACGCCAACGGCGAGCAGAGGGAAGGCACGATCCGTGATGCCACAGACGGCGCCGACATTCTCATAGCCGCCTCTAGACCAGGCCCGGGGACGCTCAAACCGAGCGATATCGAGCCGATGGCAGATGATTCCATAGTGTTTGCCACTGCAAATCCCATACCTGAGATATGGCCGTGGGAGGCGAAGGACGCGGGGGCGCTCATAGTGGCCACCGGACGCTCTGACTTCCCAAATCAGATAAACAATTCACTCGGATTCCCAGGGATATTCAGGGGCACCCTCGACGTACAGGCAAGCACGATCACAGACAACATGTGCATTGCGGCGGCGAACGCCATAGCCGGCATGGCCGAGGAGAGGGGCATCACACCAGATTACCTCGTGCCTACAATGGACGAGTGGGAAGTGTTCCCGCGTGAGGCCGCCGCGGTGGGGCTTCAGGCGATAAAGGATGGTGTGGCCAAGAGGAAGCTCAAGAGAGAGGAGCTCTTGGAGAGCGCCAACGCAGTAATAAGGAAGGCCAGGGATGAGACGAAGTTGATGATGTCCAAGGGATTCATCCCCCCGCCGATATAGGTCGATGCGCATGACTTACTCTATAGTTGCTATGGACGTGGACGCCGGCCTTATGGGCGTGGGCGTGCAATCACATTATTTCTCGGTTGGATCAGTCGTCCCATGGGTGGAGTCCGGAAAGGGCGCGGTGGCAACCCAGGCGATGGCGGAGATCTCTTACGGGCCCAGGGGACTGGGACTGATGTCCTTGGGACTTTCCGCGCCGTGCGCGCTTAACTGCCTGCTAGACGAGGATTCACTCCCCGACACAAGACAGGTCTCGTTTATAGACATCAATGGCGGGGTGGAGACCCATACAGGCGAATCTTGCATTCCCGAGGCGGGCCATGAGGTCGGAGAGGGCTTCTCCTGCCAGGCAAACATGATGTTGCACGACACCGTTTGGGGTGCCATGGCAGACGCATATCTTGACTCGGAGGGAGCGTCGCTCGACCAGAGGATCCTCATCGCCCTAAAGGCGGCAGAGGCCGAGGGGGGCGACATTAGGGGCAAGCAATCTTCTGCTATAGTCATATCCAAGATAGAGCGGTCACCCAAGCCATGGCAGGACAGGGTCATGGACCTTCGCATAGAGGACAGCACAAGGCCTTTGGACAAGCTTGACAGATTCATAAAGCTTCACAAGTGCTACCGCCTGGCCGACCAGGGCGAGGAGCTGATGGGGAGCGGTGAGGTCGACGAGGCCTTCAAGTACTACGAGATGGCTAGCTCGGTGTGCCCGGACAACCATGAGGTGATGTTCTGGAGGGCCGTTACGCTTGCGCAGGCCGGTGAGGAAAGGGAATCGATAGAGCTCTTCAAATCCATCTTCCTAAGCGAGCCCCAATGGCGGGAGCTCCTGCTCAGACTGACAAGGTGCGGCATGTTCGAGGGAGAGATGGCCAACTCGATACTTAAGAAGATAGACTCTCTTTAGCATGTTGAACTTTAAAGGGGGCAAAAAACTGCCCCATGTTATTATATAGGATTAAGGGTATCAAACGGTGATAAGAGCCAATTTACAATCCATCAACCACATCAGGCAATGGCGAGCATGCCCTGCATCTCAGGCATCCGGCCTTGCTCTTCTTCCAATCAAGCCCGGCGTCCCTGACGATCTCAGCCGCACTCTCCAAGAGAGCAAGCATATGTCCCTTTGATGGCGGCCTCTCTTTTTCAAGCGGCGTGCCCGGTATGGGCCTTAGTGGCACTATGAAGGGATAGACCCCCAGTTCAGCAATGATCTTGATCCTGTCCAACGTCTTGTTTATGTCCTCTCCGAGGCCTGCGATGATAAAGGTGTCCACTTGATTCTTTCCAAGCACGTCCAATGCCTTCTCCCAGTTCCTCATGAAGCTATCGAATCCCAGCCTTGCCTTGATAGGCGTATGTTTTTCGAGTATCTTGTCATCAAGGCTCTCTATATGGATGCCCAGGGTGTCCACGCCCCACGATGGCATTTCCTCAATTATTGACATGTCGCTGAGGGGCTCCATTTGGACATGAACCGGAAGACCGGCGGCCTCCTTTATGGCCTTGGCCGCCATGAGCTGCCTCTCAACGCCCTTGTTCTTTCCCCTGAGGGTGCCTGAGGTAAGCGTGACGTGGTTGACGGCCCCTTCCTCCTTGGCAGCGGCGGCGACCTCTGCCAACTGCTGGGGGGTCTTCTCCTCTATGGTGTCCCCTAGCTTAAGTGAGAGCCCGATGCCACAGAATGAACAGGCCTTGGGCGTTCCGTAGTATATGCACCTCTGGCAAACGGTCGAGGCCAAGCAGCTGACCCCATGAAGGAGGGCCACCTTTTTCATCGACACGCCGTCCGTGGTATTTTTTGAATAGAAGTCGGGCGTCTTGGGAAATCTGACCTTTATGATCTTTTGGTCACCCTCAAAGATCCAGAAATCATCGCCTTCTTTTGCGATGTGGAACGGGGTTCCTTCCGTGAACCATCCCCAAGTGGGGACATTTGCCACCGTGTTGCCAAAGATAAGGCTCTTTCCTGCCGCCGGGCCTGCCCCCCCTCTGCGCCCTTTCTCGATCTGGGGAAGCCTCACTCCTAGGCTTTGCAGCCTTATCTTCAGTTCAGCTACAGAATTCATTTTCTAAAAGTACGGCATTACAGCCTTTTCCCTTTCCCTGTGAAGCCCTATGGATGCAACCGCTCCGATCTTCCCGTTCGGCCCCGTGATCTCAACAAGCTCAAGGCCCGTCTCCTTGGCGGTCTCCTCGGCCTCAGGGATCTCAACGATCCTGTTCTTGGCGTTCTGGGTGTAGCGCCTAAGCCTCGGGTCTATGTCGACCTTCTCCCAGAACACCGCCGCGGCGTCGTCGCTGTAGGTCCTCTCGGCTATCTTTTCCAAGAGGTACTCCTTGAGCTTCTTCTCCTTGCCCAGGGGGCATGCGAGATTGAGCGCCACAGTGACGCAGTTGGTCGTCTTCTTGGGCGCGTGCGGGTAGAGCTGCGTTATCGTGTGGTCCAGGTAATATGCCATTCCGTCCTGCTCGGCCTGGTACCCTACCTCGTTCATTATCGACCATGTCGCACCCTTGCCGGGTATGTCAGTGTCGTCCACGCCAACGACGAACTT
>Ga0272441_10006948_pt1 | contig 18650 bp, 16 predicted proteins | sample SSMProp6N_FD_193582 | JGI IMG/M metagenome (GOLD analysis project Ga0272441, IMG submission 193582) | Marine sediment archaeal communities from Little Sippewissett salt marsh, Falmouth, MA, United States - SSM-Prop-6N | ecosystem: Environmental > Aquatic > Marine > Wetlands > Sediment ... | reverse complement strand
GGCCACGACCGTCGCGACGGTCTCTTGACAGAACTTCTCATGGAAGCAGGAGAAAGGTGAAAGTAGAAAGGAGAGCCGTGGAATCTTTCACATTGCAGGACATAGACCGCGAGATCGCGGTACTTGCCTCTCCTGCCTTTCGACTGCGCTCAGGGCTTTTACATAGAGAGGCCCTGAGCTCGTGTCGAAGGGCGGTCTACTCTCTCCTTTCTCCTTAATCCTTTCTGAGCTGAAATCTGAAGACCACTTCTTCAACGGGCTGCCAGATCGCAGAAGAAGCAAGCGCTGCGATCTCGCGCCTTAAGCCAAGCCATGTGTAAGGAGGGCACTCTTTTGTTCTGCAGGGCGTTCTTCAATGGTCTGCTATGATCGGTCGGGGGCCTCCTCGACGGGCACGGGGACGCTTGAGGACCCGCGCAGTAGAATCCCGAACCCGGCGAGGAAGGCCAGGAGCATGAAGGCCGCGGCGGTGAGGAACGGCATGCCCTTCCTCATCTCGGCGCGGCCGGCGAGAACCGGGAGCATGGCGATGAGCCCTCCCAGATAGGGGACCACCGCCGCGCCGAGGGCCAGAACCGACTCGTGGATGCCGCCGCGGTGTCCCTTGGCGGATTCGGAGGCGACGCTGTAGTAGATGCTCGAGTTATAGACCAGCCCGCAGCCGACACCGCTCAGGGTGCAGCCTGCCGCGAACACCGGGATGCTGGAGGGCCCCAGAAAACAGAGCAGGCCGCCCCCCGCGATCAGGCCGGAGGCGGCTGCCAGGGGCCAGGCGCGGTAGTGCCATCCGTGCCAGCGGCCGAGGAAAAGGAACGTGATAGTCTGGGCCGAGAAAAGGACGGTCAGATAGGTTCCTCCCAGCGCGCTGCGGGCGCCGCCGGTGACGGTGGGTACGTGGTAGCGCAGCGTGGCGTTGGCTCCCATGGCGGCGAAGTTGAGAAGCAGTGCGACCTTCCAGAAGACTACCGCGCCCCCGGGCATGCGCAGCGACGGGCATTCGGGGGGCTCGGCGGGGCCGGGTGTTTCATCTGCAGTGTCGAAGGTCCTGCCCAGGAAGACGAACGTGGTCGCCAGCGCGATTCCCCCCACGGCCAGCAGGACGACCCGGTGTCCCAGCAGTTGGCAGAGGGTGCCGGCCGAGAGGCCGGTCACCGCGAATCCCGTGCACCAGGCCACGTTGAACCGGCCGATACGGCCGGGAAGTTGTCGCGGGCTGGCGTTGTCGCTGATATCCGCTTCCAGCGCCGGCCAGACGAAGCCCATGGCCGCGGCCGTCACCGCGGCCAGGAGGTAGATTTGCCCCAAGCTCGAGGCCCGGCTCCCCGCGGCGAATGCGGCGGCCGCCAGCAGGCAGCCGGTCGTGATGCTCGGTCGCCGGCCCCAGCGGTCGGAGAGGCGGCCGAACACCAGGCTTGAGCCGAAGTACACGCCCGCTGAGAGCAAGGCCATGGTCCCGAGTTGACCGGGGCTGGCCCGGTAGCTGTCCTTGGCCAGGTAGTTGAGGGCTATCAGCCCCGCTCCGAGAGCGAGGTCCATGCAGAAGGCCGCCAGATACGCGAAGTTGTTTCTGGCCCGGCCGAGGAGGCCGGCTCCCGGCAACCGGGGTGACTTCACCGCGGGGCTACTTCCCGGGGATTACGTACATCTTCTTGCAGCGGGGACAGCCGACCTTCTGGCCCGGAGTCTTGCTGGCGGTGCTGAGCACCGCCCCGCAGGAGCAGGTGATGGTCTTCTGGCCGAAGACCACCTCGCCCTCGCTGCCGGTGTTCCGCTTGAAGAGCCGGTCGAAGAACGCGCCGATCCGGTCGATGAAGCGGTTGGCACCGTCCATCGCCCCGCCGGCCTGGAAGCGGATCTGCGAACCGCCGACCTTGATGACGTCGCCGGTGTTGAGCGCGACGACCTGACGGCCGATGTCCTGATCGTTCCAGAGCGTGCCGTTGGCGCTGTTGAGGTCGCTGAGCATGAAGTCCTTGCCTCGCTGCTCGATCTTGCAGTGCTGGCGGCTGATCTTGGGATCCCCCGAGAGGCGGATCCTGCAGTCCGCCCCGCGCCCGACCAGTACCGTGCCGGACGCCTCGTGCACCATCTGTTGCCCGTCCCTGGTGATAACCGTCAACTTGGCCACCGGCCAGCCCTCCCAAATGTGGTTGTGCATATCCTATATCCTAGTACCGTTGCCCGCTTCAGTCAATACACCTGGCGCCGTCAGAGGTCGCGCCGGATTCGGCGGGAAGCGCCAGGTATCCGCGCGGGTGCTCCGGGCCTGCTTGCTCCCGGAGGGGGCCGGTACTATCATTGTGGGCGGGAGGAGCATGATGAGAGCCGTATACCCCGGGACTTTCGACCCCTTCACCAACGGCCACCTGGACGTTGCCAGGCGCGGCCTGAAGCTCTTCGGGTCATTGACGGTGGCGGTTGCGGAAGGCGGGAAGAAGACCCCTCTGTTCCCGTTGAAGCAGAGGATCCTGCAGATCAGGAGCTCGCTGAAAGGGCTTTCGGGCGTGCGGGTCGAGGGTTTCGCCGGCACCCTGGTGTCGTACCTGGAGGAGGCCGACGCGCGCGTGGTTCTGCGGGGATTGCGCACCCTGTCGGATTACGACTACGAGGTACAGATGGCGCTGTTCAACCGCCAGCTCGACCCCGAAGTCGAAACCGTCTTCGTGGTTGCCAGCCCGGAGCACGCGGCGGTCAACTCCGGCCTGGTCAAGGAAGTGGCGGCGATGGGCCAGGACGTCTCCGGTCTGGTGCCCCCCGCGGTCCTCAAGGCGCTGAAGTTGCGGCTGCGCCCGCGCCGGAAGAAGTGAAGATCTCCGGAGTTTCTGGGAAACGCCGGAAGATGGCCGCGACGCTGACCGCAGCGGCAATAGCCGCAGCCCTGCTGGTGCTGTTGCTGTTGCGCGGTCACCTGAGCCGCCAGCTGATCGTGCGACTGGATCGCCTGACGGGTCGGCTTGAGAAGCTGGAGGGGCAGCTACCCGCGCGGGTCGATCCGGCAACGCCGATTTCGCTGCGGGCCCAGTGCGCCTACCTGCACTGGGCTCTGCCCCGCCAGCGCGATTCACGCAAGGTGTTGTTTTACCCTACGGCCCGGGCGGAGATATCCGCGCTGGAGGCCCGGGTCGATGATCTCGAGCGCGGCGTCGATCCCCTGAGCGGGCAACGGGGGGTCTCGCTGCGCGCCTATCGTTCGCCGGTTGATGGCGACGTGACCACCTATTCGCTGCGGGTTCCGGCCGACTACGAAGCGGGGCGGGCGTGGCCCCTGGTCGTTCATCTCCACGGCCGGGGCCGGCTGCAGCCGTTCCAGGGGCACCGTGCTCCCGACTACGGTGACCGCGTAGTCGTCATCGCTCCCCACGGGAAGGGATCCGTGGATTTCATGGGCCCGGGGGAGGTTGACGTGCTGGCCGCGATCGGGGAGGTCGAGAGGCTCTACCGTATCGATCCGGATCGCGTCTACCTGGCCGGCGCTTCGATGGGCGGCACCGGCGCGTGGCACCTGGCCGCGCACTACCCCGACCGCTTCGCCGCGATCGTGGTCGCCAGCGGCAACGCCGACGACCGCGTCTGGGAGGAGCTCTGGGAGGGGGGGGGCGCCGAAGCCCCGGAAGGCTCGGTGCGCGGAGCCCTCAAGAAGCTCGAGCGCTACGACAGCCCCGTGACATACGCAGCGAATCTGTTGCACGTTCCCGCTCGCGTGATTCACGGCGAAGACGACCTGATCGTACCCGTGGAGCACGCCCGCAGGATGGTCTCCGCGGTGGGGCGCGGAGGGGGGCGGGTCGAGTACCGGGAACTGGTCGGCGCAGGGCACAACGTGAGCTACGGGAAGAACCTGGAGCAGCAGGCCGAGTGGCTGCTGAGGCATCGTCGGGCGCAGAGGCCCGCGAAGGTTCGCTACGCCACCGACGGCCGGTGGCCCGGCGCCTACTGGCTGACGCGCGTCGAGCCAGAGAGCGCGCTGGCCCTCGCCGAAGTCGAGGCGGAAGTGACCGGAGCGGCCGAACTCCGGGTCAGCACCTCGGGGTGCGGACGGCTGGCGATCGACCTCGGTGCTGCGCCGCTGAAGGACCACGGGGCCGTGCGCGTCGTGATCGACGGACAGGGCCTGGAGGGCCTGCGAAGGGGGCAGTTGTTCCTGGCGCGCAAGGGCGGCCGCTGGGAACGGCAGACGGATCTGCCGCCGTACCGGTTGCGGGGGTTCTCGCAGATCTTCTGGCGGAGGTTCGCAGTGGTCTACGGCACCGCAGCAGGCGACGCGAAGCTGGGTGCCGCCCTGCGCCGCGAGTCGGAGCGCCTGGCCGCCGAGTGGCGGCGGAGGTATTTCGCCTCTCCCGCGGTCTATTCCGACGCGGAAGTCCCCGAGGAGATACTGGAGAGCTGCGGCCTGGTGCTGTTCGGCGGTCCGGAGGAGAACTCGGTCACCGCGAGGGTGCTGGAGGCTGCCGCGAACCGCGGCGCGGAGGTGCCCTTCCTGTTCGCGGGGGGAACCGTTACGATCAGCGGAGTACCGTCGGCAGAAGTCGATTCCGAGACTCTCGGCCTGCAGTTCGTCTGGCCGAGTCCCTTCGCTCCCCGCCGTCTGGTTGGCGTTGTCTGGGGTGCGTCCTGGCGGGCCCTGGTTGACTGCGGAAACCGCTTCGGCCGCGACTTCGACTGGACCGTTTACGAGAACCGGCGCTGGTTCGACTACGCGCTCTACGATGCCGGGACCGCCGGGCCGGAGTCGTTCGTGCGCGTGGGCTTCTACCGGCCGGCCGGGGGGCTCGACCCTGATCTCGCCTGGGGGCGGCCGCCGGGCGGGGGCGGGAAAGCACCCGGGTCCGCGCCGCGCTACATGCGGGTCGCCGAGGCTCCCGAAGGGAAGGCCCTCTGGCTCGACGAACTGCTGCCGGCCGAAGTCCACCAGATGCGCGGTCCGGTCGGTTACGGTCGCAGCTGGGGCGGCAAGCGCCTGCGCGCAGGGCGCGCGGGGCGCGAATTCGACCGCGGGCTGGGAATAAGGGGGCCCTGCCGCCTGGTATACGATCTCGGGGGCTGCTTCAAGCGCCTCAGGGCGACAATAGGTGCGGATCTCGAGGGCCGCGGGATCGAGGATCTGAGCGATCCGCGAGTGGAGCACGGTGCCATGTTCTTCAGGGTGAGCGGAGACGGCCGGGAGCTCTACGCCAGCGAAGCGCTGGGGCCCGCGCAGGAAGCGGTCGATATAGATGTAGACCTTTCCGGCGTCGTGAGACTGACGCTGGAGGTAGTGCCCGCCGGCAAGTACGAGTGGCATCTGGGCAGTGGCGCCTGGGCCGACGCCCGGCTTGAGAGGTAGGACGGGATTCGCCAGATGTTCAGCCCCCGAGTGAGATACGGCCTCACGGCCCTTTCCTGCGTCCTGGCCGCGGCGTTCGCCTTCGTGGCCACCGCCACCCGGTACAACCCTTCATTCGAGGGCAGGCGGATGGAGGATCTCACCGCGGAGCTCAGCCGGGAGATAGGCCGTCGGGTGCAGGTGAACCTTCGCGATCACCGGGGGCAGCTGGTGCTCGAGCTGCGCTACGAGCCGCGCGACGGGGTATTCCTGGACGATACCGGCTGTCTTCTCGAGATGAAGGAGCTCATGGAACTCGCCGCCATTCGCTACACCGGCTTCGCCGATCAGGTGCGGGTGAACGCCGAGGCGGGGCAGAGCGTGCCGGTCATTACCGGAATCCCGGCGGTGCGCAGCCGCTCGCAGAGCGTCGCCGAGTTGCGCAGGCGCTTTGATCGCAAGCAGATCCTGGAAAGCGGGGACCGCCTGTGGCCCAAGCTGCCCGGCGTGGAATACCGCAACTGGACCTCCGTGGTGATTCACCACTCGGCGAGCCCCAGCGGTTCGGCCGCCTCGTTCGCACGCTATCACAAGAAGGTTCGGCGCTGGGACGGCGGGCTGGGGTATCACTTCGTGATAGGCAACGGCAACGGCAGTCGCGACGGCCAGATCGAAGCCGGCGAACGCTGGAGCAAGCAGACGGCGGGGGCTCACGCCGGCGTGAAGAAGTACAACGAGCACGGCATCGGCGTGTGCCTGGTGGGGAACTTCGCCACGGAGTCGGAACTGGCCAGTCTCAAGAAGCCGGCTACGCGCAAGGTCGGTGAGCGGGTCAGGCCGACGCAGAAGCAGCAGGAAAGCCTGCGCTTTCTGGTGCTGTACCTGGCGCTGAAGCTCAAACTCACGCCGGAGCGCATCCTGGGCCACCGCGACGTCAAGCACACCCTGTGCCCGGGCGGCAACTTCCCGATGAAACGCTTCAGGCGTGATCTGCTGCACGACCTGACCAGATTGAAGCAGGTCGAGGAGTGAACCCGGGGCTGTTCGCATCGCCCCGGGAGGCATCCCGATGGGCGGTCGGGCTTCCCGAAGGGACGCCGGGCCGGCCGCGTTTCGACTACGTCCCGGAAACCGGTTCGACCCAGGACCTCGCGTTCGAGGCGGCCGTCGATGGTGCGCCGCACCTGTCGGTGTTTCTTGCCGAGAAACAGCTGGCAGGGAGAGGACGACAGGGCAGCGAATGGAGGGCCAAGCCCGGCAGTTCGCTGCTGCTGTCGGTGCTCCTGCGCCCCGCGCCGGGAGCCGGGCGGGCGGCGCGGATCTCGCTGGCCGCGGCCCTGGGGACGGCAGACGCGATCGAGCAGACGTGCGCGATCCGCGCCGGCATCAAGTGGCCCAACGACGTGCTGATCGGCGGCGGGAAGTGTGGCGGCGTGATCGTCGAGGTTCGCGGCGGTGTTGCGGTCCTGGGCGTGGGGCTGAACGTGTTGCAGGCGCGTGACGAGTTCGGCCCCGAACTGGCAGAAACCGCAACCAGTCTGAGCGCCGAGTTGGGGCGGGTAGTGGACCGGAGGGAAGTCCTGGCGGTTCTGCTGCCGGGGATCGGCGCTGCGCTGGCGGCCGCATCCGGCGACTGGCCTGCGGTCCGTGCCAGGATCGTGGAGGGCCTGGCCTGGCGCGGCCGCAGGGTCCGCGCAGGTGGTCAGGTGGGCCGGTTGGAGGGCATTGACGAATCCGGCTGCCTGCTGTTGAGAGCTGAGGACGGAGGACGTGTGAGCATCGCTTCCGGCAGCCCGGAGCTCATCGAATCGTGAGCGGGAATCGAGAGCGCCGCGCCTCGCGGCTGGCCAGTCGGCCGAAGGTCGAGGAACTTCGCCGGGCCGAGGGCTTGGACCGTGCCCTGGCGCTGGCCGGGCTGATAATCGCGCTGGTCGTGGCGCTGACCGCGTTGCTCTGGGGGCAGCGCACCGCAGCGCTCGCGGGATCCGAGGTCACCGGCGCGCGGTTGATGATCCCGACATTGGGTTTCGCGGGAGGCCTGGTGGCGGCACTGGTCGGAGGCGTGGTCCTGGTCTTCGGCTGGCCGCTTTACCGTGTTACGGTGATTCTCGTCGGGCTCTGCCTGGGTGGCGCTGCCGCCGGCGCCCTGGGGTGGGTCGCCGGGGGCCATACCGGGGCTATCATTGGCGGGGTGCTCGGCGGCGGTGTCGGCGCGGTCGCTGCATGGCCGGCCGAGGTGCTGGTCAGGACGCTCAGCGGAGCCGTTCTGGGCATGTCCCTGGGCATGGCTGTGGGCAGCTGGACCGGGAGTTCCGCGGCGATGATCGTCGCGGCCCTGGGGGGGCTCCTGCTCGGCGGCGGGCTGACCTTCCTGTTCTACCGAACGCTGATAATGGTCTACTCCGCCGCCTTCGGAGCGTTGGCCGCCGTTTACGGTGCCCTCAGCGTGTGGCGACCGGTTTCGGAAGTGGAACCCCGGCCCGCTTTGCTGGGTGCGACTGCCGCGCTGGCCGTCGTGGGCCTGTTCATCCAGCGCAGCATCGAGCGCAGCAGTGAGCAGGACGGCGACTGATCCGCCCGACCCGACCCGACCCGACCCGGTGCGGCGCTACCAGAGCTTCACTCCCGCCTGAACCGCCGTTGCGATCATCTCCGCGATGTCGTGGCTGGCACGGCGATGAAGGGCCTCGGCTTGCTCCGCTTCCGCTCCCCCCCGCCTGCGCAGCGCTTCTATCTCCCGGAAGGCCCTGTTGAACTCGTCCGCCGCGAGGAAGTACGCGCCGCGTTTGCCCATGCAATGAGCCGTGAGGATGCGAGCCTGGATTCCGAGCGGCAGCCCCCGGCTCTCGCCGCGCGCGAAGAAACCCGCGCCCAGAGAGCTCAGTGCCTTTCGGTGCCTGCCAGCATCGGCCAGGGCCCGGGCTTTGTGGTAGCGCGCCCACAGGCTGATCTGCCAGGCAAACTGCCGGGGAGCGCCGGGCGCGAATTTGCGGGGGTCGTACCTGCCGGTGAGGTCGAAGCCGAGCCTGCATGCCCTCTCAAGATCGCCGGCCAGGACGAAACCCCGGCCGATGAGCAGCCCCATCCACATCTGAACTCCCTGCGGCGGTGTCTTGTACCTGCGTTCGTCCTGGTGCCTGAGCCAGGCTCGTGCCGCCCTGGCGGTACGGGTTCCCAACTCCTTCTGCTGGGCGCTCTTGTGCTCCTGTTCCTCGGCAGCCTTGAGCAGAGCCCGGATGTACTCCTGGGACGCCCGAACGTAAACATCGTAGAGCTTCCTTCGCTTCGGATTTCGGGAGGCGGCGCGGTTTCCGGGACGGGCACCTTCTTGACTCGCACACGCGACTCTGGTAAGACCTTGGCCCATGAACGTCGAAGTCGCGCGGACAGCCGGGTTCTGTATGGGTGTTACCAGGGCCATGGAACTGGCCCTGAAGACCGCGCGTGGAAAGGGGCGGCCGATTTTCACGCTGGGGCCGTTGATCCACAACAATCAGGCCGTTTCCAGCCTGGAGTCCGAGGGGATCCAGAGCGCCGAATCGCCGGAGGAGATCCCCTCCGGTGCCACCGTGATCATCCGGGCACACGGGGTTCGTCCCGAGATCCGCAAGGTGCTGGACGAGAGGCGCATAGAGGTGATCGACGCCACCTGTCCCCACGTGGTTGCCAGCCAGCGGCGCATCGCTGAAAGGTCCTCGGCAGGATTCTCGGTGATCATCGTCGGCGACCGGGACCACGCGGAGATTCGCGGGCTGGTGGGCCACGCCCGCGGGGCCTACGCCGTTATCTCCTCAGTGGACGAGGTGGAGTCCATACGGTTGCCGCAGCCCATGTGCATCATCGCGCAGACCACCTTCAGCGAGAAGACCTATCTCGACATCGTCCGGGCGGTGCGCCGTCGCTTTCCGGAGGTCGAGGTGTTCGAGTCCATCTGCTCTTCCACCGAGGACCGCCAGCGCGAGGTGCGCGAGATGGCAGAGCGCCTGGACGCCATCGTGGTGGTCGGGGCTCGCCACAGCGCGAACACCCTGCGCCTGGCGGAGATTGCCCGGGCCAGCGGCAAGAGGACGGTTCACGTCGAAACCGGGGGGGAACTGGATCTCTCGCAGCTCTCCGGCTCAGATACGGTTGGTGTTACCGCCGGGGCCTCCACGCCCAGCTGGGTGATCAGCGAAGTAGTCGAAGCCCTTACCGGCGGCGGGAGCGCGAAGTGACCGTCGTAGCGGGCATAGACGAGGCCGGGTACGGCCCGCGCCTCGGCCCGCTGGTGAGCAGCGCGGCGAGCTATCGACTGGACGTCGAATCGGGCGGTGCCGACGAGCTCTGGGATCTCCTGGAGGGCGTCGTCGGCCGGCCGGGACGCGGGCTGGGCGAGCGCCTGGCCGTCGGGGACAGCAAGAAGCTCTACTCCGGCGCAACCGGTCTCGACGCACTGGAGGGATCTCTGCTGGCGTTCCTGGCTGCCTCGGGATGCGCTGCGGCCACGCCTGAAGAACTGGCGGGTGAGCTGCTTTCCGATCGCTGTCGCGATTCCCTGACCGCGCACCCCTGGTATCGGGCTCGTGGAGAAGGTCTGCCGCTTTCCGGCAGCCAGGACCGGACCGCGGCCATGGCTGCAAGGCTGTGCGAGTGCTGCGCCCGCAAGGGGGTGCTGATCAGGCCCTTCAGGAGCAGGTTGCTGGCCGAGGGGGAGTTCAACCGCCGGGTGGAACTCCTGGACAACAAGGCCACGGTCCTGATCGGGCTGGTTATCGAGCTGCTCAGGGAACTCCGCACCGGGGCCGGCTCGGACGCCCTGAGCGTCTTCGTTGACCGGCTGGGCGGCCGGACCGACTACAGCGGAGTCCTCTCCGGGGCCTTTCCCGGAGCATTCGTCTGGGAGCAGGAGCGATCCGCACAGTGCCAGGCATACGTCATTGAAGGGCTTGCGGGACCCACGCGCGTCGAGTTCCGGACCAGGGCCGACTCCAGCTGCTTCCCGGTGGCGCTGGCTTCGATGACCAGCAAGTACCTGCGCGAGATATTCATGCGCCGCTTCAACGCCTACTGGGTAGATCTCGACCCACAGATCCCGACTACCAGCGGATATTACGCTGATGCAGGCAGCTTCCTGGAGGCGGCCTCCGCACTCCGCAGGCGCATGGGCATCGAGGACGGAGATCTGGTCCGCAGTCGATAAGCCGCTCGGCGTCAGCCGGTTTAGCAAAGATGAGCATTGACATGGTATTGTGCATCGCTAGCATTGCACAATGCAATGTTGACGAACGGAACAGAGCTGGCGCGCGAGGAAGGCCGCAATCCAGCGGCAGGAGGGGGCGTTCTCGAGAGCGTTTCCGACTGCGCCTTGAGCGTCGATGGTAACTGGCGGGTGACCGCCCTTAACCGCGCCGCCGAGGAGGCCACCGGGGTGAGCCGCGAAGCGGCGGTGGGCCGAGCGTGCTGCGACGTTCTGAAGCAATCAATGTGCAGGGGCCACTGCAGCCTGATGCGCCTCTTGAGCGGCGACGGCGAGATGGTCGCGCGCAGCCACGCGATGCGCGAGATTGCCGAGCGTTTGCCACGGATAGCCGAAAGCGGGACTACCGTACTGATCGAGGGAGGGAGCGGCACCGGCAAGGAGCTGGTGGCGCGGCGCCTGCACGCAGCGAGCGGGCGCGCCGGAAGGGCCTTCGTTACCGTCAACTGCGCGGCGCTGCCCGACGCGCTGCTGGAGAACGAGATATTCGGTTACGAGGCGGGCGCTTTCCGGGATGCCGCGCGCGGTCGCAGGGGGCGGCTCGAGGAGGCCAGTGGCGGAACGCTGTTTCTCGACGAAATCGGCGACATCTCCCCGGCTCTCCAGGTTCGCCTGCTGCGCGTCCTGCAGGAGAGTGAATACCGGCCGGCGGGTTCGGAGAAGACGCTCGAGGCCGACGCCCGGTTGATCGCCGCAACGGGCCGCAACCTGGACGAGCTGGTGACCCGGGGGCGCTTTCGCCAGGACCTGTTCTACCGCGTCAACGTTGTGAGGATCACGATTCCTCCCCTGCGGGAGCGAACCGCCGACATTCAGCCGCTGGTCGAACACTTCATCGCGCGGCTGAACGCGGAGACGGGCCGCGGCGTTTCGGGGCTGGATCCCGCGGCGACGGCCGCCTTCATGCGTTACGAGTGGCCCGGGAACGTGCGCGAGCTGGTCGCCGCGCTTGAGCACGCCTACGTTCTTTGCCCCGGTCAAGTGCTGAAGCTGGAGCACATGCCGGCTGCGCTCCTTGCGGGGCAGGGTTCGGGCGGGGCACCGCCTGGTGCGACGCTCCGGGAGCTGGAGGCCTGGGCCATCCGCCAGGCGCTGGCCGGCAACGGCGGGCGCAGGCGGGATGCGGCACGCCAGCTGGGGATCGACCCCAGCACCCTCTGGCGCAAGATGAAGCGCATGGGGCTCAGGTAGCGTCAGGGCGCGAGAACTGGTCTGTTTTCAGCTGTTTGCGGGAATGCAAGCCTTTGCGCCACTGCTGCTTGACACGCGCGAACATGACCCACTATAATCCCGGGCTGTTAAGTAAAGGGGAGGGGCCGATTCGGCGTTCCTCACCGGCACCGGGGGATCTGCATGCCTGAAGCCCGCCAGCTGATTGGCGAAATCCTGGAGATGATGGGCTGCGTCAGCGCAGACGATATCAACATGGCGCTGGAGGCCCAGCAGGCCACCGGCAAGAAGATCGGTGAGATCCTGGTCGAGCAGGGGACCGTCAGCGACATAGACGTCACCCGAGCACTGGCCGAGCAGTTCGAAATCGAAATGGTCGACATCGAGGGCATGGATATCGCCCGGGAAGTCGTCGAGATGGTTCCCGGGGAACTCGCCCAGGAGCACAACATCGTGCCCATCGACATGAACGATGGAGTGCTCACGGTGGCGATGAGCGATCCACTGGACCTCTTCACGCTGGACAACCTGCGCTTCGTGATCAACTGCCCAGTGGAGTGCGTTCTGGCCACCGCCGACGCCATCAAGCGCGCACTCGCCAAGTATTACGGCCTGAGTGACGACCAGGTTACGGACATGCTCCAGCAGTTCACGGAACAGGACATCGACGTGGTGCCCACCGGCGCGGAGGTCGCGGAGCAGGAGACCGGTGACGACGACGCGCCGGTCATCCGCCTGGTAACCATGGTTATCATGGAGGCGGTGCGCTCGCGGGCCAGCGACATTCACATCGAGCCGCTGGCCAGCCGCCTTCGCATCCGATACCGGATCGACGGTGTCTGCTACGAGGTCGAGAGCCCTCCGCAGCGCCTGACCGGGGCGGTCATCAGCCGCATCAAGATCATGTCCGGCATGGATATGGCCGAGAAGCGCCGCCCACAGGACGGGCGCATTCCGCTGACGCTGCTGGGCCGCAAGCTGGATCTGCGCGTCTCCAGCCTGCCGGCCACCCACGGCGAGAGCATGGTGCTGCGCATTCTCGACAAGCAGAGCCTGTTGCTGGGGCTCAGCGACCTGGGTTTTCACCCCGATGACTACAAGGTCTTCCGGCAGCTGATCCGCAAGCCCAACGGGATCATTCTGGTCACAGGCCCGACCGGCAGCGGCAAGACCACCACGTTGTACGCGGCGCTGAACGAGCTCAACCGGCCGGACACCAAGATCATCACCGCCGAGGATCCCGTCGAGTATCATCTCAACGGCATAAACCAGTGCCAGGTCAACCGGCTGACGGGCATGACCTTCCAGCGGATCATCCGGGCGATGCTGCGCCAGGCGCCGGAGGTCGTGCTGGTCGGTGAAATCCGGGACCACGAGACGGCCGAGATCGCCATACAGGCTGCGCTGACCGGTCACCTGGTCTTCAGCACGCTGCACACCAACGACGCGCCCAGCGCCCTTACGCGGCTGATCGACCTCGGCGTGGCCCCCTTCCTGGTGGCCAGCTCGATCCAGGCGATCATGGCCCAGCGGCTGGTGCGCGTGATCTGCGAGGAGTGCAAGGAGCCGTTCGAGCCCGACATGAAGACCATGGCGGCCGGCGGGCTCACCGAGCAGCAGATCACCGGCCGCACCTTCTACCGCGGCAAGGGCTGCGAGACCTGCCGCAACGTGGGGTTCAAGGGTCGCAAGGGCATCTACGAGATCATGGCGATGAACAGCATCATCCGCGAGCGGGTCTTCAACCGCAGCAGCACCGACGAGCTGCGGAAGCAGGCCGTCGCCGACGGCATGCACACCTTGTTGATGGACGGGATGCGCAAGGTCCTGGAGGGTATTACCACCGTTGACGAGGTTCTGGCGGAAGCCAAGGCCTCCGACTGATCAGCCGGCGCGCACGAAGGGGAGCCCCCGATGGGCGTAGAGATCAACAAGCTGCTCGACGTAGTCATCCGCGAGAACGCCTCCGACCTGCACCTGACGGTCGGGCGGCCCCCGGTGATAAGGCTGCACGGCCAGTTGCGCTCGCTGTCTCTGGCGGAGCTCACCCCGACCGATACCGTGTCGATGATGAAGTCGATCGCTTCCGAGCGCCACCAGCAGGAGTTGGCCGAGCGGGGCGGCAGTGACTTCGGCTTCGCCTATTCGGAGGCCGCGCGCTTCCGCGTCAGCGTGTTCCGCGAGCGCGGCCATGTGGGCCTGGTGCTGCGGCTGATTCCCTCGAAACTGCTGTCCTTCGATGAGATCGGGCTCCCGCCGATCGTCAAGGACCTCTGCCTGCGGCCCCGGGGTATGGTGCTGGTCACCGGCCCGACCGGCAGCGGCAAGACTACCACGCTGGCCTCCATGATCGACTTCATCAACGCCGAGACGGCCAAGCACATCATCACAGTCGAGGACCCCATCGAGTACTATCACAAGCACAGGAAGAGCGTGGTCACCCAGCGCGAGAAGGGCAACGACGTGCCCGATTTCGAGGAGGCGCTGTGGCGCGCGTTGCGCATGGACCCGGACGTCATCCTGGTCGGCGAGATGCGCAACACAGAGACCATTGCGGCGGCGATAACCGCGGCCGAGACCGGACACCTGGTCTTCGCCACGGTGCACACCACCGGGGCCGCGCAGACCGTGGACCGGATCATCGATGCCTTCCCGGTCAACCAGCAGAACCAGATTCGGGCGCAGCTTTCCGTGACGCTCGAGGCGGTCATCAGCCAGTCGCTGTGCGCCAAAATGGACGGCAGCGGGCGGATCGCGGCCTTCGAGCTGATGTTCTGCACCCCGGCGATTCAGAATCTGATCCGTGATTCGAAAACCTTCAGGATACCCAGCTTCATCCAGACGGGGGCCAACCTGGGCATGATCCTTCTGGATGACTTCCTGTTCAACCTCTGGACGCAGAAGCAGATCTCGTTCAACGAGATGATCCAGCGCTGCCAGGACGCCGAGGCCGTTCAGAACAAGGTTCGGGAGTACACCGAGGAACTCAAGCGGCGTCAGCGGCGTCGCAGCTAGGGCAAAGGGGGCGGGGCGTGCCCATAGGCCAGAAGCGCAAGCAGCTGGGTCAGATCCTCATCGAAGAGGGTCTGATTTCAGACAAGGAGCTGGAGGAGGGCCTGAGCCACCAGGCCCAGAACGGCGGCGCGCTGGGAAGGGTGCTGGTCGACCTGGGCGTAGTCACCGACAACGACATACTCCTGGCCATTGCCAAGCAGGCCGGCATGGACATCATCGACCTCGAGCACCTTGAGATCCCCCAGGAGGTCGTCGAGATGATCAGTCCCTCGGTGGCCCAGGTGTACCGCATCATCCCCGTGAACTTCGAGGACGGAGTGCTCACCGTGGCGATGGCGGATCCCCTCAACGTCAACGCCATCGACGACCTGCGCTTCATGCTCAACTGCGACGTTTCCGGCGCGGTCAGCAACGAGCAGGCGGTCACCGAGTCGATCGAGAAGTACTACGGCAGCGAGACCGAGTCGATTGCGGATCTGGTCAAGGACATCGACGAGGACGATCTCTTGGAGATTCGGGACGACGACGACATCCCGGACATCTCCAAGCTGGAGGAGATGGCTTCCAGTGCCCCGGTGGTCAAGCTGGTCAATCTCGTGCTCTTCACCGCGATCCGCGACCAGGCTTCCGACATTCACTTCGAGCCCTTCGAGGACGAGTTCCGGATCCGCTACCGTATCGACGGTTCGTTGCTTGAGATGCAGCCGCCGCCCCGCCAGCTGGCCCTGGCGATCATCAGCCGCGTCAAGGTCATGAGCAACCTGGACATCGCCGAGCGACGCGTGCCCCAGGACGGCCGGATTCCGCTGAGCATAGGCGGCAACACCGTTGAGCTTCGCGTCAGCACGCTGCCGACCATGTTCGGCGAGAGCGTGGTAATGCGCGTCCTGGACCGCTCGGTGGTCAGCCTGGACCTGGACCGCCTGGGGCTGCGCGAGGACGAGTCTTCGGCCATCAAGGAACTGGTCGACAAGCCCAACGGCATCGTGCTGGTCACCGGACCGACCGGGAGCGGCAAGACCACCACGCTGTACTCGGCGCTGAACTACATCAACGAAGTGGGGATGAAGATCATCACCACGGAGGACCCCGTCGAGTACGACCTGGATGGTATCATCCAGGTTCCCATCAAGGAGGACATCGGTGTAACCTACGCCGCCTGCCTGCGGTCGATATTGCGCCAGGACCCCGACAAGATCCTGGTGGGGGAGATCCGCGACCTGGAGACCGCGCAGATCGCGGTGGAGGCCAGTCTTACCGGGCACCTGGTGCTGTCCACGCTGCACACCAACGACGCTCCGGGAACGGTTACGCGCCTGATCGAGATCGGGGTGGAGGCCTTCCTGCTCTCGGCGACCATCGAGGCTATCGTCGCGCAGCGGCTGGTTCGCGTGATCTGCACGAAGTGCAAGGACGAGTACGAGCCGGGCGAGGAGAGCCTTCTGGAGTTGAACCTGACGCCTGCCGAGGTGCAGGGCAAGAACTTCTATTACGGCAAGGGCTGCGATAACTGCAACTCGACCGGATACCGCGGGCGGACCGCCATCTACGAGATCATGCGGGTCAACAGCCGGCTGAGAGAGTCGATCATCGCCCGCAAGAGCACGGACGTGCTGCGCGGCGAGGCCCAGGCCTCGGGAATGCGCACCCTGCGCGACGCCGGCATGCTCAAGGTATTCGACGGTCTGACCACCATCGAGGAAGTAGTGAAACAGACCTTGACCTTCGAGTAGTCCGAGGGTTAAATAGCTGGGGGACGGGAGGAAAGGGATGCCTACCTATACCTTCGAAGGGATAGACGCCCAGGGCCGCGAGGTTCGCAGCGAGGTGGAGGCAGGCAGCGAGCAGGAGGCCCTGACTCGCATCCGCAGCATGGGCGTGCGGCCCATAAGGGTATCCTCCAAGAGCGGCAGGGGTCCGGCCGCAGCGGGGGCCGCCTCCGGCAAGAAGACCGCCGGCCTGCTTACCAGCATCGGTGGGGTCAGCGGCAAGGCCATTACCCAGTTCACCCGCCAGTTCGCAACTCTGATCGACGCGGGCCTGCCCATCGTGCGATCGCTGGACATTCTCGCCAACCAGCAGAAGACGGGGCCTTTCCGGAGCACGATCGAGGCCATCAGCGATGACGTCAAGGGCGGTTCTTCGCTGTCCGAGTCCATGAACAAGCACCCCAAGGTCTTCGACAGGCTGTACGTCAACATGGTCAAGGCGGGTGAGGCTGGCGGTGTTCTGGACACGATTCTCTCGCGCCTGGCGGACTTCCGGGAAAAGAGCGAATCGCTGCGACGCAAGATCATCGGGGCGATGGTCTACCCCTGCGCGGTGTTGACAATCGCGACTATCATCCTCGCGCTGATCATGGTCTTCGTGATCCCGGAGTTCGAGAACATGTTCCGGGACCTGGACCTCGAGGGCGGCCTCCCGGCGCTCACCGAGATGCTGATCAGCACGGCCAACACCATGAAGGCCATCTCCTACCCGATCCCGTGGATACTGCTCCTGCCGGTCGTGATCGTCGTCATCTACAAGCTGGTGGTGTCGAATCCCCAGGGGCGCTATGCGGTGGACACCCTCAAGCTCAACCTCCCGATATTCGGTCAGATCATACGCAAGGGTGCGGTCAGTCGCTTCTGCCGCACGCTGGGCACCCTGCTGGAGTCGGGCGTGAGCATCCTCGACGCGCTGAACATCCTGCGTGGCGCGATAGGCAATTCGGTCATCGCCAACGCGGTGGGAGAGGTGCACGCGGCGATTCGCGAGGGCGACAACATCTCCACTCCTCTTAAGCGCTGCAAGGCCTTCGACGACATCGTCGTCAACATGATCGACGTGGGCGAGGAAACCGGCGAGCTTCCGAAGATGCTCACCAAGATCGCCGACAACTACGACAGCGAGGTCGACGCCACGGTTTCCGGCCTCACGGCGCTGCTGGAGCCGATCATGATCGTGGTCATGGGTGGTGTTGTCGGGTTCATCGTCATCGCCCTGTTCATGCCCATGGTCGAGATGATGCAGCGCCTCAGCGAACAAACCAACTAGCGTATCGTGAGCTCCGGGAGCGGAGTCGCCGAGTCCGGGACGCGGCAACGCCTGCGTGCCGTCCTGGTTGACGTGGACGACACGCTCTACTCCACCACCAGCTTCGCGCGTCGCGCCCGGGAGAACTCGGTAAGGGCCATGATCGTTGCGGGGCTGTCTCTGCCCTTCGAGGCGGTCATGGCCGAACTCGACGAGGTGGTGCGCGAGTTTCCGTCCAACTACGACCGGCACTACGACTCGCTGCTGACGCGACTGCCGCCCAGCGCCTGCGGGCAGGTCAACCCCGCCGTGGTGATAGCCAGCGGCGTTGTCGCCTATCACGAGACCAAGTGGAGAGAGCTTTCCGCCTCGGACGACGCCCTGGAGGTCCTGAAGCGGCTTGGCGAGAAGCGCGGGCTGTTGCTGGGAGCGGCGACTTCGGGAGTACCCGTTAAGCAGGCCGAGAAGCTTGTGCGGCTGGGGGTTCTCAAGCATCTGGATCCCGGCGGGATATTCTTCGCCGAGCAGATGGGCTACAGCAAGCACAACCCCAAGTTCTACGCCCAGGCCTGCCGGGTGCTGGGCTTCCCTCCCGGTGAGTGCATGATCGTCGGGGACCACCCGGTACGCGACATCGACTCGCCCAAACGCGCCGGCATGGTCACCGTACTGTACCGCGGGGGCGGGAAGTACGGCGATGAGCGGGGAGAGACCGTACCGGACTACACCATCCAGAATTTCTGGGATCTCCTGGAGATCGTTGAACGGGACTTCCAGGTCGTCGGCTAGCAGGCCGCCGGGAAACGGCCGGCCGCATTCATTGCAGAGGGAGGAGCCCATGCCCGTAACCACCGCCAAGCAGCTCAGCGTTTTTCTCGAAAACCGGCCCGGAGTACTGGCCAAGGTCTG
>Ga0272441_10006945_pt1 | contig 18657 bp, 9 predicted proteins | sample SSMProp6N_FD_193582 | JGI IMG/M metagenome (GOLD analysis project Ga0272441, IMG submission 193582) | Marine sediment archaeal communities from Little Sippewissett salt marsh, Falmouth, MA, United States - SSM-Prop-6N | ecosystem: Environmental > Aquatic > Marine > Wetlands > Sediment ... | reverse complement strand
TAAACGAAGATGCCAACGGCGGTTCCCTTATGCTGAACGTTGAGGTATTCGACTGGCAGGCTTCATGGAGCACATCCGGAGTACTCGACGAGGTTACAGCGATCCATGTCGACTGCCCGCTGATAGACGGTCCGGTCGACATGATGTCGATCGGAACCCCGCTTCCCGGAGGTCCCGTATCCTCCGTATGGACGGCGGAAATTATGGACCCGGTTCTTGAAGAGGCCGGAATGTTCGACTGCTGGATCGGAGTCGAGGCAGCCTATCCCGCCAACTACGCTCCCCAGATCGAGGGCGACCCGAATAACTTCGACTGGCCCGATGCCCCGCTCACAGCGTACGCGCACGGAATTGTCGAGGTTTCATCGTTCTTCCCGTCCGATGCACCCGTGATCGACGAGATTATCCCGAACCAGGGCGAGCAGTCTACTGTAGTTACGGACCTTCGGATAATCGGCGACAACTTCCAGGACGGGGCCGCTGTCTGGTTCGAATTCGACACGATGGAACAGCTTACCGTTTCCGACATCGAGTACTACACACCCAGCATGATCATGTGTGATCTCGACTGCTCCGGTCCGATCGGTTTCTATGATGTGACGGTCGAGAATCCGGACACCCAGCAGGGCTCAATGGATGACGGTTTCGAGGTTACGGAACCCGAACAGGGATCGATATGGTGGCAGTCGCAGATGTACAACTGCGAGAACATCGGCCGGAACCCGATGGTTCCCGGCGCCGACCCGGAGACACTGGAAGAAAAATGGGCCACTCCGGTTGGCGGAAACAAGAAATACTGCACCCCCGTTGTCGCGGAGGACAAGATTTTCTTTACGGGCAATGACGGATTCTACGGCAACACTAGCATGACAATGCACTGCTTCGATCTTTTCGAAGGCACGGAGATGTGGAGTCACCCGATCAATACCTCCAACGTAACCTCACATCGTGCGTTCGCATGTCCCGTATGGTACAGGGCTCCGGATGGATCGGAATACGTCGCCGTCGGCGGCGACCAGCTCTACTGCTGGGACGCGAACACCGGTGACGAACTCTGGACTTTCGATGACACTTACAACACGTCTAATGTCGACTGGATTTCCAATCAGATGCAGGAGTGGAACGGATACCTTCTTGCGAGATCGAGATATCCTGTACTCTATGTTTTTGACATGGTCACCGGCGACCTGATAAGCCAGGTTGACTGCACGTCATCATCCGAAGGCGGATGCGGCGCATTCGAGGGATACGTTTACATCTCATCCGGAAAATACATCGACTGTGCGGATATCATGACCGGCGAGATCCAGTGGACGACTCCGTTACCGCATGATGCTGCGATCTCCCACTGGATGAACCCGTCCATAGTCAACGACCGCGTCTACACGAGCACATACCAGGGTTACGTTTTTGCGATCGCTGCCATGGGTAACACTGATTATACTCCCGGTGAAATCATCTGGGAGTGGAACGATCCCACAATCGGTGCGGGAAGTAATCCGCTTGTTGGCGGTACTGCCGTAATCGAAGATAAGATATTTATCGCCGCGGCATTCAACGGTAATTACGTCTACTGCATTCAGGACCTTGGCGATTCGGCTGATACATTCTGGAGATCATCCTCAACAGGTTACTTCGATGCTTCCCCGGTTTGGTCTACCGCACCGAGTTATCCGGATGGTGTCGTCTACTGCCCGGACCGTGGAGGGTACATCCGCGCATACGATGCTGCGGACGGCTCACAGATATGGGCGTACGACACCGGCGGCGAGTTCCGCGCGGGCGTGTCGCCGGTACTTGACGCGCTGATTGTTACATCAGGTACCGAGGTGTTTGTATTTAAAGGTCCGTGATCTCGGGGCCTTTACTGAATAAGTCACTATGCACTTTTATGTGCGCTGTTATATCGGTAAAAGGACAAACAACATGAGATTCAGATCAGGCAGTTTCACTTTTACGTGCATCCTTGCTGCAATAATGGTGATTTTTGTAATCGGCTGCAGCGGAGGAGGAAATCCGACAGCTCCGGACACCGGTCCCGGACTTTCCACTCCATCCGAAGCACGTGATCTATCCAATTCACGGATGCTCTGGGGGTTCTTCAGCGTCGAGATTGACCCGGTTTCCATGGAGGTCATGGTTGAACCTCTAAGGAGCGCTATGTTCAACGCGAACGTAACGAAGTTCCTCCAGCCGCCATCGAGTCCGATCCACATGATGTCGGTTGCCTTCGACCTCGCGAACTCGGACATCCCGAACGACCTTCTGGCCGTCGATGTCTCGGTCCGCCACCCGTTCATCGGGGTTAACAAGTTCCGGGGATTCGATGTCCGAGGCATCTTCATGGCAGATGGTTCCATTTCATCGGATTTCGATCCCGGCCTTGTAATTCCCGACTGGCCAGATTCATCACCGACCGATCCATCGTACGATCCCGTCGTACTTAATCCCGATGGCTACACGCGATGGTGGAATCCAACCGAATTCACAGACTACGGCGTTATCTTCGGATACACCGAAGGTGCATTCTCAACACCATCGTTCTACGCCGGGGCGAATCTCAACCCGTTTAAATATTTTGCCGATGAGCTCGATCTGGATACGCCCTTTATCCTCGATCCCGCAAATCGCGGGTCGTTCTCGCTCGAACCCGGTGTCAACCAGAGAAAGTACATCATCCAGTTCGACGAGAAACCGTGGAAGTTCAACTACGCGATCGACGCGAGCTGGGCGGAACCCGATCCGGCTGGCGAACCGGATTACCCGGTGGACAGCTTCCCCGTTCAGGCAAACGCCCAGGAAGCTTATAAGATAGATCTTATGGACAACGACTCGACCGTCTACTTCTTTAACGAGGATTCATACGGTGGTGAGTTCGAACTTGGAATCGAGATTTACGACTGGCAGGCAGTCGGAGCATCGCTTACCCCGTCTGTTATCCTCGACGAGATCAATGCTGTCTGGATCGAAAGCCCCGCCTTCGATCCCGGATACTTCGATATCCTCGCGGGAACCTATGACATCACACCGGGTGCAGGTGACACATCGGCAGTGTTCAACATCACTGTCAACCCGTCATTCGATGATTATGGAATCGACCATGCCGGACGATATCCGGTGCTTATTGGTGTGGAATCATCAAACCCCGATTCCTACATGCCCCAGATCGGCCCCCCGGGCGAGAATTTCGAGTACCCGGATGCACCGCTCACTGCTTACGCGACCGCGTGGGTCGATGTGAGTGGTGTCAGCCCGCAGGAGGCACCGGTAGTTTTAAGCGTGGTCCCGGACGAGGGAATCGTAAGCACCGTCATTTCCGACCTTGAAATTCACGGCGAGTATTTCATGGACGGCGCGACAGTCGAGTTCAGTCACACCGACATGATCTACGATATCGGTCCGATTACCACCGGCTACATCGACAGCACCCTGCTTACAATCGACCTTGATCTTAATGACGCTGAACTCGGTTTCTACGACGTGACCGTAACGAACCCGGACATGCAGAACGGCACTCTTGAAGAAGGTTTTGAAGTTGTCGACCAGATTCCGGTCCTTGTCCTGGAGGAGGAGTACATTTTCCCGCCATACAACTCAGGTACCCGCGCGTACACTCCGGCGATAACCGAGGAGGTCGATAACGACATCTGTTTCTGCTTCGAGGAATACAAACCGGAAGGAAATCTTAGTTACGGGTCAGCATGGCGATCATATGACGACGGTCTGACATGGCCCGATGCCGAGACCGGCATCTGGTCGTTCGGTGGTGTATTTGCTCACTGGGACTCGCTCAAGGTCTGGCCCACAACTTATGGTAATACCATTCACACGACACAGCTCTGGAACTGGCAGGACGGTTACTGGGCCACCGGTTTCCTTGTCGAGGCTTTCACCGATCAGTGGCCGTGGCCGCAGGGATGCCACATCACACAGCGGATATCCCATTTCACCGAACTCCTGATGGACAAGGACATGTATGTTTACGCGATCGGTGATGAAGACGGCATCATAAAATTCAAAAGATCGGAAGTTCCGGAAGAGATCCAGGGCGGCCCGAGCGGTGGCATCTGGTCGAGTTTCCCGACTTACACAATCACGAATAATGGCTACCTGTCACGCGCACGATCGAGCGCTCTTTATGATGACACCATGTGGCTCGCGTACTTCGAGCCGGACGGAAACGTCATCAGACTCGCCCACGAGCTTGACACATGGCAGACGTGGGACACGACCACTATTATCTGGGATGGCGCGGGCTCGAACACTTTCGATGCCCGTGACCCGGGCCTTCACATCGATGGTACCGGCTTCCACGTTACCTTCATCAGGTTCAGTGAACTTTCAGGCATGTACGAACTCTGCTACACGTACTCAGCCGACGCAACCTTGTGGAGCGATCCGGTCGTTATCCGCGAGTCCCTCGATGAGATCAACGACTCACCGATCGACGGCTATTACTGGGAAGACACGTACACCCTCGGAACCACATGGTGGGAAGGTGACATGATCTATGCGGCATTCTCGCTAGATGGTGGCGCATCGTGGAGCGATGCCGTACTCGTAAGTGAGGATTCCCCCGAGAACAGCGAGAGCGACTTCGTGATATCCGAATCAGGCTACTGGCACATAGTTTACTCGTCACTCAGCGGCGTGTCCGGCCTGACGGAGATCAGGTATAGGCGCGGTCATATGGAAATGCAGTAAACGGGAGTTAACGAGATGAAGAAAAAATTCCACGCGCGAACATTCCTGTTCGCGCTGATTCTAATAGCCATTGTTCTTTCAGGATGCTCCGGCGACCGGAATCCGACGATGCCTCCTGTCGATCAGGAAAAAATAGCATCGACAGGCTCAGGGGCAGTTCGGAATCACCTCTGGGGCTACTATGACATACGAATCGACCCGGACACCCTCCGGGCTGATGTCGTTCCGGTCAGGGGCCTTATGTTCAACGCGAACATAGTGAATTTCCTTCAGCCCCCGATGAGCCCGACCCATATGCTTGGCGTCCAGATCGATCCCGGACTGTCGGACATCCCGAACCATTACCTTGCGGTCGATGTAACAATCAGGCACCCTTTTCCGGGGATGGGAATGTACAGGGGATTCGACGTCCGCGGAATTTTCATGTCGGATGGCTCCATTACATCAGGATTCGATCCCGGACTCCTGTACGCGGACTGGTTCAACACTTCCCCCGGAACTCCCGGAACAGAATCGGTTCTGACAAACGCGGATGGTTACACGCGATGGTGGAATCCGGGTGAGTTCACATCGATCGGTACACTCTTCGGATACATCCAGGGTGGACTCGCTGCACCGGGATATGACGCCGGAGCGACTCTTAACCCGTTCAAGTACTTCGACGATGACCTCGATAATGACGATCCCTTCGAGCCTAACATGGAGGAGCGTAGTTCGTTCGGGATTAATCCCGGGGTTAACACACGTCAATACCTAATTCAGTTCGACGGGGTACCGTACGAATACAGTTACGCGGTATGCGCGTCGTGGGAGGAACCCGACCCGTCATACGCTCCCGATTACCCGCTTGACGCATTCTCGATCAGCGCTAACACTCCCGAAGCTTTCAGAATCGAACTAACCGACACTGGCTCCGACGCGTGGTATGTCGACGATGCTGAAAATGGCGGGGATTTTCTAATTGACGTTGAAGTCTTCGACTGGCAGGCGGAATCATCGAGCACAGTTCAGGACGAGATCGGCGCTATATGGGTCGAGAGTGATGCTTTCGAAGGCGGTTATATCGATCTTCTCACAATTACTTACGAAGTCCTACCGGGAATATCTGATAAATCGGCGGTCTTCAGGGCCGAAATCACTCCCGCGTTCGGAGCGGGTAACATTGAAAATTCCGGCGATTATCCGGTCCTGATCGCTGTTGAGTCATCCAACCCGTCAACCTACGAACCGCAACTCGACGGTGGGACTGCCTTCGACTACCCGGACGCGATGCTTGCCGCGTATGACGTCGGGATTATCCACGTTCTTGATGAAGACCCCAATCCGCAGCCGGACGTTATTCTCGTAATGGAAACGCCTCAGGAGTTCGCCGCGAACGCATCGGGATATGACACGCTCTCACCTGCGATCGTTGTCGAGCATGACGGCGACCTCGCATTCGCCTATGCCGAATGGAATGGTGGCGGCGACAGCTACGCGGCAGTATACAGGTCGCATGACGATGGAAGCACATGGCCGGACTGGAGATGGAACCAGCATTTCATGTCCGGATCGCTTCATGCCGGTGACACGATTAAAATATGGCCGTCGAGCCATAACCTGAGTTACCAGATCGCGAATCTCGCGAACGCGGATGAATCTGTCTACAACGCCGGGCATGCGTCGGGTACATTTCCCGACGGACCGAACGGTTCCGAGAAGGCGAACAATTTCAATAACTCCATCGACAACGCAAGCGAGATTCTCCAGGACTCGGAAAACTACGTTTATTTTCTCGGCGACGCGGGCGGCCAGATCACGTTCAAACGCTCTGTAACTCCCGAATGCCTTAACTGTCCACCTGGTACCTTCGGTTGGTCCGGCTATCCGACATACCCGCTCGTTAATCCCGGACGGCTTTCAAGGGTACGATCGAGTGCTCTTTATGACGGAACCATGTACCTCGTTTATTTCGAGCCTGACAATGACATAATTCGTCTGGCGTACAACGTCGGGGACGGTTTCACGTGGGACACGTCGACCATCGTATGGGATGCGGACGGTTCCGGCGCCCATTCCCCACGCGATCCCGGACTCCACATCGATGAGTCCGGTTTCCATGGCACCTTTGTACGGACCGATTTTTTAACCGGCTTCAATGAGCTTTGCTACACGTACTCATCTAACGGATCAGTATGGAGCGAGCCGGTTGTGATCCGCTCGAATGTTTTCGAACTGAAGGACAGCCCGATATGGCATTACGACTGGGTTGGACAGTCGGTTCTGTGCACGGTCTGGGAGGAGAACGAAAATATCTGGACCTCGTTCTCGCTTGATGATGGCGACACCTGGGTCGAACCGATCATGGTTAGTACAACATACGACCAGAACCGTCACTGTGACCTCGTCGTCTCGGGTACCGACAACTGGCATTTCGTTTATTCGGTATATAATACTTCCACCGGCAGATGGGATATCGACTACCGTCGCGCCCATCTCGAGTGGGAATAAATTATTGAATTTCGTTTGTAGAAGGGAATTTTCATGACCGCACGCATCACTTCGATTGCGGTAGTGCTGGCTTTACTTACAATACTGGGATGTTCGGGACGCGATAATCCCACAACACCGACTACTGAAGAGCAGTTATTTGCCCAACACGTTAACAACAATTCAAATCATCAGCTATGGGGATACTGGGACATCTCGATGGATCAACAGACCGGCGAGGTTGAAATCCTTCCGTTACGCGGGGCGATGTTCAACGCGAACATCGTCAAATTTATTCAGCCTCCTTTAAGTCCGACCCACATGTTGAGCATCTCGATAGACCCGTCATCCGACTTCGCAAACGGTTACGCCGCGGTCGATGTGACACTCCGTCACCCGTTTCCCGGAGTTAATGTGTATCGCGGATTCGATGTCAGGGGAATTTTTATAACTGACCCGGTAACATCTGCGGGATGGGACACGACCGCATCTTTATCGACAGGTCACCCACCCATAGTTCCACCGATCGATTTCGAACCGCTTCTTCTTAATGCTGATGGTTACACCAGGTGGTGGAATCCGTCTGAATTCACCACCTATGGAACCGTACTCGGTTACACAACCGGCGGGCTTTCATCGCCGGGATTTACCGGAAGTGCGACAATTAATCCTTTTAAGTACTTCTGCGATGATCTCGATACGGAGGAGCCATTTGTTCCGGAACCGGATAAACGTGGCTCTTTCGGTGTGGAACCGGGAATCAACACCCGTCGTTACGAGATACGATTCGATAATTCAAAACCGCTCAGGTTCAACTACGCGGTCGATGCGTCCTGGGCGGAACCCGACCCCGATATGGCACCCGATTACCCGGTCGAGGCGTACACGCTCAGCGCGAACGCTCAGGAGGTATATAAAATCGACATTACCGATGCCGGATCGGACGTGTGGTACGCGCCGGGTGGTAACGGTGGTGCGTTCAGGCTGAATATCGAGATATTCGACTGGCAGGCGGAATCATCGAGTACGGTCATTGACGAGATATCTTCAATCTGGCTCCAGAGCACGGTTTTTGAGGGAGGTTGTTTCGATCTCCTCACGGGTGATTATGATCTTTACCCCAGCGGCACCGATAACTCGGCGATCTTCAACGTCGAGATAAACCCCGAATTCGACATAAGTCCCCTGGACCCGCAGGGATATCACGACCTCATTGTCGGGGTGGAATCATCGAATCCCGGAACATACGAACCACAGATTGACGGCAACACAGGGATGTTCGATTATCCCGCAGGCCCGCTAACCGCATGGTACGTCTCAGAGGTATATGTCTCTGGCGATACCCATCCCGTTGTCCACTCGATCGATCCCGACAGCGGGGAGCTTGACAGCGAACTTACCGGGGTGTCGGTAAAAGGTGATTACTTCCAGGATAGCGCGGTTGTCATTTTCATCGATGAAGATAGCGGACTTCCGGCTGATACAATCGACACAACATATATTTCGGCACAGGAACTTCAACTCGATCTCGACCTGACAGGCTGGGAGATCGGTTTTTACGACGTGACGGTTCAGAATCCCGATCTTCTCGAAGGCACGCTCGAACACGGGTTCGAAGTCACCCAGCCGCAGTTCGGGAACCTGGTCCTTGAAACCGAACTTCCGATGCCGAAAGAATTTACCGCCATGCACGCCCTGTATCCCGCGATATGTGTCGAGCACGATGGTGATGTAACCATATCTTATGTTGAGTGGTGGCAGAATCCCGACCCGCCGAACGAGTACAGGTTCTACTCCGAGGGCTATAAGTCGGACGATGATGGAGTCACGTGGCCGCATTTCGAGCACCAGATGAACGGAAGTTACTTCGATCCGATCGTCTTCGGTTACTCGACAAAAATCTGGCCTTCATCCACCAACACAAGCTGGCGAACTAACAACCATATTTACCTGGACACCGATCCCGCCGAGTGGTGGATCGGTTACGCTGACACAACATTCGACGGCCCGTACTGGCATGAGACGGCTACATACGCGCACGATATCGATCATGCGAATGAAATAGTCCAGGACTCTGATGGTTACGTCTACCTGTTCGGCGATCGTGACGACAACATTACTTTCAAGAGATCGGAACTGCCCGACCGTCTGGATGGCGGTCCTTCCACCAACATGTGGAACCTGCATCCGGATTACACACTTGCCGACCCGGGGATCCTCTCGCGTGTAAGGGCAAGTGCTCTCCATGATGGCACAAGCTATGTCGCATACTACGAGCCGGATAACGCTGTCAGGCTGGCGAAAATGTCACTTCCCGACTGGCAGACCTGGGATGTATCCACGGTTATCTGGGATGGTTCGGGCAGCGACACATCCGACGCCCGCGATCCCGGCCTGCACGTCGATGAGTCCGGTTTCCACATCGTGTTTGTAAGAACCGATAACATTACCGGAAACGACCAAATCTGCTATACGTATTCATCGGACGGTGACTCCTTCAGCGATCCTGTTGTTATTCGCGACTGTACCGGGGATATTCTTGAAACCCCCGTGTTCAGGTACGATGTGGACACCACGAGTGTTATCGCCACCATCTGGTGGGAGGGAGACCTGATCTATGCGTCATGGTCAGAGGATGAAGGCTTTAGCTGGGCTGATCCGGTTCAGTTATCGAACATGGAAGATGTCAACGCTTACCCGGATTTCTGGATCGCAGAATCCGGAAACTGGCACATTGCCTTTTCATCGCTCAATGACTCATCCGCTCTCTGGGAGTTGCACTACCTGAGAGCACACCTCGAACTGTAACTGTATTTTTTTTCATAAAGAAATGAGACATCAATATGCCTCATTTCATACGTGGTTCACCCCACGTGGCCACTTCCTGAAGGAATTATTTCTGTTCAGTTCTATTTCTTGATCGGTTTTACCGGTTCAGGCAGATTCATGGGCGCGAAACTCCTTATGCCCTCTTCGCGTGTCGGGAACTTCCGAAAAACATGATGCAGCCCGATCTGCCTGAACACCGATGTTATCCTCTCGTTGATTCCCGCAAGGCGAATATCCCCCCCGGCCTTCCTTGCTGCCTGCAAAAGCGCAAGAAGTGCACTTATGCCCGATGAATCGACGTATGGAACCGCTGTGAAATCGAGAAGCATGGAAGTTGTGCCCGACTCGATTCTCTTCAGTATGAACTCCCTGAACTTGTCACTGTCCGGCACACAGATATCGCCCTCGATGATTGCGACTGTCACATGGTCCTTGCTCTCGCAGAATACGTTCATTTACCCCTCCTGCACATCCGAACCGTCCAGTTCTGATATCGCTTCCTCTACCGTGTCGAATATATCGAAAACATGGTGAAGACGAGTCAGTTCCACTACCATCTTAACCTGCGCCGAAAGCCCCGACAGCCATACGGTCCCCCCATGCTCCTTGGTGGTTTTAAGCGCGCTCACCAGGGTGCCGAGTCCCGAGGAGTCAATGTACGTGCAGTTCTCGAGGTTTATAATTACTTTATAATTTCCTTCGAGTATTGCACTTCGAATAACCTCCTTTGCCTCCCCGGCGCTTCGACTGTCGAAGTCGCCGTCGACATCAAAAACCAGGTATCCGCTTAACTCACGGCTTTCAAGCTTCATGCAGGTTAGTCTCCCCATTCAGAGCCGGAAATTGGCTTCTATATACACCATTAGTATCACGATAATTTCGATAAATTATGCTTAATTTCACAGGGGATTGAACACTGATTCAACCCCTGCTACCATCACCCCACATGGCTCGGTCCAACCGAAAAATCTCACGCGTCGGTATCGACACAGGTGGCACTTTCACCGACGTTGCCTGGTTGGAGGACGGCGTTCTTCGCACCGCGAAGGTTCCATCCCGACCGGATAATCCATCGGATGCCGTCCTCGAAGGCCTCGATCGTGTCGACAGCGACCCTGAAATCGTCTGTCACGGAACAACCGTCGGAACCAACGCGGTCCTCGCACGCCATGGCGGGCCATGCTGCATGGTCGTCACAACCGGATTCCGCGACGTTTTAAAAATCGGACGGGGTGAACGACGCGACCTCTATTCCCCCGACCCGTCCCGCCACAATCCTCTGGTCCCGCCGGATTTTATCTTCGAAGTACCCCTTCGCCCGGACTCTGATGGTAAGGTCCTTTCCGAACCATCCGAGGAACAGCTCGAAAAAATCACTGAGTCCATAAAGAAATCCGGTGCAGAGGCTGTCGCGGTCGGTATTCTTCATTCGGCTGCACACCCCGGAGAAGAATTCGGTTTTGCGCGTAAAATCGAACAAATTACCGGTATTAAAACGTTCGCATCGTCGTCCCTCAGCGCATTTCCACGTGAATACGAACGCTGGAGCCTTACCTCACTCGCAGCGTACCTGTCGCCCGTTCTCGGTAAATATCTCGACGACCTCGCGGACAGGTGCCCGTCACGGCTCTCGCTGATGATGTCATCCGGTGGACTTGCAGGTCCCGACCAGGTTTCCGGAAATCCTTCGTTATGCGTGCTGTCCGGACCCGCTGGAGGCGCGATCGCAGCCCTGAGATACGGGCGCGAACGTGTCCTCGCTCTCGATATGGGCGGTACATCAACCGACGTGACCCTTCTGAATGGAAAGTTGCCGAGAACGAGAACATCCGAAATAGATAATCTTCCGCTCCCGCTTCCGACAATCGATATTCACACGATCGGTGCCGGGGGCGGATCGATCGTAAAAATCGATTCAGGCGGGATGCTCAGGATCGGCCCCGAGAGCGCGGGCGCGATGCCGGGTCCGGCATGCTATGGTTACGGTGGCCCCCTCGCGCTCAGCGACATCGCGCTTCTTGCCGGACGTCTTGTACCCGATCTTTTCCTCGGTGGTGATATGAAACTTCATCGAAACCTGTCGGAAAAAGCACTCGGTGAGATTCTTCCCGACAACCTTGATGCGGACTCGTTTATCGATGGTGTCATCGAGCTTGCGATTGTCCACCTTACAGGCGCTCTCCGAAAAATCTCCGTCGCACGGGGAATCGATCCCGCCATTCCATCAACACCCTATACACTAATACCCTTCGGGGGAGCTGGTGCATTGTTTGCGGTTGAATGCGCACGGTCGATGGGCCTAACGGAAGTCCTTCACCCGCCCGCGGCGGGTGTTCTGTCGGCTATCGGACTTCTGCATGCACCGCTAGCTGCTGAATGTGAAAGATCCATCCTCTGCGCAATTGAAACTGCGGAAAAAAATCTCGACCCGGCAATTGAGGAGCTTCAGGCAGATATTAAATCTTTGCTGAGTAATCCGGATGAAGAAGTAAAATTCACGACTGTCCTCGAATGCCGCTATCGTGGCCAGACTCACACGATGGAGATCATTCTCCCGCATGACTTCAGCGGGAAACTGATTCAGAAACGGTTTGAACACGCTTACATGGACCGGTTCTCCTATCTTCACCAGAACTCGGATATCGAAATAGTCACCGTAAGAGTACGAGGAGAGATTCCCGTCCCCGGGTTCGAGCTGCCCGATGTTGCCGATACAGGTTTTTCGTTAACGGATGCTGAGAATGGCCACACTTCGCTTAGAGTCGATGGCTCGTGGTTCGACGGCAAAATATTTATTAGAAACCGTCTGCCGGTAGATTGCGAGATCAACGGGCCATGCCTTGTGGCGGATGATTTCTCGACACTCTATCTTGCGCCTGACTCGACCGGACATCGCGACAGGAAGGGAAACCTTGTAATCGAGCTGATTTAAGTAATGAACTCGAAAGATCCAGAATACGTAACCGATCCCGCACAGCTTGGAATTTTCCGTGCGCTTGTCGAGGCATTTCTCGACGAGATGGGCGAGACCCTGAGGCACGGAGCGTTCAGCCAGAACATCAAGGAGCGACGCGATTACTCGTGTGCCCTGTTCAACCGGAATGGCGACCTCGTCTGTGGAGCTGCCCACATCCCGGTACACCTCGGCAGCATGGACACCGCATGTAAAGCCGCTATCGAATCGGTCGACATGAATCCCGGCGACGGTGTCGTTCTTAACGACCCGTTCTCCGGGGGAACGCATCTTCCCGACATCACTATCATCATACCTGCGTTCCTGTCAGACGAACCCGAACCCGAATTCTTCATCGGCGTCAGGGCGCATCATGCGGATGTCGGTGGAATCGCGCCCGGAAGCCTTCCGCTTTCAAAGAACCTCAGCGATGAGGGGCTTGTTATCCCTCCGATCCTGATCGCCGGAAATGGCCGAATCATCGAATCTATCGTCGAGAAGATCGCGACGCATTCCCGCCAGCCTGATGAACGTCGCGGCGACATCCGCGCGCAGATTGCCTCCGGACTTGTCGGCCTTCGACGACTGGAAGAACTGAAGGATAAACGTGGCCTTGACCGAATGCTCTCGGAATCCGGCGGCCTGATCGGTCATTCGGAATCGACACTCCACAGGTATCTTGAAACTCGTCCAACTGGTTCGGGGACGGGTTCTGTCTTCATGGATGAGATCGACGACGAATCCGGTGCGCTCATTCATTGCTCGATAGAACTTGGCGGAAATCCGAAACGACTTGTAATCGATTTCACCGATTCATCCGATCGCCATCCGGGATGCCTTAATGCAACTCCCGCGATCGTACGCTCCGCGGTTCTCTACACTCTCAGGCTGTTTCTTCCTCCCGACACCCCGACTACCTCCGGGCTTCTCAACCCGGTCGATATTCGCCTCAGAAAGGGAAGCGTGCTCGATCCGCCCGATGGCAGCGCGGTCGCGGGTGGAAATGTCGAGACGTCACAGGCGATCGTGGAGGCCCTTCTTCTCGCGTTCGGGGAGCTTGGATGGGACGTCCCCGCGTCGAGCCAGGGCACGATGAACAATGTCCTTCTCGGAAGCGCGGGTGAATCGGGCGGTGAAGGTTACAGCTTCTACGAGACTATCGGAGGCGGTGCGGGCGCATCCGCGAATTCGGACGGCGCATCCGCGATACAGACCCACATGACGAACACCCGCAACACCCCGGTCGAGGTCCTTGAGCGGACTTATCCCCTCAGGGTCAGAAGATACGCGATCCGGAGAGGCTCCGGCGGGAATGGTCTTAAAAAGGGCGGCGACGGGATCATCCGCGAGTTCGAGATTCTTGAAGATTCACGCCTGACTATCCTCTCGCATCACAGGTGTGAGGGTCCCCCGGGTGCAAATGGCGGTTGCGCAGGAAAACCCGGAGAGAATATTCTAATAAGTGATGGAAACGAGGAAATGCTCCCGTCACGCATCATGACCGACCTTCGTCCTGGCGACATCATCCGTATAAAAACCCCCGGCGGCGGCGGATACGGCTCCGCCGGGTAATCCAACAGACCCCACCTGTTTGCGTTATAATTACAAAACACGATGCGGGATAGTTCCGCATGGTTGAAGGACCCATGAAACACCTCGATCCATATCGTCAGCCGGAGAAACTTCGCGCGCTCGCATCGAAGATGAACAGCATCGATCTGCCCGACCGCCCGATCAACCTCATGGAGGTCTGCGGCACTCACACGATGAACATTCATCGTCACGGTATCCGCGAGGTCCTTCCGCCGAATGTTCGGCTGATCTCCGGTCCCGGATGCCCGGTATGCGTGACGCCGCGGTCCGGAATCGACACCGCTGTAGCGTACGCCCGTGACCCGGATGTCATTGTCACAACCTTCGGCGACATGATCCGTGTGCCCGGAAGTACATCCTCCCTCTCGGATGAAAAATCGAAGGGCGCTGATGTCCGCGTTGTCTACTCCCAGATCGACTCGATTGAAATAGCGAAGGCCAACCCGGGCAAAACCGTTGTCCTGATGGGAATCGGTTTCGAGACAACCATCCCCGGCAACGCGCTGACTGTCTTAAAAGCACGGGAATTGGGTGTCGACAACCTGAAACTCCTGTCCCTCGGCAAGATAATCCCCCCGGCGATGGAGTTACTCGCGTCGAATCCCGACCTTAACCTGCATGGCTACCTCGCCGCGGCACATGTCAGCACGATCATCGGTCTTAAGCCGTACGAATCGATCGCCGCGAAGGGCCTTCCGGTGGTCGTCGCAGGATTCGAACCCGCCGACATCCTCGCCGGGCTTATAAAACTTCTGGAACAGGTTCGCGATGAACGCTCCGTCGTGGAGAACGAATACTCGCGAATCGCTCGCTATGAGGGCAATCCGAAAGCTCAGGAAGTTATTAACGAAGTGTTCGAGGTAGTCGATTCCGAATGGCTCGGTTTCGGCGTGATACCTTCGAGCGGAATGAAAATCCGAGACAAATATGCCGACCTCGATGCCGAGGTCGTCCATCCGGTTGAAGTCGAGCAGACAAAGATAATAACCGGATGCAGGTGCGGGGAAATCCTGATGGGCCTGATCGATCCGCCCGAATGTGGCCTTTTCGGAAAGGTCTGCACACCATCGAGTCCCGCCGGGGCGTGCATGGTGTCGACCGAGGGAACGTGCGCCGCTTTCTACAAGTACAGGTCCGTGGAGTGAATTTATTATATGAGCGATGAAAGAATTACGATAGCACACGGTCACGGGGGGCTTGCGAGTCACAGGCTGATAAGCGATGCCTTCCTGTCGGTATACACATCCCCGGAGCTTGAACAGCTCGATGACGCCGCGGTCATGAGGCTCCCGTACGAGAGAATCGCATTCTCGACCGACAGCTTTGTCGTACAGCCGATCTTCTTCCCCGGCGGCGACATCGGCAAGCTCGCGGTTGCCGGGACGGTGAACGATGTCTCCGTCATGGGAGCGCGTCCGCTCGTCATCTCGGTCGGATTCATCCTGGAGGAAGGGCTTTTAATCTCAGACCTTGAGAAGATCGTCCAGAGCATGGCGACCGAATGCAGGCGAGCCGGGGTACGCATCGCGACCGGTGACACGAAGGTCGTTCCGAAGGGCGCGGCGGACAAAATTTTCATCAACACGACCGGAATCGGCATCAGGAGAAAGGATGTCACACTGTCGGGATCGAACGCGAAACCCGGACAGGCGGTAATACTGACCGGGCCCGCGGGAGATCATGGCGCGGCGATAGTCTGCGCGAGAAACGATCTGAAGGTCAGCGGTGAAGTACTAAGCGACTGTAGATCACTCACCGACCTGATCGATGACATCCTCGATGCCTCAGGGCAGTCCGTATCTGTAATGCGCGACCCGACTCGTGGTGGTGTCGCGACAACTCTTAATGAAATCTCGAAAGCTAGCGCAGTTGGAATCGAGATCGACGAAGAATCCGTCCCGATCCGCGACAACACACGTGCCGTAAGTGAAATCCTCGGATTCGATCCGCTCTATCTCGCGAACGAGGGTGCGATCCTCGTTTTCTGCGATGAGGAAGCGGTCGATATCGTCCTAGGTGTTTGCAGCGCGCACCCGTCCGGAGAGCACGCAGCGCGAATCGGGACAGTTCGCAATGATGTCGATGGCAAGGTAGTTCTCCGAACCGCGACCGGGGGCAGACGAATTATGGACATGCTCGCGGGTGAGATGCTTCCGCGAATCTGCTGACTTTCCAATGAAACGTCTCCACGTCCACATCAAAGGTGTCGTTCAGGGGGTCGGATTCCGACCCTTCATTCACTCGCTCGCTCAGAGGCATGATCTGTACGGATGGGTGATAAACGACTCCCGTGGAGTCGAGATCGAAGTCGATGGCCCTGAATCTGATTTGAAATCATTTCTTGATTCCATCGAATCCGAATCCCCGCCACTTGCGCAGATAGTTAGAATCGAACATGAAATAACTGACGCTCCCGACGATCCACACACGGGCTTTGAAATTCGGGAATCGGCAGAAGCAGTCGGAGAGCGCGTACTTATAAGCCCCGACGTGTCGGTCTGTCACGACTGCATTCGCGAGATGTACGACCCGTCCGATCCGCGATACCGATACCCGTTTCTTAACTGCACGAACTGCGGTCCGAGGTTCACGATAATCGAGGATCTGCCGTACGACCGCCCGATGACAACGATGTCGGATTTCGAAATGTGCGGCATGTGTTCAGGCGAGTATCGCAATCCGTCGGACCGTCGATTCCACGCGCAGCCAACATGCTGTCCCGCATGCGGACCATCGCTCGAATTCCTCGATTCGGACGGAAAGAATATAGACGGCGATCCGATTGACACCGCGATCAGTTACCTCGCCGATGGAAAAATAGTCGCTATCAAAGGTATCGGCGGGTTTCATCTCGCGTGCGATGCGTCCAATAAATCAGCAGTGAAGCGGTTAAGGGAGCGGAAGAAACGCGAGGCGAAGCCACTTGCGGTTATGGTTGGCGGAATCACCGCCGCCGGACAGCTGGCTATCCTGAACGATGACGCGATAAAAGCACTTCTGTCTCCCGCACGTCCGATTGTCATTCTCCCGGAAAATCCGGACTCGCCAATCGCTTCGGATGACCTCGATGGTGTCACCGGCGGTGTGCAGACAATAGGCATCATGCTCCCCTACGCACCTGTGCATCATCTTCTTTTCCGACCGCTGCCGGTCGAACCTCCACGGGATAAATCCGTAATCACGGTCCCCGAGGAGATCGGCGGACCGGGTGATCCGTCATTCGACCGTTTCGCGGCGCTTGTAATGACAAGCGGGAATATCTCGGACGAACCCATCGCGGCCGGAAGCAACGAGGCTATCGAACGGCTTCATGGTATCGCGGACGGGTTCCTCGTCCATAATCGCGTGATCCATCGCCGTGCGGACGACAGCGTTGCGACAGTCCGCGACGGGGTCACGACCATCTGGCGATGGGGTCGCGGGCATGTTCCGAGGCCGGTTTTTCTTCCGGAATCACTTCCCGCTGTGCTCGGAGCCGGTGCGGAGCTTAAGACAACAATCTGTCACATCCGCGATGACAAGGCGTTCGTCAGCCCCCACATCGGCGACCTCAAGACGTACGAGACATACGAGTACCTGAAGGAGACGATCGAACACCAGTCGAGGATTCTCGGAGTCAAACCCGAAACTGTCGCGTGCGATATGCATCCCGATTATCACTCAACCCGATGGGCGGAGGAATCCGGCCTTCGCGTTGTGAAAGTGCAGCATCATCACGCGCATGCGGTCGCGCTTCTCGCCGAACACGGCCTCGTGGATGAAAAGATAATCGCGCTCGCGATGGATGGTACGGGGCTTGGAACCGACGGTCATATCTGGGGCGGAGATATTCTGGTCACTGGCGTCGCCGATTTCAGACGTCTCGGGCAGATCACATACGCCCCACTTCCGGGCGGCGATGTGGCCGTGAAGGAACCATGGCGTACCGCGCTTGGACGTCTCAGGGGCAACAACCCACATGATGAGGGCGGAATCCCCGATAAATACATGCCGTTCTTCAATGATATCCCTTCGGAAAGGCTCGCGATGGTCGAATCGATGGTCCGGGCATCGGTCAACTGCCCACTCGTCGACAGCCTCGGACGTCTGTTCGATGCCGCCGCGTTTGT
>Ga0272441_10006944_pt1 | contig 18658 bp, 20 predicted proteins | sample SSMProp6N_FD_193582 | JGI IMG/M metagenome (GOLD analysis project Ga0272441, IMG submission 193582) | Marine sediment archaeal communities from Little Sippewissett salt marsh, Falmouth, MA, United States - SSM-Prop-6N | ecosystem: Environmental > Aquatic > Marine > Wetlands > Sediment ... | reverse complement strand
GGGGGTTCGTGCTTACATCCCGATGCACCCTTTTGTTATTTTCCACACCCAATAATAAGAATACAAAGAACCGTTCAGCAAATAGTATATGAGAGGGGTGCCGCGAAGCGCCGGGGGGTGTTACTATAATAAAGGGCGGCCACCCAGCCGCCCCATTCTCCATTCCCCATTCTGCATTCTACATTCTGCATTCTTAATTAATCTGTATCTCGATCTCCACCGGCGTGCCCGCCTCCATTGCCTCGTTAAACGGCGTCAGCCGGTATGTGTATTTCCTTTTTTCGAGACCGGAATCGTCGAAAGCGAATGGGTCTTCCGGATCGTCCAAAGGTAACCCCTCGGCCTCGATAGTCCATTCCGCCTCGCCCTGCTTGAGACGCTCGATTCGCAATGTCTTGCCGCCATTGAGGCCGCTGTATGTGATTCGCACCCATCCCTCGCCGACCTGCTCGACAGACGCCTCCACCGGCCCCGGCCAATCCGGCCACTCCACCGGCGGCTGCCCCGGCGTCCAGATTTCACTCGATGGCACGAAACCCAAATCCTTCAGCCTCGGGTCGTCGTCGCCCCAGATTAGACAGGCGATTTTGAAAATCAGCTTCAGCCGCTCGGTGTCCTCGTCGAAATACCTATGCTGGAGCGCGTAAGCGTCGTCCGTCTCCCTGTCATCGATCCCCGCCGCCTCCATCGCGTCGAAAAAATCGTCGCGGTAGATTATAAGCTGGTCGATAATCGCCTGCGCGATAATTCGCTCGTCGCCCTCGCCGTCGAGTTTGTCGTGCGTGTAGATTAGCGCGTCGATTGCCTCTTTGAGCGCCTGATAAGTGCGCGGCGTCGAGCGCTTGATTGCGTATGACGCCAGCAGATGGTCGTCCGGCGGATACAAATCCAGCTTGGCCTGAAGGATTTCCTTCGCCTTCTGGTAATAATCCAGCGCGGTTTTGAACTTGTCGCGAAGGAGAATTCGCGAGTCCTGCGATTCCCCGTCCTCGACCGTGGCGGCGGTTACGGCATCGGTGAAACGCGTGTAGCAGCCCTGCGCCCACGCCAGTATCGCGCCGACAACACCCAGCAACACGGCATAGGTATCGATATTGTTCTGCATGCGCATCAGCCGATACAGCCGCACCTCCTTGGTGTCCATTGATAAATTGTTGTCATGCGGTTCTGCCATCATTCCCTCCTTTAAAGGGTGTTGGTTTTACTCGGACGAGCCCTCCCCGCCCGATTTGTTTTTAAATTTTTCTATAAGCTTAATATACCCGGGGTCATTTCTCAAATGATCCCAATCTTCGTCATTTTCGACATGTTCTACTGAAATAATTCCTTTTTCTAACGCTTCGTTAAGATGTATGAAGGCCGGTTGTTTTTCAAGAAGCAACGCTTCCGCGCACGCGAGATTGTAAAGAGATTTCTCATTACTAAAATAATGTGCTTTCTTTGCGTCTGCCTTTGATTTTTTAAAATACTCGTGCTGTCCGGGTTCTATTCCTTGTGAAAAAGCTAAACTAATATATGCGGCGGCGCGGTTGTTAAAAGCCTCATTCGCTTTGGGATTGTCCTCACCAAAAAGGTCGATAGCCTTATTATAGTCCGCAATCTCGCCCTTGTTATCTTTAGTTATCCTTTTCGCGACGCCGCGGTTGTAGAACGCCTTTGGATTACCCGGTTTCAGTTCGATAGCCCTATCGTAATCCGCAATCGCGCCCTTGTTATCTTTAAGTTCGTATTTCGCGGCGCCGCGGTTGACGAACGCCTCGGCTAAGTCCGGCTTCAGGCGGATAGCTTCGCTATAATCGTCAATGGCTTCTTGATACGCTTTTAGAGCGTATTTGGCTAGCCCACGTTCGAAGTATTCCTCCGCTGTCTTAAGCTCGGCATCTTTGGCCTTCGGCGGTTCTTGTTTCGGCTCTTCTTCCTTCTTCGTTTCTTGCTCTTTAGGTTCTTCCGGTTCTCGCCAAACGCTTTTCACTGTGTTTAAAGCGTCAAAATCTATTTTATACAGACAAGCATCTTGAGGAACGTTCAATGCACCATAAAAACCAATATCTAATAAAAGTCTAAGGTCTTCGGGGGGTTCCCATTCTAGCGTTTTTCCTTTCCGCATATCTTCAGAAAGAGAAATGTATCTTTCATATTCCTCTAATTTGGTCTTGTCCCTGAGAACACTTTCAAATTCCCGAGGGAAGGCCAGACGGAACGCTACAATCTTCGCCAATTTAATAGGTGTTAAATCTTCTGGTTCAAGATTATCCATATTATCAAGTCGTCCCGTGCAGGCGGCCTCATAAATTGAGAACCGATAGAGATTCACGAATCGCTTGATACTTCGAGGATTATTCTTGAAAACCGGAGCAAATTCTTTTACCATCTTTGCGATATCGTCCATATCATCCGCTCTGGTAATCGCCTTTTCAGCTTTTACGGATAAATTACGCTTAACGCTTCTATTATTGACTATTGGTCTCCTGTTTCCGTTAATCGGTGTCCCGCCGCTCGTTGGATTATTCGGCGAACCAGGTATTTTGGATGTCCCATCGGTGCCTTCGGCATCATCTCTTTTCCCTCGGATCATTCTCACGAGGGCTTCTGCATCGGGTTTAGGTAATCGGAAATGCTGTTGGATGAATTTCTCGATAAACTCCATACCGTAGTCAATACCTCTTTCTTCCGGGGTTTTATTGCTCTGCGGTTCTTCATAAACCATGATATACGGCAAAATATCCTTATGCTTACAGGCTATACTCGCGGCAACCTTATGCGGCTCCATCCCGAAGATGAAAAAGAGCCTGGCTTCTACATCGCTAATCATCATGAGTGTTTTTAAAAGATTAGCGGCGTTTGGAGTATCGAGTCTATCTAGGTCGTCAACGAAAACGAAGACCGTATCATTTTTTCCTACGAAGTTTTTCAGAACACAATCGAAATCATCATGGAAAGATCTTATTAGCGGGACATGATTCTTGTAATCGGGTCGTTCGAGCATCTTGTCCATGTCGATTTCTAAAGATGTCGGATATAATTCAAGGTCTTTCGTTACTTTAAAAATCAAATAAAACAGATAAACGACGCCTATCAATCCACCTGCAACGATTATATTCTTGTATTCCTCTTTTAAAAACGAAATTGATTCAACATTTTGATAAGCTAAGAATGAGATCAGTAAGATCAGAACTGGAGGAAGAATTTTAAGAATGAAGTTTAGAATGCGCCTGAAAGTGATTCTCTTTGCAAGCATCTTAAGATATTTCCACCAGCGAGGGAAGAATTTGAATTGCCCTTTTAACTGGTCGAGAAAATCCAGTGCGAAGGCCGCACAAAGGCCGTCGGAGTTCTCGTATTTCCAGGCATCGAACCATACGGTCAGATATTTCCCTTTGCTTAGATAGTTACTCTTCTCTTCAAGCGTTTTACGAAGTTGTTTCATGAAAGAGGTCTTACCGACACCCCACGCTCCTTCGATGCTGATATTCATAGGTGGTTTCGTATTTTCAGCAAGGAGAAATTCCATTACCGTGCTAATATACGGGGTAAATCCGAGAAGGTCTATCTCAGATGCGGCGTCACTAAAAACTTCCTGACGATTCTTTATCATTAGCTCTCCCTTATAATGAAAAAGAAGGAATTAATATAATCCCCCTCCGCCATGCAGAGGGTGAACGCTGCGAGGAATATGAAAATCGTTGTTCTCATTTTGTCTCCAATTTCATTTCAATGGGCGTTCCGCCCGAAAAAATAGTCAAAATGCTCGTCGTTATGGGTGTTCCGTGCGTTTCATCGGCGCGTCTGCCAGCTGCGACGGCAAATCTGCGGCCTGCAACGGTAATTCTGCCCTCTACATCGATGAATCTGCCCGTTACAACGCACAATCTGCCCTCTACAACGATGCATCTGTGCATTAAAACGGTGCATCTGCGCTCTACAATGGTGAATCTGTGCTCTGCAACGCACGATCTGTTCGTTACAACGATGAATCTGTTTTAACAGGTCGGCCATTGCATCGAACAGATTGCCCTCCGCATTAAACAGATTTGCCATTGCAGTGAACAGATTGGCCTCTGCATCGAGCGGAATTGCCATTGCATCGAGCAGATTGCCCTCTGCATCGAGCGGTTCGGCCATTGCATCAGGCAGATTGCCCTCCGCAGTGAGCGGATTGGTCGTTTAATCGAGCGCTTTTGCCATTGCAACGACCGGTTTCACCGCAACATCGCGCGGATAGCCCGCTGCAACGCGCCGCGTGACCATTGCAACCCAACAAACGATAAAAAGAACGCGCCAACCGATATTTTATCCCAAACGGCCCGATGGCCGGTTAAATCTCAGTCGCGAATTATCTTGCGCGCCATGGAGACGACAAACAGGCCGACGAAAAGCAGGCCGAGAAGCGCTTCGAACGAGGCGGCGAATTTCCCCCAAAAACCAAATGGAGAATAATCGCCATAGCCCAAAGTTGCAAATGTAACAACTGAAAGATAAAGAGCCTTTGGCCAAAAATGAAATTCAGCGCCATTTGTTGCACATTGATAACCGGTTGCCGAAAAAATACCTGAGAAGGCAAAGACCGTGCCTATTACCCAAAGCCCCATCAGCCAGGGCTTTTCGCCGTATCCGATAGTGTATTCTTTTAGCCATTCTTTCGTATTCCAATAGGCCCGATAAAGCCAGTTCCAGACCTTTGATTTATATTCTTTAGTGGGCCCGGCCATTCGGCGGCAGTGCATCTCGCGGAAATAGTATTTGCCGGCCTCGTCGTAATAGCCGCGGTTCTTGAATGCGTTTTTTATCTGGATGTAGGTTTCGACCATACCAGACCAATTGAACATTGGCCAGTTTTTTTGTATTGGATCAGTGTTTCTGAAATTCGTCATGATATTTACATCAGCATTAATATAAGTTGAACAGGTTATTTTTGAGAATGAAAAATCAGCTCCTTTCAGGTTTGCATTATTAAAACTTGCTGAACAGCAATCTGCATCTGAGAAAGAAGCAAATTCACAGTTCGCTTCATCGAATTTCGCAAGATTAATGTTAGCTTCAGTGAATATAGCAAGTTTTAACTGGGATTTCATAAAATTGGCATTAGAACAGAAAGCCCTATCGAAATTTGCGAAAACACAATCTGCTTCTTCCATTTGAAAAGAAATACAATTCGCTCTGAAAAAATTAGCCTTATAGAATTTAGTTTTTAAGAAACATGTTGTAAAACAATTGGCCAATTCGAAGCTACAATTATCGAATAGTGTTTTATCAAATCTTGTTAAAAAACAAATAGAGCCATTAAAAGTCGTTTCATCACAATTAGCTTTCCTAAAGTTTGCTTCTCTTAAATTAACTCCAATGAAGCTAGCTGATTTCAAATCTGAAAAATCAAAATTAGTTTTGAAGAGATTTGCTGCATCGAAATGGGCTTTATATAAGGAGCCTCCTTTAAAACAGAAGTTTTGACAATTAGCACCTCTAAAATCTTTTATTTTCTGGAAGTAATCTAATCCCATATCTTCTAGTTCTTTCATTAGATTTTTCAGTCGAGTATTAATTACACGATCAAGAGTATCACAACGGATATTCACCCTTTCCTCTTCCTCATAATCGAAGATATGGGAAAAATAATCCTCCTCTTTTGTAAAATTGATAAATATATCATAAAAACAAGTTGTTAAAAGGTCAGAGTAGGTTTCAATCTTATCTATTTCTTGAATACTCATAAAAACTCGTGGACCACTAAACTCTCTGATTCCTTTTTCATCTATCGGTTCAGGTTCGCCGCCCGTTACTTCGCCGGTTTCGGGGTCGCGGGTGAAGGAGCCGGGTTTGAGGAGGGGTTTGTCCCAGCGTTTCCAGAGCGTCCAAATCATCTCGTCGGAGTATTTCTCGCGGAGGGCGGTTAATTGCCTTTCCTGGTAGTGGCTTTTAAGCTCTTCTAAATTTTGCTCTGTCAGTGCCATTGTTTCCCCGGTTGTATTGCAAGTTCTATCTACCCCGTTTATAATTAAATAGCCCGCGCGGCCATGTCAAGTTATTTTTGTCATTTCACCTCCAGCCAGCCGTGGCGTTTGTCCGCAATGAACGGTTTTCGGGTTAGGATGAGTTCGCCTTGCGGGCCGCGGAATAGGGTGGTTATGTCGCCAAATGCGCGTTCGCGGAAACGGCGGGTCGCGGCGGCCTCGATAATCCTGTCGCGGGAGAGGTTTACAGCGAGGGAGTTGTCGGCGGGGGGCGGGTCGAGGAGCAACAGGCGGGTGCGTTTGCTCGCGGTCTCCTGCATTATGCTCGCCGCGCAACAGCATCGCACGGAAACTACGCCGCTTACGGGTTCTATTTGCGCGGTCTGTTTCTTGCCGGTTTCGGCCTGCGAGTTCGAGGTGCCGTAGCTTTGCGTTGTGCCTTTCGCCTCGAAAATGCCGAATGTGCCGTCCGGGAATGTGCAGACAAAGTCCGGGCGCGAGGTTCCCATCGCCTCGACCTTGTGCTGGTCGATAGCGTCGGCGGTGTCGCACCAGGCCTCGCAGCCGAAAATCTCCTCCATTGCCCATACGCAGAAGCCCATGCCGAGTTCGTCCGCGAGGTTGGCTTTCTTGTGCGGGTCGATTTCCGCAAACTGGAAATCGAGCAAATTGTTCTCCGAGAAGCAGAAGCCATACTTCCAGAACGGGTAGAGCGATAGTATGTCCAGCGGCCCGGCCTGCTCGACCGCGCAGGCCTCGCCGATAGTGCGGCACAAGTGGAACGGCAGGATTTTTTGCCTTGTGGTGCAATTGAGCGGATTGCCGTCGGGCCACTCCTCGCCGCGCACGAGGACGGTGTGGTTGTCGTTCAGGTTAGCGAACATGGCGGAGAACGCGACGAACTCCGGCTGTGTTAGTTCGATGACAACGTTGCCGTTTTCGATTTTTATGTTCATGATTACCTCCTGCAATCAAATTAAAAGGCGAGAGGTAATTTCGCAAGGAGAAAAGAGATTGCCGCGTCGGTCTTCGCACTTCTCGCAATGACGGGGCATAAAAAAGCGGCGGGGCCCGAGAGGCTTACCGGTTCAGCTCTTCGATTTTTGTGCGATACTCGGAATCGGTGATTTCGCCGCGAGCGTAGCGCTCATCGAGAATGTGTCGGGCGCTAATCGAGCCGGTGCCGCTATCGCTTCGCCTCGACATCTTTAATACTATCATTATAACTAAAAATGCGATAATAATAATGGTTACGATGATCGGCGCGCTTAACGAAAAACCTCCCGTATAATTCTCGAAGAAGAAAAATGCGCCCAGCCCCGCAATAAGAAGAAGCAAGACGCCGGCAATAAGTAGTTTTCTTTCCATAATATTCCTTTCGTTCGGTCGCGATGTCATACAACATCCAGCGACAATAATTCGGAATTACAAACTACTTCACAAAATACTTTTATTCAAGCGGAAATTTCATATATTATACGGGTCGATAAATGGACTGCGCCAATTCGGCGTGGCACCGAGAGGTTTAACGGAATGTCTGAACGCAATATCGGAAAAGTGACGTCGGTTCGGGGAAGCGTTATCGAGGCGAGTTTTCCGCTGAGAATACCGGCCATTAAGAACCTGCTTGTGACCGATGACGGAGCGATTTCTATCGAGGTTATCACACAGCTTTCCGCCCGCGAGGTGCGCGGAATCGCTCTGACCGCTATTCACGGGCTTTCGCGCGGGACGGAACTTATCGACACCGATGGACCGTTGACGGTGCCGGTCGGAAAGCATATCAAGGGCAGGCTTTTCAACGTGTTCGGCGAGACAATCGACCGCAAAGAGCCGCTGCCGGAGGGCGAGCGCCACTCGATCCATCGCCGCCCGGTGCCTCTCGACCGGCAGGTTACGACATATAAGACTTTCGCGACAGGAATCAAGGCTATCGACCTGCTCGCACCGCTCGAACGTGGCGGTAAGGCGGGGCTTTTCGGCGGCGCGGGTGTCGGCAAAACAGTGCTGGTTATGGAGATGATCCATAATACGGCCGGTAAGCACAAGGGTGTAAGCATTTTCTGTGGAATCGGCGAGCGCAGTCGTGAGGGCGAGGAGCTTTATCGCGAGGTTCGCGATGTGGGCGTTCTCGACGACGCGGTTCTCGTTTTTGGGCAGATGAACGAACAGCCCGGCGCGCGGTTCAGAGTGGGGCACACGGCGCTTACGATGGCGGAGTATTTCCGCGACGAGGAGCATCAGGACGTGCTATTGCTGATAGACAATATTTTCCGCTTCATTCAAGCCGGCTCGGAGGTCTCGGGGCTTATGGGCAAGCTGCCTTCGCGCGTCGGTTACCAGCCGACGTTGGCATCGGAACTGGCGGAGCTCGAAGAGCGTATCTGCAACACTGCGGATGGCTCGATAACCTCGGTGCAGGCGGTTTATGTCCCCGCAGACGATTTTACCGATCCTGCGGCCGTGCACACGTTCGGGCATCTCGGCGCAACGGTTGTTCTCTCGCGCAAACGTGCCAGCCAAGGGTTCTATCCGGCAATCGATCTGCTCGAGTCGTCCTCGAAAATGCTCACGCCGCCCGTTGTAGGCGAGCGGCATTATAATATCGCCCGCGAAGTCCGAAAAACGCTTGCGGAATATGAAGATTTGAAAGATATAATTGCGATGCTCGGCCTGGAGGAGCTTTCGCGCGAGGATCAGAACACGGTCAACCGTGCGCGACGGCTGGAGAGATTCTTGACTCAACCGTTTTTCTCTACCGAACAATTCACCGGGCATAAGGGCAGAGCTATCGAGTTGGAGGACACGCTCGTAGGCTGTGAGCGTATCCTTGCGGACGAGTTTGCGAAGATTTCGGAGCGTGCGTTGTATATGATAGGCACGGTTGACGAGGTGAAGGTATAATGAAGTTAAAACTCCTTCTACCGACGGAGATTTTACTCGATCGCGAGGTCGATAAGGTTGTCGCTGAGGCGTCCAACGGCGAGTTCTGCATTTTGCCGAGGCATATCGATTATGTGACGGCGCTGGTTCCCGGGCTGTTGAGTTACACGTCGGACGGCGCGGAGACTTTTCTTGCTGTCGATGGCGGAGTTATGGTAAAACGCGGGGACGAGGTTTTCGTATCCTCACCAAGAGCGGTGATCGCGCCGGATTTGGGCGAACTCGAAAGGACAGTGAAAGAACGATTCCTGAAAATCGACGAAAACGAGAAAAAAGCGCGAACCGCACTCGCAAAACTCGAAGCGGATATTATACGCGGCTTTGTAAAAATGGAATAATATATTGATGGAAACCAGAGAATATAATAAACTGGCCGAGGAAGTGGGCCACAAGGAAACCCGAAAGATCGAAGCCCGGGGGACGCGCGACAGAACGGTCTGGTTCGGTCTCGGGATGTTCGGGATTGTCGGTTGGTCTGTTGCGATGCCCACTATTATCGGCGTAGCGATAGGGGTATGGTTGGATTCAACTTTTGAATCCGGCTTCAGTTGGACGCTTATGTTACTTGGCGCAGGTGTGTTTGTCGGTTGCCTAAACGCCTGGTATTGGGTCAAAAAGGAGAGTGGAAATGACTGAGTTGCAAAACCGTTTTAATTACGCTATACAAAAAGGGATTTAGGTGCCAGAGATTAGTGTAATAGATATTGTGATTTCCGCGCTTGGCGGCGCGTTTGTGGGTTTTCTGTTTTTCGGCGGATTGTGGTTAACTGTCCGGGCAATTGGAACGGCAAGGCATCCCGCCGGGCTTGCAATAGCGAGCTCTATAGTGCGAATTGTGGGATTCGTCGCGGCGTTTTATTTAATCGCCAGGTTTGGTAATTGGGTCGATCTCGTCGTAGCTTTGGCCGCCGCGATAATTGTCCGAACAATACTTGTGAGAAAACTTGGGTATAAGAATTCTAAACAATCTGAAACCGAAAGCACGGATATAGGCAATGGAAATCGGTCCTGACAGCATCGTTTACTGGGAGTGGGGATTCGTCGAATTGAATGCGACGATCGTTTTTACGTGGGCGATGATGGCGGTCATTATTCTGATCTCGTGGTTGGCTACGCGAAAAATCTCGGTCGATACTCCTATCTCCACGTGGCAGAACGGGATGGAGACGATTGTCTCATCGATGCGGACCCAAATCGAGGGGATTATTCAGGACGATCCGCTGCCTTATCTACCATTTTTAGGGACGCTTTTTTTATTTATTTCAGTTTCTAATTTGCTCGATATAGTCCCCGGCTACCACCCGCCAACCGGCTCTATAAACACGACTGCGGCGCTTGCAGTTTGCGTTTTTTTCGCGGTTCCCGTTTTCGGAATTGCGAAAAAAGGGATCGGCGCATACCTGAAAAACTATATTCAGCCGAGTCCGATGATGCTGCCGTTTAATATTATAGGCGAATTTTCCCGGACACTTGCTCTCGCGGTAAGGCTGTTTGGTAACATTATGAGCGGCACTATGATAGCCGGAATACTGCTTTCAATCGTGCCGCTGTTTATACCGATTGTTATGGAAGCTTTCGGATTACTTGTAGGTCAGATTCAAGCTTATATATTTGCAATCCTCGCTGCGGTTTATATTGCTTCCGCAACGAGAGGTCAAAGGAAACAAAAAATTGCACGATAACAAGGAGGAATGAATTGGATAATATCAGCATTATTGGCGCGGCCTCGATAATAATCTCCGGATTTACTATCGCTATCGGCTCGATAGCCCCCGCGCTCGGAGAGGGGCGGGCGTTGGCGAGAGCGCTGTCTGCAATCGCACAGCAACCGGACGAGGCGGGAACTATCACGAGAACGCTTTTCGTGGGACTGGCTATGGTCGAATCGACAGCGATTTATTGCTTTGTCATAGCGATCATACTCATATTCGCGAACCCTTTCTGGAAGTATGTAATCGCTCAGGTCGGAGGTTAATCTGTGGAGATGAACTGGTTCACAATAGTCGCACAGATCGTTAATTTCCTGATCCTCCTGGTCATCCTGCGGTATCTCCTTTATAAGAGGATACTCAAAGCCATGGACGACCGTGAGGCGGGGATAGCAGAGCGAATCGAGAACGCAGAAATCCGCGAGAAGGAAGCGCAGGAAACCGCGCAGGAGTTTCGGTTGAAGACGGAAGAACTCGACAACCAACGCTTCCAAATTATCGCGGGGGCGGAATCTGAAGCCGAAACGCGCGGAGGGCAGATTCTACTCGAGGTAAGAGAGGAAGCCCGACGCAAAAAGCGTGAATGGCTGCTTTCCCTTCAGAAAGAGAAGGAGACTTTCCTCGGGAGGTTACGACTCAGTGCGGCGATGCGCGTCCTCGATACTACCCGCCTGGTTTTGGCAGATATGGCGGGCGTGGATTTGAACTCCCGCATGGTAGAAAAATTCGTAGATATACTCTCGGCTCTCTCTGACGATGAGTTAACACTAATCGTAAAAGCTGCGAAAGAAAACGGTAATATAGTTGTCGTTTCATCTTTTGAGCTCGATGACAATACGAAAAGCTCGCTTCTTAGCGTAATTGAAACGAAATTTGGCGGAGATATCGAAACGAGTTTCGATATCGACACCGAAAAATTGGCCGGAATCGAGCTTCGTGTGGGGGGTCGTAAAATCGAGTGGAGCTTAGCAAACTATATCGACGATATGGAAGAACGCATGAATTCGGCGTTCGAGGAACTGTCATCGAGAAACAAACCGGAAACCGATAGTAGCGAAGAGCAAAAAACTTCGGAAAATGGCGATGGACAAAACTAACGATAACATCAAGCTGAATAACGAGTTCGAGGAGACATTTTCGGTCTTCGATAAGGTTATTGAGGAAAATCATCCGGAACTCTGTATCGAGGAAATCGGAATCGTTGACAGCGTAGGTGAGGGCACTGCATATGTTCGGGGTTTGCCGGATGTTATGGTCGATGAGATACTGCGCTTCCCGGGCGGCAAACTCGGCACGGCTTTCAATCTCGAGCTGGACCGGATCGCTGTTATTCTGCTCGATCATAGCGAAGATATCGACGCCGGGGACGAGGTTCGTCGGACTGGGCGGATACTGGATGTGCCGGTTGGCGACGGGCTACTCGGGCGAATCGTGGATTCATTGGGCCGTCCCCGCGATAACGCAGGCCCAATCGCTTTCGATACGAGATTTCCGGTTGAACGCGACGCAACGGCTATCATGGATCGATCCCCGGTCACAGTGCCGCTGCAGACCGGAATACAGGTTATCGACGCCCTGATTCCGATTGGACGGGGGCAGCGCGAACTGATTCTCGGTGACCGCCAGACCGGCAAGACGGCTATTGCGATTGACACGATTATTAACCAGAAAGATAAGGACGTTCTTTGCGTCTATTGCGCGATAGGCAAGGAGGTTTCGTCGGTTGCGAAGGTTGTTGACGACCTGCGCGAGTTCGGTGTGCTCGATAAGACGGTAATCGTAATGGCAACCGGCGAGGATCCGCCCGGGCTTAAATATATTGCACCATACGCCGCGACATCTATCGCGGAATATTTCATGGAAAACGGTCACGACGCGCTGGTTATCTATGACGACCTCACACGCCACGCCTGGGCTTATCGCGAACTATCCCTGCTGCTGCGTCGGCCGCCCGCTCGCGAGGCATATCCGGGGGACATCTTCTATATTCACTCGCGCCTGCTCGAACGGGCTACGCACCTTCGTGATAATCTCGGCGGCGGCTCCATGACTTCTCTTCCGATAATCGAGACTCACGCGCAGAACATGTCCGCCTATATCCCAACAAATCTAATCTCTATTACCGACGGCCAAATTTACCTTTCGCCACAACTTTTTCACGAGGGCATTCTGCCGGCAGTGGATGTCGGCAAATCGGTCTCTCGCGTTGGTGGAAAAACCCAGCTACCGGCATACCGAATGGTCGCCGGAGACCTTCGGCTCTCCTACTCGCAGTTTGAGGAGCTCGAGACTTTCGCACGGTTCGGCACCCGTCTCGATGACGAAACCAGAAGAACACTCGAACGAGGCCGTCGTGTCCGGGAAGTTCTCAAACAGCCGCAATTCGGACCTATCACCGTTCCCGAACAAATCGGCGTTTTCCTCGCAGTGACAGAAGGGCTGTTCGATGAAATCGCAATCGGGCAAATGGAAAAGGCAAAAAAAAGTGTGCGCGCGGCGGTTCACGCCCGTTCGGGAGAAATCGCTAATAAAATTCTACATGGCGAAAAACTCTCTGATGATGACAGGGCGAGCATTATCGAGGTAGCCCGCGAAGCGCTAATCTGGGCTGATAAAATCGATGCAAACGACTGAGGAAATAAAACGACAGCTCTCCGCCACAGGGGATATGCGCTCCGTAGTTCGGACGATGAAGTCACTCGCTGCAGTGAATATTCGCCAATATGAGAAAGCGGCACGCTCCCTCGCCGATTACGAACGCGTAATCGAGATGGGCCTTTCGGTCGTTCTAAGGAATAGACCGGAACAGATGGAATTTACCCGCGAAACGGAATCCGAGAAATACGGCGCAATCGTTTTTGGCTCCGATCAGGGGATGTGTGGGCAGTTTAATGAGAACATCGTCGATTATACCGAGGAAGTTTTCCGTGAACTCGATATCGAAAAATCGGAAATAACTATCCTTGCGCTCGGCGAAAAAGTTGCCGGATTACTGAAATCGGATGGTTTCAATATAGGGGATAAACTGTCTGTGCCAGCCTCGACCGCCGGAATTACCGAATCTACGAGAGCGGTGCTCTACAAAATCGTCGATTGGCGTGAAACGCGCGATGTTCGCAACGTTTATCTTCTTTTCAATGAGCCTAAATCCAGGGCTTCCTACGATCCGTCTCATATCCGCCTTCTGCCCACCGATTCGCAATGGTTGGAAAGTCTAATCACGCGCGAATGGGATTCCCGGTCACTACCAATTTTCACGATGAATTGGGATGAGCTTTTTTCTGCGCTTATCCGCGAATACTTGTTCGTGAGTATATTTCGCGCAACCGCCGATTCCCTCAATAGCGAGAACGCCAGCCGTTTATCGGCTATGCAGGTTGCGGAGAAGAACATAGACGAGAGACTCGATATGCTGAAGACGCAATATAACAGGCAAAGGCAAAGCTCGATAACATCAGAACTTCTCGATATTGTCGCAGGTTTCGAGGCTCTGACAAAAGCATGATCGACTCGCCGGTAGTGTTTATTTTCCATTAATTACACCGGGATGTATTTAGAAATTCGCTTTAATGGAATAATCGCTCTTGCCGAGTAAGGTTTTATTACATATTTTGAAAATGATTTATTGGCAAAACCCAAAGAGGAGGCAAAATGAGAAACTGGAAATGCGTTATTTGTTTGATGATTATCACACTGTTGTGTGGGCTGGCGTTATCTGCTGAGATTAAAACGGTAGAAAAAGAAGAGAAGACCGAGAATTCCGAGGGTAAAGTTCTTGTCGAAAAGGTCTGGGCGGATATGAAAGCCGGAAATCTCGATGAACTAAAAGCGATTATGGCCGAGGGTTTTCAATCGCTACATCAGGATGGTTCCCGCAATGCCGAAGAAGAACTGAAACTTATCGCGGGCCTTAACCTCGGCGATTATAAGCTGGCCGATTTTGTGATCACCGGCGAGGGCAACACGCTTATAGTGACATATTTCGTTTCTGTCGAGGAAACGATTAAGGGCGAGCGGTTATCGTCCGTGCCGGCGCCGAGGATGACCATATTCGTGGAGACCGAGGACGGCTGGAAATGGCTTGCCCACGCGAATCTGAAACAGTCGAAGGGGTAAGTTAGCCCTTTTTAAGTTTTTATACCCCCTCTATCCGCGAATTCCCTAGCGTTTAACAGCGCGATAGAATCGGCGAGAGTGAATTGCCCGGGGTGAAACTGGAATATATCCAACATTGTTGGAGACGGTTTGTGGTTTGTAATAGGATGTTGTTCCAATCAGAGTTAGCACAAGGAGTTAAAATGCAGATTCAAATTCAACATAATCCACCTGATGAGGAACTCGCTAAATTCGGTGTCGAATCATGGCCGATTTGGAGCAAAGAAGTCTCCGAATTTCCGTGGGAATACGATTGCGTAGAGGTCTGTTATATTCTCGAGGGCCGCGCGATTATCATGCCGGAGGGTGGCGAACCTATCGAGATAAAGACCGGAGATTTGGTAACATTCCCGGCGGGTATGGCCTGTATCTGGAAAATCGTGGAGGATATCCGCAAGCACTACAATTTCGAGTAGTCCGAAGGTGGTTCGATGCGAATTGTTTTCGCGCTAATATTTCCGCTCGTTTTGCTTATTGGAATAGCGGCCCTTCTGATTTTTGCGCCGCTGCCGCAAGGTTTCCCGGAGACGATGTCCTCTGGAAGAAATACACTCGCTGCTATTGCGGTCGGAGTTCTGGGATTTCTTTATTTAGTGGGTTTTACAGGATATTTAATCGTTGCGCTTTATCGAGCGAGTCGTCGCTTCGAGGGGATTTTTCTTGAAAAGGGATTCGAGCCGAACGGCGCAGGGCTTATAAATAGACGATATTTCGGCAAGCTTGCTCAGAGGTCGGCAAAGATATATTTTGCGCCGGCGTTCAGGGTGTATCCAGCATTGCTCGATATTCGAATTGCGGCGGATTGCGGTTTTAGCGCAGCGATATGTCGGGGAAGGCCTTTGCTTGATTGCCACGATTGCCCGGAAATCGGGATTGCATCGACGGATACGGGCGATATTGAATATTACTCTGACAACGAGGTCAGACTTCGCAGCTTGGTCGAGTCGCGGGATTTCGCAGGCGCATTGGCGGGATTTTTAGATTATGCCGAGATTTACGGCCTGCGGGAACTTTATATCACGCCGACAGAAATTTGGATTCGTGCACGGCCTTCCGGCGTGGTTTCGAACGAGGTTGTCGGGCAATGGATCGAGGAATTATCGATTATTGCAGGGAATCTGGAAGGTCGCTAAGGTGATTATGGAGTGTCGTTCTAAAACGCTTGAAATCGACTTATTCCCTTGGTTTTTCGATTGGCTTAAGTAAATTACATCGATGAAGATAAGTTTAACCAATTTTTGTGATTGGCTATCTCCTAATTATAAGAGGTGAGAGATTAAAATAGCGAAGTTAAAAAAGTACTCGAGAATCGCAATAAATAAGCTGACATCAAAAGCGTCCTTGAGAAAGGGAATGAAGGATGGGATAGCGCGCAGACCACCCCAAACTGTTTATTGGATTCAGCATACCCAATGCAACCTGAAATGTCCTATGTGCAATGTCCCCGCAATTCCTATCCCGAAGGAAAGGGACTCTTGGATTTCGACCGAGAGGATGCTGGAGATTATCGATGAGATGAAGGAAATGGGTGTGGCCGAATTCGGTGTATCCGGCGGGGAACCTTTGTTGGATGTCGAAAGGCTTTTTAAAGTCCTCGAATATGCGGCTAAAAGGGGAATTTACACGCATTTCGGAACGAACGGTTTGTTGATGAGCGAGGAAATCCTTCGCAGATATGATTCAATGGGCGTGGGGCACATTTCGCTTTCGTTCGACGCTATCGGCGAGGTTCACGACTTGATAAGGGGAAAAGCGGGAACGTTCGAGGATGGTGTTCTTAAGGCAATCGAGATTTTTAAAAAAGTCAATCCGAAAAATATCAATCTTAAAATAAATGCGATTTTTTCCAACGATAATTTAGAACAACTACCCGAGCTGATCGAATTTGTTGGCAAGAGTAAGTTCATGATTTTTCTGCAACCATTCGACCCATGCGCTTATGATTTTTTCTTGAAGAATCGCGACGCAGAGGCCGCGCATCGGGAATTTTCGCAGTGGATTCCACCGGATAGATTCGAATTGCTCGACGACGTAATCGAGCAAACTATTTCTATCGAGAAAAAATATCCCGGTTGTTTATTGAACGATATCGAGCATCTACGCGCTATAAAAAGGTATTTCAGTTTAGAATTGCTCGAAAATCCGGCGCCTTGCACGGTTGCTTTTGAAAAATTATGGATAAGAGCAAACGGCGATGTAAAATATTGTAATTACGGCCATATAGGTAATCTTAAAGATAGCTCTTTACGAGAAATATGGAACTGCGACCGTATAAGGAAAACACGAAAAGCGATGCTAAACTGTAAGTTTGTCTGTTTATTGGGTTGCATTTATTCTTCGTCTGTTTTCTCGATTTTTAAGAAAGGAATGCGAACCGCGCGATTGCTATTAAAATAAAATATTCGGTCGGGCTATTTTTATGGTTATTGTATTAATTTATCCTGCTTCTTTTGAATGTATTTTTTATTCTTCTTCAAATGTGATAAATTCGATTCAGGAGGACATTATGAGACTTGTTATCGTATTCGCTTTAATCACCGTGTGTGCCATTTTCGCGCAGACTCCACTTATCGATCATACTTGCACCGACCTCGGCACGATTCCACTCAACTGGATTGACTCCGTGAAAACCCACGTCGATATGCACTACGCGCACACCTCGCACGGCGGCCAGCTAACCTCCGGCCTCGACACGATTATGTCCACCGACTCTTATTACGCCTACGACGCTGGTTGGTGCTCGCTTCCGACCACACCCGGCGCGTTCTGCATCTTCGACGGCCAGGAGGGCGGCGACGACTACATCACCCCCGAAATGTATTGGGAAACCCGGGATGGAATGAACATGACGCGCGACGTCCTCGACCACAACCCGACGATTCGCTACACTATGTGGGCATGGTGCGGCCAGCCTTCTTATTATTCCGCCTTGCAGATGAATGCATACTGCGAGAGCCTCGCGGTTATCGACGCCGAATATCCGGGCGTCACGGTAATCTACATGACCGGCCACGCGCAATACGACGACTGGGACGGCTGGACGCGACACAACAACAACAATATCATCCGCGCATATTGCATGACCTATTCCAAACCCCTTTTCGATTTCGCAGACATCGACGCGTGGTGGTTCAATCCGGGAACGCCCGCATGGGAGTATAATTCCTACGTTTACGACAGCGACGACGTTCCGCTCGAACATCCGCATTACGGGATAGACGAGGTCGCGCACACATCGTGGGAGAACTGCTGGCACAAGGGCGCGGCCTTCTGGTGGATGATGGCGCGGTTGGAGGGCTGGGACGGCCCGGTCGGCGTCGATGAAAATCCCGTATTGCCGGACGAAATCGCGATAAACGCCTACCCGAACCCCTTCAATTCCGCGGTAACAATCGAATTCGATTGTCATTCCCGTGCCCAGACGGGTGCCCTTTTGGGCACAAACGGGAATCCAACAATCGAGATATTCGATATTAACGGCAGAATCGTCGAAACGATTTCCGTTAACCGAAGCGAATCGGCGAAGCCGTTGAGCACATACGCCTTCGGCGCGTACCGGTGGCAACCCGATGAATCCCTCCCATCCGGTGTCTATCTCGTTCGGGCGCGCTTCGACCCTTCGACCCAGACGAGCTGTAAGCAAGGCTCAGGGGCCGAAACGATGACGAAAAGGGTGGTGTATTTGAAATGAGAAAAGCACAGCTATTCATCTTTATTTGCGCCGTTACAGTCTTTGCGCAATACGACAGCCTCAACGTTCGTGTGCACTGGACGTTCCACGGAACTCACGAGTTAAGGGGGCTTGCTCTCGCGCCGGACACCACGCTTTGGACTTGCTACCCCGGCAACGACACCCTAATCGAAATCGATGCCTCGAACCCCGACGCTATCGATACAAATTTC
>Ga0272441_10006943_pt1 | contig 18662 bp, 20 predicted proteins | sample SSMProp6N_FD_193582 | JGI IMG/M metagenome (GOLD analysis project Ga0272441, IMG submission 193582) | Marine sediment archaeal communities from Little Sippewissett salt marsh, Falmouth, MA, United States - SSM-Prop-6N | ecosystem: Environmental > Aquatic > Marine > Wetlands > Sediment ... | reverse complement strand
TGGCCTTGGCCACCACGGCCTTCTCGTAGGTGCCTATCTTGTTGGCGACGTCGCCGTTGGCGGCCACCCTGTCCGCCCCCACTATGACGGCGTCCACCTCGCCGAGCCTCATGTAGTGGCCCGCCGCGTTGTCCACGATAATGGCGTAGGGTATGCCCTCCTGCTCCATCTCCCACGCCGTGAGCCGGGAGCCCTGGCAGCGAGGCCGGGTCTCGTCCACCCAGACGAACACCCGCTTACCCTGCCTGTGGGCCACCCTGACGGGGCTGAGGGCGGTGCCGTGGTCTATGAACGCCAGCGCCCCCGCGTTGCAGTGGGTCAGCACCCTACAGCCGTCCCTCAGCAGCTCGGCGCCGATCTCGCCCATCCGCTTGGATGCTTGGAGGTCATCCTCCGCTATCCTGTCCGCCTCGCTCTGCACGTTCTCGACGCGCTCCTCCACCGAGCCTTCGCCGCCGGCTTCGAGGCAGCGCTCCACGGCGTGGAACAGGTTCACGGCGGTGGGCCTCGTGTCCCGCACGGTCTCCGCGGCCCCCTCCATGTATGCGATGAACTCCTCGAGGGGCTCGTCACGGGCCTCCAGCGCCGCCTGGGCCATGGCGTACCCGGCGGCGCAGCCCACGGCCCCTGCGCCCCTGCACACCATGTCCTTAATGGCGGCGGCTGTCGCGCGGTGGTCGCTGAAGCTGGCTATCTCGAAGACGTGGGGGAGCTTCCTCTGGTCGATCATCTTGACGGTATCTCCCTCCCGCCACAGCGTGTAGTACTCCCTGGTCTCGCCGTCTATCCTGACCTTCAAACGTTGTACCCGTAGAAACTTGGGGTGCCGGAGATATGAATCTACTTCAGAACCTTGCCGGTCTTCCGGTACCAGAGGTAGAGGTCCAGCCCCCCGGGCTCCATGCCGAGCCGCCGCGCCACCTTGGCGAGGACGGCCTCGTATGCGAGGTACCTCTTCTTGGTGAGGCCCTTCCTGGACTCTTCCTCGGTTATGAGGCCGTGCTCCACCAAGTTGCTGAGTATGTGCCTGTCTATGATGGCGAGGCCGAAGTAGCCCACGTTGCGCAGGTAGTGGCTGGCCTCCTTCCAGCCTAGACCCTTTATGTTCTCGACGAGCCACTCCCGGGCCGACTCTGGGTCGTCGAATCCCTGGATGGTTTCCTTGATCCGGGGGGCAAGCCCACGGGTGTTGTAGATGTACTCCGCGCGCCTGTTGGCGAACCTGTGGCCCTCCTCGACGAGGCAGCCCTGGACGTCCTCTAGGTTTCCCTCCATGAGGGGGCCGCCGAGGAGGGCGTCCACGCAGCGTTGGCCCATCAACGCGCTGCTATAGGCCGTGAGCAGGCAGTAGACTAGCTCCTCGTACCATTTCTGGGTGTCCATCATGTGGACCTCTCTGAACTCGTCCATGCGTTCCTCCACCATCTTCTTCACCCGGGTGTTCTCTGTGAGTGCTCTGACCTTCTCCGCCATGGCCTCTATTCCCGGGTGGTCGTCTAAGGTGGACTGCATCCCTGAATGTTTGGGGCCGCGCGTTTTAAACCATCTTGACTCTCTCACCCGTTGCTAGAATAGTGCTATATGTTTGTCATCGAATAATCCACCATTCTCGGGTAGCCCATATGAATAACGAGAACGCAGAGGTAAAGCTAAGAGCGGTTAAGAAGGTTCCGCGGATACAGACGCCTGGGATAGAGATATCCGAGGTGCAGGAGGGCCACGAGTTCGTGACCCCGTTCTGGGTCGCAGAGGAGCTGGTGGAGTCCGGCTTGGCGGAGTACTCCGAGCCTGCACTCACCCAGACAGAGTGGACCCAGGTCCACTTCAGGGAGCGCATCAACCCGGCGGGGCCGCCCAGCAGGCTGCCCGACGACTTCTACGAGCGTGCCTTCCAGAGCTTCGCCCAGGCGAGGGGCGACCCCGAGAAGGCGACGCTGCTCCTCAGGATGAAGGCGTGGTACAGGGAGATACTGGAGTCGAGGATAGGGCGCATAACGAGGCTGGCGTCGTCGGAGGCAGTTTCATCCACCTCCGCGCTCTCTAAAGATGAGGCCGATTTATACATCAACGTTAACCGAGTAGTCACGGCTTGGCGTGACAGGATGAGGGCGCTGGGGGAGGGCTAGTTGGCGCGGCAGGACACCTTCGAGGAAGCCTTCACGCGGTTCATAGAGGACTTCATGGACGACCAGGAACGGTACAAGTACGACCAGGCCATTGGCGAGATGCCCGGCAAGGGCGCCAAGAGCCTGGTAATCGACTTCACCGACATCTACGGCTTCGACATGGAGCTGGCCCGAATCATACTCGACGACCCCGAGACCATCACCCCCATCTTCGAGTCCGTGGTCAGGAGCAAGCTCCGCACCCGGGACCCCTTCTACGCCGAGAGCCTGGACAGGGTCAACGTCAGGTACAGGAACCTCCCCGCCGAGACGCCTCTGCGCCGCTTAGGCGCCGACCACATAAGCCACCTGATAATGGTCCGCGGCATCATCGTCCGAGCCAGCAGCGTCACCCCCCTCGTCGTCAGGGCCACGTTCAGGTGCCCGGTCTGCGGCGAGCTGAACCACATAGAGCAGAGCGGCCAGACCATACAGAAGCCCCAGAAGTGCATAGCCTGCGACAACAGGAAGGGCTTCGAGTTGGTCCCTAAGGAGTCCCTCTTCATCGACAGCCAGAACGTCAACATACAGGAGCGGCCCGAGGACCTCCCCCCCGGCCAGCTGCCTAGGAGCATCCACGTGGAGCTCAAGGACGACCTCGTGGACATGGCCCGCCCGGGGGACAGGATCACCCTCACGGGCTTCATCAGGCTGCTGCCCAAGTACGGCAGGGGCGGCGAGCTCCGCACCTTCGACATCCAGGTGGACTCCAGCTACCTGGAGATAAGCGGCAGGGAGATGGAGCTCATGGAGATAAGCCCCGAGGACGAGGAGGCCATCCTGGAGATAGCCCGCGACCCCTGGGTCTTCCAGAAGATAATGGCAAGCATGGCGCCCAGCATCTACGGGTACGACCACATCAAGGAGTCCATACTGTACCTGCTGTTCGGCGGCGTCCTCAAGGAGCGGCCCGACATGAGGATCAGGGGCGACGTCAACGTACTCCTCGTGGGGGACCCCGGCACCGGGAAGAGCCAGATGCTCAACTTCGCGTCCAAGGCCGCTCCCAGGGGCCTCATGACCACCGGCAGGGGCAGCACCGCCGCCGGGCTCACCGCCGCCGTCGTCAAGGAGGGCGGCACGGGCAGCTTCGTGCTGGAGGCGGGCGCCCTGGTGCTGGCCGACAAGGGCGTCTGCTGCATAGACGAGATAGACAAGATGAGGGACGAGGACAGGGGCGCCATACACCCCGCCATGGAGCAGCAGGTGGTGCCCATCGCAAAGGGAGGCATCGTCGCCACCCTCAACTCCCGGACCAGCATACTGGCGGCGGCCAACCCGTCGCTGGGCCGCTACAACCCCTACCAGACCATCGCCCAGAACATAACGCTGCCCGTCACCATCCTCAGCAGGTTCGACCTCATATGGATACTCAAGGACCAGCCAGACAGCCAGATGGACGCCGACGTCGCCCAGCACATCCTCGATCTCCACAGGGTCCTCACCTCGGCGGAGGCGCCCATAGACATGGAGCTCCTCAAGAAGTACATCAGCTACGCCAAGAAGGTCAAGCCCGCAATCACCGACGACGTCATAGAGCGGTTCAGCGACTTCTACGTCAAGATGAGGAACGCCAGCGTCGAGGGAGGCGAGGCAGCCGCCATAGCCATCACGGCGAGGCAGCTGGAGAGCCTCGTCAGGCTCTCCGAGGCCCGCGCCAGGGCCCACCTCCGGGAGGAGATCACGATCGAGGACGCCGAGGCGGTGATCAACCTCATGCGGAAGAGCCTGGAGCAGGTGGGAGTGGACGTCCAGACCGGCCAGATAGACATAGACATACTGTACTCGGGTAAGCCGCGGAGCCTCCAGAACCAGCTGCAGAAGCTGCTGCAGGCGATAAACGAGATGGAGAGGGTGAGCGGAAGCGTCCGCGACGACGACCTCTACGACGCGCTGCAGAGCGACCACGGCATAGGCAGAGCAGAGGCCGCGCGCCTCATAGGGGTCCTCATGAAGGACGGCACCATCTACTCGCCGAGGCCCGGCTACTACAAGCGCACCACGTAGAGCCGCCTAGTACCGTAGCCGCTTGTCCACCTGGTTTATCGGGGGCTCCCCCCGGTTCACCCGGAGGATGTTCTCCACCATTATGTTCAGCCCGGCGTCTGAGCGGCTGCCCGTGGAGCCTACGCTGTGGGGCGTGCACACCACGTTGGGCAGCTCCCAGAACGGGTACACCGAGGCGGGCTTCCCCTCCATGTTCCACAGGGGGTCCCAGAAGTGGGGCGTCCACCACACGTCCAAGGCGGCGCCCGCTATCCACCCCTCAGATAGCGCCCTGTACAGCGGCTCCTCCTCTATGATGGCCGCCCTGGCCACGTTCACCAGGTAGGCGGAGGGCTTCATGGCCCGCAGCTCCTCCTCGCCGATCATGCCCCTGGTCTCCGGGGTCAGCGGCGCCGTCACCACAACGAAATCAGACTCGGACAACACGTATGTCAGGTCCTCCGGGGTGCCCAGGTACTCAAGGCACATGGACGCAGCGAGCCCCGGGTCCCTGCTGCGCTTCACCGCCAGCACCCGCATGCCCATGCAAGCCAGCAGCCTGCCCACCTCCCGGCCTATGCTGCCGTAGCCCACTATGCCCGCCTTCCTGCCGCATAGCAGGACGCCGCGGCCAGCGCCCCTGCCCTCCAGGAAGCCGCGGTGCCTCTGGACCACCTTCTTCGCCAGCGCCAACACCAGCGCCACGGCCCCCTCCGCCAGGGGCAGCGGGTTGGAGCCCGAGGTGTTGGCCACCCACGTCTCCTCCCTCAACGCGTCGAAGGGCATGTCGTCCACGCCCGCCCCCGTCTTCTGCAGCAGCCTCAGCCCCCGCGCCGCCCGGGCCACCGCGGGGCTCAGCCGCGTAGCCACAATGACCTCCACGTCCCCCGCCAGCCCCGCCAGCTCGTCGTCTGTACCCGTCTCGGGCGCCACCACCTCGATGTCCCCCGGCAGACGCTCCCTGATACGCTCGGCCAGACCCGGGTTAACCACAAGAACCTTCAATGCACTCAGATAGAGATGGGAGCCGCCGCACTTATACCTCAACCCGGCACCCTCAGCCCCCCACCAAACTACCCAAAAACAAATAAAAAACAATAAAACACACTAGACGAACGCCCCCGAAAAACGCTTATAGTGACTAACCAACTACAAGGAACCCCGCCCACGAAACACTTTTCTTTCACACACAACTGAAAAAACCGGGGAGCCGGATGAGCTACATGTTCTTCTGCAACAACACCACCATGGACGAGTGCCTCCACAAGAAGCTCTTCGGCAACAGCCAGAGATTCTGGAGCCAAGTCAAGAAGATCAAGCCAGGCACCCCCCTCTTCCTCTACAACCTCGACACCGGCCGCCTCCACGGCCCCTTCCAGGCCGCCTCCAAGCCCCGCATACACCTAGACCCCTACGCGTTCCTAGACTCCGGCCGAACCTACCCCGCCCAGGTAGAGGTCACATGGACAAAGATCGGCACCATCCCGAACGCCCACACCGTCCTCCCCTTCCTCAGCGGCGAACTCAAGTGCCGGCTCACCCCCACCGAGACCGTCAAAGTATACAAGGCCCTCCACGAAGCCACCAGCAGACGCGTCGCCAGCTGGCTCTAGCGGAAAACATTAAAACCGTCCGGGAGGATAGTCTTCGATTCAGAGGGAAAGCATTGAGTATAAGAGTAGCCATAGCAGGAGTGGGGAACTGCGCGTCCGCACTCATCCAGGGAGTCGAGTACTACAAGGACGCGGAGAGGGACGAGACCATCCCAGGAGTCATGCACGTCTACTTCGGCGACTACCACATAAACGACATAGAGTTCGTGGCCGCCTTCGAGGTAAACAAAAACAAGATAGGCAAAGACCTGAGCGAGGCCATATGGGCGCCCCCCAACAACTGCGCCAGGTTCGCCGAGGTGCCCGAGACAGGAGTCACCGTCCAGCCCGCCCCCATACTCGACGGAGTCGCCCCCCACATGCACGAGAGCTTCCACGACGACAAGACGATGAAGCCCGTTGACGTAGCCCAGACCCTGAAGGACTCCGGGGCGGAGATACTCGTCAACTACCTGCCCGTGGGCAGCGCCCAGGCCACGCGCATGTACGCCGAGGCGGCGCTGGACGCCGGATGCGCGTTCGTCAACTGCATACCAGAGTTCATAGCCAGCACCCCCGAGTGGGCCCAAAAGTTCACCGAAGCCGGGCTGCCCGTAGCCGGCGACGACATCAAGAGCCAGGTCGGCGCAACCATACTCCACAGGGTCGTCGCCAAGCTGTTCCACGACAGGGGCGTCGTACTGGACAGCACTTACCAGCTCAACATAGGCGGCAACACGGACTTCGAGAACATGACCATGGAGAACAGGCTCAAGAGCAAGCGCATCAGCAAGACCGAGGCCGTGCAGAGCATGATCCCCTACGAGGTCCCCACCAGGATAGGGCCCAGCGACTACGTGCCCTTCCTCGGCGACCACAAGATATGCTACATCAGAATAAACAGCCACAGCTTCGGCAACCTGCCCATAACCTTCGACACCAAGCTCGCGGTCAACGACAGCCCCAACAGCGCAGGCGTCGCCATAGACGCCGTCAGGGCCACCAAGATCGCCCTCGACCGCGGCGTCTCCGGGCCCCTCCTGGGCATAAGCAGCTACAGCTTCAAGCACCCGCCACAGCAGGTGCCCGACGACGACGCCCACCGATGGGTCGAGGACTTCATCGCAGGCAAAGTGGAGCGCTAGGGAAGCCAGAGCCTGAGCTCCGCCTTGGCCTCCTCGGGGTCACCGGAGGCGTGAACCAGGTTCTCCACGGCCCTGCCCTCGGCGGTGCTCGCCTCTATGCTGTCACGCCCCAGGTCGCCCCTTATGGTGCCCTTCTCGGCCGTAGCCGGGTCGGTATACCCGGTGACGCGGCGCACCTCCTTGACGGCATCCTCTCCCCCCACGCGTATGGCCAGCACCGGGCCCCTGGTGAAATACTCTCTAAGCTTCCCAAGCACCTTCATGCCGTGGGCCTCCGGGTCGGTGATGCCTGGCACAGCCGCCTGAGCCTTCTTACCCATGCTCAACGCCATGCCGTCGGGGTAGTGCTCCCTGAGCCGCCCCAGCCCCACCTCCTTGTAGTACCTCATGTCCTTTACCTCGAGGCCGGCGTCCTCGTAGTACTTTATTATGGCACCCACGAGGTTTCGTTCAAGCGCGTCCGGCTTGAGGATGACTAATGTCTCCTGGTACATGGGCATGGCGTAAGCGGTCCCTCCTTAAGGCTTTATGGTCTGAATAAAAGGTGGGTTGTATCTCACCTAGTCCACTTGAGATCGATCCTCGGGAACTGGGCCAGCACCCTAACGGTGTCGATCGTGAACTCGGTCGTCCTCATGTACTCCTCGTGGGCAGAGTCGTACTGTGTCTCGACCTTGGGATCCGATTTGAGCAATAGATGCATCCTGAGGGCCCCAGGGCCTAGCTGTGTCCTGAAACCGCAGACGGGGCACTTGAACTGGTCTATCACGTCCTCCTCCTCGTTGAGAGTCACATACGCGCGGAGATGCTCCGGGATGTTTAGCATCATTTCCCCCGTACGATCTTGGGCGTATGGCGATATATGCGTTACCCACACCTATCACTAAATTCACTTTGAATATAACAAAAATCAGCTAATATTCCGGCGGGAATCAGCTAAACGGAAAACTCAGTCGGTCTATCTCTGCCGAAGCCTCCAGGCCTCGGTCCACTTGAGCTTGCGGGGGTCACGCCGCATGTCCAGCGTGCTCTTCCTGCACTTGGAGCTGCAGAACCGCAGGACCCTGCCATCGCGCCTCACGAAGTTGGTGCCAGTGCCCGGCGGTATCTCCTTACCGCAGAAACTACACTTGTATACCTGAGGCAACCGTTACACCTACCTGATCTTCCTGGCCTCGCGCTCAGTCTCGCGGAGAAGCAGCACGTCGTCGATGCGCACAGGGCCCTTCACGTTACGCGTGATTATCCGGCCCTTGTCCCTGCCATCCTCGATCCTGACCCTCACCTGCATTACCTCACCCGTCAACCCCGTCCTGCCCAGTATCTGGATGACGGTTGATGGCGTGAGAAGGTCAGAGTCCTGACTCATGCTACTTCACTAGTTCCTGGACTTTCTTCACTATCTCTGAGACCAGCTTCTCGGCGTCACCCGCGTCCTCTATGGCCGCGGCGGATGAACTCACGTTGATGCCCAGGGCCGCACCGATCTTCTGCTTCTCCGGCACATAGACGTAAGGCGCCTTCCGCTCGTCGCATAGCAGCGGCAGATGGGCGACTATCTCCGGTGGCTGAACGTTCTCTGCTATGAGCACGAGCTTGGCGTTGCCCCTCTCGATGCTCTTGGTGGCCTCGTTGGTCCCTTTCCTGATCTTTCCTGAATCTGTGGCGATCTTCAGCGCCTCGTACGCGGCGTCCGCCACCTCTTTCGGTACTTCGAACCTCACGTAGAAGGGTTTCGAAGGATCTACATCTGTTGACATGTCATTTCCCTCAGGGTGGATACTGTTACCTGAGCGTCCTTTATTAAACATTCCGACGTTAATCCAAGAGTCTAAAACCCGTGCTATTCACAGGAAACCCACGCATTATTGTTTAATTGTGGGTGAAGTAAGCGACGAAAGGCTTGGACTCGTCGACGCGGCAGTAGCCAAACCTCTCGAACTGGAACATCTCGCCGTGTTCCATCTCGTGCACCCTCTCCTCCGCGAGGCCGGAGGCCGTCGTGGCGTCGGGTAGAACGACCTTGGCGTCCACGCCGACGCCGGCTGGCAGCCAGTGTATGAAGGGGGCGTCCATTTCCCTCGCCAGCTGGTAGTCCTTGGAGTGGTACACCGCCTTGACGGGTTCACCCACCTCCTTCACCTCGACGTTCATTACGCCCATGAGCCTGGCCACGCCGCCGATCCTCAACCTTTCTAGGTCCTTCCCGGATACGTTAAATCTCAGCGTGCCTTCCTTAGGCTCCAACACGAAGTCCCTTGTACCCCTCTCAGGGTGATCCGGGTGCACGGGCAGCTTGGCGACGTGCCGCCCCGGTACACCGGTGACCGTGAGGCTGACGGGGTCCTCCACGAAGAAGTACCTGTCCGAGATGGGCTCAATGATCTGCCTGTTCTCGGCCGCTATGTTGTCCCAGCTAATGGTGACGTTCACGGGCTTGGGGCCCACGTGGATCATTATGGCCCTTATGGCCTCCGGCTGCAGCCCGCGCCGCCGCAGCGCCCTCAGCGTGCCGAGCCGCGGGTCGTCCCACCCCGAGTAGGTGCCGTCCTCTATCCCGGCCCGCATCTTGGATTTGCTGAGTATGCCGGCCTCCAGTCCGAGCCTCCCGACGTTGATTATCTCGGGGTACCGCCAGCCCAGGTGCCCCTGGAGCCACCTCTGCCGGGTGGTGTTGACGTCGTGCTCCTTGCCGCGGATGATGTGGGACACCCCCATGAGGTGGTCGTCGACGCCGCAGCTGAAGTTGTAGAGGGGCCAAACTCGGTACTTGTCGCCCTGGAGGGGGTGATCGACGTCGCTTATGCGAAGCGCGGGCCAGTCCCTCACCGCGGGGTTGGGATCGTCGAGGTCGGTCTTTATCCTGACCACCGCCTCACCCTTCTCGTAGCCGCCGTCCAGCATCCTCTCCCATCTGCTTAGCTGGGTCTCTGGGGGCAGGTCCCTGCACGGGCAAGCCTCGCATGCCATGTAGAGCTTCCTGAACGCCTTGACCTCGCATGTGCAGACGTATGCGTTGCCCTCCATGAGCAGCCTCTCCGCGTGCTCGTAGTATATGGGGAGCCTGTCGCTCTGCCGGTAGACCTCGTCCACCTTGACGCCCAGCCACTCCAGGTCCTCGAGTATGGCGTCGTACATCTCCGGGATGGGCGGCTTCACCTCGGCGCTGGTGTCCTCGTACCGGAGTATGAAGTGGCCCCGGTACATCTTGGCGTACTCGTCGCAGAATATAATGGGCTCGGCGCTCCCGAGGTGCAGCGCGCCGTCGGGGTTGGGCGCGAACCTCGTCTTCACCATGGGCCAATCTTCGACGTTCTCCAGCGGCGGCAGGGTCTTCTCCTCCTCCTCGACCTTGCTCCGCTCCAGCAGCTCGGGGTGGTTCTCCTCCACGAACCGAAGCTGCTCCATCCGTGTCCACGAGTTCACCTCCTCCACCGCCTCGTTTACTATGGGGGCCACCTCCTTCGCCCTCTTCCTCAGCTCTGGATACTCCCCGAGAACCTTGCCCATGACAGACCCTGCCTGGGCTACGCCGTCGAACTGGGAGGCGTTGTGGGCCGCGTACTTGACCGCGGCTTTCCTTATCTCCGTGTTGTTCATGGACACAGCTGGTCCCGATGAAATACGAGGAAGATGTCTATTATTCCTTTCTCTAGTACTCGCGTTTGACGAAGTACTCCACGAGGGCCTTGAGCTCTTCCTTGGCGGGGCTGTCGGGTATGGCGTCAAGCGCCTTGAACGCCCTCGCCACGTACTCGTCCGCCACGCCTCTGGCGTAGTCGATGGAGCCCACCTCCCTCAGGGCCTCGACGGCGGCCTCGATGTCCTCGCGTGAAGCGTCCTCCACCCCGAAAGCCCTACCGATGCGCCTCCTCTGATCCTCGGTGGCGTTCTCCAATGCGTGTATGTTTATCAGCGTCTTTTTCCCCTCCCGGAGGTCGCTGCCCACAGGTTTGCCGAGGGTCTGCTCGTCCGCCGTCACCCCCAGCACGTCGTCCTCGATCTGGAACGCGACGCCAGCGTCCCACGCGAAGCCGCCGAGGGCTTCAACCTGCTCGTCGGAGCCGCCGCCCGCCAACGCGCCCACCTGGGCGCACGCCCTGAACAAGGAGCTGGTCTTGGCGCCCACCATCTCTATGTATTCGTCCACGGACACCTCCGAGGCGCTCGGGAACCCGATGTCCAGCGCCTGCCCCTGGCACAGTGTCATGGCGGCCTCGGTTATCTTGGCAATGCTCTCGATGAGCCGCTCCGCGGGCATCCCGGGCGGCCTGTTATTCAAGGCGACGTCGTACACCTTGGCGAAAAGAAGATCACCGGCCAGGACGGCCATGGGTACGCCGTAAACCTTGTGCACAGTGGGCTTGCCTCTCCGGAGGTCGTCGTGGTCCATAACGTCGTCGTGGACGAGGGTGAAGTTGTGGAGAAACTCCACGGCGGCGGCGAACGGGACGGCGTCCTCGGCGCGGCCGCCCACCGCCTCACACGCCTTGACCGTCAGATAAGGACGCAGCCGTTTACCCCCCGCCTCGACGAGGTGCAGGCTCGCCTTCCCTAGGAGCTCAGGCTCCTGCCCGCCGAGGGCCTCCTCCAGGTACCCGTTGATCATCGTAGCGTTCTCCGCCAGTCTCTGCTCCATGGGCTTCATCCGAGCCACGATCTTTCACCCGATTCAGTGATAGACGACGCGAGGGACTCTTAAAAGTTGTCTCAGGGCCGCTGGGCGTACTTCGACACGTCGAAGCCCCTTAGCCCCAGCCACTCGGCGGTCCTGCCCATCACCAATGCGGGTACGCTCCCCAGCTCCTTGACGTCCCTGGCGCCGGTGAGGAACATCACAACCCTCAGCTCCTGTACCATGTGGTCCACGTACTCGGCCAGCTGGTCCCTGCCCTCCACCGCCTTCTCGAGGAAAGGCTTGGCCATGCCGGCGGCGTCGGCGCCCAACGCGATGGACTTGGCTATCTCGGCGCCGGTCCTGACGCCTCCGGACGAGATCACTTTGAGTCCGGTGCTCTGGCTGGTCTCGACGACGCTGACGGCGGTGGGTATCCCCCAGCTCCACATCGCCTGCCCCAGGTGCTCCTGGTCCCTCTTTCCGACCTCCTTGGCGATGTGGTACTCGACGGCTGACCAGCTGGTGCCCCCGACGCCGCTTACGTCCACGGCGGCGGCACCCGCCTCCTCCATCTTCACCGCCTCCTCGTGAGCCACGCCGCATCCCGTCTCCTTCATGACAATGGGAGTGTCCAGGGCACCCGCTAGCTCCCTGACTTTACCTAGGACGCCGCTGTAGTTGGTGTCGCCGCCTAGCTGCACCGCCTCCTGCAGGGGGTTCATGTGGACGGCGAGGGCGTCCGCCTCGACCATCTCTATGCACCTCTCGGCCTCCTCGACGCCCCAGCCCAGTGAGAGCTGGGGGCAGCCGATATTGCCGATTACGAGGGCGTTGGGCGCCTTCTCCCTGACAACCGTGAACGTGTGGTCTGCCTTGGGCTGCTCTACGGCGATTCTCTGGCTACCGACGCCTATGCCGATCCCCTTCTCCTCTGCAACCGTGGCGAGCACCTCGTTGATCTCCTTTGCCTCCTGTGTGCCGCCGGTGATGGCGCTGATGATGAGCGGCGCTGAGAGCCTCCTTCCGAAGAGCTTCGTGCTGGTGTCGACGTCGTCCAGGTCTATCTCTGGTAACGCCCTGTGTATGAGCCTGACGTCCTGGAAGCCTGTGCCTATGTCTCCCTCGACTTCCTCCTCTAGGCTGACCCTGATGTGCCTCATCTTCCGCTTCTCGATGCCGCTCATGCATTCACCTTCTGAACCTTGTGCCAATTACGTTTTCGCCTCTGAGGGCGGCCTCGACCCGCCCGGGCTCCGTCGCGTTAACCAGCAGGACCTCGACGCCCGCCTTCACCGCCTCGGCTGCCTCTCGGACCTTGGCTAGCATGCCTCCCGTCACGTCTGTGCTCACGGCGTCTCCGATCCCGGTCATCTGTTCAAGTTCGCCGATGGACAGCTCCTCGATGAGTACAGCCTTCTTATCCAGGTTGGGGTCCCCCGTGTAGACGCCGTCCACGTCGGAGCCCAGCACTATTCTCTCCGCGTTGAGGCCGGACGCGAGCTTGACCACCAGCTGGTCACCTGAGAGTATCGCGAACCCCTGCTCCGCGTCGATGACGGCGTCACCGTATAATACGGGGACAAGCCCGTTATCGATGGAGCCTCTGACGATGCCGAGGTCGACAGAGCGTATGCGCCTCCCCCTCGTCTTGATGAACGAGGACGGCGCGACGCTGAACGCGGGCACGCCCGCCACTAGCATCGTGGCCACGATCAAGGCGTTCAGCTTTACCATGGCTTGGTGGGTCATGGAGAACCCGATCACCTGCTTCGGGTAGGAGTAGCCGTCCGCGATATCGTACTCCTTTGCTAAGGGGTGACCGTAGGAGCCCCCACCGTGTACGATCACAAGTGGCTGTGCGTCGGCTTCGGCGACCTCCATGGATAGGCGCCTGATGTTCTCCTTGTTCGCCGTGAAGGGCTTGTTCTTGTCTGTGACGACGCTTCCCCCTAGCTTAAGTACCTGCATCTGAACCACCGGACCGTGTTACCCGTTTGGATAGTTTTGCATCGCGAGCCCTTTATCTCTTGGGATGAGCGGCGAGGCGTCCGTTTAGCATGATGTTGATCAGTACTCTTCGGGAGGCTCCGAGCCTCCGTTCGATTCGTTGGACTCGGGGGAGTTAACCGTCTCCTCGACGTATTCACGGTCCAACCGCCAGTCATAGTTTGACGGATAGAATGTGAACCTAATCACGTACTTGGCGTTCCTCTTCAAGAACCCGTCGGGGGCGCCGGCCGCGGACTCGCTCCACTCATACCAGTGACCGCCGAGAGTGCCTTCCTCGACTATAGTTGGTTCAGAGATGTTATAGTATACGCCGTCAAAGTTCTTCCTCTTTATACCTATTACAGCTGCGCCAGGGAAGACGGGGTACTCACATCCGGTGTTCTTTGGCCTTAACACCAACCTGTTATCGGCGAAATCCCAGTCGGTAACCTTTATCCCCATTTTAACCGTCACATAGTAGACCCAGTCGGAGTACCCATTCATCGTAGTGGCCCCTACCAGGTGTGCACTATAGGTGTTGAGGAACCCCTCCGGCGCCCCTGCCTCACGCTCGTCCCATACAAACACTGCGGAGGTCTCTCCCTGAGAGGAACCAAAAACATACCCAGTGGCGTTCTCACTGGTGTCAGTGTATATCTCATCGCCTCTTCGGATGGATAAAGAAGCTATGATAGAGTTCAACGGCAGCGAGTTACCGAGGGTCACCTTCATTTTCCCATTCTCAGCGTCACACTCCAAATCGATGATGTACATGCCTAGAAAGTCCGCGTCACTCGCTTGCCCTATAAAATTTTGATAGATAGTGACGTTGGATTCCAAGTCCTGAACCACTCCCTCAAGGCTATCCACCTGACTCTCCAGCTGTAGGCTGCCCTCGTGGCAGTCCGAGAGTTCACTGGACTTGTCTTCGAGGTCCACCATCATTCTCCGCACCTTGTCCTGCGTCCCAGTGACGTTCTGCGTAAGCTCCGCTATCTCAGACTCCATCGCATCCAGCGAGTCCATGAGCTCAGAGATCTCGTCTTGGTAGCCTCTCCTGCTCGAATCATATGCGAACGAGGACGCCGCGTAGCCACCTGTCAAGCCGGTGGCGAGGGCGAGGGCAAGAACCTTCTGCCCTGTCGGACCCATCTTCGACAGGTAAGTTATCAGCGTTTTTAGCATCTCACCAATAATCTTGGTAACTGAGTCAACCTTTTCCAATTGCCTTGCACCTAAACATATTGGCAACCAGAGAAATAATAGTTTATTCACTGAGATTCGATCAATCGAGGTCTTCTTCGTCGATCCACCTGCTCTCGACGCCGCGGTCCGTCAGCTGGACCCTGTAGCTGTCGCTCTTCCTGCGCCTGATTGACTTCTCCACCGCGCTCATCCTGTCCTCCTCCGCGACGGCGATCATGCATCCCCCTCCGCCGGCGCCTGTGAGCTTAGCCCCGAGGGCGCCGCTACTCCGAGCCGTATGCACCAGGGTCTCCAGCTTCATGGTGGACACCCCTATCGCGGAGAGCAGGCCGTGGTTCATGTTCATGAGGTCGCCCATGCGGCGGAGGTCGTTGGACAGCAGCGCGTCCAGGCCCTCCCTGGCTATGCCGCCCATGGCGTCGATTATGGCGTCCATGATCTTTGGGTTCCTCTCCTTGAGGGCCGCGACGCCCTCCACCATCTTACGTGTTGACCGTTTCCTCCTCGTGTTGCCTATGATGAAGGGAATGGACGACTCCAGGTTGTGGCGCTTGATGCCCACGTCCCTCTCGTAGCTCAGCGCGCCGCCGAAGGTGCTCACGGTGTTGTCCACGCCGCTGGGCTTCCCGTGTATTATGGTCTCGCCCTGGAAGGCCAGCTTGGATATCTCCTCCCTGCTGAGGCCGGCGTCGAACAGCCGCTCCACTGCGCCGACGGTGGCCACGCATACGGCTGCGGAGCTGCCCAGACCCACGGCTATGGGTATCATGGACCTCACCTTGAGGTTCACCCCCGACTCGACGCCGATGTGCTCCATGGTCATCCTGGCGGCAACGTTGAGGGCGGCCAGGTTCCTTCCCCTCCAAGCCTTCCCCCTCACCGGGTGGTAGACGTCGTCCTCGAAGTAGCCTGAGAACCCGAGGTTGTCGGCGTCCACGTAGACGCGGGGGTCGTCGCGTTTGCTCGCGATGACCTTGGCCCTCCTGTCTATGGCGTGTACCACGGCCGGCCCCCTGTATACCACGCTGTGCTCGCCGAAGAGGATCATCTTCCCCGGCGCCGTAGCCTCCACATGCATCGTCTGGTTCACCGTGTAATCTTCAGGGCGGCGTATCCCACGACCGCGCTGTAGTCACCTATAATGTCCCCGCTGGTATAGTATGAAAGTAACTCTGATTTGTTGGCTCCGGCGAGCTTGGAGGCCGCCAGGGCGGCCGAGACCGGGCCATACCCACACGTGGTTATCCTGTGCTCCCTCACGACCCTCTGGAGCCTCTCCTCGTCCATCTCCAGTATGGCGTCTATCACCAGGCGGTCCTTCCTGTTAGACGTCTGCTGAGACTCCTGGTGGTTAAGGTCCGTCGAGGCGACCACCAGCACGTTCTTGCCTTCTGCGGCCCTGTGGATGGCCTCGCCCACCTCCCTGCTCGTCTCCAGGTCCTGGTACCCCATGCATATGGGCACCAGCTTGAACTCGCCGTATATATACTGAAGGAACGGGACCTGCACCTCAACGCTGTGCTCCCGGAGGAACGCCGTGTGGTCGTAGTCGATTATCTCCGAGTGTTCGAGCAGTTCCTTGGCGAGGGCCGTGTCAAGCTGCACGCACCCCAGCGGCGTCTCCCAGCTGCCGTCGCCCATCATGGACACCGGGGTCCCCCAGCCCGTGTGGTTGGGCCCCAGGACTATCACTGTGTCGGGTTTCTCCTCCTCGGCGAGGGCCAGGTAGCAGTGCGCCGCCGCCGGCCCAGAGTAGACGTAGCCCGCGTGGGGGCACACCACCGAGTGGATGGTCCGCTCTGATCGCGTCTCCCCGGGTAGCCTGCCGGGCCCACGTGGATGGTTAAAACATTCTTCGATCTGCTCTCTGAGGCGTTCAGGCTGCGCGGGGTAGAAGGTCCCAGCGACTACCGGCCGCCTGACGCTCAAAGCCCTCACCTACAGCGTGGTCTCGAAGTCCTCGATGGATGCGCCGAAGTCTCCGCTGGCTGGGAGGCTTCCCCTCTCCCTCATGATCTCTCTGACTAGCAGCCAGTAGACTATGGCGAGGCTCCTTCGGCCCTTGTTGTTCACGGGTATCACGAGGTCCACGTTCCTGAGGCTGTTGTCCGTGCTGCACAGCGCCACCACGGGAGCCCCAATCTGGCTGGCCTCCTCGACTATCTGCTGGTCCGCCAGGCTGTCGGTGACTATGATGGCGACGGGCTCGAAGAATTCCGCGTAGTTCGGGTTCGTGAACGAGCCGCTGGTGAACCGGCCGATGTACGGCACGCAGCCCAGCATCTCGCAGAACTTCTCGACGGGGTTCCTGCCGTACCGCTTGCTGCTTGCCACCACGACCTTGCTCAGGTCCATCCTGGACAGGAACTTGGCGACCATCTGGATGCGCTCGTTCATCTGATCCATGTCCAGCACGAACAGGCCGTCCGGCCTCACCTTGTATATGAAGGGCTCCATGTCCTTGGTCTTGATGCGGGTGCCTATGTGGACGCCCGCGCTAAGCAGTATCTCCTGCGGCAGGAGCAGGTTCTCGTTTACTTCGACTTCCATCAGCTGGTTCCTCCTCTGAGGTCGGGGCTCTCCCGCTGCTCATAGAACCTGAGCACGTCGTCGATTATCTCGACGTGGCCCAGGAGCATCCTCCGGCAGCAGTACCTGGTGACGCCTAGGCTGTCCAGGACCTCCGCCGGGTTCTCCCCGGCCTCCACACGCTTGTTGAAGTCCTCCCACTTGTCTCCTATGACCTTCCCGCATGAGAAGCACCGTACAGGGACTATCATTCATTTTCCGCCTAATCTTGCACAGTGTTAGCTTTGTCTAACCTGCGCGTTCTAACCACTCAACAACCCGGAGCCTATTTAAAAATACTTCTTATTTCTTCTCCGCCTCTTTTAGCTGGTTTCAACGGGGGAAACACGTCAGAGTGGAGTTGTAGTCGGGGTCTGGGCCGACGGCGGCCATGGCGTGGGCTACCGCCTCCTCGGGGCTCATCCCATACTCGACCACCGCCGTCAGCAGGCAGTTGAACGCTTGGTCGGTGTGGTTTAGAGACACCGGGCCGTCCCAGCTTATGTAATGCTCCGCGCCGTTGTCCACGAAGGCCTGGGCCAGGTCCGTGGCTCTGGCGCCGTCGCAGCCCATCACCAGCACCGTGGAGCCCCTGAACCGGTCCTTCATGAAGTGGTTCACGTAGTCGGCGCCCACCGCGAACAGGCGTTCGGAGCCTATGCTGGGCCTGGCGGGGTGCACCTCGTCGGCCAGCTGCTCCAGCACGTACATGTCTTGGCTGTACTCCTCTCCGGTGAACAGCCACACCATGTCGCCGTTGACGGTGCTGTGAACCCGGAGTATGACGAGGTCGTACCCCGTCGGCAGCCTCCTCAGATAATCGACGGTCACCTCCTCCCCCAGAACCGCGTCGAAGGTGTACCCCTCCCGACCGAATATTTTCAGGGCTTCACCGTGGAAACCGGGGTCCTCGGCGTGGAGCGGGTCGATGTAGACGACGCGGGTCACGGCGTTCCTATCTGACTTGTACGATACGTCAAGGCTGGAAACGGCTACGAGGAAGACTATGAAGACCAGCGTGAAACTAAATGCGGGCCAGTTCCTCGCCGCGGCTCTCCCCAAAAACCATCGTCTGGATCTCCGCCGCCGGGTAGTTCACGGTTCTGTCCATGGCACCGCGGCGCCCCGGTCATACCCCCACGTCGGGGGCTACGACTTGTTGAGCTGGACGTTCACTGGTCTGCCGCTCTCGAACACTATGCCGAGGCTCCTGAACTCCACCTGGAATATCCTGATCTTGCCGTACCGCTTCTCCTTGAGGAGCCCCAGCTCCTTGAGCTTCATGAGGTGTCTCTGCACGCTTGTGTAGTTGAGGCCGGTGCGGCGGCTCACCTCGCTTATGTTGAGCTCCCCGCTCTCGGTGAGCACCTGGAGCACCCTGATGCGGCCCCTG
>Ga0272441_10006942_pt1 | contig 18662 bp, 16 predicted proteins | sample SSMProp6N_FD_193582 | JGI IMG/M metagenome (GOLD analysis project Ga0272441, IMG submission 193582) | Marine sediment archaeal communities from Little Sippewissett salt marsh, Falmouth, MA, United States - SSM-Prop-6N | ecosystem: Environmental > Aquatic > Marine > Wetlands > Sediment ... | reverse complement strand
GCTCTCCCGGGAACGGAAGGAGGTCGCGGACGATGACGAGGGCGATGAAGGCGATAAAGAAGAGAACGGCAAGGATGAAGAGGACGAGCAGGAAGAGAAGCCGACGGCCGACGAGCAGATGCTCGACGGCGTCCCCGAGTGGTTCATCGGCCCGCTTCTGAAGGATGTCACCACCCACGAGGTCGGCCACACCCTCGGCCTGCGCCACAACTTCAAGGCCTCCAGCGTCTATACCCTCGAGCAGATCAACTCCGAGGAGTTCAAGGGCAAGGCCATCACCGGCTCCATCATGGAGTACGCCCCGCTCAACATCAATTTCAAGGATGGCGAGGTCCAGGGCGAGTTCGGCATGGTCACCATCGGCCCCTATGACTACTGGGCCATCGAGTACGGCTACACCTTCGACAAGGACCTCAAGCCCATCCTCGCCCGCGTGGCCGAGCCCGAGTTGATCTTCGCCACCGATGAGGACAACTGGGGCAGCGATCCTCTGGCGCGAACCTTCGATCTCGGCAAGGACCCCCTGAACTACGCCGACTCGCAGATGCGACTCGTCAACCATCTCCGGGCCAGGATCCTTGAGCGAATGGTCAAGGACGGCGAGAGCTGGGCCAAGGCCCGCCAGGGGTATGAGCTTCTCCTCGGCAAACACATGAGCGCGGTCTCCATCGCCGCCAACTGGCTGGGCGGCGCGCACGTCAACCGCGACCACAAGGGTGACCCCGGCGATCGTGACCCGATCGTTCCCTCCTCGGTGTATCAGCAGCGGCGTGCGATGCAGTTCGTGATCGCCAATATGTTCCACGACGAGGCCTTCGGCCTGACGCCCGAGCTTCTGGCCAAGATGACGGCGGACAAGTGGTGGGACGCCGGCGGGTTTGGCTCCATCTTCGATGAGACGGCCTGGCCCGTGCACGATCGGATTCTTTCCATGCAGGCCGCCGCCCTGACCATGCTCATGAATCCGACCACGCTCAATCGCGTCTACGACAACGAGTTCCGCCTCCCCGCCGACGAGGACGCCGTCACGTTGCCGGAGGTGCTCTACGGCGTGGCCGATGCCGTGTGGGCCGAGCTGGACGGCCAGCCGGGCGCGACGTACACCGCGCGGAAGCCGATGATCTCCAGCCTGCGCCGAAACCTCCAGCGCGAGCACCTGGATCGGCTGATTGACCTGAGCCTGCCCAACGACCGGTTCGGCGCGGCCGCCAAACCCGTGGCGAACCTCAGCGTGTACAAGCTCCGCCAGCTTCAGGACAAGATCGCCGACGTCCTGGACAACGGGGCGGCGGACATCGATCCCTACACGGTCGCGCATCTCGCCGAGGCGAAGGTGCGCATCGAGAAGGCCCTCGATGCCCAGTACATCTACAACACCGATGACCTCGGCGGCGGCGGCGCAGCGATGCCCTTCTTCTTCCTCCAGCCCACCGGCGAAAGAGACAACGGCGGCTGAACCCGCCTTCGCAAACCCCCCAAGCCGCATCTGACGACCAGCGGGAGGAAGATGCGGGTTGCCTTCGACCGCCACTTACCGGCAATCGACACCACCATCCCCCGGACCGCTTGCCCCCGGAAGTGGTCCGTTTTCTTTTTTCCGCACTGAGCGACCCGGAGCGTTCCGCCGATCCAAGCCGAACGCTGCATTTCCGATCATTCCGCGAAATAGAAGGGATCGTGAATGCGTCCCACATCTCGGATAAGCTGCGCACGTGCAGTTGTGGGATGAGGCGTGTCCAGACGCGAGACGGAAGATCCGCGGTCCGATCAGCAGCTCATCGCCGCCGCCAATGCCGGCGATGAGGATGCCTTCGAAGCACTCTACGAGCGCTATCGCGACTGGGTGATCAACCTCGCGCTGCGATTCACCGATGACCGCCATCTCGCCCTGGACGTAATGCAGGATGTGTTCATGTACCTGGCGGGCCGCTTCCCAGGCTTCGAGTTGACGGCGCAGCTCAAGACGTTCCTTTACCCGGCGGTGCGCCACACCGCGCTGGCGCTGAGGCGAAAGCATCACCGGTCGTCGACCGCGTTCAGCCTGTCCGCTTCCGTTTGCGTCTTCGCATCCCCGCCATCCGAAGACCTCGCCCCCCTTGCCGACGCGATGCGATCGCTGCCGGCCGCCCAGCGCGAGATCATCATCCTGCGTTTCGCCGATGACCTGAGCCTGGAGGAGATCGCCCGGGCGGTGGAGATCCCGCTGGGAACGGCCAAGTCCCGCCTCCATCACGCCTTGCGTGCCCTCCGCGCCGATGAGCGGCTGAAAAAGTACTTCGATCGTTGAACCATCCGGCCGGCCGCGCCCTTAACCGGTTGGAGCGACCCATGGCCGACGAGCACGACCGACAAGGCGATGACCTGCCCGAGCTGGGGCGAGCCCTGCGTCGCCTGTACCAGCCGTCGGCGGATGTGCCGGCCGATACGGACGCGGCGATCCGCGCTGCCCTTCGCCTCGGTTTCGCCGAATCACGGCGGAAGCGGCTCGTCTTCGCCCGCCGGCTCGCGCCTTTCGCGGCCGTCGCGGCGGCGGCCGCGGTGGTCCTTCTCGCGATCTGGCTGGCCACGCTCGGCCCGCCCTCGGCTCCGCCCCAGCCGGCCGTGGCCCGCACGGACCCGGCCGATCTCGATCAAAACGGGACGGTGGACATTCTCGATGCCTTCCACCTCGCCCGGCACCTCGAAGCCGGCGAGGCGATCGATGCAGCGCTCGATCTCAACCGCGATGGGGCGATCGACTCCCTGGATGTCGATCGCATCGCCCTGCGCGCCGTCTCTCTGACCCCCGGAGCGGGCTGATGAACAAGCTCCTCGCCATGATCTCCGTGCTCTCGCTCCTGCCGCTTGCCGGCTTCGCGCAGCTCGCGCAGCCGCCGCAGGCAGCAGACCTCCAATACGAAACGCCGCCGCGTTCCGCCTTCACCGCGCTGGAGATCTGGCTCGAGACGGGCGATCAGCCGCTGGCGGCGTATCAGCTCGAGATGGTGGCGACGGCGGGAGATGTCAGGATCGTCGGCATCGAGGGCGCTGCGCCGGGTTCGATCTTCGGCGAGCCGCCGTATTACGATCCCGCGGCGATGCAGAGCGAGCGCATCATCATCGCCGACTTCAGCACCGCGCCCCCGGAAGGACTGCCCGCCGGGCGGTTCCGGATCGCCACGATTCATCTCCAGGTCGTCGGCGATGTCGAGCCGGCGTTCGAGACAAAGCTGACCGTCGCCGCCGATGCGGACGGCGCGCCGATCGAAGCGCAACTCACCACCAGGCCGGGACAGGACAGATGAAGATGAGATTGATCCGTTTTCTCCTGTTGTCAAGCATCGCCCTCTCCGCCGGCCTGGTCCTTCAGATGGGCTGCGCGAAATCGGCGCGATCCGAGATGCACGCGAAGTCGATGCCGATCGCACCGTCGGAGGCGGAACGATGGCAACACTCCCCCACGACACCGCCGGGGATGGTCGAGTTTACGGTCCCGCTGGAACATGCCGATGCCGCTCAGCTTGCCGAGCAACTCAACGCACTCCTGGCCGAAGCCGGCGCCGGCGCGACGATCCGCGCGCCGGAGGACGGCCTGACCGATGTCGACCTTGACGGCGTCAACACCCGGCTGGTCGTTGAAGCTCTGAAGCAACGCGAACGCGTCCATCCGCGCGTGGGGTGGCGGTCGTCGAACGTCGGCCCCCAGGAAGTTGACTCGGAACGCAAAGCGGACTCTGAGCGCCGTCGTCCTCTTCAATCGTCCATCTCGCCGGAGGATGAAGTCTGGGTCATCGCCAAAGCGCCCGCGGGAGAAGTGGCCCATTCCGGGGGCGGGGGCGGCCGGGATGATCTGCCCGGGTGCGGCGGGATCGTCTGCCGGCCGCCGGGCCAACAGGACACCGACAAGCAGGTTCCGCTTCCGTTGAAGCACACCGACGTCGAGGCCGCCATCGCCGGCTACATCGCCTCCGTCATCGTACGGCAGGAGTTTCACAATCCCTTCGATGAAAAGATCGAGGCGGTCTACGTCTTCCCGCTGCCGCAGAACGCCGCGGTCAGCGAGTTCATCATGACAATCGGCGAGCGGCGCATCCGCGGCATCATCCGCGAGCGCGAGGAGGCCGAGCGTATTTACGTGGAGGCCCGCCGGCAGGGGTACGTCGCTTCGCTGCTCACGCAGGAGCGGGCCAACATCTTCACGCAGCGCATCGCCAACATCGAGCCGGGCAGGGGGATCGATGTCGACATCACCTACTACAACACGCTGTCGTATTCCGATGGCTGGTACGGGTTCATCTTTCCCATGGTCGTCGGGCCGCGCTTCAATCCCCCGGAATATACCAGGGGAGTGGGCGCCGTCGCGCGCGGCGCGCACGGCCTCTCCGGCCAGGACACGGAGGTGCAGTATCTTCGCCCCGATGAGCGCAGCGGGCACGACATCTCCCTGAGCCTGTCCATCGATGCCGGTGTGCCGATCGAGGAGATCGACTGCACATCCCATCTCATCGCGCAGTCGACGCCGGCGCCATCGCAGGCCCTCATCGAGCTCAGCCCGCTCGACAGCATCCCCAACAAGGACTTCGTCCTGCGTTACCGCGTGGCCGGCGATGAGCCGAAGGCGAGCCTGCTGATGCACCGCGATGAGCGAGGCGGGTTCTTCACGTTGATGGTCTATCCCCCGCGCGAGATCACCGAGGCGCAGCGCGCGCCGATCGAGATGATCTTCCTCGTCGACTGCTCCGGCTCGATGAGCGGCGAGCCGATCGCCAAGGCCCGGCGAGCCGTCGAGCGCGCCCTGCGCCGGCTCGATGAGCGCGACACATTCCAGATCATCCGCTTCTCCAACGACGCCTCGACGCTCGGTGAGAAGCCGATCCCCGCCACGAAGGCCAACGTGCAGCGCGGCCTGCGCTACGTCAAAAGCCTCAAATCCGGGGGCGGAACGATGATGATCCGCGGGATCCGCGCCGCCCTGGACTTCCCCCACGACCCCGAGCGAGTGCGCTACGTCACCTTCCTCACCGACGGCTACATCGGCAACGACCGCGAGATCATCGGCGAGGTGCACGACCGGCTCGGCGAGGCCCGCATCTTCAGCTTCGGCATCGGCTCATCCGTCAATCGCTACCTCCTCGATCGCGTGGCCCGGCTCGGCCGGGGTGTCGTCGCATATGTCGGCCTCAACGATGATCCCAACGAGGTGATGGATCTCTTCATGCAGCGCATTCAGCATCCGGCGATGACCGATGTCGGCATCGACTGGGGCAGCATGAGCGTTGATGACGTCTATCCGAAACGGCTGCCCGACCTGTTCGCCGGCCGGCCGGTCATTGTCACGGGGCGATTCGAGGGCGACGGCGCGACGACGCTGCGCATCGCCGGACGCGTCGGAGAGCAGCGCGTCGAGATTCCGCTGACGATTAATCTCGAAGACGCTGCGTCGGCGAACAAGGCGCTGGCGAACGTCTGGGCGCGGATGCGCATCGCCGATCTCGCCAATCGCATGACGTGGGATGAGGAAGGTGAGATTCCCGATGAGATCAGGCACGTTGCGCTGGAATACGGGTTGATGTCCGTGTTCACCGCGTTCATCGCTGTCGATTCCAGCCGCATCACGGAGGGCGATCACGGCACGATCGTGCCCGTCGCGGTGCCCGTGCCCGACGGCGTGCGCTACGAGACGACGGTCGTCGATCCGGCGGCGCGGAATGGCCGCTGAGGGCAAGGGCGGCCGAACGCGAGGGAGATCGCAAATCGCCGCTTCCTCCGAGGGCGCGATCCGGCCACGCCGCAGGTGGCGTCTGATCGTGCCGAGTGAGGCATGCGCTAGGTTATCCACAATGCGGATCGGTTGGACGTGGGATGACCGGGAGCCGCCGGTGCCCGCCGCCAGCGACAACACACCGGCTGTTTTTCGCCAAAACACGGCGAAAGTGTCGAGATGCCCCTGTCGCGCGACCCGGGCCGGCGGCGGCGAATCGGTATACTGCCGCCGGCATGGTCTCAGGCCGAGACATGCACGGATGCCTGCGGCTCGCATCGCCGTCGCCGTGGCGGGCGGATCGGGCCGCAGCGTTCGACCAATCCCTTATCCCCCAAGGGGACAGATAGATGCCCACACATCTCATCCCCGCCTCCGCCGTCATCGAGCAGCTTCGCAAGGCGCCGGTCCACGCGGTCCTGGTGGAAATGAGCCGGGCGGCGAGGGAGGGCAAGATCCTCGCCACCGCCGAGTTCAAGAAGCTCGCCGCTTACCTGCTGGAGCAGGCCGACGGCCGCGATCGGCGCGAGCCGTGGACGAGCCGGCCGGGCGTGGCTCGGCCCGTGCCGAAGCTGCGCGTCTCCGTCGAGAAGTGCTTCGGCGGCTACGCCGACCTGCACTGGTTTCGCCTGAACAAGACGGTCAACGCCTCCGGCCAGCCGCTTACCGGCCTCTTCCCGCGCATGGCGGCGAGCATGTGGCGGGTGACGAACCAGGATTTTGCCGCCCTGGTGACGGCATTGCTCTCATCGGCGCCGGACGCCATGCTCCTGCGCTATCTCAATGAACGGGGCGGGAAGGTGCGCGGCATCGGCGCCGAGGCGTTCTCCCGCTTGGCGTGCGCCTATCGCCGCGACCTGTTCTTTGTCTTTCCCCGGCCGTGGGGCGAGGCGTCCGGGTGCCTGAAGTACATCGGTGATGATCTGCGCCGCTACTGCGGCCTGTGCCGCAATCTGCGCGCGTTATGCGATGAGTTGAGCTTTCCCGCCGAGATTCGCGGCAGCATCATCGATTACCTGCTACGCCAGAAGAAGCCGCCGGTGGCGCTGCTCGAAGCGCTGCAGAAGGCCATCGGGCCGGCATTGGCCCGGTACAGCGCGCTGGAGCCCGGCGCGGCCTACGAGGTCAAGGATGGTGATGACGACGAGGCGGCCCTGCCGATGGAGTTCGCCGCCCGCGCGATCTGCGCCCGGCGCGGCAAGCGCGATCTGCGCGAGGCGCTGTGCCGCGCCTACGGTGACCGTTGCGCACTGACCGGCCCTTGTCTGAAGGATCTGCTGGAAGTCGCGTACATCGTTCCCTATCCGACCGGCGATGTGCATGCGGCGGCCAATGCGCTGCTGTTGCGCGCTGATGTGCACACGCTGTGGGACCTGAACCTCATCGGGATCGAACCGCGCACGGGTCGCATTCACATCGCGCCGAAGCTGAGCGGCACCAGCTACGAGAAGATCGGCGGCCGCAAGCTCCTGCCGCGCCTGGACGGGTCCAGCGCCGGCCGGGAGGCGCTGATCGAGCGCTGGCGGATGTTCACCGCCGCGCATGCGGCCGCCACCGATCGGCCGGGCGAGCCGGCGCCTGAGCCGCAGGCGAGCGGGGCAGAGGCCGCGACGGCGGAGGAGGAAGAGCCGGCACCGGTCGTGGAGACGGTCACCGAGCGGCCGGTCGAGGAGGCCCGCGTCGATTAGCCTCGGGACGGGGCGATTTTGCGTTCGGCGTAAGTCGCTGTCAGCAAGCGGGATATATCGGTCTCTGGCCTTTTTGCATTTTATGAAGAACCGCCCGACTACCGTGGTAGTATTATTGCGGTAGTTCAACCGCCGCCACCTCCCGACCCCAGGAGACCTCCCGTGAGTCAATCCCGTCGGCTCGGCGACCTGCAGCTCCTCATCATGCGCGTGCTCTGGCAGCAGGGCCAGGCCACGGTGGCCCAGGTGCATCGGGCCCTCCGCCCCGCCCGGCGACTGGCCCTGACCACCATCGCCACCATGCTCCGCAAGATGGAGAAGAAGGACCTGGTCACCCATCACCTCGACGGACGCCAGTTCGTCTATCAGCCCGCGGTGGCCGAACGCGATGTGCTGCGTTCCATGACCGGTGATCTCATCCAGCGCCTCTTCGACGGCGATGCCCGGGCCCTGCTCAACCACCTCGTTACGGAAGGCGAGATCGACGCCGATGAACTCGCCGAGCTTCAGAAGATGGTCGCCGACCGGCAGCGTCGAGGGAAGGAGGGCGGCAGGTCATGCTGAGCGAAGCGAGCCAACTCGCTTTCGCCGCCTGGATGGTGACCTATCTCCTTCACAGCACGATCCTGCTTCTTGCCGTGTGGGGACTGGCCGCGGTCCTGCGCCATCGGCAGGAAGCGCTCATCGAGGTGCTCTGGCGTTTTGCATTGATCGCACCCATCCTGACGACGTCCCTGCAAGTCGGGCTGTCCATCCGGCCGCTCACCGGCGCCCTGCCCGTGCCCGAACGGGCCGTCTCCAACATTCCGACCGCGGCGACGGAACCGGCCGCATCGGCGCTCTCCACGATCACGGAGCCGGTTCCGGATCCGGCCGCGCCGCCGGCCGCGCCCGCGTTTGATGGTTCTCATTCCGCATCGGCGCTCGATGAATCCGCAGCGCGACGCGGCGTTGACATCACAGAGCCCGGCCATGCGCCGGTGCCGCCGGCCGAGCGCGCCACCAGCGACGGAACGCAATCCGCGCTGCGCCGGGCGTTGGGCGCGGCGGGAAGCGCGCTGGGATCGCAGCATTACCTGACGGGCATTCTCGGCGTCATTGCCCTGGCGATTGTTGTGTTCGTGGCGCGCTCGTTCGCGGCGTGCCTGCGGCTCAAGGCGATGATGCGCGATCGGCGGCCGGTCACGGACGGCCCGGTTGCGGCGATGCTGCAGCGCCTTCAGGGGCGGTCATCAATGCATCGGCGCATCCGCCTGACCGCATCGAAGCATCTCGCCGTCCCGATCGCCTTCGGGGTTTTCCGCCCGGAGATCTGCCTGCCCAGGAGCGTGCTGGAGCGGTTCGATTCCGCGGGGCAGGAGAGCGTTCTCGCCCACGAGCTGGCGCATCACGTTCGCCGCGATCCGGCGTGGCTGTCGACGGCGCATCTGCTTGAGAGGATCTTCTTCTTCCAGCCTCTGAACGGCGTGGCGTGCCGGCGGTTGCGCAGGCTGGCGGAGCTTCACTGTGATGCCTGGGCGGCCGAGCAGACCGGCGACCGCATCACGTTGGCGCGATGCCTCACCGAAGTGGCCGGCTGGATCGTGCAGCAGCGCGCCGAGCCGGCGCTCGTGCGGGTGATGGGCATGGCCGGCAGCCCCTCGGCGCTGCGGCAGCGCATCATGCGCCTCCTGGATGATGCCGCGCCGTCGCCGTCGCGGGCGCGGCGGGTTCGGCGCTCGTTCATCGTGCTCGGGCCGTTGCTGCTGGCGGTGATGATATGGGTCGTGCCCGGCGTGGGAGCGCCGGCGCACCGCGCGGAGCCGGCGGAGGGGGAATCGTCAGCCGCGCCGGCCGAACGGGCGCCCGGCGATGTTCGTTCGCTGGGCGAACAGGGCGCGGCGCTGCTGGAGGACCTCGCCGTATTGGACGCGGAGATCATGCGGCTCCGGGAGACGGCGGACCGTCTGCCGCCGGAGCTGCAATGGGCCGATCTGATGGACGATCTTACATTCCGGGCTCAGACTTTGCGCCGGCGCGGCGAGGGCATGGTCGATGCGTTCGCCGGCGCACCTGATGACGTTGCGCATGAACAGACCGACGATGATGAACTGGATTACTGAAACGTAGAACAGGAGTGAGTCATGATTCTGCGAGGAATTGCATCAATAACCGTTCTGGCCGGCCTGGCCGGCATGCTGTGGTCGGCGCCGATCGAGCCGGTCGAGCTGGTCTCGCTTGCGGCGGCTGCGCCGACGGGAGTCGAACGCGATGCGCCGTCGGAAGAGGCCATCAACCGGAGCATTAACGAGTTCATTGAACAGGTGCGCCAGAAGATGGAGGCGCTGCGCGCCGAAGGCCGCCATGATGAGGCGGAGCGGCTGGGGGAGAAGGCCCGCGATCGTCTGGCCGAGGTTCGCGAGCTCGGCGCTGCGCTGCGCGAGCGCCAACATGAGATGCAGCGCCTCCGCGCGGCCGGAGAGATCGAGGCGGCGAAAGATGTCCAACGCGAAGCGCAAAAGCTTCTGGGCGAACTGAGGCGGCGGTTTGCACCGGCCGGCGAAGCGCGCCCTGAGCGCCCTGAGCGCCCGGAAAGGGCCGAGATGCGCGAGCATCTGGAGCAGCTTCAGCGCACGATCGCCGAGTTGCACGCCGATGGCCGGCTTGACGAGGCGCGCGAGCTGCAGCGGAAGGCGCGCGAGTTGGCCGCGCAATGGCGCGGTGAAGGGATCGAGCCGCCGCGGCGGCCGCGCCCGGATGATGAGCTGGCGGAGATGCGGATGCACCTGGAGAACATGCACCGCGAGATCCGCCAGTTGCAGGAGCACGGCCATCACGAGGAAGCCGAAGAGCTCATCTGCAGGGCCGAAGAGCTGCAGATGGAGATCCATCGCTGCGAGGCCGGCCGGGAAGCTGAACACGCCGAGCAGATGGAGATGCAGGCGCATCTGGAGCGGTTGCATCGCGAGATCGCCGAGTTGCACGAGGAAGGCCGGCACGGGCAGGCCGAGGAAGTGGCCCGCCGTGCCGAGGAGCTGATGATGCAGCTTCGCCAGCGTGAGGAGCGCCGGCCGCAGCCGCCGGAGGGATTCGAGGACGTCGAGCGTCGCCTGCAGCACATGATCCAGGCGGCCGAGAACCTCGAAGCCGCGGACATGCGCGAACAGGCCGAGCAGCTTCGCCGGCACGCCGAGGAGATGGAGCGCCAACTCCACCGGCACATGGAAGGGCGGCCGGGCGGGCCGGATGAACGGCTGGACATGCTCATGGGCCAGATGCACGAGCTGCGGGCCGAGGTTCGCGAGCTGACCGAGCTGGTGCGCGAGCTGCACCGCCGTCTGGACAAGCTCGAACGCTGGGATTGACGGGCCGGAAGCCCGACTCATTGAGGATTCGCCATCAGCCGCGCGGCTCCGCCCGCGCGGCTTTCGATGCGCCGCCGTTTCGTTGGGTGGGTTGAGCGACGTCAGGAGCGAAACCCACCAGGGGCATTGGTGGTCGATCACGCGTCCGGATTATCGTGAACCGGTGCTGCGCGATTCGCTGCGTCCGACCCGCTCGGCAGCGTGCATCATTGTATTCACAGGCTTACCGCGGTATGCTGAAGGCCGACTGGGGAGTGAATGGATGGGGTCCGCTCTCGAGCTTGGCCGACCATGATGGCGGTCGGTAAGGCGCCGCTCGGATGAGGGACAGGCACTTGAGTACGGAATCGCGCCAGGATCGAGATGCCACCACATTGCCCTTGGAGACCTCCGATCTTCAAGGGAAGAGGCAGCGGACTCGGAACACGCTGAGCTGGAGCGCCGCCGGAGCATTATGTCTGTTGCTCGGGATGGTCTCCACGATTGCGATAGGCTGGGCCAGCGTTGGCCTGGCTTCAGCATGCAGCACAGACGGTGGCTCCGGGGTTGCTCCAGATGGACAGCCGCAATGGAAGGACAGGCTTCTGCCGATCGCATATGGTCATGGGAACTGGTTGGTCTCCCACCGCAGTATGATTACGGCGTCAGCATCGGGCAACGAGATCATTCTCACATCTGAGTCTCGTTACGGCCTGCCGTTTCGGACGATCCGGGAAGTGCGCAACAGTGTCCTGGCAACATCAGTTTCAGCGTCGCCGGCGCTGCACGCCAATGTCGATACGCCGGGATGGTATATGCTCTCGATCGGCGTCGCTTGGAACACCGTTCTCTTCTCCGGCGTCTGGTTCATGGTTTTCTACTTCAGATCAGCGCAGGAGCAGTTCAGAGAGTGGATTGCATCTCGCCACGCAGGTCGATGCCCGCAATGCGGCTACGACTTGCGGGGCCAGCAGCCTGATGTGGGCGGATGCCCGGAATGTGGCTGGGGTCGAGACGACCCCGCAAGTGATTGAGCCCGTCCGGTGGGTATCGCTTCGCTCGATTCACCATGCAGCTCGATCAGCCGAACAGCGGCGCTTCCGCCTGCTGCACGCGCGACTGCGCGATCTTGACCGCATCGGGGTTGATGTCGATGCCCAGGGCGCGGCGTTTCAGTCGGCGGGCGGCGACGAGGGTCGTGCCGCTGCCGCAGAAGGGATCGAGCACCAGGCCGCTTTCCGGGCAGCAGGCGCCGATGAGCAGCTCCAGCAGGGCCAAGGGTTTCTGGGTGGGATAGCCGATGCGCTCGGAGGCCATGTTGTTGATGGATGGGATCTCGATGACGTCCGTGGCCTTCTTCATCTGCCCCTTCATGCGATTGCTCGTGGCGGGCACCAGCGGGGGATCGAAGTGATAGTCCGCAGCCTTGGCGTAGTAGAGGATGTCATCGTGCTTGCGCGCGAAGCGGCGCGGCGAGGATCCACCGAGGCCATACACCCAGATCAGATGATTCACAAACCCACCCCCGGAAGTTCCTTCGACAGCGGCTCCCGACGAGCGGCCGGCGGGTTGGTCCGACGGCCGCGCACCATCAAAATCAACGCCGAAGAGATCGTCCAGCAGGAGGCGCAGATGATGGCAGGTGCGCCAATCGCAGTGGAGGAGGATGGAGCCGCGGGGCTTCAGCGCGCGGCGGACGGCCTGCAGACGCGGGCGGAGGAAGGCGAGGTAGGCATCGATGCTCGGCCAGCGATCGGTGTAGGCGGCGCGGGCGGCGGCGAGCTGCCGCCCGGTATTGAAGGGCGGGTCGAGGTACGCCAGGTCGGCGATCGCCGCGGGCAGAGAGGCGAGGATCTCCAGGCAGTCGCCGCAGATGATCTGATCGGGCTGGACGGTCACGCCCATAGCGTATCGCCGGCCGGGGGGAGGCGGGGGGAGGCGGGAAGCGGGAGGCGGGAGGCGGGAAGCGGGAGGCGGAGGGCTGCCCATGGTGGGCGGGGGCGGGGCCAAAAAAGATAGTCGCCCGCCTTGCGGCGGGCGGCCATCGAGGAGAAGTATCGCGGAACTGCGATAAATCCGGGAAGCGATTACCGTCTGCGCCGCGGCGCTGCCCCCAGGCCCGCCAGGGTCAGCAGGCAAAGTGCGCCGGGCGCCGGTACGACCTGGAAGGAGAAGACAAACTGATCGCCGGCGGTGAAGTCGCCGGTGGCGACGACGTGCCAGTCGTTGGCCGTATAGCTGAGGAATCGGAACGGGATATCGGGATGGAGAGCCTGAGCATTGACGTCGGTGAAGTGGAAGGAGACGAAGTCGCCGGGGGCCAGCGAGCCCCAGGCAAAGCCATCACCCTCCGAGGCGCCGTCCCAACTGAACAGCGCTTCATACATCTGAAAGCCGTTGCCGAGATCGCTCCAGTAGGTCTGGTCGCCGGCTTCGGCGTTGACGTACCAGTCGAGGGAGATCGGCGCGGTGGAGGAGAGCGCCAGCGTCGATTCGGCCATACCGGCCAGGCCGAGCTCGGCGTTGGAGTCGATGAGCGCCGTGAAGGTCAACCCGGCGTCGGTATTCGCCAGGAGGAACGTCACGTGTCCGTCGGTTTCGATGCCGGCGTCATTGAGCGTTGTGTGAGCGGAAGACATGGCCCCCTCGGCGAGGATGCCGGACCCGGGATCGAGCATACCGGGCATGTACCCGGGGTGCATTTGCACGGGTCCGCCGATGTCGTCAACGATGATGTACGCCGCCTGCACCCCCGCACCGAGGGCCATGCAGGCAAGGCCTGCCAACAGTCTTTCCACGATCATCTTCTCTCTCTTTCTTTCTCTCGTCTCTCTTCAGGTTCTCCCGGGCCCGCAGTCTGCCCGGCGGATCCCACCCTGACGATAATGCTCTCGGGCGCATCACGCGCCCGGGCGCCGCTAGGGAAGACACCGTCCCTAGCCTACCCGCAAACTCTTCAGATGCAAGGGGATACGACCGCGTTTTGAGGTTTGAGACTGCGGATCGGCCTCCAAGGGCTGCGCGGCCCCCTCCGGGGAGGAGAGCTGGGCGGAATGGACATAATTGATTGTCCCATAACGTGTTATGAACAGGCTCCTCCGGCCCGGCCGGCGGCGTCCACCCCTTCACGCCATGGCGACGGGGGCCTCGGCGCGTCTCTTTCCGGACCGCCGCCCGCTTCAGCCGTGCGGCGGGGGAGGAGCGGAATCGGGGCCCGCTTCCGGCCGGCGCCGGGCGTCGCGCAGGGACATGATCAGACCGGACAGGGCGCTGATCGCCTCCCGGATCTCCCTCACATCGAGCTCGCTGATTTCGCCGTCGCTGATGGCCGCGATCGCCTCGGCGCATTCCTTGACGGCGTTGACCGTCGCCTCATCCAGGGCCTCGTGGCGGACGAAGTGTCCCCCCATCTCCTGGCAGATGAAGTCCAGCACGCGGTCGCCCCCCTCGGCCCGGGCGCCCTGCAGCGAGCGGATCAGGCGCTCGACCGGGTTGGGCTGGACCCCGGCCAGGATGCGGTTCACCTGCCGCGTGGAGAGGCCCAGAGAGACGGCGAAGCGCTTGACCCCGACGCTGTCCACCAGCGAAGCGAACTGGCGAAGGCAATCGTCCTTGAGCTGGTCTTCGGAGGTGAATTCGCCCATGCGCTGACGGTCCTTTCGCTGTCTCCTGCCGACGGGTGCCTCTTGCCGGGCCGAGGGGGCAGAGAGAATACCACGATCCAGCCGGGAGGGTGCCGACCCGCTCAGCGCCGGGCCGCGAGGGGATCCGCCTGCCGCGTCGGTTCTACAGGAGCGGGCCGAGGGTGCCGGCGGCGTTCTGCCAGAGCTTGGCCGGCCAGGGTCGCCGTCGCCACGTGGCCAGATCGACGGGCCGCGAGTCGCTGAGATACGAGGTCTGGAGAAACCGCAATTCGCTGGCGAAGTCGCTGTCGAAGACGAGCATGCTCACCTCGAAGTTCAGCTCGAAGCTGCGCCGGTCCAGATTGGCCGAGGTGATGAGAGCCAGGCTGCGATCGAGGGTGAGCGTTTTGGCGTGCAGGAGCCCCTTCTCGTACTCGTAAATCCGCACGCCCGCCTCCAGCAGGGGCTCGTAGTGGCTGCGGCTGGCGGCGGCGACGAAGGGCGAATCGTTTCGCGCCGGGAAGATCATCGTCGTCTCCACGCCGCGCCGCGCCGCCGTGCGCAGCGCCATCGCCGTCGCTTCGTCCGGGACGAAATAGGGCGTGGTGAGGATCAGCTCTTCCCGGGCGGTATGGAAGGCGGTGAGGTTGAGTTGCCGCAGCGCCTCGTTGTAGGAGTTCGGACCGGTGGCCATGATCTGCGTCTCCACCCCCTTGGGGACGACGGGCGGTTCGATCGACAGCACCTCGTCCAGCGATTCGTCCGTATCCATGTACCAGTCTTCGATGAACAGCCTTTGCAGGTCGCGAGTGACGGGTCCCTCCACGCGGACCTGGGCGTCGATCCACGGCGCATATTTGGGTTTGATCGCGAATTGAGCATCGGCGATGTTGTGGCTGCCCAGGTATCCGATGACGCCGTCGATGATCGCGATCTTGCGATGGTTGCGCAGGTCCAACCGGGCGAAGAGCATGCGCAGGGGGTTGGCGTGCAGCGCTTCCACCACGCGCACACCGGCCTCTTCCATCTCGCGGCGGAGGTCGGACCTGAGAAACGCCCGCGATCCCACCGCGTCGACGAGGAGGCGGCAGGAGACGCCCCGCGCCGCGGCCCGCATCAGCGCCGCCGCGGTGCGCCGCCCGCTGAAATCGTTGAGGAAGATGTAGAACAGCAGATGGCAATGGTGCTTGGCGGCGTCGATGTCCTCGACGAGCGATTCGATGAACAGGTCGGTGTTGCTGATGAGCTGGAAGCCGTTGCCGCCCACCACGCTGTTGTTGCCCACCGCTTCCGCGAGGGTGGCGAGGGGGCGGAACAGGGCGGGCACGTCCGGCTGGAGGACCTCCGCCGCATCCCGGCGAAGCGTTCGCAGCCCGGCCAACTGGCCCAGGATTGCCCGGTGCCGCTTGATGCGTCTCTGGCCCAGGCGGATTTCGCCCACCAGCAGGTAGCCGACGATGCCCAGAAGCGGCAGCACCATGATGACGACGATCCAGGCCAGGGTGGAAGCCGAATGGGGGCGGCGCCGCAATAGAATGAACCCGATCAGCACAAGCTGAATGAGAAACTCACCAACGACGAGGACAATCGGCCAGATGCCCGCGAGCATGGAAGCACAGTGTCGGCTGCGCGCTGCGATCGTGCAAGGGCGAGGGGGCCGTCGATCGAGGCGGCCCGGGCGGGCGGTTCATGCATCACGCGAAGGCCGGCGACTCTGAATCCACTGGAAGAGGCCCAGGGCCAGCCACGCGGCGGCGCCGGCCAGGAACAGCAGGCCGATCCACCGCCACTGGTGCATGGTCAGCGGCGCACCGCCGCCGTCGCCGAGCGAACGGACCGCCAGCAGCGGGCTGAGCTCGATGAGCGTGATGGAGTCCACGCCGCCCATCACACCGACCACGGCCAGGGCCGGGGCCAGCAGGCACATCGCCAGGCAGACGATCATGGCCAGGTGCCGCGGCCCACTCCGCGGCGAGCCCACGGCGCCGGCGATCACGGCCCCGGCGAGGATCGCCCAGCCGGCCAGCGCCGCGTCGATCGCCGCCGTCCGCAGCGGCGACCACGTGGTCACCAGCCGCAGCAGCCACAGGACGACCTGCACCATGGCCAGGAGGACGGCCAGGTCGAGCATCGTCTGCCTCAGCGGTGCCGGCGAGGGGACTTGGCTGAGCCGCAGCAGAGGCCAGCCGATCATCAGCCCCGTCGTCACGCACAGGAGCATCAGCCGCACGCCCGGCTCGTAGCTGGCCGCCGACGGCTGCACCGGCGGGCGGATGCCGATGGCCAGGAACCACGACCCGATCAGCCACAGCGAACCGAGGAAGATCAGGGCGCGGGGAAGCACCATGGGCGGCGAAGGCCGGCTCATCATGGCCCCAGTGTAGAGAAAGCGACCCCTCAGCGGGCGAAGACGCCGGTGGAGCTGGTGATGTCCAGCTCGCCGGTGTACCCGCCGTCGATGTGGCCCTGGTGTTCGGCCTGGTAGTCCAGGTAGGAGAGCTTTCGCTCGGCGGTGGCCTCGCCGGCCCGCTCCTCCCCCGGGGCGCTGCCCCAGATGATGTGTGAGCCGCGGTCGGTGGTGATGATCAGCCCGCCCCCGTCCTCGCGCGAGAAGTAGTCGGCCGCGTCGATCGAGCTGATCTGCTCCAGCCATGGCTTGCTGTCAAGGAGCCGCGTCAGGCGCAGGGCCGCGGTGACGTCCGCGCCGTCCCATTGGGCGCCCGGCCGCTGGGGCCGATCGAAATGGGCGCCGGTGATGACGATGAACCGGCCGGCCTCGCCCCGGGCGTAACTGCGCGGCAGCAGCCGGCCGCGCGGGTCCACGAGGTGGTCGCCTTCGCCGTCCCGGATGACGGCGAACGGGCGGACGAACGTGGCGTGAACCCGCACCAGATCGGCGCGCATGCGCCTCACCTGCTCGACGGAATCGAACCAGCCGGTGTTGAGCAGGGCATCGTGCACGAGGACAAGATCATGCTGATCGAGCGGGTCGCCGGCGAGTTGCACCTGGGCCGTCATCACGAGCATGGCCAGCAGGTCGCCGTTGACCCAGGTGGGCAGCTCGGCGAACTCGATGGCGGTCTGCTCCGCCCGCGCCGCTTCCGCCACGGCATGGCGCAATCTCGGCACGCCGATCATCCAGGCCGTCAGGAGGGCGACGAGACCGAGCAGCCACGCCGCCGCGATCGCGTACCGCCTGCCCGCCGACCAGTTGATATCGCCCAGGGCGGCCAGCTTCGCGCCGAGCCCGCTGATCGTTGCCTTGGCCTTTCGTCTGCGTGTCTTTTTCGCCATTGATCCGATTCTATTCTCCCGCGGGCCCGCCGCCGGCCGGCGGCGCCGACAGCGCCGATGCCCGGCGGATCCGGAAGATCCATCGGCCGATCGACCGCCTTCGCCTTGAGAATCGAGACCGATATACTCGCGGGTGGTCGGTCTGGTCCCGCCCCCGTCCGCTTCCGTCGGCGCGTTCCTCCCACGTCCGGAGTTGCCATGGTCGATGCATCGCTGCTGGCGTCCTTCATGGACAGCCTCAAGAATCCGTTCCTTTTCGCGGATACGCAACACGTCATCCGGTACATGAACAAGGCCGCCATCGCCCACTACGATGACGGCGCCAATCTGATCGGCCGCTCGCTGCTGGATTGCCACAATCCCGATTCGTGCCGGATGATCATTGAGATCCTCAGCGCCATGCAGCAGGACGGGCTTGATGAACGGCTCATCACCGATAATGAGAAGTACCGCATCTACATGCGGGCGGTGCGCGGCGAAGCCGGCACCTTGCTGGGCTATTACGAGCGCTACGAGCCGCCGAAGGATGAGCGCGCGCGGCAGTCCTGATTCGCCTTCGCCGCGGATGCTCCGCGCCGGGTGGCACCGAACGGTGGCCCGGCGCTCCGCGCCGGGTCGCACTGAACGGTGGCACGGCCGTCCCGGCCGTGCGCTGCTTGCCTGCCGTCGAACCCCGCTGACCGAATCCCGGGGGCGCAGGTCGATTCTGCCGCCTATCCTGCGCGGGTGCCGTGGCCTGAGTCTTCGAAGGCCACGTGGCCTTCCGCTTCGCTCCAGACCACGGCACCCATCACAACGAATGAACGCGGCATGGTCCAGGATCGCTGACAGAAGGAACGAGCGCGCGAGGGGACGGGCGCCCGGCTCGACCATTCCGCGCGGGCGAGGTGGCCGAGCCACCGTCGTGTTATTGAACATTGAACAGTTGACTTAATCAGCAGCGCGGGGCGACCGGCGCGAGGAGAGGAGGAGCCTGACACGCCCTGAGGCATTG
>Ga0272441_10006941_pt1 | contig 18664 bp, 17 predicted proteins | sample SSMProp6N_FD_193582 | JGI IMG/M metagenome (GOLD analysis project Ga0272441, IMG submission 193582) | Marine sediment archaeal communities from Little Sippewissett salt marsh, Falmouth, MA, United States - SSM-Prop-6N | ecosystem: Environmental > Aquatic > Marine > Wetlands > Sediment ... | reverse complement strand
CGGCGCCCCAGCGCGGCAGGCGGCCGTGCATACGAATCGTGCCCGCCGGGCAGGTCGCAGCGCACAGGCCGCAGGCCGTGCAGCGCTCATCGGCGATATAGGCCTTACCCAGCAGCCTGCGCCCGATGCAGCCGAAAATGAAAGCCACGGCCCCGGACCAGATCCGGTTGACCAGGCCCGCGCGGAACAATCCTGCTTCCCCGGCCAGCAGTCGGCGGACAAAACCCTTGACCTCCTCCTCTCCCAAAGGCAGGGCTGCTTCAACTTCCGTTGCGCCCAAGGGATTGACGAACTGGGTCCAGTTCTCCGGAAAGGAGGCACTGTCGGTCAGAAAAACCTCATAGCCCCGGCGGCGCAGGATGCCCTCGGCCTGTTCCAGGGCCTGGCCGCTGTAGCCCTTGCGGAAATTCCCCTTCACCATCATTCCGCCGTTGACCGCCAGCAGGGCGGCACGGCCGCCGGCATGGCCCCGGATACGCGGCAGGCTGCGAAGGTAGTGCTTCATCATTACCGGCGCCGACCAGCTGAGCACACAGAAGGCGAAAACCTGCAGGTCGAAGCGGCCTTCCGGAGGCAGGCTTCCCCGGCGCACCCGCAGCACCCGCACTTCATGCCCGGCCGCGAGCAGCAGCCCGGACATGATTGCGACAGCGCGGGCGGTATTACCGGTGCCGGTGAAATAATGAACAGCGATTTTCAAGCTCGTCTCCCTGCTCTGACCGGTGCCCCGTACTTTCAGCCCGTCGTCAAGACAGGCAGTTAGGAACGCGTATCAATCGTAGGCCTTGCGGGTGGCCTGGTCGCAGAGCGTGGGGGCGATCATTTCCTTCCAGCGCGGGCTCTCCCAGGTTCCCAGCCGGGTGTGCCGTATGTAATAGTTCTCCGGGATGGGATGCGTGCCGATCACCACCTCCACGCCGTAGGCTGTCTTCAGGAAATCCACGAACTGGGACAGCCGGGGACAGGGCGGGTAGCCCACCACCAGGCCGGTGGCCAGGTGGATCACCTCGGCGCCGTTCTTGATCATTTCCGCGGGCGAATACTCGATGTTCCCGCCGGGACAGCCGCCGCAGGTGGTGTAGCCCACCAGCTCAACATCCTGGTCGGCGTAGATGCTGAAGGCCCCTTCACGGTTCTTCAAGGCCCGCAGGCACTTGCCCCCGGCGCAGGTGTGGTAGCGGTCACAGATAACAATGCCGATCTTCTTGGTACTCATAGCGATGCTCCATTCCGGCAGCGGCCGCGCCCTTCCGGCGGGCCCTACCCTGTTTAGAGAATATTCTCAAGCCCTGATTCTACCATGACTTTTCCGCCCCGTCACCTGCACGAAATGTTTGCCAGCTTCAAACGGCCGCTTCGCTCGAGTTTATCGGCATGCAATTACGGAAATAATAATTCGGCAAGCCGAAAAATGTTTGACAAGCCGAAGTTTTATGCTATATTTGGTGTGAAGAGAGATAAAATGATGGAAAAGTTGAGTGCCAGCCTGGAGGATTACCTGGAGGCGATCTATCAAATCTCCCGCGATAAGAGCGCGGCCCGGGCCAAGGATATCGCGGAGCGCCTGGGGGTGAACCGCTCCTCGGTGACCGGCGCCCTCCACTCACTGGCGGAGCGGAAGCTCGTCAATTATACCCCTTACGACGTCATCACCCTGACGCCTGCCGGGGAGACCATCGCGGTTCGGATTACCAGCCGCCACACCCTGCTGTGTGACTTTTTCGCCCGGGTGCTGGGCGTGGACACTGCTGAGGCCGAGGAATCGGCCTGCAAGATGGAGCATGCCCTGTCGGAGAATATCTTCGACCGCCTGGCCCAGTTCGTGGATTTCATTCGGATCTGTCCCCGGCTGGACATTCAGTGGATTCAGGAAACCGGCTATTTCTGCGAACGGCCCGAATCCGCTGACAGCTGCCGGCGCTGTATCAACCGCTGTTTGGACAACCTGACGGAAAGGAACGCAACGGATGCACACAACACTGAGTGACCTGCGCGAGGGCGAAGAGGCGGTCATCCTCGCCCTGCAGGGTGGCCGGGGATTCCAAACACGTCTGCGCAGCATGGGCTTCGTGGAGGGCCAGGTAATCCGCAAGCTCTCCGCGCTGGCCTGGGGAGGGCCGGTGGTCGTACTGGCCAAGCGCACCCAGATTGCCGTCGGCCGGGGTATGGCCCGCAAGATCCTTGTCAGAAGGTCCGGCGTATCGGCACGCTGAAATACCATGTCAGAAAACAACCGTAAACACCCTGCAAGCGATATCCTCCTGGTCGGACAGCCCAATGTGGGCAAGAGCGTCCTCTTCTCACGCCTGACCGGTGTGCGCACCATCGCCTCCAACTACCCCGGGACCACCGTGTCCTACGCCCAGGGCAGGCTTCGCCACCACGAGCATGACTTCACGGTGGTGGATGCCCCGGGAACCTATTCCCTGGAGCCCATCGACGACGCCGCCCAGGTGACGGTGGACCTGATCGACAACGCCGCCCGGATCATCAATGTGGTGGACGCCACCCACCTGGAGCGCCATCTGCCCCTCACCATGGAGCTGCTGGCCCAGAACGTGCCCCTGGTCCTGGCCCTGAACATGTGCGACGAGGCCCGGCACAAGGGCATCGAGATCGACGAGCAGGGCCTCTCGGCGGAGCTGGGGGTGCCGGTGGTGTCCATCGTGGCCCGGAGCGGCGAAGGGATCAAGCACCTGATCACCACCTGCCTGGCCTTGCCCGCGCGCAGAAAAGCGGCGGTCAATAAGGCCGGGCACCCCGGCCACCACCCCCACCTGCAACACCCCCCCGCCGCGGACAGCGGCAGCCCGGCAGGCAGCAGGTCGGCCAACGGGCACGTCCACCTCGACCGCGGCCGCGTCTGGCAGCGGATCGGCGACGTGGTGGAAAAGGTCCAAACCCTGCACCACCATCACCACACGGTCGGGAACCGCCTGGAGGACTTGAGCATCCATCCCTGGTGGGGCAGCCTGGTGGCCCTGGCAGTAGTGGCAGTCTCCTTCTCGGCCATCCGCCTGTTCGGGGAATTCCTGATCACCGGCGGCATCGGCATCGTGGGCCATCCCTGGCTGACACTACCCTTCGGAACCGAGCTCTTCTTCGAGAAGCTTGTCCAGCCCCTGCTGTTGCGGCTTTCGGCTCTGCTCGGCCCCGGGAGCTTCCTGCACGCCATCCTGATCGGCACCCTGATCGACGGGCGTATCGACTTCATGCAGTCCTTCGGCCTGCTCACTTCCGGGCTCTTCATTCCCCTGGGCGCGGTGCTGCCCTACCTGTTGAGCTTTTACTTCGTGCTCTCCCTTTTGGAAGATTCCGGCTATCTCCCCCGCCTGGCGGTGTTCCTGGACAACTTCATGCACCGCCTGGGCCTGCACGGTTACGCCATCATCCCCACGCTGCTGGGGCTGGGCTGCAATGTACCCGGGGTTATGGCCACCCGCATTTTGGAGGGCCGCAGACAGCGCTTCATCACCGCCACCTTGATCTCCATCGCCATTCCCTGCGCGGCGCTGCAGGCCATGATCATCGGCCTGGTGGGGAGCGAGGGCGTGGGGGCGATACTGACCGTGTACGGAACCCTGTTCGTGGTCTGGGTGGTGGTGAGCGTGATTCTACGCTTTACCGCCCGGGGCTTCCGCCCGGAGCTCTTAGTGGAGATCCCCCCCTACCGCCTGCCTTCGGGGCGCGCCCTGGCCGCCAAGCTATGGATGCGCATCGCCTGCTTCCTCCGCGAGGCCCTGCCGGTCATGCTGGGAGCCATCCTGGTGGTGAACATCCTCTACCAGCTCGATGTGTTCAAGTACCTGGCCGCGGCCGCCGCCCCGGTGGTCACCCGCCTCTGGGGCATGCCCGCGGAAGCGGTGGTGCCGCTGTTGGTAGGGATTTTGCGCAAGGACGTAGCTTTGGGCCTGCTGGCCCCCCTGGCGCTGACCGGCAAGCAGCTGATCATCGGCAGCGTGCTATTGGCCATGTTCTTTCCCTGCATCGCCACCCTCGTGGTCCTCTTCCGCGAGCTGGGCCTGAAAGACGCTTTGAAATCGCTCTCCATCATGATAGTGGCCGTATTCGTCACCGGCACGGGGCTGAACCTGATTCTCTGAGATCGTTTTTCCCCTTCGCTATCGAGGAAGCGTGATGGGAGCGGAACCCGCACCGGTAATCTTAACTTGTATAAACACCTATACTGCTTGACAAACCTTATAAAAATAATAAACTATAATTTCCCTTTCTACACAGTCACAACATCTTCGTCTGTACGGTTCCGACTGTAAAACAGCAGCAAACACTGTTTAGGGAAATTGATTTATCTGGAGGTTCCAAGCATGGTCAACATTGCTAAAAAGATGATCTTCGTCGTTCTGGCGGGATTGGCCGCCGCCGCCCTGGGAGCGGAAGATTTCCGGGACGCAGAAACGCTCGCGAAGGGGGACGGTATTCGCCTGGAGTTCGTCTCTTACGGCGGCTTCGAAGGGGGAATCGGATTTACCGTGGCAGGGGATGCTTTCCCGGCCGCCGCGGCCGTTTCGGGGATACAGCTCAAGCCATGGCTGGCCCTGGGAGGGCATACCTCGGTTGCCCCCCTGTCCGATTTCGACGACTTTCCCTTTGCTGTTTCCATCTCGGACCGGGATAATTCCTACGCTTTCTTCACGGGTTTGGGTCTCGTGTTCACACCGCGGTACGACAGAATCGTCCACCCGCTCCTGGGGGTGACCATTGGCGGCGCCACCCTGGGCTACCTGGAAGACCAGGACGGGAAGGATGGGCTGGAAGCGTCCATCGAAGAGCACTTCTTCTACGCGGCCCTGTCCGCGGGCCCGGAGATCAACCTCTCCCGGCACCTGCGGCTCTACCTGCAGGCCAGCGGGCGTTTCGTAGCCAATGACGGGGCTTTGGGAATACCCGACTACGATCTCAGCGGCTTCGCCACCCACCTCGGGTTCCGCTTCTTCTGGAGAACAGTCATCGATTGAGGCGGCCAGCTTTCTCTCGCTGTTCACCAGGCCGTCGGCGTCGTAGACCAGGCAGAAGTTGGGGGTGTCGATCCGCCCCGGGGTGTGGTGGGTGCCGTCACAATGCGGGGATCGGCCTCGATTTCCGCAAGGAGCTGTTCCGCAAAACCCAAGACCCGGCGGGCGTGTTCGATCCGCTCCTGGTCGCTGCCGAAAAAAGCGGCCAGCTCCTCGAGCAGCTTCTCGCGGAGCTCGGGAAGAGAGTTCTTCAGGGGGAATCCGTGTCCTCTTCGGTGGACACCGCGATGCCGTTCTGCTTGAAAAGCGCGGCGGTGGTGCCGTCCCCGGGTATCAGGCCGGAGATTTCTTCATTGAAGATGCGGCCGCAGCCGCAGGAGGGGCTGTTGGCTTTCAGGATCGCCCGGTCACAGCCGTAAAAGCGGGCGAGCTTCAGGGCTTCCAGCCCGCCGCGGCGGTACTGCTCGGACACGTCTATGCCTTCAATAGTGACAACTTTGGCCTCGCCCCGCCAGAAGGCTTCGCCATCGCCGCCGACCAGGCGCGCCCGCCCCCGCGGAGTGGCCAGCCCGCCGAGCTGCTCGGGGCAGATAGGCACCAGCTCTTTTGAGTCAAGTCCGGCCAGAAGCTTTTCATCGAGGTTGTGGTCGCCGTGATAGGCGCAGTTTACTCCCAACAAACAAGCACTGATCATTATCATGCCGGTCATGATAGCGGAGAGGGTTTCCGGGGGTCAAGGGCTGCAAGCAATCATTATTGCGATCATAGGTTCAAATTCAAATAATCCTACTGTGAAATCATATCTCAGCCAGTTAAGACACCTGACTGGTTTTTCAGAAACAGCGATTTATTATTTCTCATCAGCCAAGAAATGGCTATTATACGTAGCAATGTCGATATTCAGCTTCTCTTATCCCGGGTGACTTAATATGGAGTACCATAAACTGCCTTAATCTCCACGATACCCAATATTGGGTCTCCTTCTTCCAGATGAGCTGTTGTAGTGTTACTGTATTCAGATGCAATAGTTGCTGTGCCTCTTCGCACTTCCCAACGGAGGAAAACCAATTCACCAGAGATGTTCATATATGTTGCAATTGTTACGGTTGTTCCTGCGAAATAATAACTTTCTTGAGGATTCGGGTAAGCATCTACTATAAGATGTAGGCCCTGAGCTACATTGGGAACGATGGTGACATCATCTGCGGTCACTGTCACTGTGGTATTAGCGGCTTCACAGTCGCCGAAGGTTACGTCGTATGGTCTATTGGTACCCCATTTGCGGAAACTGTATCCTTGTTCAGTGCCGATTAATGATATGGAGAAGGGAACACCATGCTCAACTCTATAACTACCAATCGCTGGACTAGTAGTGCAGTGGCTGTTAATAATTGTAAGTGTATATTCTTTCCTTTCAAAATTTGCCTTTACGATGGCGTTTCCCGATATCAGGCTGACTGTCGTGTTTGCAAAGCCAGTATTGGCTATACTCGCCACACCGGATACCACCGACCAACCCATGAAATCAAAGCCTGTATCTGGAATAGCGGCAATGCTGGTTGAAGAACCATGATCGACGGTTAAAGTACCGCTGGGCGTTGTTGAGCCATTGCCGTCATTCTGGACTGTAAGCTGGTATTCGTTGATCGCGAAATTTGCCTGCACCGCCGCATCCCCAGCTGTCAGGGTGACTGTCGTGCTGGCGGAACCGGTGTTGGCAATACTGGCTGAACCCGAAACCACCGTCCATCCGGTGAAATGGTAGCCGGTATCGGGCACGGCGAGAATGCTCTTGGATACACCATGGGCGACTGAGAGGCTGTCGGCCGGGGATACCGAGCCGCCACCGCCGCTTTGCACTGTAAGCTGGTAGATTTCCGAGGTGAAATTCGCCTTGACGGCCGCCGGTCCGTTCGTGAGGGTCACGGTGGTACTGTCCGCATTGACATCACCGAAGCTGGGTGCCCCGCTGGTAGGGGTCCAGTTAATGAAACTGTAACCGCTCGCCGGCGTCGCGGAAATCGAGGTGGCCGTTCCCAGCATAACATCTTCCAGAACTCCCGTCGGAGAGACGCTACCGCCGTTTCCCGCGCTTATGGTCAGGGAGGCGGAAAACACGGCTCTGATCGCCGCATCGCCGCTTTCAAGAGTGACCGTCGTGTTTGCAGCATTCTCGTCTGCAAAGATTGCTGAGCCGCTTTCAACGCTCCACCTGATGAAAGAGCAGCCCGCACCGGGAGTTGCCGAGATGTCGGCAGCCTCACCGGGCGTCACGCCGATGGTACCGGCAGGGAAGGTGGTCCCGCCGCCGTTAGTGCTTATTGTAAGAGCACAGTCGAAGGACTCGTTGTACTCATCCACCTTACTTTCGATGATTTTCAGCAGTTCCGTTTCGATGGGGTTGGTACAGCTCAGCACAACCACCAGGACAATCAATACTGAGATAATCCACGGTAACCTTCGTTGAGTCTTCATACCTCTCGATCTCCTTTCATTGCGCCCAGACCATAGAACGGTGCTCGCTGTCCGTCAGACCGGCCCTGGTGGAACCCTGCTCCCGTGCAGCCGAACCTAAATAGGCGAAGCGTCTTGCCAGGCCGGGGTTCAAATTCTCCAGCTTCTCGTAGTTTTGCCTGGCAAGCCCGTGCTGCTCGCTGGCGTGATAGACCCTGGCCAGCCCCAGGAATGCTTGCGGATTCTGCGGATCTTTCCTAATCGCCCGGGAATAAAACTCTTCTGCCTTCTCCGCCTGATCCTGCAAAGCAAACAGATTGCCCATATTAATGAGGGCCGGCAGGTACTCTTGCCGGGCAAGCACCCTGCCGAACTCCGCCTCTGCCTGAGCATAGCGTCCATAGCGCGCGAAGAGAATGCCGAGTTTGTTGCGCAGATGCGGCGAATCTCCCCGGGCACGCATCTCATCTTTCAGCCGGGCTTCCCGGGGTTCGATTTCCCGCTCGATGAGACGCTCCATTTCCCGCTGGAATGCGGAGAGCAAATCCTCTCCCCTCGGAATCTCTATATTGTCTGCGCTCCCCGGAAGGCCTACCGGCTCGTATTCTCTCCAGGCATCATGCACCGGGAAAAAACCGGCGACTCCTTCGGCCTGGGCTTCCCGCCACTCTCGCGCTCCTTTGGTCCAGGCTTTCAAGAAGCCGCCCCGCCTTTCGGTCACTTCCACCGGCACCCATATTTTCCCGCCCCGCTCAATGAGGTCGGCCCCCGACGCGAAGCACCGTACCGCGTCCGCCGAGGAAAGATCCAGAGCGAAGGCGATGTAGATATGCCCCGGTACGGTGATGAAGGCAGTCTCGATGCCCACCGCTTCCAGCAGTGCGGCGCAGAGAATGGACAGATCGTCGCAGTCCCCCCCCTGATACTGCAGCGTCTGCCTGGGAAACTGCAGGTAATCCACCCGGCTTGTGTTGTCGTAGTATTCGGCAAAGGGAGTTTGTGGATCCACCACGTACGAGAAGCCGCAGAGGTCCAGGGCGGTAAACAATCCCAGTGCGGCGGGAAAATTGCAGCCCAGTATCTCCGGTCCCCGGTCGCGCAGGGGTCCCGTGACGCCCTTGGCAAAGGTCAGTACGGCCGGATCCTTGGCGGTCACGAAGGCCGCCGCCTTGCGGTCGTCGTCCCAGCTCATGGCGTTGCGGTCCAGAATACGTACCGTGAAGGTACGCGTGTCACGGTACGATTCCCCTGCGATCCGGTAGTCCAGCGTGAGGTCCGCCGCCACCTTGGTCGCCTCGGTCACCGCCAGCACCCGTTCGGTAAGCAGCGACATGATCGGCACATCCTGTCGTTCGCCCTCAGCCAGCTCTGCGGGCGCGGGACATTTCTTGGGGCTGTCCATGTACTGCTTGATGAGGAAAGACAGTTCGATATCGGTGACTGCAGTCGCTTCTTTGTTAACCAAAGTAACGAGCCCCACCGGATGATCGTCGTAGAATTTGTGAAAGACCGGAAAGATCTCGCAAAGTTCGAGATTGGTCGGCTCGATTCCGCGGCCTTTTTCCGGCGCCCTGGGGCCCTGCTCGAGCAGCCGGAGCTGCTTTGCCCGCTGAATCGTCCGCGTCCGGCCCTCTCGTCCGGAGAGGGTGAAGGCTGAGGTGGCTGCCAGCTCCACTCCCTGGTATAGGCCAAGGTGATTACTGTAGCGGACATCCAGTCCCAGCGAAAGGCCTGGAGAAAATAGGTACTGCACGCCCGCGCCCGCCCGGGCGGAAAACTGTCCACTGCCGCCGCCTTCGTCATTGAGGAAGCCGTGCCAATATCCGCCTGCAGCGCAAACGCGCAGTCCCACGCGGGGATGCAGCCAGAAGTTGGCGCCCCCGACAATCGCCATATCCATAATCGAGGCGGATGTTTCCGCCTTCACCGGAGCGTATGTATAACCGAAGGCCGCCGCCAGGAAGGGCTGGATTTGGCCGGAAAAACTTTTCTCTATACCGAACGCCGCCGTTCCGGAAGGCGCAAACAGCTCGGCGCTTGATCCCAGGTAAAAGGTAAAGGATGGCTGCATGTAAGCAGTAACAGCGGGAGCGGCACGCAAGGTCTCCTTTGAGTCCGGCCGGTGTTTCCCGGTTGGAGGGAAAAGGTCGACCTTCTGGGCTGGTGCGAACCGGATGGTCAGCAGGCTAAAGCACAACAGGAGCAGCCGCTGTAAGAGAACACGGTTGGGTCTCATTATCTGTATCATCCCCTGCCTCCTCACGTTTGCGAGCTCATCGAGATTTTCCGATTTTAAGATTTACCACACGTCCGCGCCGCCGACATCCGTAAAACATGCGTATTTTAAAAAGCTATTGCTTGCAGATATAAAAATGCGTGTAGTATAATCTTCTTTGAGCGGGAAAAAGTTCTTATGGAAAGAAGTGCGGATTGGAAAAAGTTATACGAGCTCGTTAACGACCTGATAGGCCAGGAAAGCGTCTCCGGCCTGGAGACCGAGCTGATCACAAACATCGACAGCCTGGTGCCCGCCGACCGGGGGGCGCCCTTCTTCGAGTACCGTGACAACAGGCCCTACTGTCTCCGCTGGCCCGAGTATTCCACTACCCTGATCCCGGATTTCAACGCCCGTTATTCCCGGGTCTGCCCGGCTCGGTTTCAACTGGACACCCTGATGATGGGTCCCGTATCCTGGAGGCGGTACCGCCATTCCGAATACGACACGGACTTCAACCGGCCCCTGGGCATCGCCCACAGCATGGCCTGCGGCTTTACAAATCCACGGACCGATACTATTTATCTCATCGCCGTGAACAGGAGCCGCGAAAGCCGTCCCTTTTCCCGGCGTGATGCGCGTAATTTCCGGCTGATCACCCGGCTCTTCGCCGGGCTCTACGCTCGCATGGAAACCGCAGCCGTGATCGGTGAAGCCCAAATCCGCCGCCTCAGCCGACAGCGGGGCATCATTCCCCTGAGCAACAGGGAGACGGAAGTCTGCAGTTTGCTGTGCCGGGGCTTCACAGCCCGGAAAATCGGCGAGCTCCTCTGCATCAGCCCCCGGACCGTGGAGCGCCACTGCCTGCACATCTACACCAAGATGAACGTGGCGAACCGCAAGGAACTGCTCAACCTGATATTCCCCTCCGGGGATGCCGGGGAGCTTGATAACTAGGAAGAGAGGAGCCCATCAGGTACCGGCTCATCTTTGCGGGCTGTCAGTGAACGAACATCCTTGAGCAGCCATAGCCCGGTTATAATCGAGGAAAGGAAGTCCGCGACCGGAAAGGCGCTGAAGACGCCCCAGAGGCCGAACAGGCGCGGTAAAATGATCACCAGGGGCAGGAGGAAGATGACCTGCCGGGAGAGGCCCAGGAACATGGCCGGCTTGGCCTTGCCCACGGCCTGGAAGTAGGTGGCGCCGATCATCTGCACACCCACCAGGGGCAGAATGAGCACCATCAGGCGCAGCACCGGCACCCCGGCCTCCGCCAGGGCGGGGTCGCCGGAGAACAGGCGGAACACCGCGCCGGAGAGGGTCATCAGGAGCAGGAAGCCCCCGGCGGACAGCACGGTGGCGACGGCAATGGACAGGCGTACGGCCCGCTTCACCCGCGGGATGCTGTTGGCGCCGTAGTTATAACCGATGATGGGCTGGGATCCCTGGACGATCCCCAGTACTGGCATGAGCACGAAGTGGAGGATCCGGAAGACCAGGCCGAACACGGCGATGTAGATATCCCCCCCATAGCGGGCCAGGGCATTGTTCATGAGGATCACCAGCACGCTGCCCACGCCCTGGCGGACCAGGGCCGGAAAACCCAGGACGAAGATCTCCCGCAGTACGCTCATCTCCGGCAGCAGGTGTCGCAGGCGTACTTTCAGGGAACTCCTCCCGCCGGCGAAAAAATAAAGCAGGAAAGTAAAGGAAAGCGCCTGGGAGATCACCGTAGCGAGGGCGGCGCCGCGGATCCCCATCTTCAAAACAAAGATAAAAATCGGATCCAGGAGCATGTTCATGACCGCTCCCAAAATCATGGTGGCCATGGCCACGGCCGCCCGCCCCTCGGCGCGGACCAGGTTGTTGACCGCCATGGCGAAACTGATGAAAACAGTGCCGGTCAAAATCACGGTCAGGTAATCCCGGGCGTAGCCCGCGAGCACCGGGGTGGCCCCGAAGAGCCGCAGGAGGGGTGAAAGGAACAGAGCCCCCAGCAGGCTGAAGGTCAGGCCGAAGGCCAGGGCCGCAACCATGGCATTGCCGGCGGCCCGGTAGGCCCGCTCCCGGTTGCCCGCGCCCAGGTTGCGGGAGACCACCGAGGCGGCGCCCGTGCCGATCATCATGGAGAAGGCCATGACCAGCATCTGGAAGGGAAAGCTGATGGTCAGCCCGCCGATTGCTTCCACCCCCACCCCCCGGCCGACAAAAATGGAATCCACCAGGTTGTAGAGGGCGGTGACGATCATGGCCACCGAGGCAGGTAAAGATAGTCGTATCAGGAGCTTGCCGATGCTCTCGGTGCCGAGCATCCGGTCCCGTTGACGTGCGATCATGGAAGTCCTTTCCTATAGCTTGAGGGTGATTTCGTGAATGACGGCGAAGGCTTCGCCGAAGCGGGTGACCTCTGCAGGGCTCAAGACCTCCAGCTTGGCCAGCAGGTGCCTGTGCGCCCGGCCGCGGTGGAACTTCAAGAGCTCTTCCCCGGCGCTGGTGAGCGCCAGGTTGACCTTGCGGCGGTCCTTTTGGTCGCGTTCCCGGATTACCAGTCCCCTGGCGATCAGCCCGTCGATCACCGGCGTGAGCGAGCCCTTCTCCAGGTCCAGCTGGCTGCAGACCTGGCTCATGTGGGGAGCTTCTGCCTGATGGATGGCCATGAGGGTGCGAAACTGGGTGCGGTTCAGGGCGGTTTCTCCGGTCTCCGGCTTGAAATCGTGAAAAACCTTGTGCCGGAAAAGGTGGAACGTGGTCAAAAGTTTTTCCACCATCTCCTCCTGGTTGATACCCTCCGCTTTTAGGTTGTTCATTGTCCCTCTGTAAATTTGATTTCTAATTGTTCGAAATCTAACTAATAGAGGGATTTTTGTCAATCCCCGGCGGGGGGGCCGGGAGAAACAAACACCCCGGACAGGGAGCAGAGCCAGCTTCCGGCCGGGGTGTCGATAATGCTGTTGCCAACTGGTTTCAGCCGGCGGCGGGTCTATCCCTTCCCCTCTTCCTCCCGGAGGGCCCAGAAAATGCGCTCCGCTGTGACCGGGATGTGGCACATCCGGATGCCCAAGGCGTCCCGGATGGCATTGGCCACCGCCGGGGCGGCGGCGGTGATGGCCGGCTCGCCCACGCCCTTGGCCCCGTAGGGCCCTTTGCCCGAGCCGGATTCCAGCACGATGGAGGAGAGCTCCGGCAGATCCTGGGAGGTGGGAATCAGGTACTCGTGCAGGTTCCAGGTCACCGGCACCCCCTGCTCCTCCAGGTAGTCCTCCATGAGCCCGTAGCCGATCCCCTGGGCGGCACCGCCCTCGATCTGGCCCTCCACCCGGTTGCGGTTGATGGCCCGCCCCACGTCGTGGGCCGCGGCGTGCTTCAAGAGCGTCACCACGCCGGTCTCGGTATCCACCTCCACCTCTGCGGCCTGGGCGCTGAAGGTGAAGTCGGCGAACACCGGATCGCGGATGATATGTGTGGTGATGGGATCGGTGAAGGGCGCCTTGAAGGTGGCCAAACTCTGGGGGATTTTTCCCTCCGCCGCGCAGACCTTGATCACCTCCACCAGGCTCATCTTCTTGGAGCCGTCACGGGCGAGCACCTGCTTGTCGTGCAGGCGCAAGTCTTGAGGCGGCTTTTTCATCAGCTCCGAGGCCTCATCCAGAATGATCTTGCGCACGTTCTCGGCGGCCAGCTTGGCGGCGTTTCCGGACATGAACAGGGCCCGGGTGGCGGTGACCGTGCCCGCCGGCGGGGTCACCTGGGAGTCGGTGGAAATGACGTGCACCTCATCCAGCTTCAATCCCAGCACCTCGGCCGTGATGGCCCGAAGGGACTCCCGCTGCCCGCCCCCCAGATCGGGGATGCCGCTCCTGACCACGGCGCTGCCGTCCAGCTCCAGGTTCACCCAGGCATTGGCGGTATCGTGCAAATAGGTCATGCGCCCGTAGGACTGCCAGGAGCAGGCCAGGCCGCGGCCAACCTTGCGGGACTTGGAACCTTTTGTGCGCTCGCCCAAAGCGGCCAGGGCCTTTTCCCCCGCCTCGGACAGCAGCACCTCCGAGGTAATGGGCTGGAAGTTGGCGGTCTCGCTGCCCCGCTTGAGGAAGTTCTTTTTACGCAACTCCAGGGGGTCCATGTTCAGGCTTTTCGCCAGCTCGTCCATCTGCGACTCGTAGGCCACAGCCACCTGCATGCCCCCAAAGCCGCGGAAGGCGCTGGTCATGATGTTGTTGGTCAGCACCGAGTAGGCGTCCACCTTGACATTGGGAATCTCGTAGGGACCCGGGGCGTGGACCGTGGAGTAGAGGAGCACCCAGGGGCTCAGGTAGACGTAGGCCCCGGCGTCGGAGACCAGCTCCGCCTCCAGAGCCAGCAGTTTGCCCTCCTTGTCGGCCGCGGTCTTGTAGCGCAGCACGTAGGGGTGTCGCTTCTGGCGCCCGTAGCCCATCTCCTCCCGGGTGAAGGTCAGCTTTACCGGGCGGCCGGTCTTCCAGGCTAGCAGGCCCAGAAAGACCTCCACGGTGATGTCCTCCTTGCCCCCGAAGCCGCCGCCGATCAGGGTTCCCAGCACCCGCACCCTGCTGTCGGGCAGGCCCAGAACTGAAGCCACGTCCCGGTAGTGCTCGATCACCTGGGTGGCGGAGCGGATGTTCACCACCCCCATGTCGTCGATCCAGGCCACGCCGGACTCCGGCTCGATATGGGCGTGCTCCTGCCGGGGGGTGCGGTAGGTGTTCTCCACCACCACCGCGGCCTGCTCGAAGGCCGCCTCGACGTCCCCCTTGCGGAGCTGCCAGTTGGCGATCACATTGTTGTCTCCGTGGATCCTGGGGGCGTCCGGCTTCATGGCCTCCAGTGGATCGAAGACCCCGGGGAGGTCCTCATAGACGATCTCGATCAGCTCGCAGGCGTCCTGGGCGATCTCCGGGCTATCCGCTGCCACCAGGGCGATGGGCTCGCCGTAGTGCCGCACCCTGTCCACGGCCAGCACGTGGTGCCTGGCCTCCAGCAGGCCCACCTCGGTGGTTTGGCCCACCACGTTCTTGACCGAGTCATTGTGGGGCACATCATGAGCCGTGAGCACGCAGGTCACCCCGGGAAGTGCTTTCGCCCGGGAGACATCGAGCTTCTTGATCTGCGCCGAGGCCCTCTTGGAGCGGAAGACCTTGGCGTGGAGCATGCCGGGCATCACGTAGTCCTCGGCGAAAATCACCTTGCCCAGGACCTTATCCTTCTCGTCCAGTCCGGCAACGCGCTTGCCGATATAGGTGTATTCTTCCTTCATCACTTGTCCCCCTTGTGAGCCACGGCTTCGATGGCGTCCACGATCTTCTGATACCCCGTGCAGCGGCAGAGGTTGCCCGAGATGGCTTCCCGGATCTCTTCGCGGCTGGGATGGGGATTCTTGTCCAAAAGCGCCTTGGCGGTCATCAGCATCCCGGGGGTGCAGAAGCCGCACTGCAGGGCCTCGTGCTCCACAAAGGCTTCCTGCAGGGGATGGAGATGCTCCCAGGAACCCAAGCCGGCGGCGGTAATGACTTCCCTGCCCCGGGCCTGCAGCGCCAGGGTCAGGCAGCTGAGCACCGCCTGGCCGTCGAGAATCACCGTGCAGGCGCCGCAATCCCCGTGGTCGCAGCCCCGTTTGACGTCGATGAAGTTGCGGTCCCGCAAGAAATCCAGCAAAGTGGTCTCGGCCGCCACTTTTCCGGCCACCTCCCGGCCGTTGACCGTCAGTACGATATCATAGGTTGCCATATTCTATTCCTCCATTCCCGCGCAGAGCCTCACCGCCCGGGCCAGAAGCCGGGCGGATACGGCCCGCCGGTAGGCGGCGCTGCCGCGCACATCGTCGATGGGTGAGAGCTCTTCTTTTAGGGCCGGCGCCAGCTCGGCGATCCGCTTTGCGGTCAGCTCCTGGCCCCGGAACAGGTCTTCCGTTTTCACGGCCCGGATGGGCCGGGGGGCCACGCCGCCCAAAGCGATGCGGATCTCCCCGACTTTCCCCGCATCTGCGATCAGCCAGACCGCCACCGAGGTGACCGCGCAGGCGGTACCGCGGCGCAAACCCAGCTTGAGAAACTTGCCCGCCCCTTTCTCAGGGACAGCAAAGCTGAATCCCGTGATCACCTCATCCGCCGCCAGGCGGGTCTTGCGGGGGCTGATAAAGAATTCCTTCAAGGGCACCGTGCGCCGTCCCCCCTGACCGGCGATTGCCACCTCGGCATCCAGCACCAGCAGCAGGGGCGCCGAGTCGGCGATGGGCGAGGCATCGGCTATGTTGCCGCCGATGGTGGACATGTTGCGGATCAGCGGGTTGGCGAACTGCCGTAAAGATTCGCTCAGGAAGGGGATATGCTCGTGGATCAGGGGAGATTCCAAAATGCGGGTGAGGGTTTCGCCTGAGCCGATAAAAATCCTGCCCGCCTCTAAGCGGATCCCCGCCAGTTCCTTCAGGTTCGACACATCCACGATGGTCCCCTCGCGGATAAGGCGGTCCTTGATGTAGACCACCAGGTTTGAGCCCCCGGCCAGAAGGAGGGCCTTCTCTTTCTCCCGGGCCTTGACGGCCAGCAGGCCTTCAAGGTCGAGGGGTGCAACATAGCTGAAATTTCCCACAACAAACTCCTTTTTCCTGCACGATATTGCCAGGCAGTTTTTAAATTATTTACCGGCCCGGCACCAGGGCCAGCAGCGCCACATGCGGGCAGACCCCGTTATGGGCCTGCCGGATATCTTCCCTGCGCAAATCCTCTGGGGAAAGGATGTCCCTGCCCTTGAAACTCATTCCTTACCCCTTGCGCGCATCTTTTCCGCGCCTTTCTTGACGGCGCGGATGATCTGCGTGTAGCCCGTACAACGGCAAAGGTTGCCCCGCAAAGCATCCTGGATTTCCTTCGTACTTGGATCAGGCTTCTCGTCTATCAGAGCCTTGGCGGCCAAAACCATGCCGGGAGTACAGAAGCCGCACTGTACGGCGCCCTCTTCCACGAAGGCTTCCTGCAGGGGATGGAGCTCCCCGTTTTCCCCCGCCAGGCCCTCGATGGTGCGGATATCCTGCCCCGCCACGGTAACCGCCAAAGTCTGGCAGGCCAGGATCGCCTCTCCGTTCAAAAGCACCGTGCAGGCACCGCACTCGCCGATGCCGCAGCCGTACTTGGCTCCCGTAAGATGCAGCCGCTCCCGGAGCACATCCAATAGCAGCTCATTAGGTTTAATGCGCAGGGAAACCTCCCTGCCGTTTACTTTAAGCTTTATCTGTACATCCATTTCAACCTCCCGCCCGCTGCCAGGCCTCTTCCAGTGCCTCCCGCACCAGAACGGCGGCCACCCGCCGCCGGTAGGCCTCGCTGGAGCGTATATCGCTGATGGGCCGGATCTCTCCGGCCGCCGCCGCCGCGGCCTCGGCCCAGAGGGCCGGGCCTCCTTCCCCGCTCTGCAGGCAGTGCTCGGCAGCCTGCGCACGCATCGGCGTGGGCGCCGCGGCGCCCAGGGCGAGGCGCGCGGTTTTCACCCGCCGGCCCGCCCGCTCGAGGAAAGCGGCGCAGCTGATCTTGGCGATGTCCAGGCTTACCCGGGCCAGCCTGCGGTAGCTGGTGCCGGAATCCGGCGGCGGTGAAGGAATGAGCACGGCGGTGACCAGCTCCCCGGGCTTCAAACTTGTCTGTTTCGGCCCGGTGAAGAAATCCTTGAGGGCCACGGTGCGCCGTTTGCCGTTCGTGTTCCCGCCGGCGATCTCCAGGCTCGCCGCCAGCACCAGCAGCACCGGCGGTGTGTCCGCGGCCGGGGAGGCGGTGCAGAGATTTCCCGCCAGGGTGGCCATGTTGCGGATCGGAGGCGAGCCGATGGCTAGGACCGCCGTGTACAAAGCCGGAAACCTCTCCCGGGGCAGCCGCCGCTCCAGCTCGCGGAGGGTGCAGGCGGCGCCGATCTTCAGGGCTTGCGGCGAGGAAGCTTCCTCCCAAATGCGCAGCTCAGGAATCCCCGGCAGATAAACCAAAGAGCGCGGCCGCCGGTTGTTCATCTTGAGATCGTTGATCAGGTCCGTGCCCCCGGCCAGCGCCGCGGCGCCTTCTTCTTGCAGGCAGGCCAGGGCCTCGTCCAGGGTTCCGGGTGCGTGGTAGTCGAAATCGCAATCGATGCGTTTGGAGTCAACCATTTTTTTCATCCTTGTGGGCCGCGGCCACGGCGGCGGTCGCGGCCTCCGGGAAGGCGGTTAGGATCTCTTCCGGCAGAATCGGCAGCTTCTTGAACCAAATGCCGGTGGCGTTCTGCACCGCCGCGGCCACGGCGGCGGGCACTGGATTCAGCGCCGCCTCGCCGATCCCCTTGGCGCCCATGGGCCCGGTGGGCTCCACGGTGTCCGCGAAGATGACCTGGAAATTCTCCGGGTCCGGCAGGTCGGCGGCGCCGAGCATCTTGTAATCCGTCAAGAGGCCGCGGTTGGTCAGCTGCCCCGTCCTCATGTCGTAATCCGTATCTTCCAGCAACGCCATGCCGGCGCCCCGGTAGAAGCCCCCTTGAAGCTGGCCTTCCGCCAGCCGGGGATTGATCACCACCCCGGCGTCGCTCCCGGCCACCACCCGCAGGATGCGCACGGCCCCGGTTTCCATGTCCACCTCCACTTCCACGAAGTAGCAGGTGTAGGCGGGGGGGCAGTTGACCATGCGCACGCTCTTGGCGGCAATGGCTGTGCCCCAGTCCTTGTTCATGGCCGTGGTGGCCGCCTCCTCCAGGGTAAGATGCCGCTCCGGCATGCCCTCCACGTAGATCAGGCCCTGACCGCTCTCCGGATCGGGCCGGGTCTTGAGGGAGTCCACGGGCGCATCGAGGATTCGGGAGGCGTATTCCAGCAGGACCAGCTTGGTCTGCCTGGCCACCTCCAGCACGGCGCCGCCACCGCAGTAGACTCCCCGGGTGGCATGGGTGCAGACGTCGTAGCCGGTGGAGCGGGTGTCCGCCGGGGAGATGCCCACCTTTTCGAAAGGCACGCCGAACTCCTCGGCCACCAGCTTGGCCACGGCATCCAAAGTACCGC